>Ga0182013_10002487_pt1 | contig 23981 bp, 15 predicted proteins | sample 612S2MmetaG_FD_120487 | JGI IMG/M metagenome (GOLD analysis project Ga0182013, IMG submission 120487) | Permafrost microbial communities from Stordalen Mire, Sweden - 612S2M metaG | ecosystem: Environmental > Terrestrial > Soil > Wetlands > Permafrost | place: Sweden: Stordalen | collected...
ACGCAGAGTCCCCAACCTTCGGAAGGGAGACTCTGCGAGGAAGGTCCTTTATTCTGCGTCACCACGATTTTTTCCCTTGCCACAAGAGTGCTTACTCGCAATGACGGGAAATTTAAAGAATGGCGCTTTCGCGGCAGTTAAAAACATGCATAAAGCTTTGCAGAAAATGGAGTTTGTATTCTTCAAAGCTAACCTCGCGATTGAGTTCTTTTTGCAAGGAGGTAACCCCTTTGCCTTCAAGCCCGCAGGGAACTATTTTATCGAAATAAGAGAGGTCGGTGTTTACGTTAAAGGCCAAGCCGTGCATGGTAACATTGCGGCTGGCTTTAACGCCTATGGCGCCTATCTTGCGGTCGTGCGGGGTGCCATTGGTATTGCGCAGCCAGATACCTGCTGCATCTTCAATACGTTCGCCTTTAAGCTGATAAGGTTGAAGTGAATTTATTATCACTTCTTCAATGTTCATAATGTATTGGGCCACGCCCATGTGCAGGCTATCCAAATCAAGTATGGGATAAACAACCAACTGGCCGGGGCCATGGAAGGTAACATCGCCACCGCGGTTAGCATGGTAAAACTCGGCGTGGAGGTCGGCATCGCTTACCAGTATGTTTTCGCGCTTACCGCTTTTGCCTAAAGTAAATACCGGCGGGTGCTGGCAAAGTATCAGGTAGTTTTGGGTGGCTTCGCCCTTTTCTTTGGCAGTTACATTTTTATGGAACAACTCTTCCTGTAGTGCAAGCACTTGCAGGTACGGCTTAATGCCGGTATCAATTACCTGAATGTTATGTAGTAACGCTGTTTTCATTTTCCGGGAGCCGCATTTTTTTTCAGGCCTTTTATTTTTTTCCTTAATATGATATTCCTGATAAAATCATTCTCGGTTTTAATAAACGCCGGGCCGCCATCAAATTTATCGTAATAAACTTTTTCCAGTTGCTTGTTCAATTGTTCAACTGCTTTAACATAACCTCCCAGGTAAACCGTCGCGGCAAACGGAAAGGGCTCCTGCAACTGGGTAAAAGTAGTATCAAGAATTACAAGTGCGCTTGAACTGGCCGTTGAGTTGGATGGCTCGGTAGTATAAACGCCGGAGTAATGGTATTCATCAACCCGCTCGTTTGAGGTGTAAGAGCCATACTCAGCAATCAGAAAATACTTTTCTTTTAGTTTGATGCTGGTGTCGGGCTGCAGCTTTTCGTTTAAAAAAATACCAGGTTCACGCCTCAGTAATGCATCGCTGTTTTTGGCGTAAATAAAATATACTTTGCAGAAGCTGAAATAGTATTTGAATGCATCGGCAATATTTTGGTTCAACTGTACACGGTCGGCAACAATTTTATCTGCCAGTGCATTTTGTCCGGCTTTTCTATAGGCATCAACCGATTTGTCGTTGGTTTTTAAACGCACAATAAGCGCACCGTGTTTAAGTCCGTAAATTTCATGTGCCGCTTTAAAGAAATTGTCATCGGGCACTGTTAGGGTAGTATCTGCCCCGCCGGCATTACAAATGCTTCTTAAAATCAAAAAGAAAATAATATAGAGGCCCCGCATTTACTTAAAGTCTTTAGCAATTTCTTTGGGCACAAATTGTCCCACTTTACCTTTGCCCCTGATAATTTCGCGCACAATGGTTGAGGATATGGAAGATAGCTCAGGCCGTGCAAGAATCAAAATGGTTTCGAGTTGCGGAAGCATATCGTGATTGAGGTGGGCAATCGTTTTTTCATACTCAAAATCGGCTGAACTACGGATGCCGCGCAACAGATAGTTGGCTTTTTTCTTTTCGCAAAAATTAACGGTAAGGCCCTCGTAGCTTTCTACTTTTATTTTCTTCTCGTTTTTAAACACCAGTTCAATCCATTTTATGCGTTGTTCTAACGGAAACAATGCCTGCTTTTGCGAGTTACTGCCAATGGCAATAATTACTTCGTCGAAAAGTGGCAGGGCGCGTTTTACCACATCGGCATGGCCGGTGGTAATGGGATCGAACGAGCCGGGGAATACGGCAATTTTTTTGCGAAATATAGGGGCCGTTTTTTTTGTTGCCATTTTTTCTGTGTTATAATGCGATGTTATAAGCTAATCTTCAGGTTCGACCCCTCTGGGGTCGTATATTTATTATTGATTTACTGCTATAAATATGCGACTCCTCCGGAGTCGTGTCTTCTTAGCTTAGTTACGTTGTATTAGCATCTGGCTCATCTTCATTTGTTTGTTCATCTTCATTTTGATGCGGCAGTTCGTTCACAAATATAGAAAAGATGGTAGTTCCGTAATTTTTGCTGCGGTAAAAGTGCGGGTGCTTTTCGAAGTTATGGCCGGGGTTATGTTCCAATATAAACCAGCCCTGTCCTTCTACCAGTTTGTAATGAAAAATTAGGTCGGGTAAAGTATCCAGGTTTTCGAGCGGATAAGGTGGGCCGGCAAATATTACATCGTATTGCTGGTGGCAGTTTTGAATAAAATCAAACACATCGCGCTGAAATACTTTTAACCCTTTAAGCTTCAATTCCTCAACCGTTTTTTTTATAAAAGCAGCGCAACGGGGAAAAATTTCAATGGTAGTAATATCAGTGCAACCGCGCGAGGCAAACTCGTATGATATGCTGCCGGTGCCGCCAAAAAGGTCGAGCACTTTAATATTATCGAAATTGAAATTGTGGTTGATAATATTGAACAGGCCTTCTTTTGCAAAATCGGTGGTAGGCCGGGTTGGTATATTTTGCGGCGGCTGAAAGCGGATTGCCTTCAGCTTGCCTCCTATAATTCTCATGTGCCCAGGTTGTAAAGATTAAAGTGAAGATGTTTTGGAAAAATATCGAAAGCCCTTGAAAAATGAAGGTTCTCGGGTGTGCGTATAAAGCTGATAAAACGGAAATAGCGATAGCAAACGTCGTATATTTTAGATTCGATATCTACTTCGCCGCTTAAAACCAGTTCTGTTTTTTCGCGGTCGATATTCAACTGGTCGCAGCAGAGCAGCAGAAAGTAGATGAAATCTGTTTGTGTTTTAAAATCGTACCGGTTCATAATCTGAAGGTTGCCTGCTTCGTTAAATGCCAGCACATCAAAATGGTTTTGCTCAATATTTACAAATATTTTTTGCTGGCCCTTTTCAATAAAATCAGGCAGGCTGTTAAGCAGCGACGAGTTAATGTGCAGTATAGATGGGTTGTTGAACAGGTTTTTCAATTTGTTGGCCAACGCCTCGTCAACCTCATAAGCCATGTTAAGCCCCAGCCGGGTTATGTGCTGGCTGAAACCGTTGTTAGATTCCTTTGTTGGAAAGGTGAAGGTATCGGGCAGCAGGGTGTAAGCGCTATCGAGGCCAATAAAGGTTTTAGAGAAGGCCAGTTGCAGGATGTCGTCTTTTTCAAAAATTTTCTCCAGCCGCTGGCAAAGTTCGGTAACATTGGCAACGTGGTGCAAAGTATATTGGCCAAAAAAGATGATTTGGTTATGCGATGTTGACTGAACAAAATACCGGATATGCTGCGTGCTGATGCCCATTTTAAGTACCAGCGACGAGGGTAACAGGGTTGAGTGCACCTCGCCGATACTTACAAACGCATTTTTAATCTGGGCCGATAACATGGTGCTAAGTTAAGTTTGTTATCAGTTAGTTGTTAGTGATTTGGAGGGTTTGTTACGAAATGGCGGATGGACGGGCGAATAATACAAAAATCCGGAAATGCATTTCGCACGGAGTTTAACAGCCGGGAAATACATTTTGTTTCCATGAAAATTTTGACTTTGTATTTTTGTCGCATGCAAGTGTCAGGCACTTCAATTATGCATAAAGGCAATGCCTAAGAGTTGTTTAAAATTAAAGAAAACAAATACATATAACCACAAAGCCACTAAGAACACAAAGAAAATGCTTTAAATTTTTTGACTTTTGGGGTGAAAAGCACTGTATCGTAGCCGCAATTTTTAAAAAATAACTTAGTGTCTTAGTGCCTTTGTGGCAAGAATTAGTTCTGGTTCTTGCGTTTGAAATGTATTATTAATGTAATTTAAAACAGCTTCTAAGTGTCAGACACCTTTATTTACCAATAACTTTATTATGTTTGGAAAGTATGAAAAAAATGGAGGCGCGCAATCCTGCGTATAAGGAATATGTGCAACTGAAAATAGCGGGGAACAAATTTATGAGCGCTATTGGCCTGAAGTTTACCACTATTGAACCGGGTCACCTGGAGGGCGAAATTGATTTTAAGGAGATGCTGGAGCAGCAGAACGGGTGGCTTCACGGTGGAGTAACTTCGGCCATATTAGACGTTGTGCAGGGGTTTGCCAGTTACACCATGGTGGAAGAAGGCCAGCAGGTGTTTACGGTTGATGCCCGGGTATCATACTTTAACCCCGGTACGGCAACGAAATTTTTTACCCGCGGCGGCGTTGTTAAGCCTGGTAAGCGTTTTCATTTTTGCGAAGGCGAGGTTTATTATCTGAAAGACGATGGCTCTGAGGTAACTGTGGCCAAAGGAAGTGCTACAATGGCGGTTATTTGATGTTATAATAATGAAGTTAATCATGTACTTAATTTAAATTGCGCGGTAATATTGATATGTGGTTTGTTTTGGCAGTGTTTGTTCATTTTCTAATTAAAGGGTTTGGCGCAGTTAAAGGCTACATATAAGGAAATTCTTGCTATCTCGCTTCCGCTTATTATAGGCAACACGGCATGGACCAGCAACGGGGTGTTTGATACCATTTTTGTTGGTAACCTGGGCAAAGTGCAGCTGGATGCTATCGGCTTTGCCAGTATTTTTTATTCGGTGTTGTTTATGATGGGTTTCAGCTTTACGCGTGGTACGCAAATACTTATTGCGCGGCGCATGGGCGAACTGAACAAGCACGAAGTGGGGAATATATTAGATACCACCATGGTTTCTATGCTGGCCTTTGCAGTTGTGTTTTTTGCGTTGATTAAAATCTTCTCGCATCAGATATTGGGTTTTATGCTTACCGACCAGCGCATAATTGAAAAGTGCGAGGTGTTTTTAGATTACCGTATTTGGGGCTTAATACCCAGTTTTTTAAGCTTTGTTTTTATTGCCTTTTATTCCGGCATTGGTAAAACAACCATATTGGCACTGTCGGTGGCGGTGATGACTTTTTTCAACATTTTTTTGAATTACGGCCTTGTTTACGGCAAATTCGGTTTGCCTGCTTTTGGTATAGGTGGTTCGGGCCTGGCTTCCAGTATTTCAGAAACGCTGGCGGTGTTGGTGCTGCTGGGCGGAACTTTTTATAAAGGCCGGTTTCACGAATTCTTTCTTTTCAGGTTTAAAAAGTTTGATGTGCAGTTGCTGAAACAGATGAGCAACATTGCGGTGCCGCTGATGTTGCAGTCGTTAGCTGCGGTGGGTGCGTGGCTGGTTTTGTTTGCCCGTATTGAAACGGTGCTGGGGGCTGATGCACTGGCTATTTCATCTATTTTCCGCCAGCTGATATTGTTTTTCACTATTCCATCCTGGTCGTTGGGTTCTACTGCAAATACTATTATCAGCAATATGGTTGGGCAGGGCGATTTTAGCGGGGTAAGGCTGGCTATTAAGCGTATTAGTATTGTAAGCCTTGGCTTTGCGCTTCTTTCGTGCGGTATTATTTATGTTTTCCCGCATTTTTGCATTGGCATATTTACCAGTAAACAGGATTATGCATTAATACCTGAAGCTACCCGCATAGTACCGGTAATATTTGTGGTGTTTATACTGATGTCGTTCAGCAATATTATTTATAACGGGGTAATAAGCGTGGGTGATATTTATATTGCTTTAGGCATACAGGTGGGTGTGGTGGCTCTTTATATTATTTACTTCTCTATTATGTTTAAGATGCCTTTTATCAATACTTTCTGGATATGGACCAGCGAGTGGGTTTACTGGGTGTCTATTTTAGGGGCTTCGTTGTTGTTTTTCAGGTATAAGCATTTTAAGATTGTTGATTTATGATTTATGATTTATGAATGCTGATTTTATATGCTTTCCTGCAGGGAAACTGAACCTTATGAAATCATAATTCTCAATTCATAAATCATTAATTATTTTTGAGGGTATGGAAGAAAATGTGCTTAGTTACAGCCACGTAAATATTTACCAGGGAAAGGACCTGGTTTTGAGTGATGTGAGTCTTGACATTGGCGAGGGTGAATTTATTTACCTGATAGGCAAAACGGGCACCGGCAAAAGCAGTTTGATGAAAACTATTTATGGCGAGGTGCCCATAAAGGAAGGGGAGGCAAAAATCTGTGGCTACGACCTGAAGAAACTGCGCCGCAGCGACATGCCGCAGTTGCGCCGTAAACTGGGTATTGTATTGCAGGATTTTCAGTTGTTGAACGACCGTAATGTGCATGATAACCTGGATTTTGTTTTGAAAGCCACGGGCTGGAAGGTGAAGAAGAAACGCGGGGAGAGAATTGAAGAAGTATTGAATGAAGTGGCCCTGGCGGGGCTGGATGATAAAATGCCTTTCAGGTTATCGGGTGGCGAGCAGCAGCGACTCGTAATTGCCCGTGCACTGCTTAATAACCCCATCCTGTTTTTGGCTGATGAGCCTACAGGTAACCTTGACCCTGAAACATCTGATGATATCCTTAAACTGCTTATCCGCATTAACCGCGAGCACAATACTTCGGTTTTAATGGCCACGCATAATTACCAGTTGATTGACCGTTACCCTGCACGGATTTACAGCTGCGCTAATCATTCTATTACGCTGGAAAAAGGAATACAAAGATAGGCCCGGCCCCTCCAAACCTCCCCAAAGGGGAGGCTTAATACAAAATACAAAAAGCAAATAATTTTTAGGAGTGAAAGTTGGTTGCTTGCATTTAAAGTCTCCCCTTCGGGGAGATTTAGAGGGGCTGGATTTTAATAAACATTTTCCTCGCTAATTCTCCATTGCTTCTTAATTCAATAAAATATACGCCGGGGCTTAAATTTTTTACATCTGCTTCTGATTTAAAGGGCATGGTTTGGATTATGCGGCCGTTTACATCATAGATGGTGGTGGTTTGGGGTTGTATGCCCTGCCTACCGGCAGGCAGGTTTTCGGGTTTAATAAATAGCTGGCCGGTGGTAGGGTTGGGGTAGAGCGTTATGGTGGAGTTACCGGTTATTTGCTGCAGGCCCAGGCAATAAAGGAAGTTTACATAACCCACTGCCGTTTGGCTGCAACCATTTCCATCTGAATAAAAGTAGCTGATGGTATCAATTACATGCCCCGCCAGCAGCAGCGAATCGGCGTACAGGCTATCGTTGCTTATACCGGCGCCACTAAAAATACCACCGGCAGGGATACCAGCGGCCGATATGGATATTACATTGGGATAATCGCCGTGGCACCAGTATGCGGTGGGTTGTCCGCTGGATGCGTCTAATAAATTAAGCGCGTACAGGGCATCCCAGTTTAAGCTAACCGCTAATGCGGGTTTTACCGTAAGGTTTAAGTTAACGATACTATCGCAACCCAGCGAGCTGGTAATGGTGTCGGTATATTTACCGGTACTATCGTAAGGGGTATTGCCAATGTAGAAGGGGTTGGTGCTGCAAATAGTGATAGTTATGCTTTGGTGCAAAATAAGGTTAACAGTAAGGTTAAGTGTTATAATGCTATCGCAGCCACCGGTGGCAGTAAGTGTATCGGAATAAGTGCCGGACTGGTAATACCAGGTGTGGCCAAACTGAGCGCTATCGCCCTGGCAAATGGCCAGGTTTTGTATGGTGGTTAAGGGCGATTTTACGGTTAGCAGGATGGTTACAATGCTATCGCAACCACCGGCGTTGGTAAGGGTATCGGTATAGCTGCCGGTTTGTGTGTAAACATTACCTGCCAAACGGAAAGTATCGCCGGAACATATTGCGCGGGTTATGGTATCGGTAGTGGGTTGGCAGTTGGCTGCCAGGGTATTATTATACATACTTAGCAGCAGTAAAGTAATGATGCAGGCGGTTGAGTGGAGGTATTTCAAGGCGTTTATTTGTATAAATATAAGACTGGCATTACATTTTTACAAACCTTTTTCGCGTTACCCCGACGTTGCTTGTTAATTCGATAATATAAACACCGCTGCTTAAATTATGTACATCCACTTCTGATTTAAAAGGCATGGTTTGGATGATGCGGCCGTTTACATCGTATATGGTGGTAGTTTGGGGTTGTATGTTTTCGGTTTTTATAAATAGCTGGTCGGTGGCGGGGTTGGGGTAGATGGTGATTGAGTTGTTGGTAGGGATTTGAGGGATGCCTAAGCATTCTTCAACTATTACAACAACGGAGGAAGGGATGCTGGAGCAGCCCAGGCTATAGCTTGTAACACTATATGTTTGAACAATAGCGCTATCAGAAGAATTTGTTAATCCGACTATTGGATTGGAAATGGTTGTGTTGCTTAGACCGAAAGCTGGTGTCCACAAATAAGTGTAGCCCAATGTAGCTGAAGTTCCTATTGTAACACTATCGCCGCTGCAGTATGCAGTGTCTTTGCCGGCATCAGAAACAGGGTCTGGATTTACAATTACTGACATAGAGTCGGGCGGGCTTGTACATCCATTATCTGTTACAAACAGCGTTACCAGAAAAGTGCTTGCTGTCGGCCAGGAAACTACTAAGGGGCCTTGTCCACTTCCCGACCAAATAGTTCCTGTAAGGCCAAAATCCCATATATAACTTGCAGTATTACTGGCCGTACCGGCATAAGTAATGGTGTCATAGTAAAATGGGCAAACCGAGGATGTTGCTGTAAAAGTTGAAGTGGGAATTGCAGTAACAATTATTGGTACTGAAACAACATTACTTGTGCATGAATTATCAGTTACGGCAAGCGTTATTATTGGGGTGCCTGCTGTGGGCCAGTTGATCTGATATGGGCCTTGTGCGCTGCCAGATACTATAATGCCACCGCCGAAGCCCCAAGTATAGATTGCTGCGTTGCTGGCTGTGCCGGTATATGTTATGATGCCGGTCTGGCCTACGCAAAGTGGTGTGGTTGCTGTAAAACTTGCGGTGGGTATTGGGTTTACTGTAAGGATTAGGGTTACTATGCTATCGCAACTGCCACTACTGGTAAGGGTGTCGGTATAATTACCCGCAACAGAAAGGGGTAATCCATTAAATACAAAATTTTGACCCTGGCAAATACTTTTTGGCATTGAAGTATAATAGGTATGGCAGGCAACGCTATCTACAACCCTGTCGGTAGCAACAGGGGCATTTGAGTCAAAATAAACGTAAGCAGTATTGTAAATTTTAGAACCGGGTGTAAGTGGTTTACTTAATTTAATTTTGTATTGAAAATATGCGATACTGCCGGTAGGGTTTGCGGCACTATCGGGCAGGTTAATATCAGGAAAATTAACCCGTAAAACACTTCCGGGTAAAACCTGTGCAAATGGTTCAGGGGTATATCCCATTAGCTGGAGGGACGAAGCATCAAGCAAAGAACTTAGAGTGTCTAAAATATATATGTTATGCGCCGGCCCAGTGCCTGTATTTTGAAAATTGACGGTATAAATAAGCCACTGTTGCGAGGTGTCAATTAATCCGCATGGATAGACATCTTTATGATTAGGGTCAAAACTGTATAGATCCGTATAACAAATATTTATTTGATTGTCAGCAGTATCGTTATCGCCGGTTATGGGACTTACTATAACCGTAATGCAAGCGTTTGTTGCAAATGAAGTATCGCCCTGAATTAAAATCTTAAAGTCGGATTGAGTGTTAACCACATTAAAGTCTGCTATATTCCATATTACGGTATCTGCATTTGGTGAAACCGAAGTTGGGGCTAATATGCCAATATTACTTTTATACCTGTATTCTCCTGAAATGATTAGTTTAATATTACCGGCAACTCCTGTATCGCAGTTAATACCATGATAGGCGCTTAAATCACCTGCTATAATATTTACCCCTACTACCGAAGTATCCGTGGTGTTATCCCAGGGTAATAATACAAGGCTTGTAACGCCGATATCAAAGCCGGGCTTACATTGAAAAGCAAAATCGTTTCCGTAAGAAATTGAATCTGTATTGGTGAGGGTTACCGTCAGTTGGGCACTATCAGGACAATGTAATATAAATGGAAGGGTGCTGGTATCAATACCGACTTCGTAAGTTCCAAATTGTCCGTTGACATTGAACGAATAAAAGCCAAATGAATCTGTAAAGGCCTGTTGCACTAAATTACCGCTGTGCCATAATTCTACTTTAATATCAGAGAGGCTTTTATCAGGAGAATTGAAAAGGCAATCCTGGTTAGCATCAAAATATGCTTTACCGCTTATGTTCCAGAATATATGGCAGTTATCTGTGTTAAAGTAATCGCACAAAGGTATTGTATTAAGATCAATGGGATAAGGGCCTTCGGAGTAAGGTAAAAAAATACCGCGGTTAGGCAGGCAAGGTACCCGCAAATCATAGTCTAGAAAATAAGTAATAATTGTTTTAAGCTCTGGTAGGCAGTGTAATAAAGTATCATACGATAATGACAACTTCAATAAAGTATCCGGAAGTTCTGGCACCCAGGTTATGGCCGAACTATCGCAGGCTAAAGTCCTTAAATGAGGAGGTAGGTCAGGTAAATTAGTTAACATTGGGTCGCCACACCATAATAAAATTAATCCACTAGGTAATGTTGGAATACTAACTAATGGATTGCTGTTGCACATCAGATTTGTTATGCTCTGAGGCAAAGATGGCAATTGACTAATACTATCCCAACGGCAATCCAAATATGTTATCCCAGAAGGCAATGTAGGGAGTTGTCTAATGGGATTGCTAGAACAGTTTAGGCTTAAAAGCGAATCAGGTAAATGGGACGGGAAATTGCTTATTATATTGCTTGCACACGACAACTCGGTTAACCCATTTGGCAACGTGGGTAATTGGGAAAACAGATTACCGCCAATTCCCAGATTTTTCAAACCCACCGGTAACGATGGAAGGATAGTCAAAAGATTAATTGAAACATAGCAGTTTATCAATACAGATGGTAGAGTAGGTAATGCAGTTAAATTGTCACCATTAGCTTCTAATGTTTTTAGGCTATCCGGCAACCCAGGTAGGCTTGATAATAAATTGGAAGAACAATTCAGAAAAGTTAGGCCTTGTGGTAGAACGGGCAATGCGGATAGGCCGTTATATGAACAATCAAGATATGTAAGAGAAAGAAGAGAGCCATATACAGTATCAATTGAGTAGTTATATGAACAATCAAGATAAGAAACATTAGGTGGTAGGATTGGAAGAGTATATAAATTATTGAATGACACAATAAGTGTATCAAGGTTCTTAAAATATTGTATCCCGTTTAAATCTGTAATGCTTTTATTTTGGAGATTTAAGGTGTGGGCATTCAATATTGCAGGGCAGGTGGTATCAAGCAAATTTCCATAATCAATGCCTCCATTGATAAGATTGAAACACGAACCAAAAGAAGGGTATAAGCTTATTCTAAACATCGAATCCGGAATAGTAACATACTGCCCCCTGCTGATATAAACGCTTAGCAACAATAAAACAGCCATACAAAATTTAAGGGTGTGGGTGTAGGGGTGTTTCATAGTTGGGTTTTAACAGCCGACCTCATCCTCTGCCTGTCGGCATCTCCTTCTCCATCGAAAGCAAGCTTCGCAAGCAAACGATAGAGATGGAGAACGATACGGTTTGGTACGGCCGGTTTATTGTTTGGGTATATAATTTTTAGTGGGGGGATTTAACTGAAAACTTTAAACTGTAGACTGAAAACTGATTTTTCTTTTCAAATATAAAGATTGTTTTTGTTAAACGGGGCGGGTTTTCGTAAACGAGGTGGTTGGGGGTGTAAGTGTCTCTTTGTCTGAATCAGGATTTAGTGCAGATTTTAGGATGAAAAGCAGGATAATACAATTGCCGTTGTTTGGTTATCGGTGGCCGCAAGTAGCTTAGGGATTGCCGCGCGCCCAAAGCGGCGCTTACAATGACGTCGTTATAATTAATTGAAAATAAAGACCTGCTCCGCAGAGTCTCCCCTTTCCGGCTTTGCGGAATGGGGGACTCTGCGTATATGTGGTCTACCCTAACGCCGAGTCCCCAACCTGCGGAAGGGAGACTCGGCTGGGAAGGTCTTTTCCTACGTCACCACGATTTTTTCCCTTGCCTCAAGGGTGCTTACTCGCAATGACGCACATTTTTTTTGTTTCTTTTTATTGGCCAGTGTAGTCTGCATTTGTATTCAACTGTAAACTGTAAACTGAAGACTGAAAACTGTTTAAAATATTTCCTTCGCAATCTTCAACGCACTGGCGTGGTCGCTGAAGTCGGATTCGAGGAGGGGGCGGCGTTGGTCTATGTCTTGCTGGGTGAAGGGGGTGCTCATTAGTTCGGTGATGATGCGTTGGGTGGCGGTGGGGTTGTCTTCAACTATGCAAAGGGGCTCCAGGCCGGTGTTGTTTACCATTTTGCTGTTTACCACGCAGAACCTGCCGCGGTACAGCGAATTGAGCAGCTTTAATTTTACACCGGTGTTTTGAAATGTAGTAAGCAGGTTAATATGGGCATTGGCCATCAGGTCAGCCATTTTTTCGAAAGGGGGGCTTTCTACCAATTCTACATTCTTGATATTTTTAATGCCTTTTTTGAGTGCGTTGGTGGGTTCTTTGCCGGCTATTATAAATTTATAGGGCATGCCGTGGGCAATTTTCATGGCAATAAATAAGGCGGCCTGGTTGTTTTCGGCCACGCTTAAATTGCCCTGGTATAAAATGTATTTTCCGGTGCCGGGCTGGCTGGTAATATCGGCATTACTGTGGAATGCAGGGACGTAACAAACGTTCTCGTAACTAAAACGCAGGTACTCGTAATCGCTTTTTGATATAGGGAAAATTTTGTTGGCGTATTGCAGGTCGCCTTCAAATTTCTTCAGTTTTTTTGATTCGAGCGAGAAGTAGAATTTTATCAGGTAGTTGCGTTCGGCTTCTTTAAGGCTGCGGTAGTAGTCCCACTCTACATTGTGCATACGCACTGCCTTCAGTTTGTCTTTAAGCAAAGGATGGTTCAGGTACAGGCAGGTGTGCAGGCCTTCGAACAGGATGGGGAAATCATCGCCCACCAGGTTGCTCAGCAACTCATCGCTTTTGCGCGAACCAACGATGTAAGGCACCTTGCTGTAAATGGCCTGGTAAAATTTACGACGTGGGTAGTAATATACCTTCTCGCATAACTTATCCAGTTCAGGACTTTCTTCGCGGCCATAGTGGAAACAGTGGAGGTAAATTTTAATACCGAGGTCGTGCAGGGCTTTTATTTTATAGAATACATCTATAACTCCGCCATAGTCGGGCGGGTAAGGCACGTTGAACGAAACTATATGTAAATGTTTACCTGAGTAATCGGTCATAAATAGCCAGTAACTTTATCTCTTCACGCTGCCAATTCAAATCGCGGGTGCAAACCTCACAATTTTTTTGTAATTTCCGGTATAAGTTGTGGTCTTTTAGCAGACGGTTTAACGCTTCAGTTATTTGAAGGGTTGAACAATCTTTTACTAACAGCGCCACATTGTATCTTTTGTTTAGCTTTTCGTACTCAGGGAAACCGATGCAAACCTGTGGTACGGAGGCATGTATATAATCGAAAAATTTGTTGGATAACGAATAGTAATAGCTGAGGCCTGTGTTTTCAACGAGGTTAATGCCGATAGTAGCTTCGGCGGTTATTTTTTTTAATTGGGCCGGGGGCACGTAGCCGAGGAATGTGATTTTATTATCCAGTTGCAAATCTTTTACCTGCCGGCGGAGTTGGGCTGAGAGGTCGCCCTCGCCGGCCAGTTTAAGGGGGCAGTCTATTTGCTGCATGGCGGTTATCAAGTGTTCCAGGCCGCGGCCTTCGTTGAGGGCGCCTTGGTACAAGAGGCCCCCCGCCCCCCGAAGGGGGAGAAACAGCCGACCCCTTCCGTCCCCTAAAGGGGAAACCAGAACCGGTTCTGGTTTCCCCTTTAGGGGACGGAAGGGGCTGAGCGGCTGTGCCGTCAGCACATCTTCCTGCAGTGATTGACTTTGTTCCAATACCGGCACATTCATAATTACTTCAAAGTGCTTGTTATACTTTTGCTGAAAGAGTTCGGCGAGGCCTTCAGATACGGTGTAAGCGGCATCGAACAGGGGAACGAATATTTTTTCAATCCACTGCCAAACTTTTTGCACCTGTGGGCGGCGGACTACTTCGGGTACTTCGGTGAAATATTCGTGTGCATCGTACACTAACTTTGCGCCTTTTAATTTGCCGATTATATAGACTGGGGCAATAGTATCGAGGTCAACGGCACAGGCGGCATCGAATTGCGAGAAGGTGAGGTAAATAAGCAGGCGGATGTTGTATTCAATATAAAACAGTTTGCCTTTGTTGAAGATGCATTTCAGGCGGGTTTGCTCAAAGGACTCTGCTGCCAATGGGATAGAGAAATCTCTTTGCCTGCCTACCAGTTCAACGGCATAGCCTGCATGGCTAAGGCTGCGGCAGATTTTTTGCATGCGCTGGTCGTAGCTCAGGTCGTTGGTAACGGTAAAGATGATACGTTTTAATCCACCCATTTTAAGTTCAGTTCATCTGCCCAGGTAATTTTACCGGCATCCAGTAAAAAGTTAATTGCCTTGTCGAAATCGGCATCTTTTATCTGCAGCCTGGTTTTTATCTGCACGCCTGTTAACGCCGATTGCTTTAATTCATTTTCGAGGGCGGCCACAATTTCAGAAAAACCGGCGGTACTAAGACTTGTTTTTTTAAGGCTGGTGCATACATCGCAAATGCCGCAGTCTTCTTCAACTGTTTCACCAAAGTATTTTACCAGTAGCTTAGTTCGACAAATGTGGTTTTCGGTAACGTAGTATTTTACGGCTTTAAGTTTCTCTTCAAAGCTTTCTTTGCGACTTTTAATAAAGACAGTATCCAGCCAAAGGTCTTCGCGCTTTACACGGTTTTGTAAAAACACTATTTGCGCATTTTCCTTTCGCGGCTGGTAGTTGATAATTTTCATCTGGTGCAGGGCCTGTAACTGCTCTGCAGTTTGATGCACGCTTATTTTAAGCCTCGATGCAACGATGTTTTCTTCCAAAGGCACAAAATCCATAAACACACCTTCGGAGGTGCGCAAAATAAATTTGATGAGGGCCTCGTATTTTTTATGGTCGGTTTGAAATTTGTAGATAACATCTTTGGCGGCAATGGCTTTTACCATAGAAGAGTTTGAAACGCCTTCGGCCATGTATATGATGCCTTGCTGCTCCAGTATTTTTAATGCGCTGTAAGCTTTTGTTTGATGGAGTTTGCAATGTTCTGAAAATGCCCGGAGGTCAAAATCGAAACTGTTGTTGATGCCGCTGTTGTAGGCAATGCGCAGGTAAGTGCTAAGGTTTTGATAAACATCTTTTACAAGCTCGGTAGAAGGGAAGCTTTCTTCAATTTTTTTATCAAGAAAGGAGAGGTCAAAGCTATCAGTCAATTGCACTGCATAAGCCTTTTTTTCATCGCGCCCTGCACGGCCTGCTTCCTGAAAATAGGCTTCCAGCGATTCGGCGAGGTCCATGTGTATTACCAGGCCAACATCGGCTTTATCTATACCCATACCAAATGCGTTGGTGGAGCAGATAACGCGGGTTTTGTTGCTTATCCAGTTATCCTGTTTTTCAGAGCGGACAAGGGGGTCTAAGCCGGCGTGGTAATAGTCGGACTTTATACCTTGTTTATTGAGGTAATCGGAAAACTCTTTTGTTTTTTTTCGGCTGCGGGCGTAAACGATAGCGCTGCCTTTTACTTTGGTTAGAATATCGAGCAGGCTTTGTTCTTTATTGCGGCTTTGGCGCACTACGTAACTGAGGTTTTTGCGTACAAAGCTTTGTTGTACAACGTGTTTCTTTTTAAAGAGGAGTTTTTCCTGTATGTCGTTTACTACCTGGGGTGTTGCCGTGGCGGTGAGGGCTATAACGGGAACGCCTTTTAGCTTCTCCCTGATATCGGCAATCTTCATATACGGCGGTCTGAAATCGTACCCCCATTGAGAGATGCAGTGTGCTTCGTCAACGGCCAGCAGAGAGATATTCATTTTCTGCATGCGCACCTGGAATTCTTCGCCGGCTAAACGTTCGGGCGATACGTAGAGAAATTTATAATCGCCGTAAATGCAGCTATCCAGCATGGTGTCTATCTGCCGGTAGGTCATGCCGCTATATAATGCAGCGGCTTTGATACCCCGTTGGGTCAGGTTTTGCACCTGGTCTTTCATCAGTGCAATTAAGGGGGAAACTACCAGGCAGAGGCCTTCGCCGGCCATGGCGGGTACCTGGAAACAGATAGATTTGCCCCCGCCGGTGGGTAACAGCGCCAGGGTATCTTCTTTACGCAACACAGCCTCAATAATTTCGCGTTGCAGCGGCCGAAATTGGTCAAAGCCCCAGTATTGTTTCAGTATTTGTTGAATATCCTGCACGGGATAAAGATAGAAATACAAACTCACCCTGTCCTTCGGACATCCCTCTCTTTGAAAAAAAGAGAGGGAAAATGCAAAATACAATGGGCCGCTGACCCGCCTGCCGGCGAGGCAAGTTTATTATGATTGTTATGATGCAATTATGATTGAAGCCGTTTCTTGTTTGAATGCCGGATTGAATTTTAGTTTCCCCTTTAGGGGACGGAAGGGGCTGCCAGTTTTTCTTACATTCGCGTTCACTTTTAAATAAAATGAGCAAGCAAATAATTTATGGGGTAATAGTTGCGCTGGTTTGTGGATTATCAGCCTGCAAAGAAAACGCCTTTATAAATCATTGTCATTATACCATACAGCAAACGGGCGATAATGAAAAGCTAAACCGTGCCATTGCAGTTGAGAAGAATTTGCTGTATGCACAAAACATTCATTCGCTTTGGAAACGGGGGGGGTGGTGGAACAGCGCTAATATTCTTGAAGCGCTGGTGGATTTTAACCGCATTACCCATCAGGATTTTAAAAAATGCCTGAACAATATTTATGTAAAGAATGTGCATGTTTTCAGAGGGCATTTTATTATGGGCCATTCGTTTGATGATAATGAATGGTGGGGGCTGGTTTGGCTAAAGGCTTATGACATGACTGGCGATAAACGCTATTTGCGGGTAGCCAAAGGCATTTTTAATGATATGGTGAACCGCGCCTGGGATGGTAAATGCGACGGAGGTATACGCTGGGCCAATGATATATGGTACAAGAATGCCATTACGAATGAGTTGTTTATGGAACTGGCTGCCCGCCTTGCTTTAGAGCCTGCAGATTCGGCCAAAAGGGATTATTACCAGCAATGGGCAGTAAAAGACTGGAATTGGATAAAAAACAGCGGTATGATTAATAAGGAGCAGATGATAAATGACGGGCTTAACGACAAGTGTGTAAATAATAAGGGGGCCACCTGGAGCTACAATCAAGGTGTAATATTGGGTGGTTTGAAAGACCTTTACCTGCTTACCGGCGATAGTGCCTATATGAAAGAAGCCAGGGCCCTGGCCTATGCCAGTATGAAACACCTTGCCAATAAGGAGGGCATACTTACAGACCCTGGAGATAAAAAACCAGGGGGCGACAAGAACCAGTTTAAAGGAATTTATGTAAGATACCTGGCAATACTGAATCTGCAGTTGAAAGACAGCAACATAAAGGACTTTATTTTAACAAATGCCGAGTATACCTGGCAGCATGCACGCAATGCCGATAATTGGATCGACTTTTATTGGAGCGGGCCTTACGCTGACTGGAGCAGCTCGGCACAGGGCAGTGCCATGGATTTGATGAATGCGGCACTTATGCAATAATGATAGATTTATATTATTATATAGCTCAATGATTTATGTTGTGTTTGATGGCGAAAAGGGGCAAAAATCTTTTCAAAGTCAGGAAAATGTTATGCCTGTTCGACTTTTAAACATGTTGCTTTTTTTTGCAACATAGGCGAAATTAAAATTTGGAAGTATTATAAAAAAAAAGACCTTTGCAAACTGATTTTCTGATTGGACACCAGAAAATCAGCAAAAAAGACACATTAAAACCACACTTAACCATTTTGATTATGAATAGATTATTACCCACCTTTAAAGGTATTGGAAGCACAATGCTGCTTCTTGTTCTTTTGGCTTTTACGGCCAATGTTTCAGGTCAGGCAAGCAATATTGCTTTCAAACCGGCTAAAACTTTCCTCGCTGCACCGGGCACGTATTTTCAGGGCCCGGTCCATCATTATGATGCCACGGTTACAACCTGCGATTCAGATATATATCTGGACTATAGTACTTATGACGAAATTGTATCTGACGATAACGGCATTAACTATAATGGAAGCTGGAACACTGCAACCCCGGCCCCTTATGCTAATTATTTAAGTTCGCTGCTGAACCGCATTGAGGCTGATTCATTTCAGGCATATCAATACGCAGGGGTAGCCTTTGATACCCTGGCAATTGGAAACTTTGCCGCGTTTACCAATTCATCTGTTGCTTATGCTAATTCTACTGTAACTATTGATTCTATCCGCTTTTACGGAGGATTATCAGGTGATAGTCTGCTGATGACACATGATAGTTTGGTGTTTACCATTTTCGGCGACCTGAACGGTAACGTAACTTTGGTTAAGAAGATTGTTTATACAGGCATGTCGCAGCTCAGGCAGTTTTATTTACCTTCTGAAGAGTTAGCGGGTTTTCAAATCCCTGTTGGGTCGGCCCTTGCCCAGGGTCAGAGTTTTGGTATAGATATTGAATTTATCAACCACGATACTTCAGGGCACTTTTTGCTGGCCTATTCTTATGCCGACTCATGCGGTACTATTGTATACCTGGGTAATACTTATGGTTCTCCGGCCCACTTAACATCGTTGCCGGGTACTTCATTCTGGGGTGCACAGGTAGATACCCTTACCACTTCGGTTACTGTAGACGCGCAAAGCGATTTATTTGCATATAACATTCCCGGCATACCGCAGAATTGTTTATTTGTATATCCTCAAAACTGGGAGATTATACCAATTATAAAAATTTGCCAAACTGCAACGGTTACAGCACCGGCCGTTGTAACTGATGCTGCTAATTTCATAACAAGCAGCACCGCAACTTTAAACGGTACTGTTAACGCCGAAGGCGCTTCTTCAACTACAGGATTTGATTGGGGGCTTACTACTGCTTATGGCTCAACTGCAACAGGTGTTCCTTCTCCGGTTTTAACTGTTGCGTCTGTCAGCGCTGCTCTTTCAGGCCTTACAGCAAGTACTACTTACCATTTCAGGGCTTATGCTATTAATACTGCGGGTACTACTTATGGAAGCGATTTGACCTTTACAACATCTTCTGCGTCATCATGCGATACATTCTTTAATGAGGTATCAGTACTGGATACTCCGTCATTGGAAGGTGCAGGCGCGGGTAATGGGTTTGTTTCAGGCAATAATGTTTACGGCGATTTAGCCAAAGCTGAAGGGTTTACTTCAGTTATAGGCGACCACGTAAGCAGTGCATATTTACTTTTTGGCTATGCCAATTATAATGTAGCTGATGCTAATAATACGGTAAAAATAATGTTGTGGGATAATTCCGGTACCTCACTTTCAGGTGCCGCCGGTGCCCCTGGAAATGCTTTAGACAGTGCCACACTTACTTTAAGTCAGATTAAAACTGCTGTAACGGGTGGTTTGGTTAATGAAGTTGTTTTTCCGAATAATGTGGCCTTAACTACCAGCGGATTTTATGTTGGTGTGGTATTGCCAACAACAACCGGCGATACGGTGGCGCTTGTTAGTAACACGGGTAACGGTAGCACTGACGGTGACGGGTGGGAATTAGACGGCCCGCCCAGCGTTATAACCGATGGCTGGCAAGATATGACTACAGATTGGGGATTTCCGGGAAGTTTTGGAAACTATATAGAAGCGGTTTTATGCCCTGCTCAAGCTACCAGCTCATGCACACCTGCTGCCGGTGCACCAGTAGGAGTTTCACCTGCCGCTTTACAGGTTCCATGTATTACCCAGGGAGTTAATTATTCTGAAACTTATACCCTTGTAGTGCCTGATACATTCGCTTTTAACGGGACCACGTTAACTATTAATTCAATTACTATTGATAGCATCGGTAACCTTCCTTCAGGTTTAACCTGGACCCCGGGGGTTAACCCTGAAACTATTGCAGGAGGGGCATCAGGTTGTTATATTATATCAGGTACCAGCAATGCAGCCTGTGGAGAATATTTAACACCTATATATGTTACAGCAAATATTGCGGGGTTGGGTAATTTCCCTCTTATACTAAACGCTACAGGAGTTCCAAGCGAATTTTTGCAGGTAATATCAAGCGGCCATTCGTGCCCTGTTGCAGATACTGCACAAACTACCCCATTTGTTGCTGATGCAACCTGCGGTGTAACTGCAGCACCTTCGGTAACTGTTACCCCAACTGCGGTTGGCTGTTTTGGCCAGGCTACAGGTTCTGCGGCAGCGCATGCTACCGGTGGAAGCGGAACATATACCTATGTATGGAGCAATGGTGCTACCACGTCCTCTATCAGCAACGTAATAGCAGGTACTTATACTGTAACGGTAACCTCGGGCGGCCAGACAGCAACAGCCAGTGGAACTGTAACTCAACCTTCTGCTGCATTGAATGCAACAGCCAGTGCAACACAAACTTCATGCACAGGTAGTACCGGAACTGCAACTGCAGTTGTTACCGGTGGAACTGTTTCGTATAACTATCACTGGAGCAACGGTGGTACTGTAGCAAGCCTTACAGGCCTTGGTGCTAATACCTATAACCTAACAGTTACTGATGCCAACGGGTGTTCGGCAACGGCTACTACTGCTGTTACTATTCCTGCTGCCTTTACTGTTTCTGTTGTTGTAACTGATGTTGCATGTTTTGGTGCAAGCACGGGCATTGCAACTGCTAACACAACAGGAAGTTCAGGTACACTTACTTATAACTGGAGCAACGGTACTACTACCCAAACGTTAAGCAATGCTACCGCAGGGGCACTTGATGTAACTGTTACTGAAGCCAGCGGATGCAGCAGCACCGGCACGGGCGCCATAACCCAGCCGGCTTCGGCACTCAGAGCTTCAGCTACGGCAACTACAACATCATGCTCGTCAAATACAGGGTCGGCAACTGTTACTGCAACAGGCGGAACTACTAACTATACTTATCTGTGGAGCCCGGGTGGCGCTTCTACTACTTTAGTAAGCAATTTAGGTGTGGGTGTTTATACTGTAACTGTTACAGATGCACATAGCTGCACTGCTACTGCCAGCGCTAACGTTAATACCACCGCTACTTATACAGTAAACGTTACCCCTGCCAGTGTAGGGTGTTATGGCCAAAGTACCGGCAGTGCAACTGCCACTGTAACCGGCGCAAGCGGCACCGTTACTTATGACTGGAGTAACTCGGCAACAACCCAGGCAATTAATGCTCTTGCTGCAGGCACTTACAATGTAACGGTAAAAGACGGCAGCGGATGTTCAAAAACTGTTTCAACAACGGTTACGCAACCGGCAAGCGCTTTATCAGCATCTGTTACTACTACTCAATCAGCATGTTCATCTAATACCGGAACCGCCACTGCGGCAGTAACAGGCGGAACAACAGCCTATACTTATACATGGAACAACGCTTCTACTGTTAACCCGGCCAGTGGCTTTGGGGTAGGTGCGGTTAATGTTACCGTAACTGATGCCAACCACTGTTTAACAACAGCATCTGGTTCGGTTAGCAGCCCAACGCCTCCGGGCGTTTCAGCTACGGCAAACCCTGTTTTATGCTATGGACAGGCTACCGGAAGTGTTAGCGCTACCGTAACAGGCAGCAACAACGATACTTATTTCTGGAGCAACGGCGGAACTTCAGCTAATGTTAGCAACGTAACAGCCAATACTTATACTGTTACGGTTACCGATGGTTTTGGTTGTTCTGCAAGCGCATCAGCCACAGTAACACAGCCTGCCAGCGGTATTGAAGCTACTATTTCAACAACGCCCCAAAGCTCATGCTTAACTGATAATGGTTCGGCTACTGTAACAGCAACTAATGGTGCATCACCTTATTCTTATGTGTGGAGTAATAGTGGTGGCGCTGCTACTATTTCAAACCTTGCGTCAGGTAATTATAGTGTAACTGTTACGGATCACAACGGTTGTAGTGCCTCAGCTACAGCAAGTGTTAACCCCGCAGGATCATTCACTATAACTGTAACTACAACTAATGATTTATGTTATGGCGCAAGCACCGGCAGCGCTACGGTTACTGTAACAGGTTCAGGAACCTATACTTATCTGTGGAGTAACAGTGCTACCACTGCAACCAACTCTAATCTTACTACAGGTACTTATGGCGTAACTGTAACAAATGCTAACGGATGTGCAAACGCAGGCTCAGGCCTTGTTACCCAACCCGCCAGTGCCTTAGTTGCTAATGCTACTGCCACTAACTCTACCTGCGGAACTTCAAGCGGAACGGCTTCAGTTGCAGTAGTTGGCGGAACAGGCAGCCCTTCATATTTATGGAATAACAATGCTGTTACCAGCTCTATTGTCAATTTGGGAGTAGGTGTTTATACTGTAACTGTAACCGAAGGTACTTGCACTGCAACTGCTTCGGCCATAGTTAATAACCTGAACGGGCCTACCGTGTCTATGCTTTCAAGCAACCCAAGTTGTTCATATAGCACCGATGGCACTGCCTCTGCGGTTGCTGCCGGCGGCACAGGCCCTTATAGCTATACATGGTCTAACAACCAAACAACCAGCGGGCTTACAAGCTTAGGCGCCGGTACTTATAACGTAATTGTTTCGGACCACACAGGTTGCCAGGTGGCAGGTTCTGTTACCCTTACTGCACCTGCAGCGCTGGTACTGACCCCAACTATTGTAAATGCAACCTGTGAAGGCAACCAGAACGGAACTATCAATTTAACAGTTACGGGTGGCACACAAGGTTATAGCTATTCTTGGTCTAATGGTTCAGGCGGCGCTGATGTTACCGGTTTAGCTGCGGGTAATGTTACGGTTACTGTTACCGACGCACAACACTGCACTGCCAACGGCTCGTATAATGTTAACCAGCCTACAGCAATACAGATTTCGATTACAACTACCGATGCAAGCAACGGAGCAAACGGCAGCGCAACTGCATCTGCTACAGGTGGAATACCTCCGTATACTTATCAGTGGGCTAATTCAGTAACTGCCACGGCCTCTAACCTGGCTGTTGGTTCTTACACGGTTACCGTTGCTGATGCCAATCATTGCTCTGCAACTGCCCTTGCAACTATAATTCCTTCAGGAATTGATAATGTAACCAGCAATATTACCAGCATTACGCTGATGCCAAACCCTGCCAGCGATGTGGTTAAGGTGGTAGTATCGCTTTCAACTCCTCAAACGGTTGAATTCAGGATATTGGATATTACAGGCAAGTATATTTACACCGCCCGTGAAAATACAGGGCAGGGTACGGTAACGCACGCTATTGATTTGAACGAATTTGCATCGGGTATTTATTTAGTTGAAATAACTGCGGGTAGCGATGTTAGCCGTCAGCGATTGGTAATAACCAAATAAGCCTTTTGCCTTGAATTAAAAAAGCCCCCGCGTATAGCGGGGGCTTTTTTAATTCAGGTTGGGCCGATGGAATATTACTGTTAGAAACACACGGTCGTTCATAATTCAGATATTTGCTGTGGTAAGATTCTCACCTCCCCCTACGCCCTCCCATAGGTGTTCGGAAGATTGAAATTTCATTAATGGCTAAAGCCAAGTCCAGTCCCCATCATCCCCGACTTAAAAGTCGGGGCAATATTTTTGGGGTGCAAACCAAATTGTCGCCACATAGCAGGAGTTCCGGTTGGCGGGGACGCCAACCGGGGGGCGTTCTCGTGGTTGGCGTCCCCGCCAACCACCAATGTGCCGCGACAATTTGGTTTGCAC
>Ga0182013_10002488_pt1 | contig 23979 bp, 25 predicted proteins | sample 612S2MmetaG_FD_120487 | JGI IMG/M metagenome (GOLD analysis project Ga0182013, IMG submission 120487) | Permafrost microbial communities from Stordalen Mire, Sweden - 612S2M metaG | ecosystem: Environmental > Terrestrial > Soil > Wetlands > Permafrost | place: Sweden: Stordalen | collected...
CCGACCTCAAGGTGATTGCCAATTCCAGTGTAGGAGCATCCTCAGTCTCGGCCGACGAGCTCAAAGGCGTGATCCTCGCTACCAAGACCTCGCTTTCCGACGGAAGCCACGTCGAGCCGGTACTGCTCAAAGGCGGCGCGACTCACGAAGCCTTCCTGAAGGAGTACGTAGGCAAGACCGACTCCGCGTTTGAAACCTACTACCGCAGCCTGGTCTTTACGGGCAAAGCGTCCATGCCAAAAGCGCTCGCGTCGGACGGCGACATGGTTGCCTACGTCGCCAAGACCAAGGGCGCCATTGGCTACGTCGCCGCCGGAACCGCGACCGGCGGCGTTAAGACGCTGGAAGTGAAATAGAGAATCATGCTGACGGCTTGGGACCTAAAGAGTGGGGCGCAGGGGCGGAACATGGCTCCGCCCGAGCACCGGTCCTCGACACTCGGTACTCTTGGGCTGTAAGCGACGGACCGCGCGGTCCATCGAGACCAGTATTCTGGTCCCAGGACGCATGCTAAGTAGCTTTCTACCCTCACGTTGTAACATTTCTCCGCCGATATGAGTGATTGAGCCGCGCGGAGCGGACACCGGAAGCGGTGCCACCGCAGCCGCAGAGAAACGTAACGAAGGGAAAGAGTTAAATGCATTCCATAACGAAGACATCCGTGCTTGCAGCGTTGCTGTGCGCGGTGCCCGCCGTAATGCGCGCGCAATTCGATTTCAAGGTCGACGGGTTACCCGTACAGGTTCACAGCTTTGCCTCGCAAGGCTTCATGTACTCGAATGACAACAACTATATGACCACGGACACTAGCCGGGGAAGCTTTGCCTTCACGGACTTCGGGGCGAACGTGTCCACCCAGATCACCGATAACTTCCGCGTGGGAGCCCAGATCTACGACCGCAACCTCGGCAAACTCGGCAATTGGCAGCCCGCGCTGGATTGGGCGGTAGCCGACTACAGGTTTAAGGACTGGCTGGGAGTTCGTGTTGGGAAGGTGAAGACTACTCTTGGCCTGTTCAACGACACCCAGGACATGGAGTTCCTCCACACCTGGGCTCTGCTCCCGCAATCGACGTACTCGCTCGACCAGCGCGGCTCCATGATCAGTCACCTGGGTGGCGACATCTACGGCAATATAGAATTGAAAAAACTCGGGGGCTTGAGCTACACCGTCTATGGAGGCCAGCGCCCCGACGATATGAACGGTGGCTATGTCTATGCTTTGGAGACCTCGGGCAAACAGGGTACCGACCCGAATGGTATTTCTATCGTCGTTCCTTCTACCGCTTCTAGCACTCGGCACATCGACTCCTACAACGGGCCGGTATACGGGGCGGATTTGCGCTGGAACACGCCGCTGAAAGGTCTGCTGGCCGGCTCCTCGTATATCGTTCAGGACCCCACCACCACCGGCTCCTATGTTGCCACTAAGATACCTTTTCGCATCTGGACCGACAAAGATAATACCGCGGCATTTTACACGGAGTATACGCTGGGCGGCTTTCGGTTCGACGGAGAGTACCGTCGCGAGATCATGGATACCACAACCACCAACTCCAGCGGTGTCGCATCGGCTCCAACCGACAAGGATATGCGCAGCGGTTACGTGGCTGCCTCCTATCGCTTGACGAAGCTCATCGAGGTGGGCACGTATTGCTCGCGCTTTTATTACAATTGGGCCTATCTCCACAGCGATCCCCTGAATCACGTGTTCGATCAGGCTATCGCTGTTCGCCTGGATTTGCGGAGCTACTTGGACCTCAAGATCGAAGGGCACTTCATGAACGGCACTATGCCCAGCGCAACCGTAAGCCGCGGCTTTTACGTCGCCCCAAACGCCGACGGACTGAAACCGGACACACGGCTCCTCGTAATCAGGCTGGGCTACCACTTATGAGTGGCCTAAATAGGTATCGAAAGGGAACTTTGATGAGACGCATCCAATATATAGCAATTGCTTTTCTGGTTCCGGCATTCTGTCCGCTGAACGCATCGGCGGCTGATCTCAAGGTGATCGCGAATTCCAGCGTCGGGGCATCGTCGGTTTCGGCCGACGAGATCAAAGGCGTGTTTCTAGCGACCAAGACTTCGCTTTCCGACGGAAGCCACGTCGAGCCGGTGCTGCTCAAAGGCGGCGCGACTCACGAAGCCTTCCTGAAGGAGTACGTGGGCAAGACCGACTCCGCGTTCGAAACCTACTACCGCAGCCTGGTCTTTACGGGCAAAGCGTCCATGCCAAAAGCGCTCGCGTCGGATGGAGACATGGTTAGCTATGTCGCCAAGACCAAGGGTGCCATTGGCTACGTCGCCGCCGGAACCGCGACCGCCGGCGTTAAGACGCTGGAAGTGAAATGAACGCGGTCAAACTACGGGAGAGAACTCAATGAAGCGCCTCAATATCACCGTCAAGATATGGCTCAGCATCGGAATCTTCGTCTTAGGCTACGTCTTGGCTACCGTGCTGGGCCAGGTGGAGGGGCTGAATACCGAATCCACCATGCGGGCCACCTCGGACGCCCTGTTCCCGGCGGCCCAACAGAGCCAGGCGGCCGAGACCGCGTTCCAGGGCGCGGTCAAGGGTTTCAGCGATGCCGTCGTCATACAGGATGCGGATGGGCTCGACCGCGCCGCCGAAGACGGGCGCAAAATGGTCGAGGGGCTCCACGCACTGGCGGCCATCGGCGGCCTTTCGGCCGAGCGTACCGGGCAAGCCGGCCAGTTGGCCTCCACCGCCGATCAGTTCCTAAGGGATGCGCGGACGGTCTATGGCACCATGCTGTCCAGTAAAGAGATGACCGCCGATACCCAGCAGCGGGTGCAGGGGCTGGCGGCGCGCAAGGACGAAATCACGACCTCTTTGAAGACCCTCAAGGACCAGTGTTCCAGCGATCTGAAACGGCAGTTGGGCGTTGTACAGACGAATTCGGCCAGCCAACGGTGGGTCGCCCTGATCGTCTTCGGGATCACCGTGCTGATCGCCGGAATCATCGTTAACATGACCATTCACCGCGCGATAACCGGTCCCATCCTGCGAGTGATCCACGGGGTGAAGGGAGCGGCCGCGGAAGCCGCGCACGCATCCGGTGAAATGTCGAAATCCGGCCAGGTAGTGGCGAAGGATGCCCAGGAACAGGCGGCGTGCATACAGGAGACGTCGGCTTCGCTCGAAGAGATTTCCGCCACCACCCGCCAGAACGCCGACCGTGCCAAACAAGCCGACGGGCTCATGCGCGAAGCCATGCAAACCGCCGACAAGGCCGCTCACGCGATGAACGACCTCACCCAATCCATGAAGGAGATTACCAAGTCCAGCAACCAGGTGGCCGCGGTGCTGAAGAGTATCGACGAGATCGCCTTTCACACCAATATCCTGGCTTTGAATGCGTCCGTGGAAGCCGCGCGTGCCGGCGAGGCCGGGGCGGGATTCAGCGTGGTTGCCGATGAGGTCCGTTCGCTGGCTCATCGCGCCGCCGACGCGGCCCGCGAGAGCGCGGAAATAGTCGAGAAAACCATTAGCGACGTCAAGCAGGGAGTGGCCATCGTTTCTCTGACGCACGTGGCCTTCGGCGAAGTCTCGGCCAAGGTTGCCAGCGGCAGCCAGGCGGTGGCGGAAATCGCCGCCAGCAGCGAAGAGCAGTCCCGCGGCATCGCCAACATCGGCCAGGCGATCTCCCGCATCGAGTCGGTTACGCAGAATAACGTGGCCAATGCGCAACGCACGGCCGAAAGCGCGTCCGAAATGAGCCGCCAGGTCGAAACCACACGCACTCACATCGAGGAACTGGTCAGCGTGGTGGGCACGCATCAGGATTGAGATATCTGTTAGAACTCACCGCCCCAAGGCGGCCGAATTAATACTTGGGAACGCTGGGGTCGATCTTATCGCTCCAGGCCAGGATGCCGCCCTTCACGTTGTAGACCTTTTCGAAGCCTGCCTGGCGGAGGACGGCGCAGGCGCGGGCGCTGCGGCCGCCCATCTTGCAATGGATCACGATTTCGGCATTGGGGTCGAGCTCGCCCACGTGCTTGGGAAATTCGCCAAGCGGAATGAGCCGGGATCCGGGGATGCTGGCGATCCGGTATTCGTGCGGTTCGCGCACATCGATCAGCACAAAGTCGTCGCCTCGGTCGAGCTTGGCTTTCAATTCGGTAACGTCGATTTCGCCGTCGTTCACTCTGGTCTCCTCCGCGGGAGCAGGCTGTTTGGGATTGGGCACCCCGCAAAACTGATGATAATCGATGAGCGCGGTAATGGTGCGGTGCTCGCCGCAGATGGGGCACTCGGGATTCTTGCGCAGCTTCAATTCGCGGAAACGCATCCCCAGGGCGTCATAGAGCAGGAGACGGCCGATGAGCGGCTGGCCCACGCCTAGAATCAGCTTCACGGCTTCGGTGGCTTGGATCAAGCCGATGGTGCCGGGCAGAATTCCCAGCACGCCGCCTTCGGCGCAGCTCGGCACCAGGCCGGGAGGCGGCGGTTCGGGATAGAGGCAGCGGTAACAGGGGCCGTCCCCAGCCGCGAAAATCGTGGCCTGGCCCTCGAAACGGAAGATGGAACCGTAGACGTTGGGCTTGCCGAGCAGCACGCAGGCGTCGTTCACCAGGTAGCGGGTGGGGAAGTTGTCGGTGCCGTCCACCACCAGGTCGTAGTCTTTGAGAATCTCCAGCGCGTTCTCGCTCGAAAGCGCGGTTTCGTGCTTGACGATCTTCAGGTACGGGTTGATGGCCAGCATCTTGTCGGCGGCCGAATCGATCTTCTTGCGGCCCACGTCGGCGGTGGAATGAATCACCTGGCGCTGGAGGTTGGTGAAGTCGACCACGTCGAAATCGACGATCCCGATCTTGCCGACGCCGGCGGCGGCGAGGTAGAGTCCCAGCGGCGCTCCCAGCCCGCCCGCGCCCACCAGCAGCACCTTGGCGGCTTTCAGCTTTTGCTGGCCTTCCATGCCCACTTCGGGCAGGATCAGGTGGCGGCTGTAGCGCAGAATCTCGTCCTTGGTGAGGACCGCTTCTTCGGGCGGCGCGGCCATCGTCGAGCCTCCGGCAATCGAGGGCACCAGGGAAATGGTGTCACCGTCGGCGACCGGCGTCGCGGCCTTCGCCAGGTAGCGGATATCCTCGTCGTTCAGGTAGACGTTGACGAAACTGCGCAGTTTGCCTTCGTCGTTGAATATCTGTTTGCGCAAATCGGGGTACTGCGCCGTGAGGTCGTCCAGCACGGCGCCGACGCTCGGGCCGGCCGCGGTGACGGTGTCCAGCTTGGCGGTGAACTGGCGCAGCGGGGTAGGGATCAGGACTTTGGCCATATCAATAAATCAGCTCCTCTTTGGCCGCTTCGGTCTGCTCGAAGTTCGGCAGCCAGCTATTGGCGTGGTGAAACTCGCCCTTTTGGATCGAGAGCACGATGAAGGAATACCAGGGGCAGGAGTTTTCCAGATCGGTCTTGGAAAAGTAAGCGTCGCAATCGGGATGGGAATGGTAGATGCCGATCAGGTCCATCCGGCGTTCACGGGCGGCCCGGTCGGCGGCCAGCAGATCTTCGGGGCGGAGCTCGTAGCGAGCCGCCTGGGCCCCGGCGAAGGAATTTTCCAGCGCCATGGCGACGCGCACGGTCTTTTTGCCGCTGTCGGCGGAGCCCAACATGGCTCCACAACATTCATTGGGGTAGGCGCGGCGGGCGTGCTCCACCATGGCCTGCCAGGGTTCGGGATCCACTTGAATCATTCTTCGTCCCAGAAATGCTCGCTGAGGTACTTGTCGGCGCCATCGCAAAGCACTGTTACGATGGTAGCGGATTCGCCCCGCTCGGCCGCTTCCCGCGCGAGCAGGGTGGCCGCGTGCACGTTGGCACCGGAGGAAATGCCCACCAGCAGGCCTTCCCGCCGCGCCAGGCGGCGCACCATTTTGTGAGCGTCCTCGGTCTCGATCCAGAAGTTGCCGTCGGCCAGGCGCTCGTCGTAAAAGCCGGGGCGGATGGCGGTGGGCATGTGCTTCATGCCTTCGAGGCCGTGAAATCCGCTGGAGGGCTGCACCGAATAGCATTTGACCCCGGGCAGATCGCGGCGCAGGCGGCGCGTCACGCCGGTGAAGGTGCCACTCGTCCCGAGGGCGGCCACGAAGTGGGTGAGCGCGCCGCCGGCCTGGCTGACGATCTCGGCGCCGGTATGTTCGAAGTGCGCCTTCCAGTTGGCCGGATTATTGTACTGGTCCGGATAAAAGTAAAGGTCCGGATCCTGGCGGTAGATTTCGCGGCAGAGGCGAATGGCGCCGTCCGAGCCGTCTCCGGCGTCGCTGTAGACCACTTCGGCGCCGTAGGCCTTGAGTATCCGCTTGCGCTCCGGGGAGGCGTTGGCGGGCAGCACCAGCTTGACGCGGTAGCCGCGCGCGGCCGCGATCATGGCGTAGGCAATGCCGGTGTTGCCGCTGGTGGCATCCAATATTACGCGCCCGTGATGGAGACGGCCGGAGCGTTCGCCGTCCAAAATCATATTCAGCGCCGGCCGGTCCTTCACCGAGCCTCCGGGATTGAAATATTCCGCCTTGGCCAGGATCTGGACGCCGGGAAACTCGGCTGCGGTGCGTTCCAGGCGCAGCAGCGGCGTATTCCCGATGGTGGAGAGCACAGGCTCAGCCGAATCGCGGACGGATTGAAGAACGGGCTGAGTGGCCATATTTGACTATTCTGCTCCTTTTACTTTGGATTCTCTGGCAAACCTTCCGGATGCAACTTCCATCTGCCTGCAAAGAAAGGGATTATGAATACTTAAATCCATTCTGATAGTTTAGCATCTACCTAATCTCTGTCAACTAAGTAGAGTACACTTCGTGAACCCTTCGTGACCAGCGTGGGGACCTAATTAATCGGCAAAACGGTTTGGACTGTCAGCGGTCGAGCGACCTGGTCGAAAACGCGTTCCCAATGGAACTGGTGAGGGGCGAGACCTGTCTTGGCCCCTGCCGGTGGAGACCGCGATCACCCGCGCCAGCTAACGGGCGAAATTGCAAGGCCAACGGGGAAATCTCACGGTTCAGAGTTATACTTGGTAATCCATGACCGTAAGGGCGCACAACCGGATTCGATCTATGTTGGTGCTGCTCCTGCTCTGCGCAGTCACCCTCGGGCAATCCGCGGCGCTTACCTCCACGCACGAACTGCACCGGGCACAGAATCATAGTTGCCTGGTCTGCTACGTGGGGTCCCTGCCATTCCTGGAGTCCACCGCCGAAGCGCCTGTCGATCCGGTGTGGCTGGTTGCCCGGCTGGAGTCCCCGCCGGATTTCGAAGCCCCGCGGGACGTGCGTCCCGCCGCCCGTTCCTCGCGGGCCCCTCCAGCTTAGTTCCTTTCGCGACCATCTTGCGGTTCGGCGCCGGCAAAAGGCGCAGGGCCCTTTTTTAATTTGCGAACCAGGAACAGTGGGGAGGCTGGAATTCCATGTCAACGATGTATTTATGGATGCCGCGGCGCCGTTATTGCGCCGCCGCGCTGCTGGCGGCCGGGGTCTTTCAATGCGGCTGCGGGACTTCGAAGGTCGCCCAGGGGCAGACCGCGGAACAGGTTCAGCCGGGCCAGGCCGGGTTCTTCACCGTGACCGCCGACCAGATGGCGCACCTGAAGGTGGTCGCTGTCGGTACTAAAGTATGGCAGAACACGCTGGTGACCACCGGCACGGTGGATTGGGACGCCGACCATACCACCCAGGCCATCGCCCAGGTGAACGGGCCCATCTCTCGCATCCTGGTCGATACTGGCGCCAAGGTCAAGGCAGGCGACCCGCTACTCTACGTTTCCAGCCCGGACGTCGCCAACGGCATTTCCGCCTATCGCAAAGCGCGCAACCGCGAGGCCTTCAACAAACGCATCGTGGACCGCATGCACATCCTGCAGGAGCGCGGGGCCGTGGCCGCTAAGGACGTGGAAAGCACCGAGGCCGATTACAACGACGCCCGCACCGACGTTCAGACCAGCCTGCAGGCCCTCCGCATCTTCGGCATCACCCAGCGGGAGATCGAGCTGGCCGAGCAGCAGGGCACGGCCATCGGCACCGAGTTGGCCGTGCGCGCGCCCATCGCCGGGGTGGTGGTGCAGAAACTGGTTTCGCCTGGAATGCTCATCGAGGCCGGCACCACGGTCTGCTTCATGCTGAGCGACCCCTCCACGGTCTGGGTGTGGGGCCACATCTTCGATCGCGATCTTCCCATGGTTCACACCGGCGATCCGGTGGAGGAGGCCAACCCCGCCTCCGCCCGCAGCTTTCGCGGCACCGTGAACTACGTCGGATCCTTCGTCGACCCGGCCACGCGCACCACCCCGGTGCGCATCGTCACCCAAAACCCCGAGGGCCTGCTCAAGAAGGACATGTTCGTGGAAGCCGCGATTCGCACCGGTTCGCAGTCGGGCGTGCTGGCGGTGCCCGCGGCGGCCGTGCTGCGCGACGACAAGAACGAGCCGATCGTCTACGTCCAGGTGGAGCCGGGCAAGTTCGCCCAGCGCTCCGTCACCATCGGCACGCTGCAGGACGGCATGATCGCCATCACCGCCGGCTTGCAAAACGGCGAGAACGTGCTGGCCGACGGCAGCATCTTCGTGCAGTTCGCCACCAGTATCCAATAGCGCCGACCCCATGATTGCCAGACTCGTTTCCTTCGCACTCAGACAGCCTTTCCTGATCATTGTGGCGGCCCTCGCCGTGATGGCGTGGGGGGTATGGTCGTTCCAGAAGCTCCCCATCGACGCCTATCCCGATCTCTCGCCGCCGCATGTCGAGCTCATCACCCAATGGCCCGGCCATGCCCCCGAAGAAATCGAGCGCCTGGTGACCATCCCGCTCGAAATCGAGCTCAACGGCATTCCGCGGCTGGATACGCTTCGCTCCATTTCGCGGTACGGCCTCTCGTTTATTGCCATGAACTTCGAGTATGGGGTGGACCAGTATTTCGTGCGCGAGCAGGCTTTTGAGCGCATGCCGAACGCGCAGATGCCCGACGGAATCGCGCCCAGCCTTTCTCCCATGTTCAGCCCCAGCGGCCTCATCTACCGCTACGTGGTGCAGAGCCCGGACCGTTCGCCGCAGGATTTGAAGACCATCGAAGACTGGGTGCTGGAGCGCCATTACCGCTCCATTCAGGGAGTGGCCGACGATTCCGGCATGGGCGGCACCACCATGCAATACCAGGTGCTGCTCGATCCCAACAAGCTCTTCGCCTATGGCGTTTCGGTCCCGCAAATCTTCCAGCAGTTGGGAAACAACAACGCGAACTCGGGCGGCGGCTTCTATTCCCAGGGCGGGCAGTTCTATTACATCCGCGGCCTGGGCCTGGTGCGCGACACCGCCGACATCGGCAACATCATCGTGCAGGAGAAAAACGGCATTCCCGTGCGCGTTAAGGATCTCGCCCAAACCGAGATTGGCTACGCGCCGCGCCTCGGCCAGTTCGGCTACATGAAGCAGGATGAAGCCGTGGAAGGCGTCATCCTGATGCGCGTGGGCGAGCAGGCGCAAGTCATCCTGAAGCGCGTGGAGGACATGACCAAGGAATTGAACGAGCATGTTTTGCCGCCCGACGTGAAGGTGGTTCCTTACTACGACCGCCAGAGTCTCATCGAAGAGACCACCAAGACGGTGGAGGCCAACCTGTTGCGCGGCATGCTGCTGGTGCTGGTGATTCTGGGGATTTTCCTCTTCAGCCCGCGCACCGCGCTGATTGTGGCGGTAACCATTCCTTTCGCGTTACTGTTCGCCTTTATCTGTCTCGACTGGCGCCACATCCCCGCCAACCTGCTTTCCATCGGGGCCATCGATTTCGGAATCATCGTGGACGGTTCCGTGGTCATGGTGGAGAACATCTTCCGCGAGATCGCCGCGCGGCAGGGGCAACAGTTCATTCTCAAGGAAGTGATTCGCGTTGCGGCGCACGATGTCGAGCGGCCTATTTTTTACGCGATCGCCGTCATCATCGCCGGCTACCTGCCCATCTACGTCCTGACGGGCCCTTCCGGACAACTCTTCCAGCCGATGGCCGACACCATGTCGTTCGCCCTGCTGGGCGCGCTGCTGTGCGCCCTCACCGTGCTGCCGGTGCTCTGCGCCTATTTCCTGCGCGGCCACATCAAGGAACCCGACGCTAAGGTTTACGAATGGGTGCGCCGGCAGTATAGGAGGTCGCTCGGATGGTGCCTGCGCCACCGTCTGGTCACGGTCTGCCTGGTGCTGGCGGTCTTCGGCTCATCACTGCTGCTGATTCCAGGCATCGGCGGCGAGTTCATGCCGCACCTGGATGAAGGCGCGCTTTGGGTGCGCGCCACCACCCCCTATACCATTTCTTTCGAGGAAGCTTCCGCCCTTTCTCCGCAGATCCGCAACATCCTCATGAGCTTTCCGCAGGTCACCACGGTCGCCAACGAATTGGGGCGGCCGGATGACGGCACCGACCCCACCGGATTCTTCAACAACGAATTCTACGTCGGCCTGAAGCCCTACAACGATGCCACCTGGAAAGGGGCAATCCACTCCAAGCCGGAGCTCATCGAGGCCGTGCAGAAGAAGCTCTCCGCGTTCCCGGGAGTCATCTTCAATTACACCCAACCGGCCGAGGACGCCGTGGATGAGGCGGAGACCGGCCTGAAGAGCGCCCTGGCCGTCAAGATCTACGGCCCCGATCTCAACCTGCTCGCGGACAAGGCCAGGCAGGTAAAGGACATCCTCACCAAGATCCCCGGCATCACCGAGGTCACGGTGGTAAGCGAAACCGGGCAGCCCAGCCTGATCATCACACCCGATCGCGCTAAGCTTGCGCGCTACGGATTGAACGTCAGCGACATCAATACGTTGATCGGCACCGCCATGGGCGGGCAGGCCGCCACCCAGGTGATTCAAGGCGAGCGCCAGTTCGATCTGATCGTGCGCATGCAGGAGCGTTTTCGCAATGACGAAAACGCCATCCGCAACCTGCTGGTCGCCACCCCGGACGGCCAGTATCTGCCCTTGAGCCAGTTCTGCGAGGTCAAAGAGGAGAGCGGCGCGTCCTTCATCTATCGCGAGGCGAATTCGCGCTATATCGGCATTCAGTTCAGCGTGGAAGGGCGCGACCTGGCCAGCGCCGTCGGCGAGGCGCGGAAGAAAGTGGACGATGCCGTCAAGATCCCCATCGGCTACAAGTTCGAATGGGGCGGCGAATATAAGGATTACCTGGCATCCCAGGCGCAGATGAAAATCATCGGGCCCCTCACCGTCGTCCTGGTGCTGGCGATTCTGTTCGCGCTCTACGGCAACTTCAAATTCCCGGTTATCATCTTCTTCAGCGTGCTGGTCACCGAGCCCGTGGGAGGCCTGCTGGCACTGCGGCTCACCCATACCAATTTCAGCGTCTCCTCCCTGCTCGGGTTTGTCGCCTTGATGGGCGTTGCCGTACAGACCAGCGTCATTTTGTATTCGTTCATCAACAAGCTGCGCCTGGAGGGTAAGCCCATCGCGCAAGCCACCCTGGAAGCTTCCGTCTTAAGGCTGCGGCCCATCATGATGACCGCGCTGGTGGCCTGCTTCGGCCTGCTGCCCGCGGCTATGTCGACCGGTATCGGCAGCGATTCGCAAAGACCCTTCGCGATCGTGATTGTCGGCGGCCTCGCCTCGCGGCTGCTGCTCTCGGTTTTTCTCGCCCCCGTACTGTACGCGCTGGTGGCTCGCGATGGCGATACCTTGCAGGTGTGACATGACTCACGGAGACGAAATGCGGCGATTCTTTTTCATCCTGGTAGCGGCGGCCTGGGCCGCGGTGGGTGTGCGTGCTCAGACAGCGCTCGATTGGCAGCAGGTCCAGGCGCGCTTCCAGGCCGCCAACCCGGCCGTGCGCGAGGGCCTCCTCAATATCTCTGAATCCAAGGCCGCCGAAATCACCGCGTACCTGCGCCCGAATCCCAATCTCACCACCAGCATCGATCAGTTGACACCTTTTACTTTCCACCCCTACCAGCCGATTAGCGGCGTGTTTCCGGCGATCATCGTGGACTATCTGCACGAACGAGCTCATAAGCGCGAGTTGCGCCTCGAAAGCGCGCAACAGGCCACCTCCATCGCCGTTTCGCAGCAGAACGATCTGGTTCGAACCCTGCTGTTCGGCTTGCGCAGCGCTTTTGTCCAGACTTTGCAGGCCAAAGCCGTGCTTGCCCTGGCGCGCGACAACCTGGAATACTTCGATCGCGAATTGGCGATCTCCCGCGACCGGCTTCGCGCCGGCGATATTGCCCCACTCGACCTCAACCGCATCGCGCTGCAGCGCGTCCAGTACGAATCCGACCTCCAGACCGCCCTGGTCAACATGCGCACGGCTAAAATCATGCTGCTGGAACTGCTCGACGATCGCACCCTGGTGGACCGGTTCGACGTTACAGGAGCGTTCGATTTTTCCGACCGCCTTCAGCCGCTCGAAGCCGTCCGCGCTGAGGCGGTCGACGCCCGGCCGGATCTCAGGGCCGCTCTGGAGACCGTCGACAAGGCCAAAACCGACCACAGACTTGCCGTCGCCAACGGTTCCACCGATCCCACCTTCGCCGTCGACGCGGCGCGCAACCCGCCCTACAGCGCCTATATCGGATTCAGCGTCAACATCCCCTTGCGTATCTTCGACCGCAATCAGGGCGAAAAACTCCGTACTCAAATCGACATCGCTCACGCCGAGCGGGCCCGCGATCTCACCACCGCCCAGGTCTACGGCGACGTCGATTCCGCCTACGTCACTCTCGCCAGCACCATCGAACTGCTCAAGCCCTATCGCGACACGTATCTGAAAATGGCCAAGGACGTGCGCGACACGATGGAGTTTTCCTACCAGCGTGGCCAGGCGGCGCTGGTCGATTACCTGGACGCGCAGCGCGACTATCGAGCCACCTACGTGACCTACCTCAATCTGGTGGGATCCTACCTAACCGCGGCGGGCCAGCTCAATCTGGCGGTGGGCAGGGAAGTCATCCAATAATGGATGGCTTCGATGGGATTCGCAGTCTGCCCGCCGGAGCCAACTAACCGCCATGCACCTCGGTCATTTCAATGCCCAGGATGGTGCCGCAACTGGCGCAGACAATGGTGTTCGTACCCGTCATGTAAACCGCCGTGGAATCGCACCGGGCGCAGGCGGCGGTGGGGTCGGACGCCTCCGGCAACGGATCGGGAGGGATTACCCCTTTTAGCACGCCCCCGATGGGGTGGGTTTCCGGCTCGAAGGTGGCGCCGCAGTTGCCGCAGACGTGGTTGAAGCAGCAGCCCGGCGTGCAGGAGTAGAAGACCTCTCCAGACCCGCAGAGCGGACAAGCGAACTCCAACTTTCTGGCGGACACACTCACGCTACGGTTTCGGTGGGGTGGCCGGGGGCATCGGCGAGGGAGGCAGCGCGGGCGTTGGCGGTCCGAAGTAGTCCTTATCCATATCGACGGCAGCCTTCTTCGCCATCGCCTCGAGCGTCTTCTGGGTCTGCTGCGGAGCCAGGCGCTGCGAGATTTCCGGCTTGGCTTCCTCGAACGTCCTCACCTTGTGGGCTTCCACCTGAATGATGTGATAGCCGAATTGAGACTTGACCGGGTCGCTGATCTCGCCATCCTTGAGGGCAAACGCCGCGGTTTCGAAAGAAGGAACCATTTGGCCGTGGTGGAAGAGACCCAATTCACCGCCGTTGGCGCCGCTGCCGGTATCGTCCGAGTTCTCTTTGGCGAGGCCGGCGAAGTCGCCCCCGGCCGCCAGTTGCTTGCGAATATCCTGCGCCTTGGCCAAGGCTTCGGCTTCGGTGAGGTCTTTCTGGCCGGGTTTGACCGGCAGTGAGGAACCCTGGAAACGGATCAGGATGTGGCGCGCCTGGAGGAGTTCGTAGTCCTTCGGGTGCTCGTCGTAATACTTGCGCAAGTCCTCGTCGGAAGGTTTGGTTTCCTTGCCGATTTCGGCATAGGTCATGCCGGCCAGAATATTGGAAGTTTGCAGCGCCACCTGGTCGCGGTAGGCGGGCGACTCATCCAACTTGCGGCGGTGCCCCTCCTCGGCCAATACGAGCATCTTCACCAGCGTTTCCACGAACTGCCGTCGCGCGGCGGGGGTCTGACCGGCTTTCACCTGGCTCATCAGCCGGTCCATTTGGGCGGCGGTGTACTTGTACTCGTCCACCGTGAGCACGATCTTGTCGGGGGGAACGGCTACGGTCGGGACCGGGGCGTTGCCGGGCCTGAGCGTCAGCGGCACCGCGTTGCCGGCGGGCGCCGGAGTGGCGGGTCTGGGAGCTTGGGAAGATGGCGCGGGAGTCTGGGCCAGCAGGCAAGCCATCGGCGTCAAAAGGGACAACATGCGGAAAAACTTCATATCTTTCCATGATACCAGCGGGCACTCCGGCATTGCTTAGACGGCGCGCAGGCGTTCGGCGGCGGTTTCGGCCGTGAGATCGCGCTGGGGAGTGCCCAGCAACTCATAACCCGTCATGAACTTGCGCACCGTGGCGGAACGCAGCAGGGGAGGGTAGAAGTGCCAGTGCATATGCCATTCCCGGTGCGGCGCGCCGTCAGTGGGGCGCTGGTGGGGACCGCCGGTGTACGGGAAGGGAACCTGGAAGAGGCGGTCGTAGCGGGCGGTGGTGCGCTTGAGAATATCGGCCAGGGCGGCGCGTTCCGCGGTGGTCAGCTCATCGAGGGCGGTCAGATGGCGCTTCGCCAGGATCATGGTCTCGAACGGCCAGACGGCCCAGAACGGCACCACCGTCAGGAAGCTATCGTTCTCCTCCACCAGGCGCACGCCTTCGGAGCGCTCGATGCGGACGTATTCGCAAAGCAGGCAGCCTCCCCGTTCCGCCATCCAGGCCTGCTGCGAGAGTTGTTCGGAGGCGACCTGGTTGGGAAGGGTTTTGCACGACCAGATCTGGCCATGCGGGTGGGGGTTGCTGGCGCCCATCATGGCGCCGCGGTTTTCGAAGATCTGCACATAATTGATGAAATCGCGGGCGCCGAGATCGAGGAATTGGTCCACCCAGCAATCCACCACCAGGCGGATGTCGTCCGGTTCCATGTTGGCGATGGTGAGGTTGTGCTTGGGGGAGAAGCACACCACCCGGCTGATGCCGGGCTCGGTTTCCGCCAACAGCAGCCCGCCGTGGGAGAAATCGCCCGCGGGGGTATCCGGCTTGAGTGCGGCGAAATCGTTGTCGAATACGAAAGTCGAGGCGTAGTTGGGGTTGCGGACGCCGCCGGCGCGGGCATTTCCGGGACACAAGTAGCACGCCGGATTGTAGTCCGGCTGAGAGGAGGAGGGCGCCTCCTCGACTTGGCCCTGCCATGGTCTTTGGGTACGGTGCGGCGATACCAGCACCCATTCGCGGCTGAGAGGATTCCAGCGGCGATGCGGGTCGCGATTCCAATCGAGCATGAAACTATATGGTAGTCGGGTTCTCAACCGCTGACCAAGCCGTCGATCTTGTTCACCAGCAGGCGGGGATCCACCATCGTTGGTAATACCCACCAGGACGCGTCGATCAAGAGCAGCAGGTGGCGCGACCCGGTTTCGCAGTCGTATTGCAAGCGCGACTCCATGACGCGGCGCACGTCGGGTTGAACTTTGTCCACCGGCCCAGGCTGCAGCATCAGCAGAACCGGTCCGCTCCACCGGAACAGCGCGCCCTCGCATTCGAACGAGCGCTTCACCGATTCGGCCAAAAAACGCAGGGCCATATCGCCCACGTCCCTGCCGTACCGCTGGTTGTACAGCTTGAGGCGATCCATCATGAGGACCACGGCGCAGGTGGGGGTTTGCAACGCGCAGGCCTCGGTCAAGGCCGCTTCGGCGGCGAGCCTGCCGCCCAAACCCGTGACCGGATCGCACGCGGCCGGATCGGAATGATTGTGCGACCCGACTTCAGCGGCCTGCCGGATTTCGGCGATGCACTTGGCCAGATCCGCCTTGCGTTGCTGGAGAGCCGCCGTGTCGGCCGCCGCACGCATCTGTTCGGCGATCTCCTTTAGTTGGCTGGTATGTTCCGGTTGGGCCACCGCCAGGTCGCACAGTGTGCCCACCAGCAGGTCGATGGCCGCGCTCCGCTCGGAGATCTGCGACTGGAAGTACGCGTTCGCGCGGGCGCTGTAGTGCTGGAAGAGATTGATCGCCGTTTCGGCCTTCATTGTGAGGTCGGGAAGGTAGTCGCGCACGTCGTCCAAGTCCGCGACCTTCGACATTTTGGCGCGAAATTGCCGGTACTGTTCCGGATCGCCTTTCGTGGTGTTTGCCGCGATGCCTTGGAGAAGGATTGCGAACACCGGCAGAAGACTCTCCTGGCCGGACTTCACGGACGCGTTCAATTGTTTGGTAGCCACGTTCTTGAGTTAAGCCGATCGTTGTCTCGAAATCTCTTATCGGCAGAAACTGGCTTTTGCGCCACGGGCCTTCCTCCAACCCGGTTGTTCGGGCTACCGCAGCGGCGGCGGCGCGATCGATTTCAGGAATTCCACTTCGTCCTTGGAATAGGGCTGGCCATTGGCGCGAAACAGGTCGTGAAACCAGACGTCGGGCTGGCGGTCGGTGTAGGGATGCTGCCAGGAATCCCAAGGCAGATAGGTTTGCGTCTTGCCCGCCACCAGGCCCCAGTTGAAAGCTCCCACTTTGGCTTTCTTGGCGAGCGGCAGAATGGCCTGCAGCGTGCTACCGACCGGCCGCGCCATGTATTCGGTGAGCAGAATCGGGCGGTGGTACACCTGCAGCCAGCCAAGCCGCTTCTCGAATTCCTCCGGCTTGCCGTAGTTGTGGAAAGAAATCACGTCGGAGTTTTCGATCTGGATCTTCTCTAGCGGGGTGAGCTTTTCCGGGCTCGACCAGTCGCCCTGCCACAGCCCGCAGGTCAGCGGCTGGTCCGGCATCGAGGCGCGCGCGAATTCAAACACGCGCGGCATCAGTGCCGTCACTCGCTGCACCTTGTCGGCCGCCTCGCTGGTTCCGTAACTGCCCTGGTTGGTGTTGTCCGGCTCATTCCACAAGTCCCACGCCAGCACCCGCTTGTCCTTGGCGAAGGCAAAGATCACGTCGTGCACGTAGTCCATCAGATCGTTCACGTGTTTATCGTCGTAGAGCGCCTTCATGCCCGGGCTTTGCCCCCAACGTGAATTGTGGATGCCAGGTAGCGGCGGCCGCTGCGGCCCCAGCTCGGGAAATGGATCCCAGCACGAATCGAACAGTACGAACATGGTCCGAATCTGGTGCCGGTCGGCGATCCGCAAAAACGCGCCGATGCGCTTCTGATAGCCCGCCGGGTCCCGCTGCCAAACCAGATAGTTCAGAAACACGCGCACCGAATTCATGCCGACGCTTTGGGCCATCCCCAGTTCGCGCTCGATCATTCCGGAGTTAAAGGTTTCCGGCTGCCACATCTCGATCGGGCTCGCCGCCACCGAAGGGATAAAATTGGCGCCCAACGGCCAGGGCTGCCTGGCGTACCAGGAGTTGGCTTCTTCGATCGACCAGTGGTGCGGCTGCGCCATGGCCGCGGCCGCGCACACCGCCAGACACACACCTGTGGAGAGGAGTCTCATTGTCTTCGCTTGAATCGATTGTAGCCCACGTGCCGGGACCCGGGTTGTAAAGGAATCGTAACCGCCCGGCCAGGTCCGCCGGGAACTCGCTACCCACCCCGGCTCACTGTTCGCGGATGAACTCGTAGCGCTCCAAAGTGGCCGCCACCTGGTACGCCAGCGGTCCTTCGCCTAGCGACGGCGGCGTACGTTCCATGCGCACGATCTTTCCCACGCAGCGCAAGTTGACGGGCTGCGTTCCGTCGTGGTTCAGCGTGATCACGTATTCGATCGATGAGGCCACATCGGGCTCACGATCGGTCGTAAACAGCACACCACTGGAACTGATGTCTTTCGTGCGCCCTGCAAGAGTCGTTCGGGCAACGCCGGAGCGCGTGATCGACAGCGGGAGCTGCAGTTTGAATCGCCTGGTTCTGCGTTGGTCCATGAGTAAATTCATGCTAATGGGTTGCTCGCGGCAAAATCAATAGACCAAAGCCCGCCGCTACGTCGCTCCGTACTAGTCTTAGGGGCTCAACGGTACGGGGTGACGGCGCGGGCGAACTCCCGCGGAAGGTGAGCTGAAAAAACAAAAACGCCGGAAACCGCTACGGCCAGTTCCCGGCGTTTCGAAACTACTTGCGCGGATGGACGACTACGCAACTTTGACAAATACGATGACCAACGTATAGAGCGCCAGCGATTCGATCAGCACCAGGCCCAGCAGCAAAGCGGCTTGGATGGCTTTCGCCGCGGCTGGATTGCGTGCCATGGCTTCGGTCGCTTTGCCGACGGCATTGCCTTGTGCCAGGCCGCACAGTCCCGAAGCGATCGCCATGGAGAAGCCCGCGGCGATGGGAACCCATTGGCCGCCGGGAGTGTTGTTCCCCGGTGTCTGCGCGGATGCGAAAGAGCTGACCATCAACAGCAGGGCCAGCAGCAGGAAGAATTTCTTTGTCATTTCACTCTCCTAAAATTTGCCCCCAGGAGGTGGTCCCCGCGGTCCCTTGGGAGGGCCGCGGGTTCACATTGAAAGGGCTCGATAATGCCGGTATTAATGCTCGTGGGAAACCGCTCCGCCAACGTAAACCATCGTTAAGAGTGCAAAAATATACGCTTGCAGCAGGGCCACGAATACGTGCAGCCCCATAAAAACTACCGGGACCACGAACTTGGTCAGGCCCAGAAAGACCGTCGTCACCTGTTCGCCGGCGAACATGTTGGCGTAAAGACGAACCGTCAGCGAGAGCGGCCGCGCCAGATTGCTGACGATCTCGATGGGGATCATCAAAATCGCCAGCGCCCAGCTCGGTCCCACGAAATGCTTCAGATAACCCAAGCCGAGGGCGCTCACACCCATCGCGTTGTAGTACCCGAAAGTGGCCAGGGCGCATCCCGCCGTGACGTACGGAAACATGGTGGGAGATTCCAGGCCGGGTATGATTCCGATCAGGTTGGCAAACAGCACGAACAGGAAAATGGTGCCGAAGTACGGCACATACTTGCCTGAGTGGGCGCCGACGAAGTCCTCCGCCTGGCCGCGCAGAAACTCGTAGATCAGCTCGAAGCAGTGCTGCAGCTTGCCCGGATTGTCCGCGGACAACTGCGTCCGAATCAAGGCGAACAGCGCCATCATCAAGACCACCACCAGCAGTTCCATGGTGATGTAGTTGGCCCAGGGGCGCGATTGCGCGGGCTGGCCCACCAGCGCCAGGGCGGCATTGCCCGCTCCCGCCAGGTAATCGTTGAACAGTTTAGTGATCCAGATTTCGTGCATGGCAAAGTTGAATAATAGATTCCGTCAGTACGGCCGCGACGGACACGAAAAGACCAGCCAGCGCAGCGGACAGGCTGATGCGGGAAAACCTCAATATAACATAGGCTCCCAGCCCCAGGATGGCATAGCGCAGGCCGGCCAGCACGCTCATCCCCACGCTGGAGCGTTTTTCTCCCAGGCGCCGGACGGTGCGCTCCAGCCAGCGGTAGTTGATCCACGACACCGCCGCGCCCAGGGCGAAGCCGCCGGCCGCCGGCCAACCGTGCCACCACCCCGCCGTAATCGTTCCCCCCGCCGCCGCGGCAAAGATCAGCTTGTTCAAGCGCGCGCCGGCCGCCAGCCGGTCTTCAGGAATCGTCATTGCCGGAATTCCGCGTCACCGTACGAATCAGTTCCACCAGGCCGGCCGCGCTGCCAAGCACCAGGCCGGGTATGTAAAGAAAGGTAGTGCCCAGAAGTTTATCCGCCAGGTGCCCCAGGACCCAGCCGACGCACGTCGCCGCCGGCAGCATGAACGCCAGCGAGCTATATTCGCCCACCAGCACCGTAAATGGCTTCTTGCGCGCCACCAGCGACTAGTTTAGCCCGCTTCCCTGGGCCAAAGGACACCGGCGACAAGATCGCCGGCGCTACCCGCTCCTCTCGGCAGCCTCCTTTACCAGCAGCCCCATCTTGGGATGAGAAGGCTCCAGCGCGGGCCTGATTTCAAATTCCGCCAGCGCCTCGGTGGTGGTGGGACCGATCGAGCAGACCAGAGTCTTACGCAACCCATCGAGCGCGGCCTGCTCCAAGCCCTCTTCCGCCGCCACCCGCGCCAGGTGTTCGATCTGCACTGCCGTGGTGAACAGCGAAACGGCAATTTCGCCCGCCGCAAGGCGCCGCACCGCTTCCCGCAACGGCGCGGTGTCCTCGGGCAGCGCGTATTGGTAAACCCGCACGGAGGCGACCGCGGCGCCCGAGGCCTCCAGACCGGCCAGCAGCGCGGGGTTGCGGCGGCCGTATTCCTGCACCGCAATGCGTCGCTCCGGCCGCCCTTCGACAGCCTGCAGCAGTTCGCGCCAGGTGTTCGGCTCCGGCGCCACGACGTCCGCTTTCAGCCCCATCTCGCGCAGCGCCGCCACCGGCTTGGGCCCGCGCGCCACCAGAGTGACCCCGCGCAACCCGTCGGCGAACGCGCCTTCCCCGTAACGCGTGGCCAGCAACCGGTTCAATTGCCGCGTGCCTAACCCGGTCAGCAGAATCACCATGTCGAAGCCGCCTGCGAACAGCCGCTCGGCGAACTCGAAAGCCGCCTGGTTCTCTTCGAGCGGCGCTTCCCGCAGGGCGGGAGCGACCAGCGGCTCGCCCTCGTGCCGCCGGATCAACTCCGCGATTTCCGCCCCGCGCCGGCTTTCGAGAGCCAGCACGCGCTTCCCCGCGAATGACATACCAGTATTATAAGGGTGGCCCCGAGTGCGCCATAATAAAATACGAGGCAGACGATGGCGGCCGCGATCGAGCCGGTGTTGATGACCGTGGAAGAGTATCGACAGATGCCAGAGCGCGCGGGCGACATCCAGGAACTTCATTGGGGGATGGTAGTCACGTTGTCGCGGCCTAAGATGAGGCATGCGAAGCTGCAATCGCGTTTGGCTCGCCTCCTGCGCCCCAAGGCGGAATCGCTGGGCGTGGTCGAAACCGAAGTTGCTTTCCGCGCGCTGCCCGAGTACGACTTGCGCGGCGCCGACGTGGCGTATGTGTCGCGCCGGCGATGGGACGCAACCGACGACGACGATAACCTGCACGGCTCACCAGAACTGGTGATTGAGGTACTGTCACCTTCCAATACCAAAGCCGAAATCCACGAGAAAGCGGTCCTGTGCCTTTCGACCGGTACCAAGGCATTCTGGGTGGTCGACCCGGATCGAAAGACCGTCAGCGTTACCGTCGAAGGCGGCAACCCCGCGGTCTATCGGGTCGGCGACCGCATCCCGCTTCCGATGTTCGACAGCCACTTGGACGTTTCCGAGATTTTCGAGGGGTGAAAGAGCGGCCGGGCCGAGCCATCTTACGGCTCCCGGACGCTCCCGCCGCCTTACACCTTGTCCGGAACCACGAACGGTCTGCGGTATTCCCGCGTCCCGAGCTTGCTCGCTTCCGCGTCTCCGACGATCGCCTGTGTCGCCGGGTCGAAATGAATCGTCCGGCCCACCCGGTAGGAAATGTTGGCCAGGTGCACCAGTACGGTCGATGCGGCGCCTTCTTCCACTTCGGCGCGCAAGTTGTCGCGCTTGCGGCTGCGCACGGCTTCGATGAAGTTGAGGTAGTGGTCGCCGCCCTGCTGCGCCGCCGGACCCGGCGTCTGCTCTTTTCCGAGCCAGCTCTTGTAAGAGGTGTAGGAGTCCACCGCGAGATACCCCTTCGAGCCGTAGAACAGATTGCCGATGGCGTTGTTGCCGCGGTCGTGAACCGTGGCCTCGCCGTTGGTCATCCAGTGGCGCACTTCGAACTCCATCAGCTTGCGTTTGCCGGCGTCGTTGAATTCGAACGCGCAATTGAGCGTGTTGGGAGTCTCCTGATCGTCGTCGAACATGAAGTGGCCGCCCACCGCGCTCACCTTCACCGGATACTTCACCCCCAGCCCCCAGCGCGCCACGTCCACCTGGTGAATGCCCTGGTTGCCCAGATCGCCGTTGCCGCAGTCCCAGAACCAGTGCCAGTTGTAGTGGAAGCGGTTCATGGTGAACGCGTGGGCCGGCGCCGGCCCCGTCCACAAGTCGTAATCCACCCCCGGCGGCACCGGTGAAACAGGCGTGCGCCCGATCGTATCGCGCCATTTGTAGCACAGCCCGCGCGCCAGGTAGATGTCGCCAATGAGCCCGTCGCGCATCTTCCCGACCGCGTCCTGGACTGCTACCGAGGACCGTATCTGGCTGCCCTGCTGCACCATCCGGTTGTACTTCCGCGCCGCCGCCACGATCTGTTTCGCCTCGAACAGGTTATACGCGCACGGTTTCTCCACGTAAACGTCCTTGCCGTGCTGGCAGGCCCAAACCGCGATCAGCGTGTGCCAGTGGTTCGGCGTGGCGATGGAGACTGCGTCGATGGACTTGTCTTCCAGCAACTTGCGCACGTCGGCATAGCCCCGCGGACGCTTGCCGGTGATCTTCTCCACCAGGTCCAGGCCGAAGTCGAGGTGCGTCTGATCCACGTCGCACACCGCCGCGACCTCTACGTTCTCCAGTTTGGTGTAGCCTTGCAGGTGGTCCTTGCCCCTGCCGCCGAGCGATTTGCCGTGCCCTCCCACGCCGATCACCGCTACGCGCACGGTGTCGCTCGGGCTGCCAAAAACGCTGGACGCGGCGCCTAACGCCGCGGCGGAACTCACGATAAAATGCCTTCGCTCCATGGATGCTCCCTTAGAACGGCCTGCCGAGGCCGGTAACGATAAACTATCACGTTCCGCGCCTTCCCTGCCACGGCGTGTTGCCGCCCGCGTTAACTGTAGAGGCTGAATCCAGGACGGTGCAGCGGTCGAGCATACGGTGTAGCCACCTTTCGTAGGCCTCGCGGTGGCGGGACTGCGCGATACCGAAAGCGAACTCCCCACCAGAGATAACGGTGATATGGGTTTCCTTCCCCGGCTCGTTTAGCAGAAGGTCGCAGGCACGTTTGTCCACGGGAAGCAAGCTGTAGCCGCACAGCACGAGGCGTTGGCTCAGTTTTGCTGCGTCGGTCGCTTGCGTCCACAGGCCGTCCCAAAACTTCCGGCACTCGATTCCGAACGAGGTTTCATAGAAGAACTTCTTCTCGCGATCCGGCGGAATTAAGCACGGAATCGCACCGCGGTTCTCGTAGAGATAGTCGGTGAAATCGGTAAGATTGCCGTAGCCGAGGCACTCCAAGTCAGCTCTGTGAATGAGTGGCCTGTGCCCCAAGAATGGAACCGGCCAAAGCCGGTTCATGCTGGCGTGCCCATCATGAAGTCGATTACGCCCTGGCCCATGGCGGTCGCCGAGGGATACTGCGCGTGCCGCGATGCACCAGCTCCGATCACGTAGACCGTGGCCACAGAATTTTTCTAATTCCATTGAAGCATGCGCGACCGACGTTGCGGCGGTCGCACCGCCATCTCGAACTCCGCACTGAACCGGGACTTTCCCTGAGGTGCGTCTTCGCCTGTCGGCTCAAGTTCGGATCCAACCTGAGATTTGAGAATTTGGCTCCGCAGGAAACCCGGTATAGAACATTCTCGCGGTCTGGCGTTTTATTAGACGATAGGTTGGCGAAAGGTGGCGGCGGGCTCTCTGTCGTGTCAAACGTATTTGGCCGGATGCCCCACGCCTTTCTGGCCTGTTTCCGAGGCGTGGCCGAGTGCTCCGCGGCCCAAGAGATTGATACAATTCCATCCATGCGCAAGGAAGAGTTTGAACGTCGTGCCGCCGAGATGAAGGCACGCATGCTCGCGCAACGAAATCGACAAGCCGAAGAACCGCCTGCCACGTCGGTTCGGAAGGCGAGGACAAAAGGCGGTCAGGAGGATACCCGAACCGCGATCCAATCATCCGAGACCGAAGTTCAAGCCCTAAGGGATCGTAACGAAATAAGGTGTGCAGAACTTCAGCGCGGCCTAGGGTGTAGCGTGTAGTTCCAATCTCCGTGAAACTTGTCGCGGTGGAGATCAATCTCGGCCACTTCGCGATCCGA
>Ga0182013_10002489_pt1 | contig 23971 bp, 22 predicted proteins | sample 612S2MmetaG_FD_120487 | JGI IMG/M metagenome (GOLD analysis project Ga0182013, IMG submission 120487) | Permafrost microbial communities from Stordalen Mire, Sweden - 612S2M metaG | ecosystem: Environmental > Terrestrial > Soil > Wetlands > Permafrost | place: Sweden: Stordalen | collected...
ATCGCCTTGACCGTGCCGTAGGTGCCCACCGGCATGAATGCCGGCGTCTCTACCGTGCCGCGCGGGAACTCGAGCCGGCCGCGCCGCGCCGCGCCGTCACGGGCCGTCAATTCGAACCTCATGATGCTCATCGGCGCTCCGATGCGGATGCACAGGGCGTCAGGAACATCGCATCGCCGTAGCTGAAGAACCGGTAGCGCTCTTGCACGGCATGAGCATAGGCCGAGAGCAGCGCCTCCCTTCCCACAAAGGCCGAGCACAGCATCAGCAACGTGGATTCGGGCAGATGGAAATTCGTCAGCAGCGCATCCACGGCGCGAAACTCATGCCCCGGCTTGATGAAAATGCGCGTGACGCCGCGGAACGGCGCAATGCCGCCACGCCCCGGAGCAACGCCGACGCCCGCCGCGGCGCCGACGCCCGCGGCCGCGGCCGCGGTTTCCAAACTGCGCGCCACGGTGGTCCCCACGGCAACCACGCGGCCGCCGGCGGCCCGCGTGGCATTGATCGCATCGCAGGTGGCCTCGGGCACCGCCAGGTACTCCTCGTGCATCTCATGCTCGTCGATGTCGTCCACGCGAACCGGCTGGAAAGTGCCCGCCCCGACGTGCAGCGTGACGAATGCATGCCGTACGCCGCGGGCCTCGAGCGACGCAAAAATCTCCGCATCGAAATGCAGTCCCGCCGTGGGCGCCGCCACCGCCCCGAGCGCGCGCGCATACACGGTTTGATAGCGTTCGCGGTCGGTGCTTTCGGCCGCCCGGCCGATGTACGGCGGCAGCGGCATTTCCCCGTGGGCCTCAAAGAAAGCGACGACGTCGCAGGAAAATTGCAATCGGAACAGATTGTTCTCCCGCCCGAGCATGCGCGCGCTGTGCCCGCCGGGCAGCTTCACGGCGGCGTCGTTTCGCAGCCCCTTGCTGGCCCGCAGGTGCACCAGCGCCGTGTTCGGCGTCAATGCACGCTCGAGCAGGATCTCGACACGCCCGCCGCTCTGCTTGACGCCGAAAACCCTCGCCGGGATCACCCGGGTATCGTTGAAAACCAGCAAATCCCGCGGTTCGAGCAGCGAAGGGAAATCGCGAAATTTGAGGTCGCGGTACGATCCGTCGGCACCGTCCAGAGACAGCAGCCGGCTGGCCGAGCGCGCGTCGGTGGGCCGTTGAGCGATGAGTTCCCGGGGTAGATCGAAGTGAAAGTCCGTGCGCTGCATTTGAGTTAGGCATTCTACCAAGAGCGGCAATCGCATATACTGCCCGGTCTGGCATGCCCGGATGGCGGAACTGGTAGACGCGCCGGACTCAAAATCCGGTGGTGGTGACACCGTGTGGGTTCGATTCCCTCTCCGGGCACCAGAATTTTATTTATGGACGACCTTTGAATTTCTGCAGCAACTGCGCCTCACCCGTCGAATTCAAAGTCCCCGACGGGGACCATTTTCCGCGCTTCGTCTGCACGAGTTGCGGCATGGTCCATTACAAGAATCCCCTGCTGGTCCTGGGCTGCGTACCCGAATGGCAGGGCCGGATCCTGCTGTGCCGCCGCGCCATTGAACCGCGGCTGGGCTTCTGGACGGTGCCGGCCGGTTTCATGGAGAACGGCGAGACCCTGCAAGCCGCGGCCGCGCGCGAATGCTACGAAGAGGCGCTCGCGACGGTCGAGATCGGCTCGCTGCTCGCGGTCGCGAGCGTCACCGGCGCAAGCCAGGTGCACGTCATGTTTCGCGCCAAGCTGCTCGAGCCGCATTTTGCCCCGGGCCCGGAGAGCCTGGAGGTCCGGCTGTACGATGAGGGCGAGATTCCCTGGGCCGACCTGGCGTTTCCCAGCGGCGAGTTCACTCTGCGCAAGTACTTCGAGGATCGCGCTGCCGGGCGCGAGGATCATCATTTCGTCGAACTGAACCGCCGGCTGAAATCCTAAACTGCGCGCCTGTGGCAGAATAGCTTTCATGTTTCACCGGTCAATAGAAGGGTAAGTCATGGCATTCGTGGTCACCGAAAGCTGCATCAAGTGCAAATACATGGATTGCGTGGAGGTCTGCCCGGTCGACTGTTTCCACGAAGGCCCGAATTTCCTGGTGATCGATCCCGATGAATGCATCGATTGCACGCTGTGCGAACCGGAATGCCCGGTGGAAGCGATTTTCTCGGAAGAGGAGATACCGGCCGGCCAGGAAAGCTTCTTGAAATTGAACGCGGAGCTGGCCAAGCAGTGGCCGGTGATCAGCGAGAAAAAAGACGCTCCGGCGGATGCCAAGCAATGGGAAGGCGTGCCGGACAAGTTGAAGATGCTGGAGCGCTGAGGCGCGGCCGCTGCGCCGTTTCCGTCTGTCGGGCTCTCAGCGCTTCGCCAGCTGAAGCTCCTTGAGCTGCTGCACGAGGTCGCGCGGCGCCATGTAGCCGGCGATGTAATCGCCCTTTTCCGTGACGATCGCGGGCGTGCCCCGCACCCCGATGCTCTGGCCCAGCGCGTATTCGCGGGCCACCGGATTCGCCTCGCAGACCTTGCTCATGTCGAGCTGGGCTCCGGTCTTGGCGCGCGTCAGCGCTTCGTTGCGGTCCGGCGAACACCACACCACTTCGGCTTTCTTCCAGCTTTCCGTGTTGGGTCCCGTGCGCGGGAAGAACATGTAGCGCACGCGGATGCCCAGCCGGTTCAATTCAGCCATCTCGCTGTGCAGCTTGCGGCAGTAGGCGCAATCGACGTCGGTGAACACCGTGATGGTGTACGTCGGGTTCTTCGGCCCGAAAATCACCATCTGCGATTCCGGCACGGCGCTGATGAGCGCGAGGCGCGCGCGCGTGCGCAGCACCTCGGTCAAGTTTTCGCGCGAACCCATGTCATAGAGATTTCCGTCGAGGAAATATTTGCCGTCGGCGGTCAGGTAGCTGACATCGGCCCCTTGCATGAATTCATAGATCCCGGGGATGGGCGAAGGCCTGAGGTCCTCGAGCTTCGATCCCGCCGGCAATAGTTTCAGCAGCGCCGGGCGCGGATCGGCGGCCGGATCGGCCGGCGCGGCGCGCGCAGGCGAGCCCGCGGCGCACAGGAGCAGGGTAAGTACGGCGAGGATTCTCAACATGCTGGGCGCTCCGGCGGAATTGACTGATTCGACCCCGCGGCCGCTGCGGGGTTCAAGCGATTCTATCAGAGGTCCCTTCGAGGAATGGCGGCGGCGGCGGCGCCCCGCTAGCCGCGCGGATGGTGCTGAGAATGCAGCTCTTTCAGCCGTTCTCGGGCGACGTGGGTGTAGATCTGAGTCGTCGACAGATCGCTGTGGCCCAACAGCATCTGCACGACCCGCAGGTCCGCACCGTGGTTGAGCAGATGGGTGGCGAATGCATGCCGCAAGGTGTGCGGAGAGAGCTCTTTCTCCACGCCCGCCTTTTTCGAATAGCGCTTGATGATGTGCCAGAACGCCTGGCGGGTCATGCGGTCGCCGCGCCGCGTCGGGAAGAGGTAATCCGTCTGCCGTTCCAATAATATTTCGACGCGCGGTCCCTGCATGAATTGCTGCAGCCAGCGCACCGCCTCTTCGCCCAACGGGATCAGGCGCTCGCGGTTGCCCTTGCCGACCACGCGCATCACGCCCTGGATGAGATTGACCTGATTGTGTTTGAGGCTGACGAGTTCGGAAACCCGCAGACCGGTCGCATAAAGCACCTCGAGCATGGTGCGGTCGCGGTGCCCCAGCGGATCGGATACCGTGGGCGCCTCGAGCAGCGAGTCGACTTCCGCTTCGCTCAGAGACTTCGGCAGCGATCGGCCGATTTTCGGCATCGCGATCTGCGCCGTCGGATCGAGCTCGATCAAACCTTCGCGCACCATGAATCGGAAAAAGCGCCGGAAGCTCGAGAGCTGCCGTGCGGTCGATCGAGGCCGCGATCCGCCCTCGACGCGCGCGGCGATGAAACCCAATAATTCGATGCGCGTGGCTCGAAGCAATGCGCTGTCGCGCTCCTCCAGCCAGCGTGCGAGCGCGGTCAAGTCGGCGCGGTACGCGGCGAGGGTATTCGCGGACAAGCCTCGCTCCAACCACACCGCATCGAGGAAGCGCTGCAGGGCAGGATCCGCCGCTTCGCGGACGGCCGGTACCGCTGCGCCCGAGGTGCGTGTATAAACCGTCCGTTTCAGAGCCGTCGCCATAATTTTCCGCATGGGTGTTGGTACGAAATAGTGCCGTACGCGCTATCTGCAGCCAGTATGCGAGGGGTACCGGCGGGTCGGCGTGACCAGAATCACAGTACAGTCAAGTATTAACATAAGGAGAACCAGATCACAGAAAGAACGCAGTTGAGCGTGCGCACGGCCGTATATCCGCTGTACTTCGCCTATTGTCTGGCGGCGTTCGTGCTGCTGGGATTGACCGTCCTCGGCGTGAATCTGTTCCTGCCGAATCTGCGCCGCCGCCGCCTCGTGGCCGGCACCGCGTCGCGGGTGTTCCTGCGCGTGGCGGGCATCCCTTTTATGGTGGAGGGATTGGAGCGGCTGCCGAGCGTGCCGTGCGTGGTCGTCGCCAATCACGCGAGCTACATCGACGGCCTGGTGGCCGCCGCCGCACTGCCGCCGGATTTTGCATTCGTGATCAAGAGGGAAATGGTGCGGGTGCCGCTCGCGAGCCTGCTGCTGCGCCGCTTGGGCTCGCAATTCGTCGAACGCTTCGACCGGCACAAGGGCGGCGTGGATGCGCGGCGGGTGCTGAAGCTCGCCGCCACGGGCCAGTCGTTGGTGTTCTTTCCCGAGGGCACCTTCGATGAGACGCGTCAAATCGGCAAGTTTCTCGGCGGCGCATTCGCGACCGCGGCGCGCTCGCAGATGCCCGTCGTCGCGGTCGCGATCCATGGCACGCGCGCCGTTCTGCCGCCGGGCGGCATATCCATCCACCGACGGCCCATTCGGGTCGAAATAATGGACGTGATGGACGCCGCCGAGGCCAAGGTCCGCTGCCGGGAGCTGATTGCCCGCGCCGTGGGCGAGCCGCTTGCACCATAAGTTATACTAGGCCATCCCTGCAAAACCACGGAAATGCCCCTATGAATTCTGATCCCGTTGTCATTTTGGCCGCCCGCCGCACGCCGATCGGCGCCTTTCAAGGCGCGTTCGCCGCAGCCACGGCCCCGCAATTGGGTTCGGCCGCGATCAAGGCGGCGCTCGCCGATTCCGGGGTGGATGCTTCGCAGGTCGATGAAGTCATCATGGGCTGCGTGCTCTCGGCCGGCATCGGCCAGGCGCCCGCCCGCCAGGCCGCCATCGGCGCCGGCATTCCCGCGAGCACCCCGGCCACCACCGTCAACAAGATGTGCGGATCCGCGATGCGCGCCGTGATGCTGGCCAGCGACCAGATCCTCGCCGGCTCCGCCCAGGTCATCGTGGCGGGCGGACTCGAGTCCATGACCAATGCCCCCTATCTTCTTCCGAAGGCCCGTGCCGGATACCGCATGGGAAATCAGGAAGTTCTCGACCATATGTTCTACGACGGTCTGCAGAGTCCCTGGGATGGACAACTGATGGGCTGCTTCGCCGAGGCCACGTCGGAGAAGTACAAGTTCAGCCGCAAAGCGCAGGACGACTTCGCCGCCGAGTCGGTGCGCCGGGCGCTGGCCGCGACGGCCAAGGGCGATTTCGCCGCGGAGATAACCCCGGTAACGACCAAGACGCGCAAGGGCGAGGTGGTCGTCGACAAGGACGAAACGCCTTTCACCCTCGACATTGCCAAGATCCCGACTCTCAAGCCGGCCTTCAAAAAAGACGGCACGGTGACCGCGGCGAGTTCCTCGGGAATTTCCGACGGCGCGGCCGCCCTCGTGCTGGCGCGCGAATCCTTCGCGGCTGCGAAGGGCTATAAGCCCATGGCGAGGATTTTGGGATATGCCAGTTTTGCGTGCGAACCGGAATGGTTCACCCTGGCCCCCGTGGGCGCCATCGGCAAGCTGCTCGCCCAATTGAATTGGCAGGCCAAGGATGTGGACCTGTACGAGATCAACGAAGCCTTTGCTGCCGTGCCGATGGCCGCCATGCAGGATTTCGGCCTGGAGCACGAGAAGGTGAACGTCAACGGCGGTGCCTGCGCCCTCGGCCATCCGATCGGCGCCACCGGAGCGAGGATTATGACGACGCTGCTGTACGCGCTGCGGGCACGCGGCAAGAAGCGCGGTATCGCCAGCCTGTGCATCGGCGGCGGCGAAGCGACTGCGATCGCCGTCGAACTCGTGTGAGCGGATTCGAGAGCCGATGAGCGCGTCCGTATCGACCAGCATTGCGGCGGGCGTTGCGCGCATCACTCTCGATCGTCCCGAAAAGCGCAACGCCCTGGACCGTGCGACCATCGCCGGCGTGAGCCGCGAATTGCGCCGCTGCGCCGACGACGATGCCGTGCGGGTGGTGCAGATCACCGGAGCGGGCAATACCTTCTGCGCCGGTGCGGATCTCGGCGAAATGCAGCAGCAGGTGCAGGCTGACGAAGCATCCAATCTGAAGGACGCCGAGCAATTGGCGGCCATGCTGGCGCTCTTGGATTCGATGCCGAAGCCGACGCTGGCGCGGGTCAACGGCGACGGCTATGGCGGGGCACTGGGTTTGCTCGGCGCCTGCGACATCGTCATTGCGGCGGAAGACGCCAAATTCGCGTTCACCGAAGTGCGTCTCGGCATCATACCCGCGGTGATTTCACCCTTCGTTCTCGCCAAAATGGGCGAAAGAGCCGCGCGACGCTACTTTCTGTCCGCGGAAATCCTGAGCGCCTCGGCTTTGAAGGACTTAGGGCTGGTACACGAGGTCGTGCCGGCCGAACTGCTGGATGCCACGTGCGCGCGCATCACCGAGGCGCTGCTCAAGGGCGCTCCCCAAGCCATGGCCGAAGCCAAGCTGTTGATTCGCGACATGGCGCAGGTGCCCGCGGCGAAACGAGCGGCGGCATCCGCCGAGGCCGCTTCGCGATTGGCAAGGCTACGGGTGTTGCCCGAGGCCCAGGAGGGTTTTGCCGCGTTCTTCGGCAAGCGCAAGCCCGGCTGGCGCCAGGATTGATCGAAGTCAAAGAGGTGGGCGTCCGTGCCCAAACCAATGCCCAAATCCCTTGGCCATCCTGGAAGCCGGCATCCGTGGCCTGTCAACAATGGTGTCCTCTAGAGTAAAGCGACGCTGCTGCGCAAATCCCCTCATCTATTGTCCGATAGATGGACGCCTCCCCGGTCGTTCGCGTTTGTGATCTACTATCGCCGCTTTTTCCCGGGTCACTTTTGGGCCTGTGCCCTGGCCCATTTCCGATTTTAGGTGCCACTTCGATGAGCGAAACTCCCCGCGATGTCATGGAATACGAGGTTGCCATTGTTGGAGCCGGTCCGGCCGGCCTGTCCTGCGCCATACGGCTGAAGCAGCTGAATCCGGATTTGAGCGTCTGTGTGCTGGAAAAAGCCGCGAGTCTCGGCGCTCATTCACTGTCCGGCGCGGTACTCGAGCCCGGGGCGCTCGATGAGCTGCTCCCGGATTGGCGCAGTCATCCGCCGGCCATCTGTGTTCCGGCCGTGCGCGATGAGTTCCTCTTCATGACCCGGCGCAAGCGCTACCGTCTGCCCACGCCGCCGCAGATGGGCAATCACGGCAACTTCATCATTTCATTGGGCCAATTGGTGCCCAAACTCGGAGAAGAAGCGGAGAAACTCGGAGTCGACGTGTTTGCGGGGTTCGCGGCCGCCGAAGCCCTGTTCGATGCCGAGGGTGCCGTCAAAGGCGTGCGAATCGGCGACATGGGCGTCGAGAAGAACGGTGAACCGGGGCCGAACTTCGCCATGGGACCCGAGATCCATGCCAAAGTCACCCTGTTCGCGGAAGGCTGCCGCGGCAGCGCCTCGAAGCAATTGATCAAGCGGTTCAAGCTCGATGCCGGCAAGTCGCCCCAGACCTATGGACTGGGGTTCAAGGAAATGTGGCAACTGCCGCCCGGGCGCGTGCAGCCCGGCCTGATTCAACACACCCTGGGTTGGCCTCTCGACGGCAGCACCTACGGCGGAAGTTTTCTCTACCATCTCGACAACGACCGCGTCTATGTGGGGTTCGTCGTCGGCCTGGATTACGAAGATCCGCGCTTCAAGCCCTTCGAGGCATTCCAGCAATACAAAAACCACCCCGACATCAAGAAGCTGCTTGAGGGCGGGGAAATCATCGCCGGCGGCGCGCGCACCCTGATCGAGGGCGGTTATCAATCCATGCCGACGCTCGAGATGCCGGGCGCCATGCTGATCGGCGATGCCGGCGGCACGCTCAACACGCCGAAGATCAAGGGCATCCATCAGGCCATCCGTTCGGGAATGACCGCGGCCGAACATTTCGCCGAGCACGGCACGAGCTTGGGGTTCGACAAGCGCTGGCGCGAATCGAAGGGCGGGCGGGAGCTGCACAAGGTGCGCAATATCCGCCCGGGCTTCCGCCGTGGAATGTGGTTCGGCCTCGCGAACGCGGCGCTCGAAACCGTGACCATGGGGAAGCTGCCATGGACGCTCGCCAATCACGCAGACGATACGGCGCTCAAGCGGCTGGACGATTACCAAAGCCCGGATCGCCATTGGGGCGAACGCGATCTGCCGCCGCGCGACCGCGCGGCCTTTGTGTTCTTCGCCGCGACGACGCACGAGGAAAACCAGCCGGTGCACCTGCATGTGGCCGACACAACGCTGTGCGCCACCCGATGCACGGCCGAGTTCGGCAATCCCTGCACCAACTTCTGCCCCGCCGGCGTCTATGAAATGATTGCGGACGGCAGCGGAGGAAAGAAACTGCAAATCAATGCCTCCAACTGCGTGCATTGCAAGGCCTGCGACATCAAGGAGCCGTACGCGGGACAGATCACCTGGGTGACGCCGGAAGGCGGCTCGGGTCCCAACTACCAGAGCCTCTAGGATTTTCAAGCGCAGTCGGTGGTCAACTCCTCGAAGCCGGTCGAATCCCGCCTGCGCGCGCAGGTCGCGGCCGGGCGGCTGGAATTCGACGCGAGCCAGCTGCAGGCTGCGGCAAAGCTCGACCGCCTGAGTGCGGCGCTGCGCCGGTCGAACGGATCGACCGGCGCGAGGATGCGCGAACGCCTTCGCCTATGGGCGCCGCCGCCGCCGGCGGATGCACGGCGCGGCCTGTATCTGTGGGGTGGAGTCGGCCGCGGCAAGACCATGCTGATGGATTGCTTCTACGAGTCCCTGCGCTTTCCCCGGCGCGAACGCACCCACTTTTACCGTTTCATGCGCGGGGTGCATGCCGAGCTGCGCGGCGTGCAGCCGCGGGAACAGCCTCTCGATGCCGTCGCCGAGCGGCTGGCGGGCAAGGCGCGCGTGATCTGCCTGGACGAGTTCTTCGTCGCCGATATCGCCGATGCGATGATTCTCGCCGGTCTGTTCGAGGGACTGTTCCGCCGCGGCGTGATCCTGGTCGCGACGTCGAACTCGCCGCCCGAGGATCTGTACCGCGATGGCCTGCAGCGGCAACGCTTCCTGCCCGCCATCGAACTGATACGCAGGCACGTCGATGTCCTGCACTTGGACGGCGGCGTCGATTATCGGCTGCGCCAGCTCGAGCTTGCGCCGATTTATCTGGATTCGTCGTTCGAGCAGACGCCGGAACTCCTTCGCCGGCGTTTCGCCGCGCTCGCGGGCGGCGACGGCTCGGGGCCCTCGATCCTGTCGATCGAAGGACGCGAAATCGCAGCGCGCGCCACCGGACCCGGTCTCGCATGGTTCGACTTCGCCGAACTGTGCCAAGGGCCGCGCAGCCAGGTCGACTACATCGAGATCGCGCGCATGTTCGATACCGTGTTCGTATCGAACATTCCCCAATTCAGCCGCGCCGATGAGGATGCCGCGCGCCGCTTCGTGATGTTGATCGACGAGTTCTACGACCGCGGCGTCAAACTGGTGGCATCGGCGGCCGCGCCGCCGGCGCAGCTGTACCACGGCGAGAGGCTTGAGTTCGACTTTCAGCGCGCCGCGAGCCGCTTGATCGAAATGCAGACTGAAGGTTATCTCGCGGGCGGGCATCGCGTTGATCCCGCGGTTTCCGTGCACGGCGCCTCATAGTCCTTGAGGCGCGCTCCGCCAAGCCCTGGCATAATTCGCGCATGAAGACGGTCGCCGAGTTCAGTATCCGCTACAGACAGATCATGGGTCCGGATGGCAGCGTGGTGGGACCTCTGCCGAAATTTGCCGAAGACGTCTCCTGCATCGTCGATATGTACCGGGCAATGACTCTGGTGCGCGTCTTCGACACGAAGGCGGTCAACCTGCAGCGCACCGGACTGCTCGGCACTTACCCGTCCTGCCTCGGCCACGAAGCCGCGCACGTCGGCATCGGAGCCGCGATGCGGCCCGAGGACGTACTCGCGCCGGTGTATCGCGAGTTCGGAACTCAGCTGTGGCGCGGAGTCTCCATGACCGAGATACTCGCTTACTGGGGCGGCGATGAGCGCGGCAACGATTTCGCGGTGCCCCGGCAGGATTTCGCCTGGTGCGTGCCCATTGCCACGCAGACCCTTCACGCGGCCGGCGCCGCCATGGCTTTCAAGATACGCAAGGAGCCGCGCTGCGCCCTGGCCTATATCGGCGACGGCGGCACCTCCGAGGGCGCATTCTATGAGGCGTTGAACCTGGCCGGATCGCGCGCGCTTCCCGCGGTCTTCGTCATCGTCAACAACGGCTGGGCCATTTCCGTTCCGGTCGCCGCGCAGACGGCCGCGCAAACCTTGGCGCAAAAAGCGATCGCCGCGGGGATACCGGGGGTGCAAGTCGACGGCAACGACGTGCTCGCAGTCCGCGAAGTGGTCGGCGACGCGCTCGATGCGGCACGCCGCGGCGAGGGGCCGACTTTGGTCGAGGCGCTGACATACCGGTTGAGCGATCACACCACCGCCGATGATGCCAGCCGCTACCGCTCCGCCCGGGAAGTCGATGCCGCGTGGGCCATCGAACCCTTGATCCGGATCCGCCGGTTCCTGATCGATGCCGGGGTTTGGGACGCGGCCAAGGAAGCGCTTCTGCTCGAAGAGTGCGCGGCCAAGGTCGAAGCCGCCGTCACCGGGTACTTGGCCGCGGCCAAGCCGTCGACCGATGCCATGTTCGATCATCTCTTCGCGGAGCTGCCCGAACACCTGCATGAGCAGCGTCTCACCGCACGCAGATACGGCTCCAAGCACAGCGGTCATTGAATTGGCGAAAATAACCATGGTCGAGGCCATCGCGCTCGCGCATGGCTGGGAAATGCAGCATGACCCCGACGTCGTCGTCATCGGACAGGATGTGGGCGCCAACGGAGGCGTATTCCGTGCGACCGCGGGACTGCAGGAGCGCTTCGGCAGCGAGCGCGTTCAAGACACGCCGCTCGCGGAGGCGACGATTGCCGGCATGGCGGTGGGCATGGCCACCCACGGCCTCAAGCCCGTGGCGGAGATTCAGTTCATGGGTTTTCTGTATCCCGCCCTGGATCAAATCGTCAATCACATGTCGCGGATGCGAAACCGGACGCGCGGGCGCCTCAGTTGTCCGGTGGTCGTCCGAACTCCGCATGGCGGCGGCATTCACGCGCCTGAGCATCATTCGGAGAGCACGGAAACCATGCTCTGCCACATACCGGGAATCCGCGTCCTCTGTCCCTCCTCGCCTGTGCGTGCCTATGGTCTGCTGCTGGCGGCGATCCGCGATCCCGATCCCGTGATGTTCCTGGAACCCGTACGCCTGTATCGCGCGATGCGCCAGGAGGTGAGCGACGACGGGCGGGCACTTCCCCTGGACGTGTGTTTCATCCTGCGCGAAGGCTCGGACGTGACCATCGTCACCTGGGGCGCGATGATCCTCGAGACGCTGCGCGCCGTCGCCCTGCTCGAAGAAAGACACATCAGCGCCGAAGTCATCGATGTGGCGACCTTGAGTCCGATCGACATCGGCACGATTCTCGAATCGGTGGCGAAAACCGGCAGGCTGGTCATCGTGCACGAGGCCGCCCGCAACGTCGGGCTGGGCGCCGAGATTGCGGCGCAGGTCGCCGAGCACGGTCTCTATGATTTGCAGGCGCCGATTCAGCGCGTCACCGGTTTCGACACCGTCATGCCGCTGTTCAAGCTCGAGCACGATTACATTCCGGGCGTGCAGCGGATCATCGACGCGGTCGAACTGACGTTCGCCGACTGAAGGGCGTTCATGAGCACATTCAGGCTTCCGGATTTAGGCGAGGGTTTGGCAGAGGCTGAAATCGTCGAATGGCACGTCAAGGCGGGAGATCACGTGCACGTCGATCAGCCCATGGTCTCGGTGGAAACGGCCAAAGCCGTAGTCGAAGTGCCGGCACCCTTCAGCGGCATCGTGACCGCGCTGCGCGCAGCGCCCGGCGACATCGTGCCCACCGGAGCGCCTCTCATCGATTTCGATTCCGGAACCGTCGTCGGCAGCATGCCCGCCACCAGCGAACAAGAATTCGTCGAGTCCGTCACCGTGGGGCGTTCGCGCGGCCGCAGCGGCCAGCCGCGCGGCGGCGCCGAGTCGCGCAGCCGCGCGCTGCCCGCGGCCCGCGCCTTGGCAAAGCGGCTGGGGGTGGACCTGGCCGCCATTCAAACGGCCGGAGACTCGGGAGTGGTGACTCTCGACGATGTCCTGCGGCACGCCAATATTTCAGCACCGCCCTCGCCCGCCGCACCGCCCTCGGCGGCGGCACGGGCAATCGCCGCCGCCGATCCCGCGGACGGGACCGTCGAGCCGCTGCGCGGCGTGCGGCGCGCCATGGCGCAAAGCATGTCGATGTCCCGGGATCAGGTGGCCGGCAGCACCGTATGCGACGATGCGGACATCCACCACTGGACGGTGCGCGCGGATTACATGCTGCGTCTGATGCGCGCGATGATCTGCGCTTGGCGCGCGGAACCGGCGCTCAACGCCTGGTACGACTCGGCCAGCCATTCGCGAATCCTGGTCGCGCACATCGATCTCGCGATTGCCGTGGATACTCCCGGCGGATTGATCGTTCCGGTGCTGCGCAACATCGAGAAAAAATCGCCGGGAGAATTGCGCGAGGACATAGCGCGGCAGAAAGAGGCCGCGCACCGGCGCAGTACCCAGCCCGAGGATCTGCGCGATTTCACTCTGATGCTGTCGAATTTCGGCACTCTCGCCGGGCGCTACGGCATTCCCCTCGTGGTGCCCCCCGCGGTCGCCATACTCGGGGCGGGCAAGGTGCGCGAGGACGCCGTCGTCGTCCCCGGAGCAGGAACGGGCGCCGGCGCAGCTGCGGCCACGGTGCAGGCGCACCGGCGCATGCCGCTCTCCTTGAGCTTCGATCACCGCTGCATCACCGGAGGCGAGGCCTGCCGCTTTCTGGCCGCGGTCATTGCCGATCTGGAAAAGCCGGATTAACGAAAGGATCATCACCATGTATCAGGCTTCGTCGGAACAACACCGCAAGATCGTGTCGAGCGCGGCGCGCTGCGCCGTACGGCCGCCCAAATCGATGCGCAACCTCGATTGGCCGCGCTTTCTGCACGCGTACTACGCGAACGTCGACGCCGAGGATCTGGCGTCGCGCGAACCCGCGGAGCTTGCCGGCGCGGCGTTGTCGCTCTTGATGTTCGCACACCGCAGGCGGCGGACCGCGCTGGTGCGCGTCTTCAATCCCACCCTGCGCGAGCACGGCTTCACCTCGCCGCACACCGTCATCGAGATGGTGAATGACGACATGCCCTTCCTCGTCGATTCGATCAGTCTCGCATTGACCCAGCGTGCCCTCACGCTGCATTTTCTGGCGCACCCCGTTTTTGCGGTGACGCGCGACGCTTCGGGAACACTGACCTCGGTGCGCGGCCGCGGCGAAACGGCGAAGGACGGGAAAAGGGCCGGCGCCCAGAAAACGCGGCTGGAATCCTTTCAGCACATCGAAGTGGACCGGATCGTCGACCCGGCGGCGCTCGATTCCCTCGCGGCGCAAATCGAGCGCGGCATGCGCGATGTGCGGGTGGCGTGCGCCGATTGGACCAGGATGCAGGCGGCCGCGCACCAGACCGCGCAGGACCTCGCCTCGTCCAATGCGCGGCTCGAGGCCGCGGATCTCAGCGAAGCGGTCGCGCTCCTCGCCTGGATGGAAAACCGCCACTTTACCTTCCTGGGGTACCGTGAGTACCGGCTGCAGGGGCGCAAGGGCCGGGAAACCCTGCAGCCCATCGACGGCACCGGTCTCGGAATTCTGCGGCGCGGCCATAAGCAGCCGCAATCCATCAATCGAACCTTGTCGAGCGACATACGCCGCCAGAGCCGTTCGCGCGACATCGTGCTCGTCACCAAGGCGAACCTGGAGTCCACCGTCCACAGGCCGGGCTATCTGGACTACGTCGGCGTCAAGCACTTCGATGCCAAGGGCCGCCTGGTCGGCGAGAAGCGCTTCCTGGGACTGTGGACTTCCGCCGCATACAGCAGCAATCCGCGCGAGATTCCGGTGCTTCGCCGCAAGGTCGAGAAAGTCGTCGAACACTTCGCGCTGGCGCCGGACAGCCACGACGGCAAGGCGCTGCAGCACATTCTCGAATCCTTTCCGCGCGACGAATTATTCCAGGCGGGCGTCGCGGAACTCATCCGCATCGTGACCGGCGTTTTCGGATTGCAGGAGCGTCCCCGGGTCCGGGTCCTGCTGCGGCGCGATCCCTTCCGCCGGTTCTACTCCTGCCTGGTGTTCGTGCCGCGCGAGAAATACAACACCCAGGTGCGCCAGAGAATCGAGAAGGTGATTCGAGAGGCGTTTTCCGCGTTCAGCGTGGAATCGCAGGTGCAGATCGCGGAGTCGAATCTCGCCCGCATTCATTTCGTCGCGCGAACCACTCCGAGCGAGGAGACCCGCGTCGACACCGACGCGTTGGAGCGGCGCGTCGCCGCCGCCGTGCGGTCGTGGCTTGACGGATTCAAGACCGCGCTGCTGTCGCGTTTCGACGAGGCCTATGCGTTGCAGCTGTTCGAAAAGTACGCGCAGGCGTTTCCGGCCGCCTACACGGAAGATTTTCAGGGCGATGCCGCGGCCCTCGACGTGTCGTTTCTCGAGTCCGTGGAAAAGGAACCGGCGCGTCTGCATCTGGACATCTATCGGCCCGAGCCCCGGCGCAAAGACAAGTTCTTCCTCAAGATCTTCCGCAATCAGGACGCCATTCCCATCTCGGATCTCCTGCCCATGCTGGAGAACATGGGCCTCAAGGTCATCGCCGAGCGGCCCTATGAACTCGAGTTCGCGGGCGGCCGCCGCGCCTGGGTCCAGGACCTGGAATTGGTGACGCAGTCGGCAACGCCGGGCCAGTTCGACGCCTTGGAGCGCGAAATCAAGAGCGCCTTCACCGCGGTGTGGACCGGCCGTATGGACAGCGACAGCTTCAATCAGCTCACCCTGTGCGCCGGAATTCCATGGCGCATCGTCATCGTCATGCGTGCCTATTGCCGATATCTGCTGCAGACCGGCCTTCCCTTCAGCCAGGGCTATATCGCGCAGGTACTGGCGAACAATGCACCGATCGCGCGCACCCTGGCCGATTTGTTCGTGGCCCGCTTCAAACCGGACACTGCGCCGGCGGCCAGGCAGAGCGCGCTCGCACGCCTGAATCGGCGCATCGGCGAGGCGCTCGAGGAAGTGACGCGATCGGACGAGGATCGGATACTGCGGGCCTTGTGGAGTGCCGTGTCGGCGACCGTGCGCACGAACGCCTATCAAACCACCGCCGCCGGCCAGCTGAAGGAATACCTCTCGTTCAAGATCGAGAGCCAGCAGCTTCGCGAATTGCCGCTGCCCAAGCCGCTGTTCGAGATCTTCGTGTTCTCGCCGCGCATGGAGGGCGTGCACCTGCGCATGGGCTACGTCGCGCGCGGCGGCATCCGCTGGTCGGACCGGCGCGAGGACTTCCGCACCGAAGTGCTCGGCCTCATGAAGGCGCAGCAGGTCAAGAACACCGTGATCGTTCCCGTGGGCGCCAAGGGCGGATTCGTCGTCAAGCGCATGCCGGCCGAGCGCGAGGCGCAGCATGCCGAGGTGATCGCCTGCTACCAAACCTTGATCCGCGGCCTTCTCGACATCACCGACAACATCGTCGATGAGAAGATCGTCGCCCCCGCCATGGTGGTGCGCCATGACAAGGACGACGCGTATCTGGTAGTCGCCGCCGACAAGGGTACGGCGACGTTCTCCGACATCGCGAACGCCATTTCCGAGGAATACGCCTTCTGGCTCGGCGATGCATTCGCCTCCGGCGGTTCCGCGGGCTATGACCACAAGAAAATGGCCATCACCGCGCGCGGCGCCTGGGAGTGCGTGAAGCGCCACTTCCGTGAAATCGGCGTCGACATCCAGAGCCAGAACTTCACGGTCAGCGGCATCGGCGACATGGCGGGCGACGTTTTCGGCAACGGCATGCTGCAATCGCCGCATATCCGTCTGGTCGCGGCGTTCAATCACCTGCATATCTTCATCGATCCGCAGCCCGATCCAGCCCGCTCCTTCGCCGAACGCGAGCGGCTGTTCAAGCTGCCGCGCTCGAGCTGGGAGGATTATTCGCGCGACGCGATTTCCAAGGGCGGAGGCGTGTTTTCGCGCGCCGCCAAGAGCCTGACCCTGCCGCGCGAGGCCCAGCTGCTGCTCGAACTGCCCGCCCAAGTCACGCCGAACGAAGTGATCAGGGCCATTTTGAAGGCACACGTCGATCTTTTTTGGAACGGCGGCATCGGCACCTACGTCAAGGCCACTTTCGAAAGCAACAGCGATGTCGGGGACCGCAGCAACGATGCCGTGCGCATCGATGCACGCGAGCTGAACTGCAAGGTTGTCGGCGAAGGAGGCAACCTCGGCGTCTCGCAGCTCGCGCGCATCGAGTTCGCGCGCCGCGGCGGCAGGCTGAACACCGATTTCATCGACAATTCCGCCGGCGTGAACTGCTCGGACGTCGAAGTGAATCTGAAGATTCTGCTGAACGGCGCGGTGCGGGCCGGAGAAATCAGCCGTGCGGCGCGCAATCGGCTGCTGGTGCAGATGACCGGCGAGGTGGCGGGACTGGTACTGCGCAACAACTATCTGCAGGGCCAGGCGATCAGCACCAGCGAGTTTCGGTCCAAGGAACGCTTGAGCGAAAGCGCCTACGTGATCCGCGCGCTCGAGCGTTCGGGAGATCTGAACCGCGCATTGGAGTTCCTGCCCACCGAGGAGGAGATCGCCGAGCGGCGCAAGTCCGGCGAGGGCCTGACACGCCCCGAACTCGCCATCACCCTGAGCTATGGGAAAATCTGGCTGTACCGGGCGCTCATTCATTCGAACGTCCCCGAGGATCCCTATCTGTCGACCGAGCTGGTCCGCTACTTTCCGACGCCGGTCCAAAAGCGCTTCGCCAAGCGCCTGAAGCGCCATCGTCTGCGCCGGGAGATCATCGCCACCGCGATCACCAACAGCTTGATCAACCGCATGGGACCGGTGTTTCCGGTGCGCGCGCAGGATGACACGGGCGCGGACCCTGCGGCCATCGCGCGCGCCTACAGCATCGCGCGCGAGATATTCGCCGTCCGCGACATTTGGTCGCAGATCGAGGCTCTCGACAACCGCACTCCGGCAGCCGTGCAGTACACGGCGATGTTCCAGACCACACGCCTGCTGGGGCACATGACCTATTGGCTGCTCGAGAACCGGCGCAACGACCTGGATATCGAGCGCGCGGTTCTGCGCTATTCGGCCAAGGTCGCCGAACTGTCCGGCGAACTTTCGGACGTGCTCAGCGCCACCGAACAGGCGCGGCTTCGCGTCATGCGCTCGCAGCTCATCGAGCAGCACCTGCCGGAGCAGCTCGCGACGCGCATCGCCTCGCTGGAGGCGCTGCACTGCGCATTGGACTTGGTGGATGTCGCCATGGCCGCGCGATTGGGAATAAGCTATGCGGCTAAAGCGTACTTCGACCTGGGTGAGCGCATCGGCCTGACATGGATCAAGGAACAAATCGAAAGCCTGGCGGCGGAAGGCCACTGGCAGGCCGTGGCCCGCGGCACCCTGCGCGACAATCTGTACGAACTGCAGCGGAAAATCACCGGTGCGGTGCTGGCATGCAAGGGCCGCAACGCGAGCGCGCGCGTCGATCTGTGGATGGCGCGCCATTCAGGCCCGGTCGATTCCCTGAAGCGGGTGGTTGTCGATTTGCGGACCGGCTCGCCGCCGGATTTCGCCACCCTGTCGGTTGCCTTGCAAGCCGTCAGGCGCCTGGCGCAGGATTGACCGGGTGACGCTTCAAGCGGCGGGTTTCGGCCGGGGCCGGATCCGCGTGCGGGTGGAAATCATTTACGGCGACACCCTGGCTACCCTCTTTGAAGGAGTATTCGCCGCGGCCATGCGTCAGAAGGAGGAAAAGTGCCTGGAAAATTGATCTTGGTCCGCCACGGACAGAGCATCTGGAACGTCGAGAATCTGTTCACGGGCTGGCATGACGTGGACCTGAGCGATCAGGGACGCCTCGAGGCCGTGCAGGCCGGCCGCGAACTGCAGCGCGAAAAACTCGAGCCGCACATTACGTTCACCTCGGTGCTGAAACGCGCGATCCGCACGCTGTGGCTGATCCTCGACACGACCGACCGCATGTGGGTTCCCGTCGAGCGCAGCTGGCGCCTCAACGAGCGTCACTACGGCGCCCTCGAGGGCTTGAACAAGGCGCAGACCGTCGAGAAGCATGGCGAGTCCCAGGTCAAGATCTGGCGCCGCAGCTACGACATCCCGCCGCCGCCCCTGGGGCTGGACGACCCGCGGCATCCGCGCTTCGATGCCCGTTACGCCGACGTCGATGCGGCCTCGCTGCCCGCGGCCGAATCGCTCAAGGACACCCTGTCCAGGGTCCTACCCTATTGGGAATCCCGAATCGTTCCCGAGCTTCGAGCCGGCAAGAACGTGCTCATCGTGGCGCATGGAAACTCTCTGCGCGCCCTGGTCAAAATGCTCGACATGATGTCCGAGAGCGAGATCGTGGAATTCAACATACCCACCGGCATTCCGATTCTTTACGAGCTGGACGAGCAACTGCAGTCTTTGGGCCGCCGTTTCCTCGGCGACCCGCAGGCCATCTCGGCGGCTCAAGACGCGGTGCGCCGCCAGACTGAAAAGAAGTAGCCTGGCGGGCGCGGAGCCCCGGCAAACGGCCGCAGCGCGAGTCTATGAGTCGGGCGCGATGGCCACCTTGAGGCCCGACAGCGAATCGGTGAAATCCACCTGGCAGGAGAGCCGCGAAGTGGCCTCGCGGAAATCCGGCAATTCCCGGAGCAATTCGAGTTCATCGCTTTGCGGCTTCGGCAGGCGCGGCGCCCAGCTTTCATCGACATACACGTGGCAGGTGGCACAGGAGCATAGCCCCCCGCAAATCGCGGCGACGCCGTAGTCGAGTTCGCGCAGAATCTCCATCACTTTCAAACCGGGCTTTGCCTCGATCTCATGCTCTTTCCCATCCCGGTCCACTACGATCATCCGCGCCATTGAGCTCTCCATTAGGTATTCCGCCGGGGTAGTGTGCCGGAACTTAATCGGCTCGACCACAGGCGCTTATGGTCAGGCGCGCCGCGAGAAGCTCGGCGCGGGCTGAAACGCCGCCCCTCGCCTCGGCATCCGCGTCCGCGTGCGCCTCCGCTGTCTCGCCGTGCAGTTTTAAGTAAAGTTCACTCCACATCAGGCAGACGTAGTCGTACAGCCACGCCGACAGCTGCAAGCGCTGAAAATCCAGTCGGGTCGGCGCGCGCTCCAGGTATTCCTTTAGCAGCGCGTGCCGCAGCTCCTCGCTGAAATCGTTATTGGCGCTCCAGCCGGCCAAGTCCCACGCGGGATCCGCGGCGTGTGCATATTCCCAATCGAGCAGCACCACCGAGTCGCCGCGGTCGATCAAATTCAAGGTGTGCAAGTCGCTGTGGCACAGCACCGCATCGACGCCAGGAAGCGCCGCGAGAGCGGCGAGCTTTGCATCGGCCGCAGCGCTCAGGCCCGCCGCAGCGCTCAGGCCGGCCGCCCCGCCTTCCGGCATGGGCGCGGCTTTCCGGTAGTAGTCGATCCATTTGCGCGGATTCATCTCTCGCGGCGGGGTTGGGATCGTTAGAGCATGAATGCGGCGCAAGACCGCCGCGATCCGCGGCGTATTCGACGGCGAAGTTGCCTGCGCCGCAGTCCAGGACTCTCCGTCGACCCATCGAGTAATGAGAATTCCCTGCCGCGGCTCGCAATATTCCACCGCGGGGGCAAGATCCGCGGCCACGGCACGCTCGAGTACCCGCGCCTCCCACGACCTGTCCTGGCCCAGATCGAAGGGATGGCGGGAGGCCACGCGCAGGGCGTAGGCGTGCCCGTCGCGCAGCACCCGATAGCTCTCGTTGACCAACCCGTTGCGTAGCGGCTGAACCATGACCTCACCGCCGCCCGGTAGGTGGCGGGCGGCGAGAACTTGAATCTCATGCCGGAGCATAGGCGGGCGGCGGCAGCGTGCGGCGCCATTGCCGCATCCCGATGACGATCAAGATCAGATACAAGCCGAACAGCAGCATCGTGAGATAGAGCCGGCGCGTAAAGTACAGGCACAGGCTGACCGAATCGATCACCAGCCACCAGTACCAATTTTCATAGACCTTGCGTGCGACCAGAAATGTGGCGAAAACGCTGGACCAAGTCACCATGGAGTCCACGAGGGGCCACGCGGCCGGCGTGAATCGCTTCAAAAAATAGGAACTCACCACCGACAGGGCGGCGACGCCCAGCATCCCCGCCGCGTGGCGCCCGAGCGGCCAGCGGCATACGGCCAGGGCCCTGCCGCCGCTGCCGCGCTGCCATTGACGGAACCCATAAATCGCCATGGCGGCATAAAAAGCATTGAGCGCCGACTCCATGTAGAGCCGTGCCTGGAACAGGACCCAGACGTAGAGACAGGAGCTCACGAACGCGGCGACCCAACATTCCAACCGCTGCTCGATGGCGAGAAGCAGGTACGCCACGGCGAGTACCGCGGCGATGATTTCGATCCAGCCCGTATCGCGCCAAGCGCTCACGAGCAGACTCGTCAGATCTCGAATCACCGGCTCGCGCTAGCCTGAAGACGCGGTGGGCGGCGCCAGGCCCGGCAGCACCTTCACGACGAACACCAGCTGCGGGGCGCCGTTGGCGGCCGCCGAGCGGCTGATCTCCTCGGTGAGAACGGCCATGATCTGATCGAGCGGACCCCAGATCTGGGTCGATAGCGCATTGGTCAGGACCTTCAGCCCCGTATGGGTGTTGAGACGGTCGATGAAGGATTGGATGGGGGGTATGTATTCGCCCGTGAGCGGATACATGCTGATTTCCACGGCGGCACGCATTGTTTGAATCACCTACTCCCTACGCCGGCATTAACCGGGTCAGGTTCAACGGGTTCGCAGGTCAATCGAGGATTCGATATCCCGCGTCTCAGGCCTTCGCAAAGACCACCCCAGGGTTCACAGAAGTGTAGCTTGGCGCGCCGATGCGTGCAAAACTGATTCGATCGGAGCAGCGGAGATACCCTTGCGCATTTTTCAGGTAGACACATTTACGCCCACGCGGTTCGCCGGCAACCCGGCCACCGTGGTGCTCGACGCCGACGGCCAAAGCGACGCCACGCTGCTCGCGGTGGCGGGCGAGTTCTCGCACGCCGAAGTGGCCTTCGTGTTCGCCGCGAGCGCGCCGGACCACGACGTCCGTCTGCGCTTTCTCAATGCGCGCAAGGAAGTGCCTTTTGTAGGACACGCCACCCTCGCCGCTCATGCCGTGCTGCTCGCCCTCGGACGGCGCGGCCGCGGGGTGTTCCGCCAACATTCGGGCACGGGAATCATCGGGGTCACGGCGCACGCCCAGCCGCCCGCCTCGGGTGAAGACACCCTCATCGAGTTTCGACAGGGCGTGCCTGAACTCGAGACCCCGCTGCCGTTCAAGACCACGCTGCGAATCGCCGAGGCGCTGCGGCTGCCCGCGACCCATCTGCATGAAATCATGCCGGCACGGGTCGCCCGCAAGGGCAGCACCCGGCTGCTCGTGCCCATCGCGGATCCGCGCCATCTCGATGAGCTTGCGCCCAATGCCGATACCCTCGTCGCGCTCGGCAATGAACTGGGCGCGGAAGGATTTTTCGTTTTCGCCGTGGATCGAAGCTCCGGGGATCTATCGACCGAATCGCGCATGTTCTGCCCGGCGCTCGGCATCGCGGAAGATCCCGTCAGCGGGAACGCGCACGCCATGCTTGCCGCCTATCTCTGGGATCTCGGCCAATTCGGCAAGAGTTCCATCGCCTTTACCGGCCGGCAGGGCCGGCAAATGAAGCGGCCCGGGCAAGTGAACGTCAGGCTCGAGGTCGATCAAGGCAACCTGGCCGCCGTGCATATCGGCGGCGCCGCGGTCATCGTCAGCGAGGGCACCCTGGCGCTTTGACGCTCAGGCTCGCCGCGCCGGACCGCAGTCTAGGCCGCCGCGGCGGCCGGCAGATCCAGCTTCAATGACGCGGCCAGAACAACGATCTTCGCCTTGACGCTTTTGGCGGTGTTCACCGCCTCGTCCAGATTGCCCGCGGCAAATGCCGCCTGCGCCTTGGACCACATCGAGCCCGCGTCCGCGAGGCCGAGCTTCGCCGCATCGAGATCGACGCCCGCCGCCGCCTTCTTGCCGGACTTCTTGCCGAGCGCGTCGATGCGCGCCTGAACGGCGGCCATGTCCGCCGGCAACGACGCGGCGAGACCGGTCCAATCGTCATTGAGAGCCTTGAGGACCTCGTCCTTCTTCGCGGCCGCGGCGGTCGCGAGGGTTTGCGCGTCGCCGAGCACGGCCGGCGCGCCCGTCACCACGGCGGCATAGTCTTGCTTGTCGTAGGATGCTTTCAACACGCCCAGTTTGGTTTGAACCTCCGCTAATTGGTCAGGCACATATTTCGCCGCTTCGCCCGATGCGGCGGCCACCGTCGATTCGATGTCGGCGATGAGCTTCTGGGCAGGCTCCTTTTGGCCCGCGCAGGCCGCCAGGACGATCGCTCCCGCGCAGATCAGGGCGTATCGAGCGGCTCTTTGAACCATGTGCATTGGAAGACTCCTGGATGGGAAATGGCGGCGGCGGATTCTAGCTCAATTCGCGCCGTGCGCGCTCCAGCCATTCGGCCTGCGCTCTGCGGTAATGCTCAGGACCCAATTGCGCGCCGTCCAGCAAATCCTTGAGGACCCGGTTCGCCTCGGGCAGCTTGCCCAGCCGCTTGAGCAGCAGGGCGTGGCGCAAGCGCGCCTCCGCGCCGGGATATCCCGGCGCAGAATCCGCATAGACGCGTTCCGCTTCCTCGAGCGCGTTCATGGACTCCAGAGTCCGGGCATAGAGCAGCTCGGCATCGGCGGATTTGAATTCAGGGTTGTACCGGGTCAATCGTTCCAATGTCTCCCGCGCGGCGCCAAAATCCTGTTTGGCGAAGTACGCACGCGCCAAACCCGGCAACAAGGTCGGATCGTGCTCGAATATACCCTTGAGGCCCCCGAGATACACGTCGATCGCGGCATCGTATTGGCCGCGCTCGAAAAGCTCCTCCGCGAGCCGGCGCCGCGCGTCGACATTGCCGGAAATTTCCACCTCGGCGCTGGCACGGCGCAATTCCCGGTTCGGATCCATCATGCGCCGCACCCCGGACTTGGCGCGCCGGGCGGTTCTCCCGCCCATTGCCTCCGGAAGGATCTCGACCACGGCGTAAGCGATGCAGCCCACCAGCGGCAGCAACGCGATCGCCCAGATCCAAAGCATATTTCTTCCCGTCTTGATCACATGGACGATCAAGGCGGCTTGGATGGCGATTGAGAGAATCGGCAGAAGGTACAAAGTCCAAGATCTCCGGCTGCGCGAGCCCATGAGGCGTCGGGCCGGGTATTGTAGCGAGAAACTCCGCGGTGCTCGCGTGCGGCGTCTGTTCTGCCGCAAGGCGCCTTATCAGCGCTCCGCCACGCGAATCTTGCGCTCAACC
>Ga0182013_10002490_pt1 | contig 23969 bp, 19 predicted proteins | sample 612S2MmetaG_FD_120487 | JGI IMG/M metagenome (GOLD analysis project Ga0182013, IMG submission 120487) | Permafrost microbial communities from Stordalen Mire, Sweden - 612S2M metaG | ecosystem: Environmental > Terrestrial > Soil > Wetlands > Permafrost | place: Sweden: Stordalen | collected...
AGAGATCGTGGTTGTCCTGAGGTCATGAATCGATTGTGCGCGTTCGCGCGAAATAGACTGCAAATTTCGGGAAAATATTTGCGGCTGTTTGTCGGAGACTATCTGAAGACTTGGGAATGCCTTTCGACAAGCCGGCTTATCGTTTGGAATCTTCTGGTGTAAGGTTTGGGCGATTCCATCCCCGGTCCCCAAGTGCGAGGGACCGGGCACCCTCGTTGTGGTTTGGAAATGGAACGGGGGATCAAGGCCACCCGCCTCCGTCCTATGGTTCGGTCGCTGGTGTACCGTTGACTACACCCGTTGCCAGTGGAACGGTCGGTACCGCAGCTCCGAGAACCTTGGTAACGGAGCTGCCTCCGCTGTTGGCGATCCACACATTCCCGGAAATATCGATGGCAACGCCCGATGGCGCATTGAGCTGGCCGCCGGAGTAAGCCGCTGTCGAAATCGGCGATCCGCTTGAAGCGAAGACCGAGATGGAGTTGCTCGCGTTCGTAATCCATACCTGTTCGGCGCCGTCGATGGCCAGGCTGGTTGGCGAGGAGAGTCCGCCGTCGGTGTAAGTGTTGGCAATCTTGGCAAGGTTGTCGAATTCGGCCACGCTGTTCGAGTTCAGGCTCCAGACGTTTCCGGAACTATCGATTGCCATTCCCGTGCCGCCCGACTTTTCGGTAGCTCCCTGAATTCCGGCGGCCGAGAAGGACACGGACGTGTTGTTGGAATTACCGATCCATAGAGTGTTGTCAACCACGATGGTCAGCGTCTGTGAGCTGTCACTGCTCGCGGTGTAATCGGTCCCTGGGTTGTAGGTGGCACTGATGTTGAAAACGCCTTCCGTACCGCCGGGCACAGCGCAAGTGGCGCTTGCCGCACCGTTCGACACCGTTGCACTTGTTCCCGAGCACAACGTGGTGCTGTTCTGCGACACCACGAATGAAACGGTGCCTTCGTTCACCACGCCCGCGCTGCTGCTGACGGTTGCGGCCAGGGTAACGTTCTGTGCGCTTGCACCGTAGTTGACGGTTTGGCTGGCCGCGGCAGTTGTGGTGGCGGCCGGGCTAATTGTCAGCAGATGCAATGAATTGCTGCTGCTCAGGAACCCCCCGCCGCCGCTATAGTTCGCGACGATGGTGTAAGTGCTCGCACTTGTGCCGCCCGGCAGCGTGAAGTTGGCTGAGGCAACGCCGTTGGTGACCGTTCCGCTGGTCACCGGGCTCCCCACCGGCGGCCCGAGAACCGAGAACGTGACTGTACCCGTGTTCACAGTGCCGCCGCTGCTGGTGACAGTGGCTTGAAACGGGACGCTCTGGCTGCTTGAGGAGAATGTGGCCGAAGCATTTGAGGCCGTCGTGGTCGTCCCCGATTGCGCTTGGACCAGGATCGTCTCGGTTCCCGACGCGGAACTCGCCAGCCCTCCGTCGGAGATTACAACATCGGCAACCGCGCCGGTTGCGCTCAAGTCAACTGACCCCACGCTCACGGTCACGGCAATGGAATCGCTTGCGCCTTTGTTCAAGCCGGTAGACCGCGCGCAGGTCAGCGTTCCCACATTGCAAGTCCAGCCGGTGCTTCCGCCCACGCCCTGCATGGTGAGTGGCGTCAGAAGGGGCGACAGCGATACTGTCGCCTTCAGCGTTGCGCTCGCGTCGGTTTCCGTGCTCGTGTTCGATACATTGATGGTGATGGTATCGCTGGCGTCGCCCATGGTAAAGGTTGAGGGATTATTCACAAAGCCGGCGAATATCGTCGGCGGAATATCGGGCGCAAGGAAGTTGGACAGATCGAAGAGGGTGAACTCAAGCAGCTTCTCCTGCGGCGTCATCGGTCCGGGGGCGCACTCTTCGGGGAAGGTCATGCCATTTGTTGGATTGTTTTCCGCATCTTCCACGTGGTAGTCGTTGAACACAACGCGCCCGCATTGATTGGCCGCCGACACGTTCACTGGGGTGTTGAACGTGTATTGCATGGGCACAGTACCCTGGCCTGCGGGCGGGGCCGCATCCTCGTCGGACAGCCAGAGAGTGCTGGGCGCGACCACGCCGGTGAAATCGTGGCGGAGCGTGCTGATCGGGATCTGTCCGAATGTGGTCGACGCTCCTATCCCTTGCAGCCATTGCGCGAGTTCATTCCCCTTGGGGAAGGTCGTGTTGATGATGCCCGTTCCGGGGTCGTCTGCGAATGTATTGTTGTCTTCCGGATCGACAGCCCAGTCGGCAGTGTCACTAAACGGTGAGTAGTTGTAGAACCACGCATAGGAGTAGTGCGTGGCAAAGACGCGGCCACCGGCGTTTACGTAGTTGAGCAAGTTCTGTTCGGCGCTCGCAGTTTCTGTGTATGGGCCCCCTTGGCAAGGGAACATAACCAGGTCATATTTGTTCAAAATCGCCTGGACGTGCCAAAGCTCGATCTCATTCGGTGTGCTGGGAGAAATCTGGGCTCCGCCGTTGCCGACGCCGGTGCCGGTGCCGAGATAGAAATTGATGCGCCCAGTGCCTGAAGGATCGGTAAACTCGGTATCGTCGATGCCGATCTTCCTCAATACGCATTCCGCTGCATCCACCGAGCCGGTCACCACGGCGGTCTGGGGTATGTCCCCCTCGGATTGATTGCGGGGCAGTGTGGACTGACTCGCGGAAATCGCGGTATTCGTGCAGGAGGCCACATTCGCGATGGAAACCTGACGCCTCCATTTGCCGGCCTGGATCACAAGCGGGATATTGGCGCCGACCGGCATATCGGTCAGGGTGAATGAGCCATCCCGGGCCGTGGTTGTGCTCACCAGGGGCGATCCGGACACCGTCTCTCCAGCCAGCTCGCATGACACGCCAGCCGGCAACGCCGCGACCGGCGCATTGGGGACATAGACCAGCACGTTGGGCAATGGATCAGTCCCGTTTGGAGCGTATACAGTTCCGCTGATGGAGGTTGTTTCGATTCCCGGGCACGTCGTCTGTTGCAGGCACAGGCCCGTGCAGGTTTGCGCGCATGCCTGGGAGCCAAACCAGAGCGTGGCGATGAGGAGGACGCCTGCCACCCGAGCCCCCGAAAGAATGCGGAAAACCATCGAGCGATGGATCCGCAAAGATCCAGCCGGCCCACCCCGGAGTGCGGCAAACTTCGTCATTTGAACCTCACATTGAATTGAACGGCAGACAGGGTGTATTAGGTCGTGAAAGGAACTCCATTGATAGCAGCAGCAGTGGGGTGCCTTCCGGTTTTGGAGAGGGGCATGTCTCTCCTGATCGTTGACTCACAAACGGGCCACCGGTTCAACAAATTGGGCGAACAGGAATTCCTGGGCGAGGGGACGCCCGAAGATTTGCAGAATATCGGCAGGCTATCGTTCTACGGCTCAAATGTCAATGAAATCTCGCCTTCGATGGTAAACGATCAATGCTCTGCCGGCGCGGCGCAATTCACTCCCTCAACCGCTCAGCGACGGGACAACTGGCCAGCGTCTCGTTCGGTGCCACTGTCCCTGACCGCAATGCCCGATTTGCTCTCTACTCGACCGGATTAGGAGCTCTCGTGAGGGAATTGACGAAGTGCATTGTGCCGTTTTCTTCATGAAAAAGGCACTTGAGCCCATCAACTCCTCTTTCACCAACTTCCTAATCCGGTAGAGTCAGCGTTCAAGTACTCATCGGGGATCGACGTGTGGCCCGGGCGCCTGAGCTTTCTCACTCTCGCCCTTGTCGAAATCCAAAGTAGCCACTACCGGGCATCGATATTGGTTGCGTTCGGTCGGTAGGGATGGATATATATGGATGACAGCTTTTGAGATGAAAAAGGTTCCGGAGGCGGGATGACAGTACGCAGAAGTTCTGTCTGTGTTGGGGTGGTTTGCGCGCTCGCATTGTGGTTGCCGCTGGCGGCATGGGCTCAAGGAAGTACCGACGAGATTAACCTGCTGTCGTGGGGCGCCGGCGCGCTCGTGGTTCAGTCGCCACCATCGGCATCCGCCAGCGGCCAATGGTCAACTGAGTCGTTGCTGGATGAGCTGAAAGATACGGGCTGGGCCAACAGCCGCGGCGACTTTTCGCCCAAGGTCATCGTATTTGAGCTGGCGCAAAGGAGCGAGATCAGCAGCGTTGCTTTCGATACGGCACAGGTCGAGAAGCGGGAGCGCAGCGCCAAAGATGTGACTCTAGAGATCTCCGACCGCCAGGACGGCGGCTTCACCGAAATCGCCAAGATTTCGCTGGCGGCGATGAAGGACGGACAGAAGTTTCCTCTCAAGACGCCGGCCGTCGGGCGCTACATCAAGCTGACGGTGCTCAACAACTATGGCGACAGCCAGTTCATGGAGATGATGAATATTTATGCCTACGGCAAGCCTTTGGGTAAACGGCCACTGCCCGACAACTCCGGCACGTTTTCCTCGAACTACGGGGACTTCCACATACAACAAATTGGCGTAACCGTGACAGGCTGCTATGTGTTTGCCGATGGGCTGATCGAAAACGGAGGATTTGACGGCAGGGTGCTGCGCTTCACGTGGAGTTCGGGGAATCCGGGATCGCGCGATAGCGGTCCGGCGATCATCGTTTTTGCCGACGACGGCAAATCGTTCACCGGTCACTTTTGGCACGGAAAAGAAACCAATCCGCACGATTGGAATGGCACGCGCATCTCAAAGGATGTTGGCTCGTGTCCGCACTGGAAGCCGGGAACTGGCAACCAGGTTGAGCAGCAGCTTAAGAGCGAAGGGCGCGCGCGGCTCTATGGGATTCTGTTCGACACCGATTCCGACCATATCAAGGACGAATCGAAGCCCGCGCTGGATTCGCTGCTGGGCGCGGCCCGCAACCAGCCTGCGTGGAACTTCTCCATCGAAGGACATACCGACAATGTTGGCGGCGACGCGCACAATCAGACGCTTTCAGAAAAACGGGCGGCGGCGGTCAAAGCCTACCTTATCAAGGCCGGAGTAGAGGAGAAGCGGCTCACAACCAAGGGATTTGGCGCGAGCAAACCGGTGGCGAGCAACGACACCAGCCTGGGGCGTTCAGAGAACCGGCGGGTGGAGATCGTGAAGCAATAGGGCTACCGGAAAGAGTCCGCCGGCGTCAAACAGAGGGGTGGTATACTTGAGCCCTAGACTGCTCTGAGGGGAGCCTTTGAGCGGTTTTCCAATTCCCCGTTGCCTTGCCGGAGCTGTTCGCGATTCTCCAGAATGCACTTCTTCTTCAGAGTGGAGCGCCGGGCAAGGCACAAGTTTTTTGGGGGGAGGCCATGGATCGGATTCGGTGCATGGGCTTTCAGGCAATTGGAGATCCGCAAATCGGACGCCTGGGTCAGTTTCGTTTCGGAGGAACTTCGAGCCTATGACTCCCCGCGCCCGCCGCGCCCTTTTCACCGTGATTCTGTTTTTCTCTGTCTGCGCCGTTGTGGGCAGCATGATGCAGCGCCGCGTTGGGGCACAGTCGTCTCAGGACGAAAGCCAGCTCCGCGACAACCTGAAGTCGTTTACCAACGTGTATGCGCTGGTGGAGCAGAATTACGCCGAGCCGATCGAGGGCGACAAGGCGGATTCGGCTATCTACGACGGGGCGATTCCGGGAATGCTGCGCGTGCTGGACCCGCACTCGAACTTCTACGATCCCAAGGCTTATGCCAAGATGCGCGAGGAGCAGCATGGGCGCTACTTCGGCGTGGGCATGACCATCCAGCAGGCGTTCGGCGGCGGCAAGGTGTATGTCGTGTTTCCGATGGAGGGTGGGCCGGCGTTCAAGGCTGGGGTGCATCCGGGCGATGTGATTTCGGCCATCGACGGCAAGAGCACAGATGGCATGACTTCAGACGCAGTGGCCAAGACGCTGAAGGGGCCCAAGGGGACGCCCGTGCAGGTGAGCATGACGCGCGATGGGCAGTCCAAGCCGCTGGTCTTCGCGCTGGTGCGCGACGAGATTCCGAACCCCTCCGTGGACCTTAAATATGAGATCCGTCCCGGCATTGGCTACATTCATTTGAAGCAGTTCCAGGAAACGACGGCGCAGGAAGTGATTGAAGCCGTCGACGGTTTCAGCAATCTGAAGGGGTTGGTGTTTGACCTGCGCGACAATCCGGGCGGCTTGCTGAGCCAGGCGGTGGAGGTTTGCGACCACCTGCTGACCAAGGGACAGACGATTGTTTCGCAGCGCGGACGCGCTTATCCCGACCAGAACTATACGGCCATGCGCGGCAACGATGGCAAGACGTTTCCGATCGTCGTGCTGGTTAGCCGAGGCACGGCTTCAGCAGCGGAGATTGTAAGCGGCGCCTTGCAGGACCACGACCGGGCGCTGATTGTTGGCCAGACTACATTTGGCAAGGGGCTGGTGCAGACCGTTTATAACCTCAGTGAGAATACCGGGCTGGCGTTGACCACGTATCACTACTTCACGCCTTCGGGACGGCTGATTCAGCGCAACTACACGGGCGTTTCGCTTTACGACTATTACTACAACCACGCCGGTGCTTCACCCGCGGATACGACGAACCGCGAGGTGAAGTTCACTGACTCAGGTCGGACTGTGTATGGTGGCGGCGGAATTACTCCGGACGAAAAGATTGAACCGCCCAAAGCCAATCACTTCCAGGAATTGCTGCTTTCCAAAGAAGTCTTCTTCCACTTCGGGCCGATCTATTTGGCCAATCGCACGGTGGACAAGAATTTCCAGGTGGATGACGCGGTGATCGGCGAGTTCAAGACCTACCTGACCGGCCAGAGCATTCCCTTTACGCAGGCCGATCTGGACGGAGTGAGCGACTGGCTGAAGGAAAGCATCAAGAGCAGCATCTTCACGATTCAGTTTGGGGAGTCGGATGGACTGCGGACGCGTGCGGACTGGGATCCGATGATTCAGAAGGCGCTGACGTATCTGCCGGAAGCACAGGCGCTGGAAGACAATGCACATAAGGTGCTGACGCAGAAGGCTGAGGCACGGAGCGGGGCGCAGTAGGCTGGTGGGGCTTCGATGTTGCGAAAAGGCCATCCCGCTCGGATGGCCTTTTTGCTGCTTGAGTGAATGAATGCCATTTCAAGAATTGAGGTTCGATCGACTATTGCGGTAGGGAACTTTAGGCCGCAAAGGTCTTGTTGGGAGCGCTCTGGTCGCCGAGTCCGGCTAACAAACCAGCAACGGAAATGTCCTCGTCCAATGCTTCCCAGTGCAGGCCACGGCTGCTGATCCTGACCTGTTCCCGCTGCTCTGGAGTGCTGTGCAGGAGGCGCGGAAACCATGCGAGCGGCACGCCGATGGTTCGACCGTCGCTGAGATCGACCCAGAGGCTATCCTCGTCGAAGCGGACGTGTGTTGGACTTACCAAAGAGTTCATTCAATACCCTTTCATTTAGCCTGTATTGAAAGAACAAATCGCTGAAAAACTTCCCTCAGGGGCTAAAGCCCACACTTTATTTTCAGTCTTGCGGCACGACTGAAGTCGTGCCCTGACACTTCTTGCCCCTCCCATAGAGTTTTTCCGCAGCCTCTAAAGTCGCGCCCTTTCAAATCCGGACTTTAACCAAAGACTGCTAGGCCCCATCAGTGTTTGCTACTCCTCATCTTTATAGATGTGCACTTCGATTTTGCCGCCTTCGCTTAGGCGGGCACGGAACATGCCGGGGGTGTTGAAGCTGAATGCGGTTTGGCCGTCGGGTGTCAGCGCGATAACGCCGCCATCGCCTTTGAGCGATTCCAGTTCCTTGTGAATCACCTCGTCGGCGGCTTGCTGGATCGGCATGCCTTTGAAGCGCACCAGGTTGCATATCTCGCGCGCGACACCGAGGCGGATGAAGTATTCGCCGCTGCCGGTGGCGGAGACTGCGCAGGATTGATTGGAGGCGTAGGTGCCGGCGCCGATGATGGGTGAGTCGCCTACGCGGCCCGGCATCTTGCCTTGCAGGCCGCCAGTCGACGTGCCGGCAGCGATGTTCCCATTGCGATCGAGCGCGACGACGCCCGTGGTGCCGTGGCTGCGCGAGTCGCCCGGCTCGTCGTAGAATGCAACGGGCACGGCTTCACTCGGCGGCGGCGCGCCGGCCGGACGCGCTGGAATAGGCTTGCCTTCTTTAGTTAGTTGCTTGACCAAAGATTGCCAGCGAGCCTCGGTGAAAAAGAAGCTGGGATCGACCTGCTCGAGCCCAACGTGCGCGGCAAAAGCGTCTGCGCCCGCGCTGACCATCATCACGTACGGCGACTTCTCCATGACGGCGCGCGCTAGGCTGATGGGATGGCGCGTATGCGTAACGCCGGCCACTGCACCGGCCTTGAGATTGGAGCCGTCCATGATGGATGCATCCAATTCGTTCTTGCCTTCGGAGGTGAAGACCGCGCCACGGCCGGCGTTGAAGAGCGGATCGTCTTCGAGGATGTTGAGGACGGCTTCAACGGCATCGAGCGCGGAGCCACCGCCATCGAGCACCTTCGCGCCTGCTTCAGTCGCGGTCTTCAGGGATGCGCGGTAGGCTGCGTCGCCTTTGGGACCCAGTGCCGGGCGCTCGATGACGCCTGCGCCGCCGTGGACAACAATGGTCCAGTGATGAGTGGCCGGCTGTTGTGCGGCGAGCGATGAGGCAAACAGGACGACTGCACACATCTGAATTGCTTCCTTCATTCTTTGATTCATGGTTCCTCCGACGGACTGGAACTGAGAAAGAGTGCATGGGGCAAAGAGTTGAGGTCTCCCAGGTCTCAAACGCGAGACCTGGGGCACCCAGCATTTGTAGCAGAATCCGAAGTCGCGCGAGCCGCGATTACTTCTTCGGGATCGTCAATTGCGCGCCTTCGCCTACTTTATATGTCTCGGAAAAATTGCGCTGGTTGATGCCGAGCGAGAGACGGCCGCGAGAGTCGATGTAAAAAAGATCTTTTCCGATGGGCACATCGCTGAAAGTTTTTACGAAAGGAATTGTATAGTTCTTTCCGTCGAGCGTTACCGGAACTTGATCGCCGAGTTTGTATCCGAGTTTGGCAAATGTCTCGGCTGGAACGTTGAGCACCAGGTTGCCGTATGGCCCGTCGGTGCCGATGACCTGGCCGTGAAGGCCGGTCGCATCGATGGTGGCGTTGTGCAAATCGAGGCGGACGAGTTTGCTGACATCGAGCGCCGGACCGGCCTGCGCAATGTCTTCGCCGCGAGCCGCATGAGCGCCGGCGGGGGAAAAGATGTCGCGGCCATGGAACGTTGAGGAGATGCCGGAACCGATCATCCATGCGGCGTTGGTAATCTCGTGGGCCTCTACGATGCCGTCGCGATCTTGCACAAGAGTGAGCAGGCCGTTGTCAGGCAGGACGAAGATTTGGCCAACGCGCGACCGGGCGATGATGGCCTTGCGCGTGGAGCCGACGCCAGGATCGATGACCACGACGAAAACTGCGTCCTTGGGAAAATACGGCGCAGACCCAGCAAGAAAACGCGCACCCATGGCGATGTTATACGGCTCGGACTGATGGGTGATGTCGATGATGCGTACGCCGGGGGCTACACCGTCCATGACAGCCTTGCAGATGCCCACGGCGTCGTCCTTGACGTCGAAGTCGGTCATAAAACCGACGACCTTGGTGGGTTGCTGGGCCACGGTCGCAAAGGCAAACACGATTGCCATCGCCATCCCGATAAGAACTCTTCGTACCTCTTTCATACGCTCGACCTCGCTGATTTCTCCCATGGTATCGCGGCGGAGCCAGGAAATGCTTTGCCGGATTGCGGGTCTCGGATACCATCGCAATCAATGATGACTCGCAAACGATTTCTTCTCGCGCTGTTTTTTGGAGTGGCTGTGTCAGCTGTGGCCGACGCCAAGCCGCATCCTATTCCCGTGAAGGTAGTCGTCGTGGCCATGTTTGAAGTTGGCGCGGACACCGGCGACCAGCCCGGCGAACTTCAGTATTGGGTGGAGCGCGATCACCTGGACCGCGTCTATCCTCTCACAGCCGGTTACCACCCTGTGAGGATGAACGGCGATGGAGAGATGGCCGTGCTCACTGGTCAGGGCACGGCGCACGCGGCAGCAACGATTATGGCGCTTGGCCTCGATCCGCGCTTCGACCTGAGCCACGCGTATTGGATCGTTGCCGGTATTGCAGGCGGGAGTCCCGATAAAGTTTCGCTCGGTTCGGCGGTGTGGGCGCGGTGGGTTGTCGACGGAGACCTGGGCTACGAGATCGATGCGCGCGAGATTCCTTCTGATTGGACGACCGGCTATGTGCCGCTGCGGAAATCGAAGCCCTTTGAAGAACCGGCGGCTGCGCTGCCTGGCCAAGTGTACGCGCTGAACCGAAGCCTCGCGGAGTGGGCTTACAACCTGACGCGCGCAACGCCGCTGGCCGACAGCGATCATCTGAAAGAGATTCGCGGCAATTTTGACGGAGCGGCTGCGGATAAGCCACCGTTCTTGATGATGGGCGATGAGGTTTCGTCGTCGCGATACTGGCACGGCAAGCTCGAAGACGCATGGGCCGCGGAGTGGATGCGGTACTTCACAAATGGGCAAGGGGAGTTTGTGACCACGGCGATGGAAGATACGGGAACGCTGCAGTCGCTTGAGTACCTGGCCAATGCGCATCGCGTGGATGGCCAGCGGATCATGGTACTGCGCACTGTGAGCAATTTTGACCGCCAGCCGCGCGGCATGACGGCAGCCGAAAGCCTTGCGACCCAGCGCATCGGCAAGTACAGCGGCTACCTGCCATCGCTTGAAGCCGCGTACACGGTGGGGCATGTGGTGGTGAATGAGTTGCTCACGCATTGGCCGCGGTATGAGCGGACGGTGATCGGAACGGATGCGGCGCCGGCGATGAGGCCGTAGCGTCCTGCCTCTAAAATTCGGTGTAAAACGGACGAAAGACAAAAGCAGATTCTTCGACTCACCACCCCCGAACTGAAAAACGTTCGGGCCCCGTTCGCTCAGAATGACAGCCTCGGTTTTGTTATTCGCTTTAGAGACACGACACCAGCAAAGTTATGTTGGCGCGTTTGCCTTTCCACGCATGCCGCTTGGCGAAGCATGGCCGGACAGTGCATGATGCTTGAGTTCCGCAAATTCCGATTTGATCTGCGCGCTGCTTGCGCTTCGAAGTGCCGGCAGCGACGCAATGGCAAGGAAGACGGCAATGCATTCTGTGTGGTTGGGTGAGTTTCTGGGCACGCTGGTCCTGTTGCTGCTGGGCGGCGGCGTGAATGCCGGCGTGACGCTGCGCAGATCGTACGCAGCCGATGCTGGCTGGATGGTGATTGCCGCAGGGTGGGCGCTGGCGGTGCTGTGCGGTGTGCTGGTGGCACAGGCCTTTGGCAGTTCAGGGGCACACATCAATCCTGCCATCACGCTGGCCGTCGCGGTCAACACCGGTGATTACTCACAGGTTCTTTACTACTGGTCTGCACAGTTGCTGGGAGCGATGAGCGGGGCTGCGCTGATGGCGCTCCACTATGGTCCTCACTGGGCACTGACGCCAGGGCCGGTCGATAAGCTGGGCGTGTTCTGCACCAACGCGGCGGTGCGCAGTCCGCTGTTTAATATTTTCAGCGAAGCGTTGGGCACGGCAGTCCTTGTGATCGTAGCCGCGGCCATTGGCTCGCATGGAGTTTCACCAAACGGACCTGCGCCTGGACTGGCTCCTTGGCTGGTGGGCAGTCTGGTGTGGGGCATCGGGCTTTCATTGGGTGGCACGACTGGATACGCCATCAATCCTGCGCGCGATCTTGGTCCGCGCCTGGTTCATTGGCTGTTGCCGATTCCGGGCAAGGGCGGATCGAATTGGCGGTATGCGCCGATCCCGATCGTCGGCGACCTTGCTGGCGCGGCGCTGGCGGGACTGCTGCTGCATTTTGCGCATTTGTAGTCAGAGAAGGATGAGGGATTAGCTGGAGTGGCAATCAATCCCACATCTCAGAAGCGAGATGTGGGGCACCCGATGCGCGGGGGTTCATGGCCTCCCAGCCTTGCTATCGGAAAAAATCGCAAGGATGGGGCACCCAGCTTTTGTTCCCGCATGAAAACCGATGCCCGCTATTCGAGACACGAGGCAACAACCGCTAGCGCGGCGATGGCTGCGGTCTCTGCGCGGAGAATGCGCGGGCCGAGCGACGTGGCGCGCCAGCCGTTGGCGTCGAAGAGGGCTTCTTCCTCGGGCGCCCATCCGCCTTCGGGTCCAATTGCGATCTCAAGCGTAGGCATCTCCTGGCCGGCGGCGGCTACTGCTTCTTCGATGGCGTTGCGCAAGGTGGTGCTGCGCTCCTGCTCGGCGAGAACGATGCGGGTCGATCCGGAGGCGGCGCGTACGCGCGAATTCAGCGGCGCCAGGTCGTGGATCAAAGGCACATCGGATCGGCGGGATTGTTGAGAGGCTTCATGCACGATGCGGCGCCAGCGCTCGATACGCTTCTCCGCGGCGTTTGCCAGATGTTTTTCAGTGCGGCGCGCAAGGACCGGCGCCAATGCCGCTACGCCCAGTTCTGTTGCCTTCTCAATCGCCCATTCCATGCGATCGAATTTATATACCGAGAGAACCAGCGTTACAGGCAGCGCAGGATCGGCCTGAACTTCGGCGATGAGATTAAATCGGACTTCGGTGGGATGAACGGCGGCCACCTCGGCATGAAATACGCGGCCTCCGGCGACTACATCGGCTTCCATGCCCGGCTGCGCGCGCAAGACGCGGGTCATGTGTTCAGCCTGCAAGCCAACGATTGCGGCTGTGACTTCATCCCAGTGTTCGGCAATCCAGCGGCGTCTTGTCATGGCATTCAAGGGAACTGCTTCCCTTCCTCGCTTCCCTCTCCGACAAGTGTAATCCTTCTTTGCATGCGTGGAGGCCGCATAAACACTGAGGGGGACGCTTTGTAGCGTCCCCCTCTGAGTGTTGCCTTGTTGTTGGTTTGCCGCAATTACTTCTTCTTTGCGGCCTTCTTCGCGGGTGCCTTCTTGGCTGCTGCCTTCTTCGCGGGTGCCTTTTTGGCTGCCTTCTTGGTTGCCATTTTTCCTATTCTCCCTTTTCGATGGTTTGCATCGATCGCCGCAATTATTAAATTGCAGTTGATGAATGTATAGATTCACGCTACGCAAGTGTCAAGAAAAAAACGAACGAGGAGTGGAAAAATGGTCAACAATTTTTCCGCGACGCATCGAGTGTCGATTTGTAGAAGAAGAGTTTGCACTCGCGGAATGAAAATCAGAGTGTCATTTGTTGCATGCGGAGGCTGCTCGGTCCTTCACAAATTGCGCATGAGTTCCCGATTCGCAATGTCGAATGGGATGATCCGCGGAAGCATGCTTGGGATTGTCCGAGCACGAAATCAGCACTCGATGATATTCAACGCAAGGCCGGCCAGGCTTGTCTCTTTGTAGCGCGATTGCATATCCAGACCCGTCAGGTACATTGTGCGGATGACCTGGTCGAGCGATACCTTGTGCGCTTCGGACTCACTGAGCGCGATGCGCGATGCATGCACTGCCTTCGCGGCGCCCATGGCGTTCCGTTCGATGCAGGGAATCTGAACGAGGCCGCCGATGGGATCGCAGGTCATGCCGAGGTTATGCTCCATTGCGATTTCGGCGGCGTGTTCCACTTGCCCGTTCGTTCCACCGAGCGCGGCGGTGAGCCCGCCCGCAGCCATGGAGCAGGCGACGCCTACTTCACCCTGGCAGCCAACCTCTGCGCCGCTGATGGATGCATTCTCCTTATAAAGGATGCCGATGGCGGCGGAGGTGAGGAAATAACGCAGAATGCCTTCGTGATCCGCCTCGGGAATGAAACGCGAGTAGTAGTGCGCCACTGCAGGCACCACGCCGGCTGCGCCGTTGGTTGGCGCGGTAACCACGCGTCCTCCGGCGGCGTTCTCTTCATTCACCGCCATTGCGTATACGGTGAGCCAATCGAGTGGAGCTAACGGATCGCCGCGCAGGCCGGTCGATTCTTTTTGATCCAGCCGCGCGGCAAGACGATGGGCGCGGCGGCGCACTTCCAATCCGCCGGGCAGAATTCCTTCCGTGGCGATGCCTCGCTGAACGCAGTCCTGCATCGTCTGCCAGATTCGCTCGATGCCTTCGCGGACTACTTCGACAGACGCGCGATCCGCATTAGGCGCAGCCGACTTCACGAGTGCGCATTCGTTTTCAAGCATCAGCTGGCTGATGGAAAGCTCATTGGCATGCGCCGTGGCCAACAACTCCGCCGCGCTGTGAAAGGGAAACGGAATTACGGCTTGCTGCGCGTCCGCCGATTGGGATACGCCGTCTTCGGTGATGAATCCGCCACCGATGGAGAAGAAGGTGCGCTGCTTCACCACCCCGCCGGCTGCGTCATAGGCCGTAAGGCGAAGGCCGTTGGGATGCTGCGTCTGCGCACCGGGAGGATACATCACCGTACGCTCGAAGATCAGGTCGCGCGGTTCTTCAAATGCGATGGCGTGGGTTCCGGCAAGATCGAGTTGATGCGCGGCGCGAATGGCGGCGACCGTGGATGCAATGGCCGCGGGATCGATGTTGGCCGGCTGGTGGCCGGAAAGACCGAGCAGCACGGCGCGATCGGTAGCGTGGCCTATGCCGGTGAGGGCGAGAGAGCCGTAGAGATCCACGTGAACGCGGACAACACGATCGAGCAGGCCGTGGATTCCCAGTTCGCGTGCAAAGCGGCAGGCTGCGCGCATGGGGCCCATGGTATGCGAACTCGAAGGGCCAACACCGATTTTGTAAAGGTCGAAGAGACTCGTGGTCACGGATGAAATTGTAGCGGGAAACACGAGGCGGAGAATAGCGAGATAGAAACAGAAAGAACCGACGCCACCATGTATCATTGCAACAGGCAGTTCCGAACATAGACCAAAAAGCGCGGAGAACGCATCGCGCCATCCTGCTGCCGCGTTGCGCGTTGTACCCTCCTCCCTCCTCGTTGGCTTCTGTTGCACGCGCATCCATCATGCTCTTCAAAGCCCTCAGCGCCGCTGTGTACGGCATCGATGCCAACCTCATCGATGTGGAGGTGGACTATAGCGGCGCGGTCATTGATAAGGACGTCTTCCATACCGTCGGCTTGCCGGATGCGGCGGTGCGCGAGAGCCGCGACCGGGTGCGTGCGGCCATCAAGAATTCCGGCTACCTGATTCCGCCCACGTTCATCACCATCAACCTGGCGCCTGCGGATATAAAAAAAGAGGGCGCGGGGTTCGACCTGCCCATTGCGGTCGGCATTCTGGGTGCGTATGGCGCTCTGCGCGTGGACGATGTGAGCCGCTTTCTCATTGTGGGTGAGTTGGGGCTCGATGGAAGCGTGCGTGCCGTGCCAGGCATGCTGCCCATTTCCATTCTTGCGAGAGACAAGGGGATTCCGAATCTCATTTTGCCCGCGGCGAACGCAGCGGAAGCGGCTGTCGTGGAAGGCGTGAATGTCTACCCCGTATCCTCGCTTCTGGATGTGCTGGAGTTGTTAAACACTTCAGTTGTGGGTTCGATTCAACGCGAACCGTTTCGCGTGGAGACAGCAACTCTGCTGAACGAGCTGCAACATTTCTCAGTGGACTTTAAAGATGTGCGCGGGCAACAGACGGCCAAGCGGGCGCTGGAAGTGGCCGCCGCCGGCAGCCATAACATTTTGATGATCGGTCCGCCGGGTTCGGGCAAGACGATGCTTGCCAAGAGGCTGCCGTCGATCCTTGCGCCGCTCACTTTTGAAGAGGCTCTGGAGACTACCAAGATTCATTCGGTAGCCGGGGTGTTGGATGCGGCAGCGGGACTGGTGACGCAACGCCCGTTCCGCGCGCCACACCACACCATATCGGATGCAGGACTGATTGGGGGCGGCGTCATCCCGCGGCCTGGTGAAGTTTCGCTGGCGCACAATGGCCTGCTGTTTCTCGACGAGCTTCCGGAGTTTCCGCGCAATGTGCTGGAGGTGATGCGGCAGCCGCTCGAGGATCACACGGTGACCATTGCACGCGCCTCGATGTCGCTGACGTTCCCGGCGCGGTTCATGCTGGCGGCCGCCATGAATCCATGCCCATGCGGATACTTCAACGACAAGTCGCGCGAGTGCATGTGTACTCCACCGATGATTCAGCGCTACGTGGCCAAAATCTCCGGCCCGTTGCTGGACCGCATCGACATCCATATCGAAGTACCTGCTGTGCAATACAAAGAACTGCGCGGCGGAGCGGCGGCCGAGGGCTCGCTGGAGATTCGCGGGCGGGTGATGGCTGCGCGCGATCGGCAGCAAAAGCGCTTCATGAAGGCCGGCGACAAAATCTATTCGAACGCGCAGATGACTACGCGCCAGATTCGCACGCACTGCGAATTGGGCGCCGACTCCGAACGCCTTCTTGAACGCGCGATGCAGCAACAGGGCCTCACGGCGCGTGCCCACGACCGCATTCTCAAAGTGGCGCGAACTATTGCGGACCTGGAAGGCGCAGAGCACCTGACCGTCGCTCACCTGGCCGAGGCTATCCAATACCGCACGCTGGACCGGAGCTATTGGGCGTGAAAAAGCAGGGAATAGGGAATAGGGAATAGTTGCCCGTTTGGCAGGGGTTACGGTTGAAGAGGGTCATTTCAAGTTCAAACCTTTGATTTTTGAAGCCGCTAAGTGGTCCCGACGGTCACAAGGAGGATATTTACGGCGATGGATAGGCGCGTACTGGCTTTTTTTTGTTCGGTAACCCTAAATCTCGAAGGTCAGGTAATCAGAGAGGTCCCATGCAGGTGTGCGAGGCGGAAAAACTGCCCACAATCGCCGCGATCAGAGTGGAAATCGGCTCATTGGCGCAGTTAATTTATTCATTATAAACAGCTTAATCCTTCCGCTCGGGAGATATCCCTGGATGGTTCCCGGGCGTCAAAAAGACCGGAAAAAACAGTTGACCCGGAGGGCGACTCGGTATACATTCATGAGTGCCATCCGTTAAAGGGCAGTTTGCACCAAGCGTTTGTGCGCGCCCGTCCGTGGTTTCCCGCATCATACTGAGCTGGGGCTCATCAATTGATGTGCCGGTGCGATTTGAAGTCCGCCGGAACGGGAGAATGGGCGTTTTGATTCCCAGAACGGCAATCCGTATCACTGATTGGGCACAAGAATAATTTTTGGCGTGCGAATGTGCGTCAAGATTTTAGAACTAGACGGCCACTTTGTGCGTCTAAGGAATGTGAATAAAAAAAGGTAGCCGTGGATCGATTTGGCTCCCTGACTGGACCGGCGGCGCCAGGCAAGTTCCGCACGGACAGGCACTTCAAGCAAGGAGAGATGTATCATGCGTTCTGATTTAGTTTTTGGGGCACTATCTCATGTGTCCAATCGCTACCAGCTCTGTCAACTGGCTAGCAAGGCGACCCGCAAGCTGCACAAGCCGAACACACGGCTGCAAGACACGACCAATGAAGTCCTGGGCCGTTTTCAGACCACCAATCCCGGGGCGGCAGCGCCAGTAGCCGCGCAAGCGACGACGGAGCCTGTCGAAAGGCGCCGCGCCGCTTAACGGCGATCCGCGAAGGGTATAGTTGATTCAAGGCAACGGTTTCAAAGCGGCTGACCGTCCAGGTTAGCCGCATTTCTCCGGTGTTTCAGTATTTTTCTTGACTTCGGGAGATGCCTCAGGCGTGGCCTGTGCTCTCATCCTGTATAGATTCCCGCCCGATTTTTCCCTGGAACACATCCCCTTTCCGCACCACCCACTCCCATCCCTCCTTACCGCAGGTGACCATGACCATCGCTGAACTAAAAGAAAAGAACATAACCGAACTGAGCCGCATAGCGCGCACCCTGGAGATCCCGGGCGCGAGCGGCCTTCGCAAGCAAGACCTGATCTTCAAGATTCTTCAGGCACAGAGCGAAAAGGAGGGGCACATCTTCGCCGACGGCGTGCTGGAGATCTTGCCCGACGGCTACGGCTTCCTGCGCTCCCCCGATTACAACTATCTGCCCGGGCCGGACGACATTTACGTGTCTCCGTCCCAAATACGCAAGTTTGACCTGAAGACCGGCGACTCCATCAGCGGCAATGTCCGTCCGCCGCACGAGGGCGAGAAGTATTTCGCGCTGGTCAAGATCGAGGCCATCAATTTCGAGTCGCCCGAAGAGACGCGCAACAAGATTCTTTTCGACAACCTGACGCCTCTTTATCCGCAGGAGCGGATCAAGATGGAGACGGTCCGCGAGGGCATCAGCGGCCGGGTCATGGACCTGTTGACGCCGGTAGGCAAAGGCCAGCGCGGCTTGATCGTCGCTCCGCCGCGCACCGGCAAGACCATGCTGCTGCAGTCGATTGCCAACTCCATCTCCACCAATCATCCCGAAGTCGTGCTGATCGTACTGCTCATCGACGAGCGGCCTGAAGAGGTCACCGACATGCAGCGGTCTGTCAAAGGTGAAGTGATAAGCTCCACCTTCGATGAGCCCGCCGCACGCCACGTCCAGGTGGCCGAAATGGTGATCGAAAAAGCCAAGCGGCTGGTGGAGCACAAGCGCGACGTCGTCATTCTGCTCGACTCCATCACGCGACTTGCCCGCGCCTACAACACCATTGTGCCGCCATCCGGCAAGGTGCTCTCAGGCGGCGTGGATTCAAACGCGCTGCAACGGCCCAAGCGCTTTTTCGGCGCAGCCCGGAACATTGAAGAAGGCGGATCGTTGACGATTATCTCGACTGCGCTGGTTGACACCGGCTCGCGCATGGACGAAGTGATTTTCGAAGAGTTCAAGGGCACCGGCAACATGGAAATCATCCTGGACCGCAAGCTTGTGGACAAGCGCGTGTTCCCGGCCATCGATATCCAGCGCTCCGGAACACGTAAGGAAGAGCTGCTCATTCCCAAGGAAGATTTGCAGCGGATCTTTGTCTTGCGCCGCGTGCTGAATCCGCTGTCCCCGGTGGAAGCCATGGAACTGCTGATTGCGCGTCTCGAAAAGGTTCGCAATAATGCGGAATTCCTCGCGAACATGAATCAACTCTAGGGTTATTCCGGCGGATGGACTCGTTCTTTTCGCCGGAGCGATCGTCTGGACAGTAAAATGTGCGGCGCGTCTTTCGGGATTCTCCGCTCGCTGGTAAGATAAAGAAGTCGTGGGGCTGTAGCTCAGCTGGGAGAGCGCCTCGTTCGCAACGAGGAGGCCAGCGGTTCGATCCCGCTCAGCTCCACCAAATCCCTCCTTCCAAAATCCCGACTGTATACTTGGGGTGCCCGGAGACGCCGGTGAGGAGCTTGCTCTGCCCCAGTCCAGCCCAGTTCTGCAAACAGAAGCGCCGGTCGAAGCGTTGCGCCCGCTGTGCGTTGACCTGGATGGAACACTGGTCAAGTCGGACACTCTTGTCGATTCCCTGCTGACCCTGGTGCGCGCGCGGCCGCTGCTGCTGTTCCCGCTGGCTGGTCATCTAATGCGAGGTAAGGCTGCGTTCAAGGCATTTGTGACCGAGTCTGTCCCGCTGGATGTGCTGCATCTGCCTTACAACCGTGTGCTGCTCGAGTTTCTTCACCAGGAGCGGGCGCGCGGTCGCGACCTTTACCTTGCCACGGGTGCGAATCAGAACCTGGCGCGTCGCGTGGCAGACTACCTGGGAATCTTTGCGGATGTTCTGGGCTCAGACGGCGCTACCAACCTTACCGGATCGAAAAAGCTGGAAGGCCTGCGCAATCGGCTCGGCTCCGCAGCCTTCGACTACATTGGCAATGACACGCCCGACCTGCCGCTGCTGGCCCATGCGACGGAGGCAATGGTGGCCAATCCAACCCTCGGATTGCGGATGCGGCTCAGGACTCGCGGCATAAAACCGGCGCATTCCTTCATGGAGCGCAAGGCATTTCCGCAGTCGCTCCTCAAGGCAGCGCGCGTGCAACAGTGGGCCAAGAATCTACTCATCTTCGTACCGCTGCTGTGTTCGCATGCGTTGAACACCGGCAAGCTGTTGACTGCTCTGCTGGCTTTCTGCTGCTTCTCGCTTACCGCGTCGTCGGTGTACATTTTCAACGACCTGTTGGACATTGAAGCGGATCGACGTCATCCTCGCAAGAGTCAGAGGCCCTTCGCTTCAGCGGACCTGTCCGCATTTGCGGGGGCCTCGATTGCGTTGATTTTTCTCGTCGCGGGGTTGGCCGGCGCGGAGATGCTTCCAGGGAGGTTCTTTGGCTGGATTCTTCTTTACCTGGCGACGACGTTTGCGTATTCGGTGTTACTGAAACGCTTTGTGCTCGTAGATGTGCTGGTGCTGTCGGGCTTGTATATTTTGCGGCTGCTGGCGGGCAGCGCAGTGACGCAAACGCCCATCTCCGACTGGCTGGCAGGCTTCTCGCTGTTTCTATTTCTCTCGCTGGCTCTCGTCAAGCGGTTTGCGGAACTCGAAAACATGCGCGCCACGAATGCGGCGCCGAATAACGGTCGCGGCTACATCGTCGCAGATTTGGACCAACTGCGCAGCTTTGGCACCAGCAGCGCCTACGCGGCTGTGGTCGTGTTCGCCATTTACATTACCGGGCCGGATGTGCAGAAGCTCTACCGCGAGCCGAGACTGCTGTGGCTGTGTGTTCCGCTGATCACTCTGTGGCTCAATCGAGTTTGGTTGCTTGCTTCGCGCGGCCATCTGGATGAGGATCCTGTGGCCTTTGCCCTCACTGACAGGATGAGCCTGCTCATTGGCGCAGCCGTCGTGATTGTGGCGCTGATGGCGGTTTAGAACACCAGTCTTCTTTTCGCTATCATTAGAAGCAATATGCTATCATTGATATCAGATCGACCAGGAGCGAAACCTATGCCTGCCGTTACAGTACGCAACCTTCCGGAAGAGACACATCGTGCCCTCAAACTGCGCGCGGCGCGCAATGGGCGCAGCACAGAGGCCGAGATCCGCCACATTCTCGAGGAGTCCGTCTCAGCAAAGCCGAGGCTCAAAATCGGATCGGAACTCGCCGCATTTGGTCGCCGGTATGGAGGCATCGACCTCAATATCAAGCGCGATCCCAGACCTATCGAACCAGCTGAGTTCGAATGATTGTCCTCGACACCAATGTCATCTCGGAGCCACTGAAGCCGCGCGCCGAACCGATCGTGGCGGGTTGGCTCGATGCACAAGAGCCAGAGACACTATATCTGACCGCAACAGCACTGTCGGAAGTGTTGATCGGGATCGCGCTGCTGCCAGCGGGGAAGCGAAAGCGCGGCATGGAACTGGACATGCAGTCATTGCAAATGAGACTGTTCGCAGATCGCTTTCTGCCCTTTGATCGGGACGCTGCAATTGCGTTTGCTCTGCTGGGAAGCCGCGCTGCAGCGAAAGGCTATTCCATTTCAACGCCCGAGTGCCAGATTGCCGCCATCGCCGCGGTGCATGGGTTTGCGGTGGCTACACGCGATACTGCGCCGTTTCTGGCGGTTGGCGTGCCGGTCATTAATCCGTGGGAGAGCTGAGAAACGGACTCGAGCCTGGTGGCCTTCCACTCTTCGCAATAAGGATGCAGAAGATGGGCACCAGAGCAATCGCGCTACTCGATAATGGGGAATCCGGCTGAAGCTATTTACGTTTCCAATAGGGATTGATCGCTTCTAAAGGGGAAAAAGGCGGAGACCCATCGCTTCTAAATCAAGGAGCGTACAGGTCACGGTTCTTGGACGTTCCGGCACCACCGGGAACAGAGAGCTCCCGCTCCACTTCCTCAATGTCCCTCGGCGACTAAAGTTTCTGAGCGCTGAGATAAGAAGAAAGCACGGACCAACGCCGGTGAAAATCCGATTGATATTGGGTCAGTTCCTCTTGCTCAGCATTTGGATCAGGCCGATGCGGCCGCTGTTCGGTCGCGACAACTTTCAACTCTATGTCGCGGTCTACCTCGCCGTATCTCATAAACCAAAAAGAATATGTCTTGCTTTCCATGGTGCAACCAGTCTACAGCGCAGAGCTATACCGCTCAAGTCGTTGGGGCGTGCTCGTTCCCTGCCCTCTGCCGATTGTTCCCTGCTTTAGTTGAACAGGTCCTTCATTTTGTCTAGAAGGCCGGGAGATGTGGGCTTGTTCTCTACTGCTAACGACTCGGCCAGCTTGCTCACCAATTCGCGCTGCGAACGGGAGAGCTTGCGCGGGATCTGCACCAGCACTTTCACAATCAGATCGCCGTGGCCCTTGTCGTTGAGGTGCGGAACGCCGCGCCCGCGGATGCGGATTTCGCGGCCGCTCTGCGTGCCCTCGGGAATCTTGATGTTGATGGGGCCGTCGATGCCGGGGACTTCGAACTCGTCGCCCAATGCGGCCTGCGGAAAGCTGATGGGGATGACGCAGTGGAGGTCGTTACCCTTGCGTTCGAAGAAGTCGTGCGGACGGACAGAGAGCACGACGTAAAGATCGCCCCTGGGGCCAGCGGAACGGCCCGCGTCGCCTTCGCCGGTATAGCGGATGCGGGTTCCCTCTTCAACGCCCGGAGGCACTTTGACGGTGAGCTTGAATTCGTTGCTGACACGCGTTTGTCCCCGGCAAGTCGTGCACGGGTCGCCGATTACCTGCCCCGTGCCGCCGCAGGTTCCGCAAGTGCGGGCTACGGAGAAGAAGCCCTGCTGGTAGCGGAGTTGGCCGCGGCCCTGGCATTGGGTGCATACGCTGGGTCCGCGGCTGGAGGCTGTGCCCTTACCGTTGCAGGTCGCGCAGATCTCGAGACGGCGGATCTTCACTTCCGTCTCTGTGCCGAAGAAGGCGTCTTCGAAATCGATGGTCAGGTCGAAGCGCAGGTCGTCTCCGCGCTGGGTGCGCGTGCCGCGCTGCTGGCTGCCGCCGACGTTGAACATTTCGCCGAACAAATCGCCGAAGATGTCGCCAATGTCTACGCCGCCGGCAAAGGGACCGCCGTTGAAGCCGCCCTGGCCACCGAGGCCGGCATGGCCGTAGCGGTCGTAGGCCGCGCGCTTGTCGGCGTCGCTGAGCACCTGGTAGGCCTCGCTGGCCTGTTTGAACTTCTCTTCCGCGGCGTGGTCTCCGGGATTGCGGTCAGGATGGAACTTGAGCGCCTGCTTGCGATAAGCGCTCTTCAACTCCTGCTCGCTGACATCCCGGGAAACACCGAGGACCTCGTAATAATCTGCTTTGCTCACTTTTGTATTAGAACTCATTCTTGGCTATTAAAACTCGTTTCGTCGGGAATCGGATTCAGTCGGCTTTCTGATTCGGGTTGTGGACAACGCGGACCAACGCGGGACGCAGGAGCCGCTCGCGCAGTTTGTAGCCGCGGCGAATTTCCTCCGCCACGTGCTGGTCGGGCATATCGTCGCGCTCTACGGAGCCCAGCGCTTCATGGACACGGGGATCAAAGGCCTCGCCCACGGTAGGAATGGGATTGACCTGTAACTGGCGCAAGATCTCGTCAAACTGCTTCACAATCAGCTCGACGCCGTGACGCAACTGCTCGGCATTGCCGCCGGACTTGAGCGCGAGCTCGAAGTTGTCGACGACAGGCAAAAACTGCTCGACCACGTTGCCGGTGGCGTAGTCGCGGAATTCAACCCGCTCGCGCTCGGCGCGCTTGCGGGCATTCTCAAACTCGGCCTGCAAACGGGCCAGACGATCGAGCAACTGGTCGCGCTCGCCCTTCAACTGCTCGAGTTCTGTGCGGCTGGGCTGGGGCTCAGCCTCCAGCGACGCGCTGCACTGGGTATAGGAAGCACCTTCAGAAGCAGCGTCTTCTGCAGCGGCGCTTTCCTGCGGTTCTACTACGGTCAAATCTGTTTCATGTTTTGGCATAACTCTGCGTTTTCTCCCAAAAATCAAGTGTGCCTGATTCCATTGTATTTTTATTGGACTCGCGCCGCACTGGGCGGATGCAGGGAAACGCGCGACGGCCACAGGTCTAGTTTACCGCCAGCACTCCTTGGAGACGCTAACTCCTTTATTGGCGGCGGACACCCTTCTAGTCCGCCGGAATCTCGAATAGGCGCTCGGAAAGCCGGGCGATGTAGCGAACTGCCTGAATCATCTCCTGATATTGGATGCGCGTGGGTGCGATAACGGCGACAGTTCCGAGGCTCTCG
>Ga0182013_10002494_pt1 | contig 23948 bp, 19 predicted proteins | sample 612S2MmetaG_FD_120487 | JGI IMG/M metagenome (GOLD analysis project Ga0182013, IMG submission 120487) | Permafrost microbial communities from Stordalen Mire, Sweden - 612S2M metaG | ecosystem: Environmental > Terrestrial > Soil > Wetlands > Permafrost | place: Sweden: Stordalen | collected...
GGGAATAAAAATTGACAAAAACGAACTGGATGAAAACCGTATTGCTTTCCATCCCCAAATCCCTGAACTCAACTATCGAATTTATCCGTAATTTGGTACAAGTTATTTTGGAACTGTTACTAAATACAAAAACCGAAGGTTTTAATGTGTATGTCAACGCATCGACATTATAACCTAAAGCATTTAGGGTTTCATATAATTGATTACGGTCATCAACTTTAGAAATTACAATACCTTTTTGGTCAATATCATTTTTTAGGGTAAATATTTTATCTAACCCTACCTCCTGCATCAATACAACACTATGTGTTGTAATAATAAATTGAGTTTCAGTGCTTAATCTTTTAACATACTTAATAAACTCCTTTATTAGCGCCGGATGCATGTGAACTTCGGGCTCGTCCATTAAAACTATGTAGGGCTTTTTAAGTAAAATATTGGCGAGCATGGTAATCAACGTCTGCATACCTTGCCCAACGTTATTAATGTCATAATTCACATTGCTGGTGTCGCCATTTATTTTGAGCTTTTCAGTAAGCACCATTTCAAACTGGCCTATTTCCTCGTTGTGCTTTACATCTAAATCTTCTAATTCGGTAAAGATGTTAAGCAGGGTTGCTTTAAATTCTTTGAATTTTTCAGGTTCATTCTTTTTTAGGAAATATAGTTGAGCACGAATGTTACTGTTATTTTTTCCTGTATTTCCTTTTAAGTCATTATATGGAACAAACATTTCCGCACCCGGTAATTGTCCTTTCGAATCCAGATAAAGAGGGGTATTACTAACATTGTAGAAATCAGACCTTCCAAATTGATTCAGTGTAGCGTAGATAATATCGTGGTTACCCTTATACTTCATCATACTACCGCGATGGGTAAAAAAAGTACTTAGCATTTGATTAGACTGCCTTCTCCCTAAAAAATTGAAGAGCTTCTTCAAAGTAACTTCAGTATTGCAAAAAAGGGATGCGGCATTTTCAATATCTGTAGGTGTTATTTCAATAAATTGAGGAATATCACCCACTGCTATATTTTGATATGATATCCATTGCTCTTCAGAGAATACCATATCTCCTTCCAATATCAATGCCCCATCTTTTATCAAATAATTTAAATCTCTTTCAGGGGTAATGGGAGCACTATTAAGTAAAATCTGTATTGCATGTATAATACTTGTCTTACCAGTATTATTCGCGCCCACCAATACATTAATATCAGGGTTGAGTTCAATAGTCGGATCAGGAACCGAACTTATTTTACGGAAATTTTTAAGGCGCAGGCGGCATATCTTCATAAGCCAAATTTAATGGTTATTTTAACTTTTCCTGCGGGGCTTTACAACAACGTCCCTTTCAAAATAACGTAGGCTACAGAAAAGTAAATAACCAAACCTGTTACATCTACCAATGTTGCAACAAACGGGGCTGATGAAGCAGCAGGGTCAGCACCAAGTTTTTTTAAGACTATAGGTAGCATAGAACCCGCAAGAGTTCCCCAGGTTACTACTCCAAGCAATGCAAAAAATATAGTAAAACTAACCAGCAACCAGTGCGGGCCATAATTATACAGGTGCGTTTGCTGCCATAAAAATATGCGCAAAAAACCTACGGAGCCAAGGATAGCGCCCAATGTAAGGCCCGAAAAGATTTCGCGCCTCATTACGCGCCACCAGTCAACAAAGGTTACTTCGCCCAAGGCCATAGCCCGGATGATGATAGAAGAGGCCTGTGAGCCAGAATTGCCCCCACTTGAAATAATGAGCGGAATAAACAATGCCAGTACTACCGCTTTACTAATCTCGCCTTCAAAAAAGCCCATGGCTGTCGCGGTAAGCATTTCGCCCAAAAACAAAATAATAAGCCAACCTGCGCGCTTTTTTATTAAGCGGAAAAAAGAGATGGTGTTATAGGGTTCATCCAATGCCTCCGAACCACCTATTTTCTGAATATCTTCGGTATCTTCTGCTTCGGCCAAACGCAGCACATCATCAATGGTTACGATGCCCAGCATAATGCCGTTTTCGTCAATTACAGGCAAGGCGAAGCGGTTGTTTTTTTTGAATAAATTAATTGCCTCTGTTTCATCGTCGTTTACCGAAAGGGCTAAATAGCGATGGTCCATTACATCACTTACTTTAGTAGCCGGGTCAACAAAAAGGAACTCGCGCATACGCACGTCGTCTATCAAAACACCGTTATCGTCCAGCACGTAAATAACATTCACGGTTTCGGAGTTTTGGCCGTGCTGCCTTATATAGGCAAACACTTCGGCCACAATCCAGTTCTGTTTAATAGCAATGTAGTGCGGCGTCATTAACCGGCCCACCGAATGTTCGGGATAACCCAGGTGCGAAAGCAATGTGTGCCGGTTCTCAGCGCTTAAAAGTTTAAGCAACTCGTTTACAACCCTGCCGGGCATGGTTTCAATAAGTGCAGTAAGGTCATCATCGGGCAGGCTGTTTAATAATTTAGCAGCTTTTGCGGGAGGCATTTTTTTGATTAAAGCCTGGCGTGTTTTTTCGGGCAGTACTTTAAAGCATTTTATAGCTATGTATTCATCCAGTACTTCAAACACAACTACTTTTCTGTCATCGCTCAGCTTTTCAAGTAAGCTTAATATCTCATCAAACTTCAGGGAGTCGACTAATGCATTAAGGCTTGCTGTGTCTGCAGCCTCAATGTACGATTCCGTCAATTTGTAATTTTTCATCTGCGGTAAAAGTTCTACACGAAAAAATTATTCGGGGCTTTACGCTAAACCCGCCCGAATATAGACATTGCATCCGTTTAATAATATCAGACCTCTTTCACAATTCGCTCTTTTTGAATCCTCACCCCAGAGCGGCCCTCTCCTTCAGAGAGGGAAATGTAGAATTATGAAAGAGGTCAATTAAAGAATAACTGCGTTAGCAGCCAACCTTATTTCTGTATAACCACGCGTTCGGTAATGCTGCTTGCGCCATCAAAAACGGTAAGCAGGTATATACCCGATGAAATGCCGCGAACAGAAACCTCATTCGACTCGTTTTCTATTTTACCTGAAAGTAAAGAACGGCCGGTCATGTCCTGCATAACATAAGTTGTACCGGTTAACTCGGCACTTACAATAAGGTTAAACATATCCCGTGCCGGGTTGGGGAAAATTGAAATAGAGTTGGCATAATCTGATAAATTCTGAGTACCGGTATTGAGAACCAGAAAATTTGCAGAAGTTGCCGGGCAACCGGAGTTGTTGGTAACATCAACCGCATAATTGCCAAACCCCGGGGTAATAACATAGGTTTGCGCAGTAGCACCGGCAATGAGGTTGCCGTTTTTAAACCACTGAAACGAGGCGCCGTTAGATGCAGTCAGCGTATCGCCCGACATAGTTATAGCCGGAACATCGGCCTGGCATTGGCCTACCGTAGTAAAATACTGTGTAAAGCCGCAACCAAAATCATCGAGATAGCTGCCAGAATTTGAGGTGCCGTTGAGTGCCAGAATTGCGTTGCCGCTCCGGAGGTTTTCAACCGCCATTGAACCCGGCACGTAATCATAAGGCGCCCCTTCAAGATAATCGGTATAGTACCACCATTGCAGGCCGGCACAGCCTAAAGTAGTTACCGTAAGTGCATAAAAGCCCGATGTTGGCAGTATAACAGTATCATAATAAGTAGTGGTGGTGTTTGTATTGTTGCGCGAAGCCACTACATTATTGTTTTGATCAGTAATCTGCCAGCTTGCATCGGATTGGCCGGAGCCAAAATTTCCATTGGGATTAACGTTGCTTGTGGCTAACTTTATTCTAAGTGTATCAGGCCATTTAGGGGCTACTAAAAACTGCGAGGTAAGGGTATCATTACTCTGGTCGTTATCGGTTTGGCCGTTAACCTGTTGTATCATTACAATAAAAGTATGCGTACCGGTTGCACTGTTTAAAGATAAATTGGTGAGGGCATTAACAGCAGGCAAGGAGATAATAGTATCCGTTAAAGGAGCCAGGCTTCCGGTCCAGATATATTGCGATAAAGTTGAGTCCCGCACCCCATAATTAATAAGAACCGAGGTAATGGTGGTTCCGCCGGTGTTACGCACTTTTACAACCGGTGCGCTTACCCTTGGGTTTTCCCGGCGGTACCAGGGAAAATTGGTAGGGGCAATAATATCGTCCATAGAAGCATCCAGGGTTTTATTCACAGGCCCGTAGGAAAAAGCCTGGGCCGATATTTTATAAATGCCAAAGTACTTCAGGCCATTATAACTATCATCAAAGCTAATTACTGTATTAGATGGACTGCCAGCCGCCACACCGGTTAATGGATACTGAGCAGTTGCAACCAATCCTCCCGGGCACCAGTTGCCCGCCCTGGCCGCTAACCAGGTTCCCCCCTGCGGGTATAATTCTGAAACACCACAATTAATATTCATATTAGTTTGATAAAGGGGGTTATTGTTAGCTAATACAGTATAGGCATGGCCTACTCCGGTATTATCAAATTCGCAGCACGAGCTGGCACTATCGGCACCGTGCCCTGTTATAATCAATTTCATTTCGGTTGATTGCGAACCATTGGGTGGGGTGATGGTAACAGGAAGTATGCTGCTATCAATAGGGCTAGCTGTATTGCCATAGGTGCTGGTTTGGTCCCAAAGCGGAGCAATAGCCAAAACATTTCGTTCAGGGGTGCCTTCAATAAAAGCAAAACTAACATTCAGGGTAAAGCCATAGGAGTAACCTGAATAATTTACGCGTATACCTGCCGAATCCTTTAAAAGCGGATAAAAATCTGTTACATCAAATATGTAGGGTTGTTTCCAGGTAGAAGTGAAACCCGGCACACCTGTGTTGGCATAAGGCGTAATAAAACGGGCCATCTCTAAAGTGTCGCCTCCCGGAACCATAATATAGTTCTCCAGGTCGTAATCCCATTGATGGCAGTATTGTGAGCCTGCCGGGCAGTTATATTCGCCCAAAGTAAAAATCATGTAAATTTTACGGTATTGCGCCGCACCGGAAGGAAACCCCACCTGAAAATCGAAGATACCGGGATGGGTCAGGGAATCGTTATAAGCCACGGTTACCCAGGTTGTATCGCCGTTGTTGGCATATAACCCGTTTGCAGAAGCAGCAGCAAGGAAAAGGATGAGTAGATATTTATTCATTTAAATGGTATTATTTTTGACGAAAATAGGGAATAATAGCGACAGGCAGAGGCAGGAATTGTTGTTCTTCACAGCCATTCTTTATCATAATTGCCGGGTAATTACAGGGCTTTACCGAAAACCGCGCGCCCTTTTTTCCAATATAAGTTAAATGTGGGGCAAAATTTTACATTTGCATTACCTTTAAAATTGAAAAAAAACAAAACTATGAAAAAGACAATCATTTTAAGCGCGGCAATGGCTTTCGCAACTTTCGGAGCTTTCGCGCAGCAAGCAAACAGTTCAGCAGCTCAGCAACCTCACCAGGTTAGGGCGCAAGGCACAGTTGAAGAACGTGCTAAAAGCCAGGCAGATAAAATCAACTCAACCGTTCAGTTATCTGCGGACCAGTACACTAAGGTGTTAGACCTTACTAAAAACTTTATCGGCCAAAAAGATGCGGTAAGAAGCAGCGGTGCACAAGGCGATGATATGAAAACGAAATTTAAAGCTATAAGAGAGCAGGAAGAAGCTCAGTTAAAAGCTATTTTAACTGCCGATCAGTTTGCTAAATTACAGGCTGCAAGAAAAGACCACGAAGGCCACAGACCAGAATAATTGGTTCAGGCTTATGTAATAAAACAGCCCCTCAAAAGAGGGGCTGTTTTATTTTACCCCATTCATAAGCTTAGTATTTGAAAAGTTATAAGGCTTTCGCCTAATTTCACGTTTCAAATTTGTACATGAGCAATTACGTTATCAGAAATGCGAAGACCATTAACGAAGGGCAGATTCGTACTGCCGACCTGTTGATAAAGGGCAAGCGTATTGAGCGCATTGACCCGCAGTTTGATGTAAAATTTAAAGTTACTGAGCTGGATGCCAATGGCAACTACCTGATGCCCGGTATTATTGACGACCAGGTACATTTTCGCGAACCGGGGCTTACCCATAAGGCAACCATTTATACCGAGGCCAGAGCCGGGGTTGCAGGGGGAGTTACTTCTTTTATGGAAATGCCCAACACCCAGCCGCCCGCCACAACTATTGAGCTGCTTGAAAATAAATACACTATAGCCTCCAATACATCGCTGGCTAACTACTCGTTTTTTATGGGTACCAACCTGAATAATTTTGACGAGTTACTGAAAGTAGACAAGCGCAAAATATGCGGCATTAAAATATTTATGGGCTCATCAACCGGCGATATGCTGGTAGATAACCGCGAGGTGCTGGAAAAGATTTTCAGCCGCCGCAATGATATACTTATTGCTGTGCATTGCGAGGACGATAAACTAGTGAAGGAACGCCTGCAAATGTACCAGGAAAAGTATGGCGAAAACATTCCTTTTGAGTGCCATGCAGAGATAAGGAATGAGGAAGTTTGCTTTAATTCATCAAGCCTGGCGGTTGAAATAGCTAAAAAGTATAACACCCGCCTGCACATACTGCATATTTCAACGGCGGATGAACTGAAACTTTTTAGAAACGATATCCCTTTAAAGGAAAAGAGAATTACCACGGAAGTATGCGTGCATCACTTATGGTTTGATAAAAGCGATTACGAGCGCTTAGGCAGCAAAATAAAATGTAACCCGGCCATTAAAGACGCTCACCATAAAAAAGCTTTGTTTGAAGCTTTGCTGGACGACCGGCTGGATATTATTGCCACCGACCATGCCCCGCACACGTTGGCCGAAAAAGAAAACTTATACAATAAAGCCCCATCAGGCTTACCACTTATTCAGCACTCGCTGAACATCATGCTGGAGTTCTATCACCAGAAAAAAATAACCCTGGAGAAGATAGTAGAAAAGATGTGTCACAAACCAGCAGAATGTTTTGATATAAAAGAACGCGGCTACCTGCGCGAAGGCTATATGGCCGATCTTGTCATTTTTGACCCTAAAAGAACATGGGCAGTTAAAAAAGAAAACATCCTTTACAAATGCGGCTGGAGCCCGTTGGAAAATTATGAGTTTACCGGGCAGGTACTACAAACCTTTGTAAACGGAAACTTAGTGTACGACAACGGTCAGTTTAACGAGGAAAAAATGGGGCAACGGCTGGAGTTTGATAGAGAATAGTATTTAGTAGATAGTATAAAGTATTTAGACTTGAGGGGTGCTGGCTGGCTTTTAGATTATAGTGCAACTCTGCGCGTTTGTCATCCTCAGTAACTAATCAGGGTTCCCCTGAAACCTTTTACAAATGACAACAGCCGGTTCACGCAAAGGGCGTAAAGAGTGACGCAAAGAACCGCAAAGATTTTTATAATTCTTCGCGGTTCTTTGCGCTGTATTCCTTCGCGTTCTTTGCGTGAACCGGCTGTTGAGAACTAATTATTTACGATATTTGTCGTTGGCAACGACAGTGCAGGATCTTCGATACTCAGATCGGACGAAATACAGATTTAATGGCACTTTTTATTTGCACATTCCGTAGGTATAAGATGTTTCGCTGGTGCCCGGCATTGGCAAATGTTAAAGTTAACGTCCGTCAATTATTTTCTTCATTTCAAACTCTCCGATTTTTCTTCCCATCTTTGCATTATGAAAATCCTCCTGCTTGAACCATTCTTTACGGGGTCGCATAAAAAGTGGGCAGAGGAATTTAAACAATTCAGCCGGCACCAGGTAGATATATTAAGCCTGAGCGGCAGCCATTGGAAATGGCGCATGCACGGAGGCGCCGTTAGCCTCGCCAATCTGGTAGTTCCGGAATTAACTACGCCCGACCTGATATTGGCTACGGATATGATGGACCTTAACTTGTTTTTGTCACTTACCCGTGCCTGGTCGCACGATATACCGGTGGCAGTTTACTTTCACGAAAACCAGCTTAATTACCCGTGGTCAACTACGGATGCCGATGTGCGTTTGAAACGCGATAATCATTACGCGTTTATCAACTATACCTCCGCCCTGGCAGCCGATAGGGTTTTCTTTAATTCAGAATATCATAAAAAAGCGTTCTTCCAGGAGTTGCCCAAATTTTTAAGTGCATTTCCTGACCATCAGAACCCCATCAGCGTAAGGCTGATTGCCGCAAAAAGCATGGTATTGCCATTAGGCTTAAACCTGAAACAATTTGATAACCATAAGCCTGAAAAATTCGACCACCAAAACGGGGCTGTGGTTTTATGGAACCACCGCTGGGAGTTTGACAAAAACGCCGAACAGTTTTTTAACGCCCTTTTTGAAATTGCTGATAAAGGTGTTGACTTTAAATTGGTGGTATTGGGCCAAAGCTATGGTAAGCATCCGGCTGTATTTGATCAGGCCAATGAACGCCTGGCTGAGCACATCCTTCATTTTGGGTATACTTCAAGTTTTGAGGAATACGCCAAATGGCTATGGCTGTCAGACCTTTTACCGGTTACAAGTAACCAGGATTTTTTTGGAGGCAGTGTGGTGGAGGCAATGTATTGCAATGCTGTTCCGCTATTGCCCAAAAGGCTGGCCTATCCCGAGCACATTGATAAAGAATACCACTCTACCTATTTTTACGATAATGATGATTTTGTAAAAAAGGTGCACCACCGCATAATGGACGTAAAATACCTGCGTGTAATGAACAGCCGCCAATACGCCGAAAAATACGATTGGACCAACCTGATTACCACCTACGACCATGAAATGGAGCAGGTAATTGAGTCGAAAAAATTAAACCGGCCTTTAAAAGAGGCGGGGATAATTATTTAAATAAATCGTCATTGCGGGTAAGCACCCTTGTGGCAAGGGAAAAAACCGGAGTGACGCAAAAAAGACCTTCTTAGCCGTGTCTCCCTTCCGCAGGTTGGGGATGCGGCGTGAGGGTAGACCGCATACACGCCGGGTCCGCATTACGCAATCCCGATAATTATCGGGACGTAAAGGGAGGCTCAGCCAGGAAGGTCTTCATTTTGAAGTTATTATAACGGCGTCATTGTAAGACTTTGCGAAGCAATCCCATAACTACTTGCGACAGGGCCTAAAGCTACGAGTGAACCATAGTTCGGAATTGCTTCTTTGCAGAGCCTCATCGCAATGATGACGCACATTTTTGAAACCCCCGCAACTGTACACATTTTTTTTATTTTCTGATAATAATCAGTTGAAAAAACGGTACATCCTCTTACCTTCGCGCTTGTTTAGAATAATTCTAAATACAGTTTTAAAAGCCAAAATTACTACGTGAAACGCTTTTGCGCAGCCATTCTTCTGCTTATTATAGGACAGCTTTCTTATGCAGGTAATGGCGAGTCATCCAGGGTTTTAGTTCACACCCTTAATTATTTAAGCCAGGATTATGCCGGGGCAGTAAAAGATGGTAAAATAATCAGCCAGAGCGAGTTTAAGGAAATGAATGAGTTTGGCGAAACTGCCATCCAGGAACTAAAAGAACTGGCCCCCACCTGGACGGCGACCGACTCAGCTATCATCAGCGGAATGATTTACCAACTTGATAGTTTGATAAAACAACATGCCCCGTTCGAAACAGTATCTGCCCTTTGTATTCAAACCCGCGATAAGGTGATTACCGCTTCCGGTTTAAAAATTACACCCACCGTTTACCCCAGCATTGCCAATGGCAAAATTGTTTTTAAAACAGAATGTGTTAAATGCCATGGCGCACAGGGATTTGGTAATGGCGCCGAAGGCGTTGGGCTAAACCCACCCCCGCGCAACCTGCACGATGAAGAAAAGATAAGGGCATTGTCCCCGTTTTTTGTTTTCAATACTGTGCGGCTGGGGGTTGAAGGAACAGGTATGAAATCGCACCCGATGCTGGAGGATAATGAGGTGTGGGACGTGGCTTTTTACGTGCTTTCGTTAAGATATGAGCAATTTAAAAAAGACCCTTATTTAAAGGAAGAATCAACCAAAGCCTTACTCGATTCGCTGACTGTTGACAAGGTTTCTACTACCAGCGATGAAGACTTTTTGAAGGCCTATAACATAACCGACAGCACAAGGGCAAAACTCTTTTTAGCTGCCATCCGCCTTAACCAGCCCAAGCACCACAGCAACGACTTTATTACCACTGCCCTTAAATACCTGGATGGGGCCATGGACCTTTACAACCAGGGAAAATTTACCGAAGCTTATCAGCTTTCTACCCTCGCTTACCTGGAAGGCATTGAGCCTATTGAAATGCAGCTCAAATCAAACGACCCGCAGCTAATGAGCCAGCTTGAACAGCAGATGCATTACCTGAGCCAGATGATGAATGCCCACAAGCCTGCAGCCGAAGTGAGCGACTCGTTAATAGCTGCAAAAACCTCTATTGGCGTTGCGGCTAAACTGATTGATAAAAAAGAGTATTCGTTCTGGCTGGCATTACTGATGGCCATGTCTATTCTTTTGCGCGAAGGGTTGGAGGCGTTCCTGGTTATTATGGTTATCCTTTCCATACTTAAAGCAAGCGACCTTAAAGGTGCTACAAAATGGGTGCATGGGGGTTGGATACTGGCCATTTTAGCGGGCTGCGTTATATGGATGGTAAGCGGCCACCTGATTGGCAACCAGATTGAGCACATGGAACTGATGGAGGGCGTTATCTCACTGTTTGCAGTGTTCATGCTCCTTTATGTGGGCTTCTGGCTACACGGCAAAAGCGAAATTGGCAAGTGGAGAGAGTACGTAAGCAGCAAAATGCAGGGTGCCATTAAAAACGAAAGCATGATAGGCCTTGGCAGTCTTTCGTTTTTTGTGGTGTTCCGCGAGGTGTTTGAATCGGTTTTGTTTTTATCGGCCCTCAATATTGAAGCAGCAGGTAAACAAAGCAATGCCATTGTGTTAGGGGTTATCATCGCCTTTGTTATAGTGATAGTACTGGCTGCATTGCTGCTACAGTTCTCAGCCAAACTACCTATCCCGAAACTATTTAAAATTTCCTCATTTGTCATGAGCATCCTCGCAGTTATCCTGGCAGGTAAAGGCGTTCACTCGTTACAGGAAACCGGCTACTCTCCTATCCATGCATTCCCCGTAATGCGTATGGAACTGATTGGTGTTTTCCCCACCCTTGAAACATGCGTAGCGCAGGGTATCATCCTGTTAATCCTGGTTTTTGTTTGGAATGCTACGGGAAAGCCATCACGCCCCCCAAAAGTGACTTAAAAAGTGAGTCAGGGGGGTAGCATAAATTTTGCATTACTTTGTTGATTACAAACAACTTACGCTTAAAATTAACAAAAAACTGCTACCTACCCCCACTTGAGTGATTTTGCTACAGATTAAATTTAATTATAATTCATACAACGTTTACAAGCCTTGAAATTTGAGGGCTTTTAGCAAAATAGCTTGTAGATTAGCTGGCAGTTGAATATGCAATTTACTCAAACTATTGCTGTGAGAAACATACTCCTTCCTGCCCTCATCCTCCTCTCCTTCTCCACCACACTTAAAGCACAGTGCACGGACGATATCAGCATAGTAGCTGGCATTAGCACAAAAACCTGCAATTGCGTGGCTTCGCTTTACGCCACTTATGAAGATACCCAAATGAATGTTTACAAGACAGAAAACATGAGCAGCGTAGTAAACATGGCCAACAGGTTTAAAAAAATGGTTGAAGATACTATGTTGCATTACGCAGGTAAAACGTTTTTGAGAAGGTAAGGTTTGTGTCGTTACAAATGCCTGAGCCCGATAGCCTGCAACCACGAATCCCGGGTTGCGACGATAAGACATACTGCGATAAATGTTACATTACATACCATTACGCTATAACTGAAAACAGTATGTTTACTTTTCATGTAAGTATTGGGCAAAATGATAAAATAATTTCGGCGTTCAATTTTCCGCCGAAGGCGAAATATAAACCTACAGATAGTACCTTTAATTATTGCCGCTTAATCGAAATAGCAAAAAAAGCCGATCCGGGCATTGAGCCTATTGGCAAAATTGAATTTAAGTACGACAAAAAAAGGCAGGCATTTTATTGGATGCTTACACAAAGCTGGATGCAAAACATTACTAAAACCAAGCCGCATTACAGCATTGAACACGAGGTGTATGTTAATGCGGTCAACATGCGCCAAGTGCGTGTTGTTAAACATAGGTACCAGGTAACTATTACCGATGAACCAGGGCATTTATAAAATACAGGTTATGTTGAAACGCTTATTAGCGACACACCTGAACATTGGGGGTATTGAAGTTAGTAAAGCAATAGGCAGAAGGCTATTTGCATTAAAAATAAAACAAATGTCATTGCGAGGATAATTCCCGTAAAAAAATAAAAGAATATTATCCGTGGCAATCTTCCGCTGTGTCTTTATGGCACATAACCCATAAAGACACAGCGGAAGATTGCCACAGCCTTTTCTCTCTAATTTTTCTATTGGAAAAGGCTTCGCAATGACATCATTTCGATTTTAATACATCCGTTGAATTTGGGTAGACTATAACTACCCATACGGAAAGCCAAAGCAAACCAGCTAAACCTGTCTGTTTGCATTAAGTCCCCCCTTGGGCAGGGCTGTTTCATTCTCTGAAGTTTCACTTTCAGGCGGCTCCTACGGAGCGCAACAATGTCGTCGTTTATTGCTACAAGCAGTCGGCTGCTCTGCAGCGTTTTGAAAGACCATTGAAAAAAAAGTATTTACGTTCCGTAGGAACCGTCTGTTTGTAGAAATACAAGGTAAAAAGCTGTTGCGGTCGGGTAGGAGCCGCCTTTTTTAGACTGTTTTGTAAGAATGAAACAGCCCTGCCCCCTTAGGGGATTTAGGGTGCTGGCTGTTTAATTCAAATACCTGAACATGCCCGGTATATGCGCCGCCAAAGTATCGGCCAGCACCGGTACATCGCTGGTGTTGGTTATGGGGTTAGCCGGTATGTTTACATTTTTAAGCAACTGGCTGAAGTCGGCAATAATATTAATGGTCATTACCTGCAACCCATTGGCACTAAAGGCAGCGTTGTAAGGCGCAACGGAGTGATCAGGCAGGTTTACTGTTTCGAGCAGTGAATCGGCACCTATGTGGTAACTGAATGCTTTGTTAGGGCTCAGGTGGTTATTGGTGCTGTCGGCAAAGCCTTCAACTGCCATAAAAATATAGCCCAGGTTATCGGTTGAAAAATGCATGCTGGGAGTTTGCGCTGCCAGCGGGCCCCCGGTGTAATTACCTGGGTCAATATGATTGACCGCTGCACTTATACCCACACTAAACGAAATACTTTTGTAGCTACCAGTTGGCACCGAACCGGCAACTATATTCTGATAGCCGGACGAAGTAACCAGTATATACCCTGAGTCGGCATACGAAGTTCCGTTAGTGTTGTTGAGCTGCAGGTTCGAAATATAAAATGAGGTGCGGTTAAACGAAATACTATCGCCGGAAGCCGTAGCGTAATTCTTACCCGGCACAATTGAATCGCTGCCGAAATAGGGGTAAATATTAAGCACCAGTAAAGCCGAATTGGTATTGTTTTTTTTACACCCCGCAGCAAACAACAGCGCAAAAGCAAAAATCAATACAGCTGGTTTCGAAAAGTTCTTCATTCCTTATTTATTTTATTCATCCTGTTAAAAAGCGATGCGATGTTAAATATTTTTGGTTGAAGTTAGTTGGGGGTAACGGATATTAACAAGCAGCCCCTTCCGTCCCCGAAGGGGAAACCAAGGCAAAACGGCCAATACAAGGTTCTCTTGCCTGGTGGTAAGGCTCGTATTTGATTTTAGTTTCCCCTTCGGGGACGGAAGGGGCTGCCTGCCTGCTTAAAATCATTTGGTTTAATCAATCCCACCGCTTACATTTGCCGTTAACTACAACATGAAAAAGCTACTGGCCGTTTTTCTTGCCTTCAGCATCATCAGCCAAAACCTGGTGAATGTGGCCATTGGCGTTTACTACCATGTAAATAAAACATACATCAGCCAGCAGCTTTGCGAAAACCGTAATAACCCGCAAATGCATTGCAACGGGCATTGTTACTTATCAAAACAATTGCAGAAAGCCGAGCATGGCGAAAAGCAATCGGCCCAGCTGGTAAAGGAAAAAGAAGAAATTATAGTTAATCAATCCGAAAATCTTCCAGGCCTGTATTACCCGGCCTGTAAAGTTGTGGTGTTCCATCCTGTTACTTCGTCGCTTTACATTTCATTTTGTCCCCAATCCCTTATCAAACCACCGGCTGCCGCTTAATTGCCAATGGCAATCAGCGGGCTATAGCATTGCCGGATATCTATTTAGTGGTTTGAAAAATTAATTTTTTATGAGAATATTATTAGTGGCACTGGCGCTTTTAGCATCAGTAGCCCGGACAAACGCACAGGCGTGTTGTTGCACAAGCGCAGGAGGCAGCTATTCCATTCTGCCTAACATCGACGAGCACATCATCGGCCTGCGCTACACGCACAGCAACTGGAGCTCAACCACATACCCTACCATGAATATGAACATGGGTGGTGAGAATATGAGTATGATGAGCGGCGGGCTACCTACTGTGGAGAATATGAACACCCTCGACCTCTTCGGCAGGTTTGCCCTGCCAAAACGATTTTACATATCGGCCTTTTTACCGGTACATATTTTGCAGGAAAGTTATACCGGCAGCAATACCCGCGTAGCCGGGCTTGGCGATGCCAGCCTGCTGCTGCAATATGCTGTTATCGACCCCAAAAAATGTACCGGGCATATAAGCAAACACCAGTTGCGTTTAGGCGCCGGCATTAAAGCCCCCACCGGCAAATTCAGCATGACACCCGATGGCATGTTTACTACCGACCTTCAGTTAGGCACCGGCAGCTGGGACTTTATGTTTAACGCCATTTACACCTATCGTTACAAACAGTTTGGTTTCAACCTTATGGCCTCTTACAAAAAGAATCTGACCAACGCCGACCAATTCAGGTTTGGCGATAAAATAAGAGGTGGGCCCGAAGCGTTTTACGTTGTTAAATTGCCTAAGTCAGTATCCATTATGCCCAAAATCGGCACGCATTACGAATATGCTTTTTACAATATTAACGCGGGCGAGAAGCTGACTTTCACCGGCGGACAGAATTTATATGCCGATGCAGGCTTCGATATTTATTATAAGAATTTAGCATTTTCTATGGCCGTTTCTCCAACTCTTTACAACGTTTATAACTGGGTAGGCGAGCCTTTTGAACATTACTCCATCGAAACCGGTATTTATTACAGCTTTTCTAAAATTATTAAACACAAAAAATCTTCGCAAAATGAAAAACAACTATAAATTTCTTCTTTTAATACCGGTTATTATGTTAATCCTTCTTTTTGGTTGCCGTAAACCGGCATCAACAACCACGCAGCAAAAAGCATTTTTTGGTGTGCATTTGCATACCTATATCGATACCAACCTGGTTTCTACCGGTTTAAGCGCAAATACCGAATATGCGCAGTGGTTTCAAGACCATAATGGCAGATGGATGAACATTACTACTGCTAACGTATATTTTACCAATGTTGGCCTTCATAGCGCCACTACAGGCCAATGGTATACGCTACAGGGTACTATCCGTATGAAGCGCATGGAATATGAAGAATATGATTTAGACAGTGTTCCTGTAGATACCTACGACAACGTAAGGTTTACAGTGGGTTTAGGGCCCGGATATAATAATAATCCACCCAGCTACTATAGCGGCGCCGGCATTCCGGCAACAGATAGCGTGCTTTCTACTTCTGAAAGCGTGATGTATGCAAATCCCGGATATTACTTTTTATATCTGACCGGTAATGTTGATACTTCGGCAGGCCACAACCTTATTCACCCTATACCATTTTCTTATCAACTGGCCGGCGATACTTTCCAGGTTTCTCCACCAACAGCAGCCCAGGGCAACTCTTTCTCTATCATTCCTAATGTTCCCGGCGCACAATTGGTACACATTATTTTCGATTATGGTAAGTTGTTGCAGTCATTCCCTATCACTTCACCTGTTAACATAAAATCAACTACGCCAACACCGGTTTTAGATAGCATACCCGGCATGTTCAGATACGAATGCTCTGTTCCGAACGGAGATTGCTAAACCAATGTTTTTATAACTATTTTCGAAGAATGCTAAAAATAGATCGCGGGGTAATTGGGGTTTGTGCTGTTTGGATAATCATGCTTTCAGGCTGTGTGAAAGATAAGACGCAAACAACCAACTGCACCACTTGCTCCGCGATCTCTTTTAAATCCGATATTATTCCCATCTTAAATCAAAACTGCGCCACAACAACAGCTTGTCACCAAGGTTCAAGTTCCGGCAATGGCCATTTGAATCTTGATTCCACTGTTGCATATACCGCGTTAACGCAAAGCGGTACCGGATATGTAAAAGATAGTAATGCCATCAACAGCATATTTTACGATGAGATAGCTTCGCCCACCAACGCCAGCACCCACATGCCCATAGGCATTCAGTTGGACCAATGCACCGTGCAAAAGGTATATTGCTGGATACAGGAGGGGGCGCCCAATAATTAGCCTCTTTTAAACAGCGATATTTTCATTTTATCCTTCACCGCCAAAGGGCGACCGCAAGGGATCGCCCCTACATGATTCCAAATGGGGTATTGATGCCAGCGGCATCGGGCATCTTGCCAAAACGTTTTCTATAGAGATGTCATTGCCCTGCAATGAGGAATAAAGCAATTCAAGATTTCGAACATTCATGGCCTCATCCCCTTGCAGATGCAACCATACCGGCTGTTTAACAAACTTTACTTTCAAAAGCCGGGTTATTAATGTTAAACTTAGATTGCCTTTAACAGTCAAATTCCCATTATTTAAAGTTTGTTTTTATCTTTATAATCACATGGGCAAATGTTTTTTACTCCTTTTGGTAACTTCAGTTTTTATAGCCCCGGCATTTGCCCAAAAAACAGGCAATGGCCCGGCTAATCCGCAATACGCTGCTGCACCATGCAAAGCTTCTTTTACCAAATTCAAATTTGCAGGTGAAATTAATGCCGCCAGCGTTCAAAAAGTTTTGTTGGGCCAGCTTGAAAACCTGCAGAACGAAGGCGTTACATTGAAGCTTAACTACGTTAACCAAAGTATTGCCGAAGTACACTACTCTTTTACGCAGCTATACCAGGGCATACCCATTTACCAATCGGAAATAAAAATAAATATCGATGCGCAGAATGTGGTGCATTCAATTTTCGATAACTCGTATAATACCAGGGGGTGGAATCTGACTATACCTGCTAACATCAGTAACGCGGTTATTGCCATTAACCCAAATACATCTGAGCCGGTAGTTGCCGTTTTAAGCGTTATAAACAACCACCTGGAAACTTTAACTGCCAATGGTGCAATAATTTTTCAGCGCGATATGAATTCTTATTACCAGCAGGATTCTACCGTAACCGGTAAGATATTTAATCCCGACCCTTTAACTACATCGCAACACCTGTATACCGATATTGCCGCTATCATTCCATCCGACTCAACAATAGATACCATCTATTACGATAATAACAACGGCGCTGATGAGCCATGGATGGATGCACAACAGCAAACAGTAAGCTTTAAAGCAAATTACGACAACGGTATTTTTACGCTTTCAAGCCCATTCGTTTTATTAACCAACTACGATACCTTTCCGCCTGATATTGCACCTGTAACTTCCATGAACGGACAGTTTAATTTTAACCGGTCGCAATCCGGTTTTCAGGATGTAAACGCCTTTTATCATATCAGCCACCATCACGATTACATTAATAGTCTAGGGTTTAATTGCGGCGATTCGATAGTATGGGTTGATACACATGCCATTTTTGAAGATAACTCCTATTTCTCTCCAGGCAGTTATCCACGAAGAATTTATTACGGAATAGGTGGTGTACCGGATGCCGAAGATGCGGATGTGGTGGTGCATGAATATTGCCATTCACTTTCTTACAACTGCGCGCCGGGCAGTAACGTAGGATTGGAAAGAAATTCGCTTGATGAGGCATTTTGCGATTACAACGCAGCAGCGTATTCAAAAGTGCTGAGTACCTATAATGACGAATGGGTTTATAACTGGGACGGCCATAACCAATACTGGCCGGGCCGTGTAGTAAACTCGCAGATGATGTATCCTGCTGATTTGGGTGAAGATATTTATACCAATGGCCAAATGTGGTCGGCAGTATTGTTTAATTTGAATGCCGATTTGGGACGTGGAATAACCGACAGCATTATTTACCAAACCCATTACAGCTATGCGCAAAATATAACCATGGCCCATGCTGCTACACTGTTAATTGATGCCGATTCGTTACTATTTAACGGTGCACATTACTGCGATATTTACGGGCGCCTGCTGCAACATGGCTTTGTAAGCGAGGTTAATAATGGCTGTGCAACACTGGCACCGCAGGGCATTCAGACGGTGGCAGACGATAACTTCCGGTTTACCCAAACAGGAAATGCATTTACCCTATATAACACCAATGCAGCCAACATCCGCATCCGCCTTTTAAGTATCACCGGCCAGCAGATAGCACCTGACGCAGTTATACAGGATGCAGTTTATAATTATCAGAATACCAACCTTGCTACCGGGATATACCTGGTAAATGTTATTTCGGATAGTGGTACGGCTACTTTTAAATGGGTGAATGCAGCGCGGTAACAGCAAAAAAAACAGCGGCCCGGTTTGACCCTTGCCGCTGCCTTTGCGATAAACCCAATAATTCAAAATCTACTTACCAAAAACGTAATCAAGGCCCAGTGAGGCATTGATGCCATTAAAAGCTTGTGTATATGATGTAAAATACCGCTCGCCCGGATATGCATTAGGGTTTGCATTTACCCAGTTAATATCAAACACGGGGCGCGAATAGAAATAATCAACACGGGCCGCTATGGCAAAGTGCTTTACGGGCGATATCCTTAACCCTACCCCCACCTGCGCTGCAACAACCGCCGAAAAAGATGATTGCTGCCAGAATGAAAACTGGTTGCCAGGGAAGCTGCCATTGGTGATGTTATACTTATAATCATAGGTTTGAGAGATACCACCATCTTCAAGCAAAACATCTACTTCAGGCGACCACATGGCATTTACCCCTGCCAATGCATGAAAATCAATGGTTGCAATACCCAACGGAATGGAATAATACGGTCCAATCAGGGCATGGATAGATTTATAAGAAGTTCCACGCACATTAGTGCTGTCTACCAGCCAGGTTTGCTGATACCCTTTGGCAATATTGCCTAGCCCGGTCATTCGATAATAGGCATATGATAAAGTACCGCCAATACCAAAATTACTATGGCCGATGTACTTAACCCCGCTAACGGCAAAAACTGGGCCAATACCCGCAAAGCCGCTTTTAGCATCGGAATAATTGGTTTGTGTAAAACGGCCAACCGGAACTGAAACGCCTCCCGAAATCTCAACATAACTATGAGCATGCGGTTTTTTCTTTTTCTCCTTCTCCTCGTGCTTGTCGCTATCCTGGGCAAAGGCAGAAAGATTAAACACCAGCAGCATGGCTGCCAGAAATATCTGAATAGTATTTTTCATATGTTTTTTTTATATTTTTAGTTAATTATTGAACCTTTATATTGTAATACACATCCAGATCGGTTGAGCCCGGGGCACATTGTCCGTTCTTCACATCCGGCTGGTGACGCAGAATAACTTCGATTTGGCCGTTAGTTGCGCCAAACGTATTCAGGTTACCAGTCATACCAAAAGGCAGCGGTGGGTTGTTATGGTCATAATTAGGATTGGTAAACGTAACATTAGCCCAGCCCGTGCCTCCCCGGGTACTGCCGGTAGTGCCATATATATCATTGGTATTATTGGCATCGTAAAAACAGAACAGATGGTAATCCTGGCGGGCTATAATATCAGTACTTACCACAAAATTAGAATCCCCCGCAGGCAAAACGCCATTGACTACCTGTGTCGAATCAAGGATAATGATTTGATAATTGTAAGTATAGTTGCGCTGTAAAGTAACAAAAGCCCGTGCAGTATCAGGCACGGTTTGCGTTGGCAACTCGCTCCAGATTATGGTATCAGTAGGCTGAATGTGCGATGGGTCGGTAATAACAATCATCGTGGTAGTTAAAAATTCATTGCCCGGCAAAATAGGGGCCGTAGCGCTCGGTTTGTTACAGCTGCTAACCGCAATAACCAAACCTATTCCAAGGCTCATTAGGGTGGCGATTAAAAAATTCTTCTTGTTTTTCATAGTAGTTTTTCTTTTGAATTAATTAGTTTTTAAAATAATTTAATGTAAAACTTACACGCAACATGGCATTAACACCTGCCCCGGCAGTATAGTACCGGAACTGGTCTAAATAATCATGGTAAACGGCGTTTGTAAGATTGTAAACGGTAAGGCTTATATCCATTTTTTGCTTGCGCAAAGGGAACGAACACCCCATACCGGCATTCAACAATACATAGGCGGCAGGCGGCGCCTCAAATAGGGTGTTGGGCGGATAATGGTTCTGCCTGAATACCCACAAATCAGAAAAAGTGAAATACAGGTCTGAGCACTTTTTCAAATGCACAAAATCATACTTAACAATGTTGCTCCAGCGATTGGCAGGTACCAACGGAAGGAAATTATTTTCCGACACGTTATACGCCCTTATTACCGCAAGCTTACTTTCAAACGACAGCCCCTTCCAGATATTAAAAGTAGCATCAATGTTTATACCCGTTAAATAAGCGTTGTTTTGTGTGTATTGAAACAGCGGAAAAAATCCCGATATTAACTGAACACCGGTACCGGTAGGGGCATCGTAAATATAATTATTGATGTAGTTAAAATACCCCTCAACAGTTACGTTTACCCAGCGGTTTTTGTATTGTACCGAAGCAGTAGTGTTATACGAGCGCTCGGCTTTAAGCGCAGTATCACCCCTGTCGTAAGCGGCATCACTCAGGTGTATACCATTTATATACAATTCGCTGATATCCGGCGGCCTGAAAGCGCTGCCCACATTCAGGTTAAGGCTTAAACCGGCAAGTGGCCTGTAAGATGCACCGACGGTAAACGAGACGTTATCATAAGTGCGCAGGGGTTGGGTTTGCACCAGGGTTGTGTAATTCAATATGTAGGCCTTCTCCCACAAATAATCATCGCGTATACCGGCTTCAAGCGTAAATTTTCTTTTGGTGTATTGTTCCATCCAGAAAAGGCCGCCGCTGTAATTACGGAAATTGGGTATAAGCGCTACTTCACCTTCATATACATTGCCCTGCGTAACGCCGTTTAAACCTACCGTGCCACTGATGCTGTTCCCGATAATATGATGGTACAGCAAATCAAGCGTACTGGTTATAATATTAAATCCTACCTCGGGGTTATTCAGCGCCAGCGCTTCAGGCGACTCATCTACATCATACTCTTTGCGCGTATCCCATTGCTGCGAATAAACCATCTCCAGCTTTCCGTTCTTTTTAAGCCTGTAAAAAGCGCTTGCCTTCAGCAAATCGTGGTGTACCAGGTCGTAACTTAAACCTATCTTATATGTGAACGATAAAGGGGTAATAGGCACCGTGCGCAAAATGGCGGCCTGCAAATCGGCCAGGCTATGTACATCCGAACCGGCAAATATGCCCAGCTTACTATTGTATTCGCTGTAATAAACATCTACGCCAAAATTCTTTTTGCGGTATTGTAATGCTACCGAAAAATCGTCCTCAAACATCCCTGTATTCCACATAGAATAATTGGCTGTTCTTACATTGCCCGCGCGCTGCAATGTTCCCTGCACCCGCCATGATAATCCCTGTAGTTTTTTACCAAATGCCCCCTCCAAGTACGCCGAAATTCCGCCTAAACCGCTGTTGCTGCCTGCAACTAATGTAACATTGGCCCCAATACCCGGTTTATCAGGCATGGGTGCAGGTTCCATCAGTATCACGCCTGCCATAGCATCGGCGCCGTACCGTATACTGGCCGCCCCTTTAATTACCGATAGCTGCGATGCAATAAAGGGGTCAACTTCAGGTGCGTGGTCGCTGCCCCATTGTTGTCCGTATTGGACAACACCGTTATTCAATATCAAAACCCTCGAGCCATATAGCCCGTTAATAACCGGCTTTGATATAGTAGGGCCCATCTGCAGCGAATTAAGCCCCGCAATTTCCTTTAACGATTCGCCCAGGCTTTCCCCTCGCGTCTGCAAAAGTTGCAAACCTGTAATTTGTGTGGGCACCAGGGTAGCAATAGCACTGGCCGCACTTTCTGATTTTGCCGAAACCACCTCTACTTCTTTTAATTCAAACCCCTCCTTATGTAGCAAAAGCGCCAGAGTAGTATCTCTTTTTAAATTGATACTGACCTGCACAGTATTGCTGCCAAGGTGCGAAAGCCCAATGGTGTATTGCTTTTTGCATAAACCCGTAAACATGAACGCACCGGTACTATCGGTTATAATGCCGTCCTGGGTTTGAATAATTACAACACCCACATCTGCTACAGGTAAATGGGTACTATCATCCAACACCACACCGCTTATAACGTTATGGCAGGCCAGGCTTTGTGCAGATACCCGGACGCAGAATAATGCACAGAACAACGCAATTAAAAATTTCAAAATTTTCAATTTAAGGTCTGAATAAATAACAACGCAGCATACCCACGCTAACCGCAGGAATGCTCAGTTGAAAAGAAATAAAAAGGGGAATCAGCCTAATGCGGGCGGGCCGCGCGGAGAAATTGAAGAGTGCCTGGAATTGAGTTTTACATCCAGTATTTTATAATCATCCCTGTCGCTTAGTACTAACAGGATAGAATAGTTAAACTGATTGAACGCCTGAACGTACGAACTCAATTCAATTTTACACAGGTTACACTCTACATGCCCTTTTTGAGTGTGCAGGTGGTTATGACAGTGGTCGTTTACCTCAGTATGATGGTCAACAAAAAGATAATGGATTTCCTGTACAGAGGCAGAATAGAGGAAGATGGCCGCCAGGGCAAGTATTAAAGAAAACCGTAAGGGGGAAAACTTCGGATGCCGCATCTAATCATGCAAAATTAAAAACAATAAATTACGGGTACGTTAAATCTCATCAAAAAAGCAGGGCCAGCCGGCAATGCCTGCTATATTTTTATTTCTTTGCGCTCTCCCAAAACGCCCATTGCACCCATGAAATATATTTACCTTCTGATCGCTTTGCTCATAATGTCCAATATGGCAGCGGCGCAAAACAGCATCCGGGGAACTGTTTACGATAAAGACACCAAAGAAACCCTTCCCGGCGTGGCCGTTTACATATCAGATTTAAAGGTGGGCACTGTTACAGATTCAGCCGGAAATTTTTCGTTTATCAAAATATCAAATGGCAAGTTTTTAATGGAGGTAAAGTTTATTGGTTACGCCTCCAAAGCCATTACCGCGTCTACTACCGACAATAAACCATTGCTGATTTATCTCTCCCAATCATCAGACCAATTGCAGGAGGTAATTGTTACCGGGGTTTCAAAAGGTACCGAAATCCGCCGCAGCCCTGTACCTATAGTTAGTATTGATAAGCAGTACCTGATATCTAACTTGGCCAGCAATGCTATTGACGCCATAACCAAGGTGCCCGGCGTTACGGCAGTAACTACCGGCCCTAATATTTCAAAGCCCTACATACGGGGGCTGGGCTTTAACCGGATACTGACCCTGTTTGACGGCAACCGCCAGGAAGGGCAGCAATGGGGCGATGAACATGGAATTGAAGTAGACCAGTACAGCGTTGAAAGGGTTGAAGTAATTAAGGGCCCCGCAAGTTTAACTTATGGCAGCGATGCCCTGGCCGGTGTTGTAAACCTGATACCCACACAACCTGCACCTGAAGGAACACTAAGGGCCGATATAACCACCAACTACGCCACCAATAACCAGGAGGTTGGCGGCTCAGGCA
>Ga0182013_10002495_pt1 | contig 23942 bp, 40 predicted proteins | sample 612S2MmetaG_FD_120487 | JGI IMG/M metagenome (GOLD analysis project Ga0182013, IMG submission 120487) | Permafrost microbial communities from Stordalen Mire, Sweden - 612S2M metaG | ecosystem: Environmental > Terrestrial > Soil > Wetlands > Permafrost | place: Sweden: Stordalen | collected...
ATCCTCTTCGCTTATGTCCTGAACATGCTGCACACGCACGTCGCTTATCTCCAGCGTGATACGGCTGGCCCAGCGCGGCATAAACATAGAAGGGCGTTTCTTACCTGCCCATGTTGGCATTGGCTCATCGTCAGGATAAGCTGGCTCAACAGGACGCTTTACTGGACACTTACTAACCCATCCTCCCGCTTCATAAAGAACGGTTATCCCTTGACCTCTCTCTTTTAGTTTATCCCAAATTAGCGACGGACTAATTGCATCTTGTGGCTTCCCTACGCGCCACGCCTCTTTCACCCAAAGCCGAGGATGAATTCCAGTCTCTCCCTGCTGGCAATATCCATAAGGACACGCTGCGTTGATTTGTCCATCCGCTCTTCCTTTTGTCCAAAGCAATGTTCCTAACTGATTGACGGTAGGCTGAGGTTTGATTACTCTCCGCGTCTGAGTCTTGGAGCCAGAAAGAATTCCCCTGATGGAGTGAGTAGAGAAAATTATAGGCCACTCTTTCATTCTAGGCCGTCCATTTCTTCCTGAAGTCGCCGATCTTCTGCTTCTTCTTCGGGCGTTATGCCCCTGCGGCACTCGGTACATAGGTCTTCGTCAATATAATACAAACTGTTGCACAGCCAGCAGATGCGCTTGCCGCAGCCTACGCAAACCGTATCGGCCCTTTCCTCGCCGCAGATTTCACAAACGTCCTTGTCCTCAATCCAGAAGTTAATCCTGTGCCACTTACCGAAGAACCAACGACGAAGTTTTGTAAGCATGATCCTCTCCCTTAGAAATCTCCCAAATTATTTGTGCTAACTTTTGAAGCCCACAAAGCCATCAAGAGGGCATCTGCCCTTCCGTGGTCCTTTTTGCGCGTTAGGTCTTTGGCTGACAAAGGGAACAGTTGCATTGCCTTTACCCGGCTTGCATCTTTTTCCTTTGTCGAGTCTTGCATCATCACAGACTTCCATGTGCGCGGGTGGACTTGCTGATGAGGAATCTCAAGAGCCGCTAGTATTCCTAGCCACTCCCCATACCCAAGGCCAAAGTTGAAAGCACTCGTAGCTCCCATTGATTGCCTCTCGCCTCCTGCTCCAGTTCCAGGCATAGCGTTGACCTTCTCAATGACCACCATTACATCCTTGCCGGAACAAATAGCGCGTAGAATCCTAACCATTGCATAAACGTCCTGCTGGTGCTTCATCTTCTTCCCTACGCGCACTTCTACGACTGGAGTATCCACGAAACTCACTTCTTTCGTCTCGCTGTCGAGTACGCATATTGCTCCTGTAAGTCCTGGGTCAACCCCGCAGAATATCACCTTAATTCCTCCACTGTCCCTTCAGTTAAGAAAAAGTATTTCGATCCTGGCGCTTTCGGGTCAGGAACAGTCTTGTCCAGACTAAAGCCGATAAGAATGGCCTGCTCCAATACCCCGTCTTGGATGAGCCCCTCGATGGTTTGAAAGAGATTCTGTCGTATATCCTCACCGAGTTCTTCCACCTCGTCAATCACCACTAATTTGATTCCTGCGGCGATTGAGACCGCACATTGGAAAGCAATCTTAAAGATGTGTTCCTCCGCTCCTGAGATTTCCTTGACAGGTCCGGTATAGCCGCGAGGCGTGGTCACGTTGAAGTTCGACAAATCGTTCGATAGTGACGCCGTGTAGCCCCACGCTCCTAGAACGGAATTTAGCTTGTTCTGAAAAGAACCTATGTATTCCGCTATGAGCTTAGCTTTGATCCCGTCCTTATCAAAATATACTACAAGGTCTTGCAGTGTCTTCGCCTTCGCCTCCAGCTTCTCAAACTGCTCAGTCTTCGCCTTGATTTCCTTGGCCCGTTCCTCTGCCGTGATTACCGGCCTCAACTGCTCAACAATCTTGTCTTCCTTGGCCTGTAGGGTGCCGAGAGGATCGTTGAACTGGAGCGTCGCGTCCTGTTTCTCTCCTAGCGCGTTAAGATTAGTTCTTGTCTCCTTACCTATCCTGACGGTTTCCGTGATCGACTCTTCGATGGTGGACTTTTCATGTACAGCATCCTTGTGCGCCTCAAGGGAAGCAACCGCTGTATCAATGTCACCTAAACCTGATAGATCACCGTCGATCTTATGTAGTGATTTCCTTGCGTCTCCAATTTCTATCACTAAATCAGCAACCAGCTTGGCAATCCTGCTCGCATCGATTTCTTGGTCACAAGTAGGGCAAGTTGCCCCTTTGTCTGCAATAGCCTCCAGTCGCTCTACCTGTGCTTCACTGGTCTCAATCGCTGATGCTAAGATAGACCTCTCAGATTTAAGCCTTTCTCTCTCTTCTTTCCTCGACGCGACCTTCTCTAGCGAAGCTATCCCATCTTCAGGGAGAATCTTGCTGCCTAATTCCTTGAGCCTATCCGCGCCCTTCTTGACCTCAGCCTGCAAGTGCTCGATCTTGGTCTGGAGCTTGCCGCGTGCAACTTCCACTTCGTTTGCTTTCGCTACCGCAGCATCTCTATCATGCTGGATTATTTTACGATTATGACGAATTACCTCCAATTCGTTTTGAAGCGATACGGAATCTACTCCTTTCGGAATAGGGAGCGCGTCAGGAATGATGAACTCCTTCAGTTGCCTATTGATTGTTTCACGTTCCTTGTAAACTTTCTTGTATCCTAATTCGATAACGGCAAACGGCTCCCCGTCGAAGTTAATGACTCCTTCGCCTAGCATCTTAACTACATCTTCAATCTTTTCCTTGGAAAAATCGTAGCGCAATGGAAGCACAAGTTTAGCCATTAGGTTCTGCTTGCTTTTCTCGTCAAGACGACCAAAATAATCCGTATTTATACTGATCCGAAGCGCGTCATTATACCGGGACAGAAAGTTCTCGAATCCTTTGACAAACTTCGTTTCATCCGGTGCGTCAAGACACTTGACTACCTTCGTCCTGCCACTGGTATTCAGGTTTAAGGTGACGACGTTCTCAAGGATATGCTGCCCTTGGATTTCCGTTGTGATAACGGCTTTCTTTTCCCCATCCTTGATCTTGTCTACAAAGTCTTGTCCTGATGCTCCTAAGCCCATTGTGGTCGAAGTCAAATTGAGCGATAGTCCTTGGGCAATCGATGACTTCCCGCTCATGTTCTTGCCTCGGATACAAACGAACTGAGCGTCTGCCAAGTCCAATGTTGTGTCCTGATGGAGCCTAAAATTCTGAAGGCGCAACTTTCTTAAACGCATTGTCTCCCTCTCCCCTTCTTTCGGTTAAAACTCGTCCCCATCATCGCTCCACTCGTTCTCGTCTTGCTCTTCGTCCTCGTCTTCGAGAACGTCCAAAGGTTTGCTAACCTTCAGCGGTGCCTTAGTTACCTTATCTGCCGTATCGCTAACGGCTTGGTCAATCACCGCTCTCTTCTTCGCCCCAAGTGCGCTATTCAACTTCGTAGCAGATATAACCAGTTTTCCCATCCACTCAGTATCGTCAGGGGTGGCATAAGCGTAATCGGTAAGCAACTCAACTATCGGCATGACGGGACGGCCTTGATTGTCCATCTCGATCCCATTCGGAGTAGCTTTGAAAAGTGGATAGACTTTACTCTCGCTTTCAACAGGACCGAAGACATAAGCCTTGCCGTTGTAATCCTTCAAGACTACCTTGCGTCCTGTTCCGTTCACGTAATCACGCAAGGTTTTGTTGTTGACCTTTGAGAAAGCGCTATACCATAACATAAACTTCAGCCTGTCAACAGGCTCAAACTGCATCTGCGGGTTCCACTCGCTAATTGGGCACTGACGATTGGAAAGCAGAGGGCAGTAGACGCATTGCGAACCTGAGATTGCTTCGATCTCATCGCCTGCATCGTATTTCACATGGATCGTCTTCTGACGCTCCCTCGCCGCCTTTATTTCTTCAATTAGCTTAGGTAATTCCTCGCGTTTGTACTCTACCGATCTCGTCATATTTTTGTAACGCACGAACGTCAGACGGAATACGACTGTCTCCACCCATGAGAATATCTGAAAAATAAACAGTGAGTACATTTTAGCTTGCATTGTTTCGCTTGGTTCAAAGGCTCTAGCGTGTGATTTGAAATCATCTACCATCACTTTGTTTTCTTGACGAAAGATATAAACGCCGTCAAGCGTTCCTTGGTATGCAGAAGGCAATCCACTATCGACAGTGATCCCTTGCAACTCTGTAGCCACATCCGTAGGCTGTAAATTCTCATCTAGCGCCATGCTAAGTTCTGTGGCAAATAGATGGTCGTGATCGACAACGAAGCCGTCGCGCAACCCCATGAGTATCTTGTATGCTTGTGGCCCTGCACCAAGGCTGAATATCTCAAAGGCATCAAGGTCCATTCCTATCGATTTCCTGGCACAGTGGGAAAGGTATGAAGCCATTGCCTCGTGAATTTCCGTTCCGCGAGCAGCTTCTAGTCCTCCCGGCGGCTTGTTCCCTTTGATAAATACTTCGCTATAGAATCTTGGACAAGCCATCACGTCCGAAGTGCTTTGACGCAAGGGAGGAATTGCACTCTCCTGAATCTTAACTAGCTCAGCCGTTTTCTTCTTTCCTTTTGGCATCACGCAATCCTCTTGATCTTCTGAATGCCGTACCATCCGATTGTCTTAAAGGTACGGTCTGAGTAACGTGCTTTGATTATTCCTACGCGCTCCTTGATATTCAAGTAGGTAGCATCCGTGCAGAATAGTTCCTCTGCTGGCGCTAGGTTTTTGAGCGCGAGTGCGAGTATGTCTCTTTTCCTGCGGCGAAAGGTTCTGATGGGCATCATGCTTGCTCCTGTGTGGAATCTTCAGAAGTTGGCTCTTCGATAAACGGCCCGATGATGTCTAGACTGTTAATGACACCTTCAAGCGTCTTCCGAATAGTTATAATCTCGCCCTTGCGCTGCTTGTTGCGATGGATTTGCTCAAAAGCCTTGGTGATGTTGAAGGTAGTCCCAATCTTAATCTCGTAATCATCGTTGCTGTAATATCCTCCAAACGGCTTGCCGAGACTTTCTCCAGCGAGATAGTTTAACTCCTCTGCCGTTAATTCTGCAAGATACTTTCTGACACCTGACTTTGCAATGATCTTCATGCTGGCACCTCATCTCTGACAGCCTTAGCTTGGATCGACAGAAACCCCATTCCAGCCATTTTCATAGCCAGATCGCCTCCTACGCCGAGCAGCGCAGGACTTAGCAGATTAAATGCCCCAAGGGAAACTCCTAGCGCCATGTAGAGCAACGCTAGTCCTTGGTCGCCTATCCATGCGCCTAGTTCCATGTAGTTGTGTTCCTTGCCGTCAAAAGGGTCAACCGAACAGAAATTTCCCTCTTTGTTATCCTCCGTCAGTTCCTTGAGCGTTTCCAAAGATGCGCTATCGTCAGCAGCAACCTTGAAGAACACCATGTCAATTGTGTGTCCTGTCGGATCGGGAGAATCGCCAACGTCAGCGCATTTCCCGCACTTACACTCCCCTCGCTCCGTGTGATCGTAGACGTACTTCGCTAGTTCATTCATTGTCTTCTCCCTTAGACAGTGTGTTAAATGCGCAGTGTTAATGTTTTATTTACGTCTGCGATTGGTTGTTCCTTCAGAGAATTCTACTACTTCCGTTGGGACTGGACGATTAGTTTGTCCACTAACCATCAATTGAACTTTTACAGTCCTGAGAATCTCCCGCGCTTGCGCTGCTACCGCATCAGCGTGTCCTGGAAGAATCTTCTTCGATTTCACTTGGTTAAGAGTGTTCCACAAAGCCTCTTTCAAACTAGAGGCGGTCAGTGCATTCGATACTGTTGCCATGTCTTCTCCTTGCTTGGTTTACTGGATTCCATTGTTGACGTTGAGCCTGCGCATATCTCTCAAATCGGTTAGGCATTTGTTTCTTGATTTCCTTTGTCAATTCGAGTAATACAGCATAGGCTTCCTTGAAGTCCCCGTATTGATCAGACCTGCGTTTCTTGTCGTACTCGACCTTATACTCCTTGTACTTGGTTTGACGGCAATACTCGACATGATAAGGCATCCTCTCCTTACGCTCGATAGCCGCCGTCTTAGGATCATACGTCTCCTGGAAATAAGCAGCCTTCTTAACCTTCAGAAGATCGCGGTTCTTCTCCCGATACTCACGGTCGTAGTCCGCTTTCATCGCTTTCCAGTTTGGGTTTCGAGTAGTTTTCGGATTGTCTTTTCTCCTTGCTAACCCAGCGCACTTCTTCGAGCAATAGATGGGAGCACCAATCTTCTCCGCTCTGCGAATGTCACACTCCCGCCTCATCTTCCACTTCTTACATTGAGGACAGAGAATCTTCGTCTTTGCTCCGCGCTGTGCCATGATGTAACCTCAAGCAAGAAAGATAAGAGCGAGGATAAACAACAGTGTATGCGCCGAAAATGCCGCTGCAATTTGAGAACCAAAACCAAGCAGCCATAGTACAAGTAAGACGACAATCATATTTCCTCCTACGCCGCGCATATTCCCTTGCGGGAACTCGTTAAAAAGTTAGGTTCAAAGTCGCTGGCGGTTCATCTTTTGTTTCCTCTGGCTCCGGCGTCTCTTCCGTTACCTGCTCAGGCTCATCCTCCGCAGCTTCTTCATCTTCGATCTCCTGCTCCTGCGGCTCTTCGGTCGCCGTCTGTGTCGTCTGTCCAGCGTCCTTCCGTGGCCGACCCCTGCCGCGCTTAGGAGCTTCTCCCTGCGTTTGGTCCTGTGCTTGCGATGCTTGCTCCGTCTTTACCTCAGTGCTTGCTTTCTCCTGTGGTGCTTGCGTCTTTACTTGCTTAGGTTCTGAAGCTACGGTTTGTCCTGTCGGCGCTAGGCGTCCGCGAAGATACTCGACCAAATCCTTGGCCCGCCCCATGTAGGAATCGCGCAGAAGCCTCTTTTCTGTCTCGTTCTTCTTCATCTGTGTGAGCAAAGCCTCAATCTCCTTGTCAAACGGAGAACCGAAGACCTCTTCAATGGTCCTAGTGCCCTTCTTGATTTCCTCGCACAATGCTTTCAGCGTGACAAGATGGTCAATCTCCAGTTCGCTCGGAGAACTGCATCCTACGGAGTTCATAATTTGCCACTCGCTGACGCCCAACTTTGTCAGGTACTCCATGGCCGCATCAATCCTAGCCGCATGGCTTACAGCGTGTCCTACCGCCGTCAGCTTCGCTTGCTCGTAGGCCGGAGACCATAGCGCCATAGGAACGCCGCCCTTGAGAATGGCTTCTCGATAGGCAATGCTCAACGCGGCCTTGGAAGTGGTCAAGATCATGTCCGCATTGAACTTCCTGCCGTCTTTGTCCGTGATGCGGCGAGGAATTTCCTTGACGTTCCTCATGTTGGCTTCGTAGTCGATAAAGACTCCTTGAGCCGTCACTGTATCGTCCGTGCATCCAACGATACGCGATCCTGTCGAGTTGTTTTTCCAGCAGGGCGCAACGACTTCAGCAAAGCGCACTCCCGGCCCCACAATCTGTTTACCAGCCCTTGGCAACGTGTAGAACATACTCAAGGCCACAGGCTGAGAGTGAGTTGCGTAGGCCATCAGCTTCTTTTGAAATTCATCCAGCTTCCTGCGGTTGGCAGGAAGGTTTGCGGTGACTACCATTGCCGCGTGTTCCGACTGATTCAGCACCGCTAAAGCCGTAGGCTGAACTTGTACAATTTCTGAAGACGCATCCTCGCTTTGAGGGTCGATATATTCTGGATCTCCCATTGTTTTTCTCTCCTTTTCCTATTGTTTCACAAAATGTCGATAAACCATCCAGCCGATGAGTATTAAAATGCCATCAAAGGCTAATCCTATCGCCAACACAGGAAAACAGTCGCTCACTCTTGCAAACATTCCTGGCATCCTGTCGGCCTCGGCCTGATCTTCGCAGTTTGCTTTTTGAACTCCTGTGCAGTTAACTACATGAATGCTGGTTGGCGTTACCTTGAGCATTTGCGTTCTCCTGCGCTTCTGCTTTTTTCCTTGCTTCGGCCCGCTTCTTTTGCTCCCTGCGCTTCTTGGATTTGCTCCTAACGCGGACAGGCAGCGCTCTGCTATTTTGCGGCTCGGAGGTATCTGTAAAGTCGTCAAGCCACGGAGCAAGTTCTCCGGCGTAGTAATCGCTTGGCGCTCCCTTATAGCCGTTGGCCTCCCAATCGTCGTACTGGTCTTCAAAAAAGCTCACGCTTCCACCGCCTTTGCAAGTGCGGCGCGGGGCGCCTCGCACTTCGCATTTGGCATCGCCAACTCGTTTGCAATCATCAATTGCCGAGCTACTTCGAGTGTTGCCCAGAGGATAGCCGTATTCGTGGGTATCGACCGGCTCATCAATGGGCCTTCGCTCGAATGATTAGCGGCTTCAATGTCTGCGATTACTTTCTCAATCTGTGCTCTGTTCATTACTCTTTCTCCTCATGTCCGGTATACTAGGCCCCGGCGTGAATTTCGGTTCGCTCATGCTTTCACCTCTTCATCTACGACTTCCCACCTATCGGAAAGGATGTCGTCTAGATACATGGGGGATTTGTGAGCATCTCCGACCCACGAAACCAAAGGGTTGCCTGCCAACCTGTGGTTTATGATGTGGCGGTTGCCAGCAGGGTCAACTAAGACACCTTTGTAGTGTTTTGTTAGGATCAGAAATTCAGCTGCTTCAATGATGTTCATGCCAGTCTCCCTTCAGCCGCACCAATCTTCCTCAATACAGCCTTGACGTGATTACTTTGGATCTTGCGACGAAATACCACGTCTCTTTTGTCGATGATTGTGTTTCCTGCGAAACTAATAATCTTCACAGATGGGTCACAGTGCAAGAGATTGAGGGTGAAGGAACCTTTCTTTTGTCCTAGTTTTGTGCAGGAATATCCGCCTAATTGATAAACCATCGGATATTCACACATTGGCCTTCGGTTTTCATCTCTGTAGTGGATACATCCGTTGCTTGTCCACACTTCAAAATTACAACCACCTAAATCTCTAGCGTAGTAACCGCCGCAATCGCTGATGAAAAGTTGACCTTTCATGCCGCCACTGCCTCCCAAAATCCCTCACCGTACAGGATTTTCCCATTCTGAGAGTGAAATACAAGATTATCCCCGCCGTCGCAGATGCGAACTTCGCGCTTGTTTCTTATCGCCGCCGCCGCCCATACTTTAGCATCAGAAATGGTGATTTCTTCATCTGGGTACTTCGCCTTTCCTTTTCTAAACCACATGCCGCCAGAGTGGAAACCTTGATTATTGTAGACATACATCTTCCATGGGCCGTCTCCAATCTCTGCATACTGGAGTTCGGTCAGTGTGTGTACCTCGGCGTCTCCCAACTCCTTGTGCTTCTCAACAAACGCTTGAAAATCCATTTTTCCTCTCCCGATATTGCTCATAGAATTTGTGCGAGGAAACCTACCGCTTTAGCCGTGGGATGAATCGCATCGTCCTTTCTTGACATTTTAACACGGTTTTGGTATTATGTGTGAATGAATGTGAAACGGGCATACAAATTCCGGTTTTACCCCACGCCTGCTCAAGAGATTACCTTTGCTCGAACGTTCGGATGCGCTCGTTTCGCCTACAACTACATGCTCAGGATGAGAACGGATGCGTGGTTCAACGAACAAAAGAGAGTCGGCTACCATGAAACCTCCGCCCTGCTTACTAAACTTAAGGAAAATCCTGAGTTCAAATGGCTTAACGAAGTCAGTTGCATTCCTGTCCAGCAATCATTAAGGCATCTCCAATCCGCTTTTGGAAACTTCTTTGCACATCGAGTTGAATACCCTACTTTCAAAAAGAAAGATGGAAAACAATCTGCGGAATACACTACTAGCGGATTCAAATGGGACGGAAAGAAATTACGTCTCGCAAAGATGGACGATCCGTTGAATATCCGCTGGTCACGTTCAATTCCCACTGCTGCCAAGGTTACGACCTGCACCGTATCCAAGGACTGCTCTGGACGATACTTTGTTGCCATGCTCTGCGATGATTCAGTAAGCGCAAAGACAGAAGTTGATGGGCAAGTTGGAATCGATCTTGGGTTGACACACTTCGCAATTCTGTCTACCGGAGAGAAGATTGAATCTCCAAAGATATTCAGGAAGAACGAAGATAAACTCGCCAAACTACAAAGGCGTTTAGCGAAGAAGAAGAAGGGTTCTTCCAATCGCACAAAGGCAAAGCAAAAGGTAGCACGGATCCATGCCAAGATTGCTGATGCGCGAAAAGATTTTCTCCACAAACTCTCTACATGGCTGATAAACGAAAACCAAGTGATCGCCGTAGAGAGTCTAGCAGTAAGCAACATGCAAAAGAACCACTGCCTTGCGAAGTCAATTTCAGATGCTAGTTGGTCTGAATTCGTGAGGCAACTGGAGTACAAAGCACTTTGGTACGGACGCACATTGATTGGAATTGACCGCTGGTATCCATCTAGTAAGCGATGCAACGATTGTGGATATACCATTGGTTCTCTTCCTTTGAATGTCCGTGAATGGACTTGCCCTGAGTGCGGAGTAATCCATGATCGAGACATAAACGCAGCACGTAATATTCTGGCCGCAGGGCTTGCGGTGTCAGCTTGTGGAGAATCTGTAAGTCCAGTCTGCCTGTAGGGAGATTGGCTCGATTCTGTGAAGCAAGAATCCCATGAATTTATTCGTGGGAGTGTCAATCAACTACCTCTTTGGAGTGCTGCTTCTGGATTATCTCGACACACTCCGCATACCGACGATTTTCATCAAAACGCGTAGGAATATTCAGGCTCTCGATGATATTCCGCAACCGCCTCTCCTCGGTTTGGTGGTGACGATAGTCTGCTAGGATTTTGGCGTTTTCCTCCGAGTAGGGGAGCGCGTAGCAGGTACGGTAGCCCTCCGACAAAGGGATCCCAAGGATTCGGTTGGACTCGTCAACTCCTGTGATAATTGCTTTCTCGATGATGTCCGGCTTTTTATTCTCATCCCACGAATTACAGGAGACGCGCAGGACAACCACTGGAAGATTTAGCGTCACCAGTTTAGCCTTCGCGTCCAGCCGCTTGTCGATCTCCCTCTTGGCCGCAGCCAACGACGGTTTGACGATGGCCGTGTCATCCATCGCCGCGTAGAACTTCTCTCCACGCATCTCAATCTCAATCCCCTTGTAATTCCAAGCCATTTTTTCCTCTCCCGGTGCTGCTCGATATGTACACAGTATTCCATAGCGCACGAAAATGCAAGCGGAAAATCAAATAATTCTATTAATTATTTTACCCTTTGTTTTCTTATAGTTACGATTTATGGATTCTGCCTATTATTTCCTCGTTCTGCTGGTTTTCCTATCGCCGTCAAGGAGCTTAAAGGCGCAGGAATATGATTCGATTGAAGTTAGGTAAAAAAATACTTGACACGCCTCAGAGAGTTTGGTAGGGTGGTTTCTGTCCGGGGTAGCTCCCACGGATGCCCTCGCCGGTAAAAGTTCCGGGGGTCGCCTCAAAACGGCCCCCGCGATACTCAAAGGTGACAGGCAATTTACCGGCAATCTTTCTCTCCACGTAGACTTTAATTTCGTGCTGTGAGGAAATCCTTGCCCTTTGAGGATAAATATGAGAAGCAAGTTCGGAATTCATCGACCGAAAGGCCCAATCGTCTTTATAGACATTCGCGAATTTGTTTTAGATTGCTCCGGTCATTATGCTGACGAGGTTGGGATGATGATGTCAAGGATGTTTTCTGCCGTTAAGTCCCTCCCAAAATCGACGGTTCTTTCCAATTATCCTTTCGTCCGTAAAATCGTCTATACCACACCTCAGAGAGAACATATTCCGTTAGCGCACAGAAAGATAATCCTTGCTAGGGGAAGTTGTGTGTATTGCGGATCAAAAGAGCAATTGACCGTGGATCACATAACGCCACTTTGCCGGGGCGGAATAAATGCCTTAGAGAATTACCAGTGTCTCTGCTGGCCTTGTAATCGCAAAAAATGGATGCGACTGGAGTGTGAGATATGAACTCTCCTCCGGCGTTCCAATTTTATGCAGCAGACTGGCTTGCCGACGCAGATGTGACGATGATGACGCTTGAGGAAGAGGGCGCATATATTCGGGCGCTTGCGTTTTGCTGGCGTGAGGGAAGTATCCCTGCTGACGAAAAACGGCTCTCCGTTCTCTTGAAGGGTGGTTCAAGGGATGTTCTTGCTGCGGTTAAACAAAGGTTTAAAATAAGCCCATCTGACCCTCAGAGATTGGTTCATGGGCGGCTGGATTTAGAGCGTAAGAAGCAGAAAGAGTGGAGAGAGAAATCATCTGAGGCAGGAAAGAAGTCCGGTAAGATTAGGAGAGAAAAGAAGTTACACAACGAACCAACCTTAAATTCTGGTTCGTATTTGGTTGAACCAAAAGCGAACTCTACATCTTCGTCTTTGTTTTCATCTTCATTTTCGTCTCCAACTACAGAAAAGACTAAAAAGCAAAAGACTTCAAAACCGAAGACGGAAAAACCTGTTGATCAACGGCGTTTGGATTTTATTGAGGATTTATCTCTTCACTGGAAGAGTTTTGCGAAGACGAAGTTCGTGTTTGATGGGGCAGATGGCACTCAAACGGATTTATTCTTAAAGGCATGGCCCGACCTTACACGCGAGCAGTGGAGGAATTGTATGAGAAACCGAAGAAATAGTCCGGGGGTGATTCCGACGCAGAGAATTTACCTTTGGGTTTCTAGGCTTGGCGAATATCTCAACAGTCCCTTAAACGAATATAAACAGCCAGTCAATGGCGATGGAGGATTGAATGCCGGATTACTTAACGGAAAAGGAGGCCACAATTTGGGCCTTTCGCGAGGATTTGACCGAGAGGAAGAATATAGCGGACGCGCTCTTGAGGATGGCGACATACAGGGGAACTAAGGTTGATAAAGTAACCTTGTATGCGTTCGTTGAGGCTCTTGAAGGTCTGGATATGCGTGCTTTTCAGGTTGCTATGGCTAAAATATCTAACACGCGACCAGAACCAGGAGAAACGTTATTTCCTAGCTTGGGTTACATTTTTGAGAAAATGGAAGAGGCGAGAGAGCGTTTCCCTGTGTACTCCAAAGGCGCTAAGGAAATAAACGATAAGCCAGTCTTTGCGGACCCTAAGCAAAAGAGGTTGGGCTCATGAATACGAAAGACGTGGACAATTACTTCATGCCGGAGAAGACTCCTGAACCGCCGCCAGAAGAGCCTACGCCGCCGCCTATTGAGGAGAAGCCAAAAAAGCGCAAGGAAAACAAAAAAGAATCCGTACCGGATTTAACACTGGAGCAGGGTATACCGTGCGACGTAAATGCTGAGAAAGTCTTAGTTGGTTCAATTTTCATCGACAATGAATTTCTTAAGCAAGTTTCCATCACACTTAACGCGGATGATTTTAGCCTCGACTCCCATCGCCGCATCTGGCTACGCATGGCCGACCTATTTAACGCTGGCCGACCGATTGATATTGTGACGTTAGGTGCCGAACTCAGGAAACACAAAGAACTTGAATCTGTGGGAGGTCTTGCATACCTAGCAAGTCTCACTGAAGGCTTACCGCGCCGTCCAGTGATTGACGAGTATATTCGCATTGTGGCAGATAAATCTATTGCCCGAAGAATTATGACGATCAGTTCTGCAATTATCGAACGGGTAGCGGATCAATCCGAGTCGGCATCACAAACACTTGCTGTTTTTGAAGCACAATTAGTTCAACTGAAAGACCGGAGTAAACTCCTGTCGCGCAGCAGGAACCCTGAACCTTTCTTTGTTGGCTTTAGGACGTTCGTTGAATCCTATCCTGACGAAATTGAATGGACTGTGGAAAACTTAATTCAGAAAGATGGCAATGGCTTAATCCTTGGCGATCCAGGAACTTCAAAATCTCTTACCGTTTTCGATCTTGCATTACACTTAGTTGGAGGTGTAGCGTGGTTTCATCACAAGGTTCCGCAACGGGTTCGAGTGGGGCTTGTAACGCGCGAGGATGCTCCTGGCCTATCGCAGAGTAGGCTCAAGCGGCTCAAGGAAGGGGCGTCTGAGGCGCTGGCAATGTTTCTTGAGGGAATCGACTTGGAAGACTGGCTGTACGTCCATACACGGGCACAAAGGGAGACTTGGACACTCCAGAGCGAGTCTGATATTCAGGAGATCATCGAATCCATCAAAGAGCGGCAGATTCAGATATGTTTCTTTGATGTTTTCCGTGTCCTGTGGCATGGAAACGAAAACGACTCACAGGAAACAGCGGCGGTGTTGGAAACTGCAAAGCGAATTGGGAGAGAAGCTAAATGCCAGATAGGATTAGTCCATCACGTTTCCAAAAGCGACAGAGGAACTATCTTCGACCGGGCGAGAGGATCAGGTATCCTTGGCTGGAGAGAATGGGCTATCGGCTTGACAATCGAGAATCCTGACGCGCAACCTAAAGACCAGATTCGCAAAATGGATTTCCAGTCCAAAGCCGCTTGTGCAGCTAACCCGATTTACTACCGCATTGACGGGTATGAATCAAAGCTCTGTCTTGAAGAAGTCGAAGCGCCATCACAGCAGTACAATTTTCGAGAGAAAAAGGAGAAGAAGAAGCAGGAGCCGCCGAAGTCTTCTTTGCCTTATTCCGATCCAGAGGAGACGCCATTTTGATGAGTTTATCAATCACTAAAGAAACCGAGAAGGAATTTAACGCACGTATTGAAACTGAGGATGAAGAAGCAAAAACCGTAAAGTGTCCTCTTGATTCCTGCGGCGCTGAGGTAGGTGAGCCGTGTTGCACAGAATCTGGCCGGAGAAGGTGTCGTCATACGCGACGACTGATGGAAGCGAGGAAAAAAGCATGAATCCAGCGCGTAAGATACTCCTAGTCGCAAAGGATGATGACGCCGTTTCTCCTCTGCGTTATGTCCTGCGGAATAGCACTCCAAGATTTAACTATTCCTGCTATGAAGTGACAACAGTAGACAGCACAGAGAAAGCCATAGAAGCGCTCAGGACGAGCCAATACGACTTGCTGCTCTGTAAGTGTCCTGTCGCTTCAATGGAAACGCTCCTGACCAAAGCACGTTCCATTGACGACCGTTTAAAACTTGTTGTCCTAGCCGATAAAAAGAGTATCCTAGCATCTGTGTACGTGGATTCGGTGTTATTCAAGCCGCGAATGGGAGAACTTTTGGAGCACATCAGGATTCTTGTCAGGCATAAACGTGGGCCACGGCCAGGATGGAAAGTTGAGGTAGCAGCATGAATTTAAGAACAATATTCAAGGGAATACGTACATCCCACGTTCGTCAAGAGGTGAAGCGCAGAGCCTACGAAAAGATCAAGCAGGAATGCTTGCGAGAGATATTTGAAAACCACAACACTAATCCTATCCTCATTTCCGGTACGCCTAGCAGGTTTTGGGAGATGGAAAGACTTCGTGAAGAAGAGCAACAGCAAGAGGAAGAAGACAACGGACAGTTTGGAGTGGGAGCATGAGTGATGAAAGCCTTTTAGGTCTACTCCTTCGGGCGCATAAGGAAGCATCGGCGCAAGCACATGGCGAGGAATACGTGTTTCACAATATCCCCGCAACATGCGATTACGATATGGCGGTTCAATCCATTGAGCAAGCCATCAGGAATGTCCACCATGCCGAGATTCGCGTATATGGTCAGAAAGACAGAAAAGAGCAAGCATGAGGGGAACTGAAATCACAGAGGAGCAGATGTATGCTGCTGAGAAGTTCATTCTCCTGTGCCGCACGGACGGAAATACAAGAACTCCTACGCCAGAGGAGTCGGTTTCTATGCCGTGGGCTAATCTCATTCGCATCGTTGCTTGGTACGGGGCGATAAGAGCTAAAGCTGTGGCAGATGGGAACTCCTTCGATGAGCCTGGGGAGACGTACAAGACAGGGAAAAGGAAATGAAACGTAGCTACATCAAGCGGTCCACTACTCCTATACCAAAGAAGCGCACAAAGCCACGCAGGGGGGATCCGACACCACTTGAAAAAGAGGAGCGCCGTCGCGAGGTATACGAAAGAGATAACCACTGCTGTGTAGATTGTCACAGATGGGTTATCTGGGAGTCTGGATTTTGGAATTCTATGCACTTGATGCATATTAAAAGCCGTGGCGCTGGGGGATCGTGGGAACTTTCTAACCTCTTGACCGGATGTCCTGAGTGCCACATGAAGCGGCATAACTGCGGCGGGAAGCCATGTTCTTCGAAGGTGAAAGAATGAAAGCAACCATTCTGATTGGCGACGTGTTCGACAGACTGAAAGATATTCCTGATGGCTCAGTGCAAACCTGTGTTACGTCACCGCCTTATTGGGGACTTCGAGATTACGGGACCGGAGAGTGGGAGGGCGGCGATCCGTTCTGCGATCACAAGAAAGACGAAGCATATTTAATCTCACGTAATGTCCAATCAAGCACACTAGGCGGTGGCAAGGATACTCAGAAAAATAGTTCCCGTTCTGGAGAAGAACATAATACTTGCCATAAGTGCGGAGCGCAACGCATCGACAATCAAATTGGCCTAGAGAAAACGCCTCAAGAATACGTCGAAAAGATCGTTGCCGTGTTCCGTGAAGTAAAACGAGTCCTGCGCGACGATGGTGTAATTTGGATCAACCTTGGCGACTCATACACTGGAAGCGGCAAGGGCGGCAACCCCGAAGCTGGCAAGCAAGCCACGAATAAAGGTTCGCAAACCGTAGGTGTCTTATACGGAAAGACTGGAGAAAGCCAAAGTGAGGTTGCGCAAACAAATGTCACAAGGAATTACGATGCTATTCCACCGAAGAACCTGGTGGGTATCCCATGGCGCGTTGCGTTTGCTCTACAGGATGATGGATGGATTCTGCGGTCTGAAATAATTTGGTGCTTGTCTGGTGGAGCATTTGTTTACGCAAGAACACAGAAGGGCGATATGCCTTTAATGGTTCGAGATGTAGCACGTCTCGCACCAGAAACAGTTAAATTATGGAACGGAGAGAAATGGACACAAGTTTGTGGCTGGTCACGCTCTAAACGTAGTGGAACAGAAATTGAGATAGTTCTGCGCAGCGGAGAAAGGATTGGTTGCACCACAACACATCAATGGCCTACAAATCGCGGTTTACTCAAAACATCAGATTTATCTGTTGGTGATTTGCTGGAGTCTGTAGCTATTCCTGAGCCAGAATATCCGCTAGATACGGAAACCATAAGTAGGGACGTTGCTTGGTTTGTCGGACTTTATATAGCGGAAGGATCACGGTCCAAAGACAAGATTCAAATTTCAGGTCACGTAAAAGAAACTGAGAGATGGGAACGATGCAAGCGAATAGCGCGCGAGTGGGGTGGCTCTGCGTCTCAGGATTTCTCAGGCAACGGAATGAATATTCGTATGTACGGGAAGTTCCTAAACACAATCATCGAACAGTTTGTAAGCGGTAGAACAGCGAAAAATAAATGCCTTGCTCCTGTTTGTTGGCGATACTCAAATGAATGGCTTCGCTCCTTACTTGACGGTTATCTTGGCGGTGATGGCGGGTGGGATACAGAGAATAAGAGATGGCGTTTAGGATTTTGCCGTAATTACAACCTTGAGAGAGATTTACGAACCTTAGCGGCGCGGTTATCTTTCCGTATTGTTCTCAATCCTGGATTTTCAACGTTTGATGGAAGGAAGTTTCCCGCATTTCATGGGGAGATACGCTTCGAGGTAAGCGACCATCATAATTGCAAATCTCCACAAGAGATAGTTGAGATTCGTAAGGCACGATGCCGCGAAGTTTACGACATTGGCGTTGCAGACGATCCACACACGTATGCGCTAGCCTCCGGTATCCTTACGCACAACTCAAAGCCCAACCCGATGCCGGAAAGCGTTTTGGACCGTCCTACAAAAGCGCATGAGCAGATATTCCTACTATCGAAATCTCCTCGATATTTCTATGACCATGAAGCAGTCAAAGAAGATGCAGCGTTTCCAGAGATGACGCATAAAAGCAGCAGAAAGTCAGAATCTCAAGAGGAAGCATACTTCGGTAACGCTCCTACTAACCTTGGGCGATGTGGAACTTTGGAAGGCAAGAGAAATAAACGCTCTGTATGGGAAGTCGTCACCCAACCGTACCCTGAAAGCCACTTTGCCACATTCCCAGAGGCGCTAATAGAGCCTTGCATCCTCGCCGGTACATCAGAGCATGGTGCGTGTCCTGAATGTGGCTCTCCGTATAAAAGAATCATGCAAAAAACAGGATGGCCTGATCCTGAAAACATAGAGGACGATCAAGGACGCATGAAGGCAAGTGGAGAAATCGCTACTGACACGCAGCGGAGGAAGGAATTATCAGGAGCTAAACACGCTGCTTTTAAGGCGGCTAATCCTGACGTTCTTCTTGGTTGGGAGCCTACCTGCAAATGCGTTTCAGATAAGCCACTCAAGCCGTGTCTTGTGCTCGATCCTTTCTGCGGAAGCGGTACTACCGGAGTTGTTTCCTTACGCTACCATCGTGACTTTGTGGGATGTGAATTAAATTTAGAATACGCAAGCATGGCAGAGCGGCGCATAGGAAACGAAGCACCGATGTTTAACGAGGTAGAAGTGAAATGACCGAAAACGATCTATGTCCAAATTGTGGCCGTCCCTATCGCACCCCATCGCGTCAATCGGGAAGGCGTGTGTGTGCTCTCTGTGGCCAGAAGATAGGTCGTTACGACCGTTGGGAGTTCGGTCCTGATTCACGCGCCCAACACAAGAACTGCAAAAACCCTCGTGGTAAAATAGAACCTAACCAACCGAAAGGATTATTCTAAATCATGACCCAAAAAATCTGGACAGACGAAGAAACTCAGCAGCTACTTGAATTATCGAAGACGCTTTCCCATTCCCAAGTAGGGCTACAAATGGGCAGGACAAAAGACTCCGTGCGCCATCGGCTGAAGTGGCTCAAGGATAAGGAAACCCCGCAGGAAGAGAAGAAATCTCCTGTCGCGGCCAAGTCCGTCAAGAAAAAAGAAGCGCACAAGGAAAAAGAAATTAGGCCAACTAGGACGAAAGAGCCTCACGTTTCCTATCCGCCTCTGGAGTGGTGCCCGACGTGCCACAGCCCTGTCAGCAATAAAGAAGATCATTTCCGAAGGATGCCATCATGTAAGGGAGCACAATTTGAACAAAACGAAAAATACTGACTATAGAGAACTACAGTTGACAAGAGGGAAGGTAGCCCTTGTCAGTTCTCATCGCTACGATGAACTAAATAAAGTTCATTGGATGGCTCGACTATGCAAAGACGGCGTTACTTACTACGCACAGCGGACTGTGGTTCTGCCGAACGGGAAGAAAACAACTTTATCCCTGCACAGATTTATAATGGGATTAGAGCACGGGGATCCAATGACAGTAGATCACATCAACGGTGATCCATTGGACAATAGAGACTGTAATCTTCGTTTGGCAACACGAACACAGCAAACTTACAATCAGAGACGGCGGGGCAATACAAAATATGGGTATAAGGGTGTTGTTTATCTCAAAAGAGATAATAAGTGGGAGGCAAGAATAAAAATAAACAAGGTGCCGACATACCTTGGACAATTCGACAACCCAGAGGAAGCGCACGAGGCATATATCGCAAAAGCTAGGGAAATACATGGGGAATTTTTCAGAGAAGATGAGGGTATCATAATACAAAAGAACCTATTTAATTCGGATATGTTTGCTCCGGGGCGCTGGAAACGTCTTCCAACCGTAACATTGAGATGTGTATGGTGTGACAATTTATTTAGTTGGCGGGTTGACGGTTGGCAACTTTCAAAACTTGGTCCACCATCAACATGTTGCAAGAGTTGCCAAAATAAGGCGTGGTGGCGATCTCAAGGTGTACGTTGGGATTCTAAAACGTGGGGAGTATGGTACGGCATGATGAGGCGCTGTTACAATTCTGAGAGAGAAGACTTTAAACGATACGGACAACGAGGTATTAAGGTGTGCGAAAGATGGAACAAGGTTGAGAACTTCGTTGAGGATATGGGATTAAAACCAGATGGTCTATGGCTTGAACGTATTAACAATGATGGAAACTATGAACCGTCGAATTGCTGCTGGGCTACCCCAAAAGAACAGGCTGGAAACCGAAGGACATCATTAGTAAACCGAGTGGAAAATATCGGATGTAAGCGTCCAGCCGCGTAAAGGATAATAAATGCCGAACCACAGCGGAAAACGGACTTTGGATATTCCTTTATCGTTGACACTTCGATGTGTCTGGTGTGGAGAATTATTTTCTGTGGTTCTAAAAGGGGGGAAGAGAAGTGTGTGCTATCTTTCTCATCCTCCGGCGACCTGTAGCCCTAGATGTGCGGGAAGACTGATGACGTGGCGCAATGAACGAAAGAGACCAGCATGAAACCTTATTATTCTCACGCGGGCATTACCATCTACCACGGCGATTGCCGGGGGATTATCCCTACGCTGAAATTCGACCATTGCTTGACAAGCCCACCATACGATGGTTTACGAGAATACGGCGAAAGTTTTGAGAGGCTTAATTGGCGCGGAATCATGCAGAACTTGGCGCTGGCTTTACCTGAAGGCGGAACTATTGTTTGGAATGTGGCCGACCAGACTATCGACGGGTCCGAGACGGGAACATCTTTTCGGCAAGCTTTATGGGCTATGGATTGTGGTCTAAGGCTGCATGACACTATGATTGCGGTGCAGGAAGGAGTCAAATTTCCAGACGCAAACCGCTATCATCCAGCATTTGAATATGTGTTCATTTTCTCTAAAGGTGCGCCGCGCCACTTCAATGGAATACGCGACTGGAAGAATAAATACGGCGGCTCAACGATGCATGGAACCGACAGACAGAAGAATGGCTCTACGCAAAAGATCAGCGGGCCGGGTAGGCTTATACCGGAGCTAAGTCTAAGGCGCAACTGGTGGATTATATCCAACGCTTACACTGGTGAGACTTGCGGGCACCCTGCTCCTATGTCGATGCGGCTAGTACGCGATCATTTGACGACATGGAGCGCGCCGGGAGAAATTATATTGGACCCCTTCATGGGTAGCGGCACAACGCTGGTAGCGGCCAAGAATTTAGGCCGCAAAGCCATCGGCATTGAGATTGAGGAAAAATATTGTGAAATCGCAGCTTCCCGTTTGAGCCAGGAAGTGTTCGACTTCGAGGTGAAAGCATGAGCTGCACCCATGAGCAGTATTTGGAGGCTGAGGAACTTTCCTGTCGTCGTATAGCCAAGTCCTGCAACGAAGGCACCCAAGGCGCTCAGGAGTGGTTAAAGACGGCTGAGGCCCTACTACAGCGTCGGCGTGAGCATATACAGGTGTGCAAGAAATGCGGGGCTAAACAATGAACTGCAAAAATTGCGGGAAGCAAATTGAGTTCGCTAAATCGTTTATCCCTGATAATCCTTGGCGACACTCAGAAGATGGTATGTTTGTCTGCTTCGACTCGCAAGGGAATCCTATGCGCGATGAGGATGGGGAGTATCTCAAAGCGGAACCGAAGGAAGATTAGAACTCAATTAATCTTCGAGCCGCATCTTTCCACGCATCCTCGTCTGTATTGTATATTCCACTGAGAATTTTGTACAGAACCGGAACCAAACCGGGGACATCGAATGGCTCTCTCGGACGGCGTATTTCCTTCTTTGAGTGGTCACGAAAAACATACGATCTAGGCCAACGATCTAATACTTTTTCTTTGTCTGTCATTTTCTTCTCTCCCGGTAAAGGCGGCGTTCTTCCTCTATATCGTCCCGATCTATTCGTGAAGACAATTCATTTTTTGGAAATACGTTATCTTCCTCTGGCTGGATGCGGAACTTGATCCCCATATCCTTCAGGACTTTCTTGGATAGGTAGTCACACTCATCGTTTTCATCGCGTGGTATCCAAACCAATTTAGCCCTGCTCTTTAATTTCTTCCATACCGTTTTTGCTTTTTCGTAGAACGGCTTGTAAAGACCACCCTTGGCCTTCCATTTCCCGTTCATTTGCATCACTACCAGTTTGGAATCTCCACGAATAATAGCAACGCCAGGATGCTTGAGAATTTCCTCAGCGACAGCTATAAACGCTGCGTACTCAGAGCAATTATTTGAATAAGCTGGGCCGTGGCCGATATATCCACCACTCTCAAATACTTTAGTCCCATCGACTTTGACTAAAGCACCCCACGCCCCATGTCCTCCAGGATTATGGGGCTCCATACACCCATCGAACCAACCTTCAATCATTTTCTTCCCTCCGGCTTAAGTACATGAAGGCTTCGCCAGCCCCGTTATTTGTTTTTTGGAAAAATCACTTTAATTTCATGCGGCGGGTTGGACTTAATTGCGGGTTTGCTAGGATATGAATCCCTACGAACTTCACGGATTTCTCGAACTCTCTCAAAATGAGCTTTCAGACTTTTAGACCAGTTGGTCGTTTTCATGCACTCCACCCTATTTTCTTGCTGTTGCTTTTGTTCTTAAAGGGTATGTTTGATTCAGAGGGAGCAAAGCAAAGTCTGGGTAAAAGGTAGACTTTGCAAGCGTAAATGACAGTATGCCGTCATCGTCGGTCGCTTTGCAGTGTGCAGGACGGATTGGCTATTTTCGGCTCCCGCAGAAGTCGAATCCCCTAACGAGTTCCCCGGCGCACACGCCTACTGGACCCGACTGACACTCCGGGTAGCAATTCCCGTTGCCTCAGCAGAGCCAAGAAACGGTACTCCCGTGGAAGCCGACTAACCGAATTGTTCGGGGCGAGTTCCATACCATCCACCTTGGTCATCTTTAGGGTTGCATAAAACAATCGGATATGTCAAGATAAATATTAAGCGGGGTGTGTTTTATCCTCCGTTCCGTGCTCACCTTGGTCGGTTCCCACGGCACCCCGCCCTTCTTCCTCCTCCGTAGCAAGCACCCCAGAGCAGACCCAAGCATCGATCCTCTGGGGTGCTTCTGCAAGCATCTACAAAATAATGCTTGACTTTTTAATGGATGCTTGCCATTATACTTGCATGATGGGCGTAAGCATCCAAATCGGTTCCCGTGTGTACATTCGTACTGCGATTTGCGGAGAACCTGGAGTTGTGCATGAAATCGACCGCAAGGGATGCGCTAAGGTCGAATGGGTAGACCTTCCTGAACTGGGCCGCTGGACATCCCACTCCGTCGATACGCTTGTAGTCGATGAGGCGTTCACTGTGCGCCAGCTAGACCTATTCGAGTTTGACGAGATCGCAGCGTAATCTAGTACAAATTAGTACCCTCAAGGCGCAGATAATTTCTGCGCTTTTTGCTTGCGTAAGATACAATAGAGGCGTAGGATAATCCAACTAGGAATTGACTGAAAAACGGAGAGGAAAACAGATGAAAAGAGTATCCTTAGCAATCCTCGCGCTTGCCTTTACACTGGCAGCGCACGCCGACACCCTGAAACTTATCTCCACTGGAAGCAATATCGCAGGTGGAGTATATGCGTACCCGTACTACTTCTCCATCAACAACAGCGCCACACTCACCCCGTTGATGTGCTTGTCCTACGACAACAGGGTCACCACAGGAGAGTCCTGGACGGCCACTGTTACGGCCTTAACAACATCTTCGGTTGTAACGACACAGAAGAACGAAGAGGCTGCATGGCTGCTTCTCAACGCGCAGGAGTATCCAGGCAACATAGACAGCGACAATCTTGCTGCCTGGAGTCTGTTCTCCAGCGATGTGCCGATGGATGCAGGTGCAACTGCGCAGCTTTCCTTGGCGGCGGCAGGATACAAAAGCATCATTCCTGCCGATTTTGTAATTTACACTCCTGTTGGCGGAAGCCAGTCGAGCGGGGGAATTCCTCAGACGCTCATCGGCGACAACGTGATTGTAACTGAAACGCCGGAGCCGTACAGTCTTCTGCTGCTTGGCACAGGGCTGGCAGGATTAGCGTATTTGAAACGGAGAGGACACGTCAAAGTAATTTCTTAACCCTAGTACGCGGCGGGCTGGATACCGAGA
>Ga0182013_10002497_pt1 | contig 23935 bp, 17 predicted proteins | sample 612S2MmetaG_FD_120487 | JGI IMG/M metagenome (GOLD analysis project Ga0182013, IMG submission 120487) | Permafrost microbial communities from Stordalen Mire, Sweden - 612S2M metaG | ecosystem: Environmental > Terrestrial > Soil > Wetlands > Permafrost | place: Sweden: Stordalen | collected...
CACGGTCGACTTGCGGTTGATAGTGCAGCTGGAACTCGCGGTTCTGCAGCGCGCGGCGCAGATCGGACTCGAGCGCCGCGCGGGAAGCGACGAGCGTCTGTATCGTCGGATCGAACAGGCACATCGCGTTGCGGCTCTGCGCTTTGGCGCGGTACATCGCCAACTCGGCGCGCTTGAGCACGTTGTCGACAGTGTCGGGCGTCTCCGGAAAGAACGTGATGCCGACCCCGGCCGTGCTCGTATATTCATAGTTGGAGAGGTGATACGGCTTGCCGAACGCCGCGAGAATCGCTTGCGCGACGGCCTTGGCTTGTGCCGCGGTCTCGGCCGAGTCGGCACTCGAGCATTCCAGCAGCACGACGAATTCATCGCCGCCGATGCGCGCGACGATATCGCCGCCGCGAACGCAAGCGGTGAGCCGAACCGCGACTTGCTGCAGCAACAGATCGCCGCTATCGTGACCGAGCGTGTCGTTGAGCGTTTTGAAATCATCGAGGTCGATCGACAACAGCGCGCCCATGTGCCCGCGAGCGATCGCCGCGCCGAGCGATTCCCCCAACCGCTCGCGAAACAGCAGCCGGTTGGGCAAGTCGGTCAACACGTCGTAGAAGGCGAGGTGCTCGACCTTTGCTTCGGCGGCTTTCCGATTCGTGATGTCGGTGTTGATGGCCAAGATCGCGCGCGGTTCCCCGTCGTCGCCGCGCACGAGCGTCCGGCGGCTCTCGACGCTCAGGCGCGTGCCGTCACGGCGGAAGTGCGCAAGCTCGCCGCTCCATTCGCCCTGCTCGACGGCGGACTGCGCACTCGCCGCCGCATCGCCGGATGTTTGAAAGACGTCGGCGGCGAGGCGGCCGGCGACGTCGTTCCCCGTCCACCCGTATAGTCGTTCGGCGCCTTTGTTCCAGTACAGGATGCGGTCGTCCAGGTCGACGACGACGATGGCGTCCTGCGCTTTGTCGAGCAGCTCGGCCTGTTCCCTCAGCCGCTGGTGTGCTTTTTCGAGTTTGCGCCGCGACGAGATCGACTCGGTGATGTTGCGAAAATAGATCGACATCCCGTCGGGACGCGGGAAGCAGCGCATCTCGTACCAGCGTTCCTCGCGCTTGTCCGGGGCCTCGAACATACTCGCCGCCGCGCGCACGGATGCCGTCTGCAGACCGCGGAACATCGCCGGTGATAAAAAGCCGGGAATGGCCTCGAGGATGCTCGTGTGCAGCGCCTCCGCCCGATCGACGCCGAACTCGCCGCACGCCGCGTCGTTGAGGTAGACCAGGCGCAGCGCGACATCCAATGAGATGAAACAGTCCGAGATACTTTCGAGCACCTCGGATTCCATCCGAAACGCCTCCGCGCGCTCGCGTTCGACGATGTATTCTTCGCGATAGCGCGCCACGGTGTTGAGCATCAGCCCCGCGCAGATATAACTCAATAAATACGCCGCGAGTGCGAACAGCGGCCCGGACGCGAAAACCGTGCTCAGGCGCGGGAAGAGCACGGCACTGATGAGCACCGGAGCGATGAGCAGCGTCTTGCCCAGGAAGCGGCCCATCACGGGGCCGTTCACCAGCCGGTTGAAGGCCAGCAGCGGAAAAAACCAGACCAGGTAGATGAAGAAGTTGAAGTGCTCGCCGGCGCCCGTTGCAGCGAGGACCGCGCCCGCGCTCAGATGGACCCCGAAGTAGACCGTCGAGACGATCGCAACCGTGTCCAAGGCGACTTTCGGAAAGCAGAGCAGTGTGAGCAGCGTGCCGCCGGCAAAGGCAAAACAGCAGTAGACGAGGGCGGTCTCCGCTCCGGTCACCGACCCCTGACGTGCGGCGATCATCCCCAGCACGGCGCCGGCGATCGCCAGCGCATTGGTGATCAGCAGCGCGCGCCGTGCGAGCAAGCTCGAAGACCGGTGGGCAGCCGCCTGGAGCTCAGCGGCTGCCCAAGGGCGCGTTTGTACCGGGCCGACAACGTCGGCGTGCTCGAGGTCGGGCGGCGCTGGGCCGGCCGGGGACCGCTGGTTGACGCGAGACATGGATTACCTACCGGATGTTGTCGGTTGCCATGCTCAGACATTTAGCGGAGCGGGCAAGCGTGGAGTCGACCACGAAGGCAGCCTGCCGGCTCGGTTGAAATATAGGGCGGACCAGGCTGCTCAAGGCCGTCCTTCCAGCTTGGAGGAAGCGACTCATGGCTGACTCGACGCAAGCTGTCGTCGGTCACGAAACCGACCCGCCCGCGCGGCTCGGATGGATGTCACATCCGGCGCCGCGGCCCGAACTCAACGAAACGATCACCTATCGTTGCGGGTAGGAATAATTACGCGACCGTCTTGGGCCGCCGGGTGTTTTTTTCTCGGAAAGCGCCGGTCAAGGGTTGCCGCCGGCGCAGCCCGCGCGGAGGTTCGGGCGCCGCTTGAGATAATGCGTGCATGATGGCCCACTACCCGACGATCATCCAGGGCGGCATGGGGGCGGGAGTCTCTTCGTGGAGACTGGCTCGCGCAGTGTCCGAACTCGGTCAGCTGGGTGTCGTCTCGGGGACGGCGCTCGACCAAATTCTTGCGCGCCGGCTCCAGGACGGTGATTCGGGCGGCCACATGCGGCGCGCGCTCGATCATTTTCCGGTCGCGGAGATGGCCGAACGGGTCTGGGAGACATTTTTCATCGCGGGCGGCAAAGCTCCCGAGGCGCCGTACAAAAGCACGGCGATGCCCGCGCAGCATAGCACACGCGAGTTGCAAGAACTCATCATCGTCGCGAACTTCGTCGAAGTCTTCCTTGCTCGCGAGGGTCATGCGAATCCGGTCGGGATCAACTATCTCGAGAAAATCCAGATTCCGCACTTGCCGTCCTTGTATGGTGCGTTGCTGGCCGGCGTCGGCTACGTCATCGTTGGGGCGGGGATCCCGCTCAAGATTCCAGAGGCAATCGAGCGGCTAGTGCTCCACGAGCCCGCGACGTATCCGCTGCAGGTCGTCGGCGCGCAAGAGGGCGACGATACCGCACTTACCTTCGTTCCGCACGATTTCGTCGGCGGAAAACGGGCACCGCTCGCGCGACCGCGCTTTCTGCCCATCGTCGCGTCAAACGTTCTAGCGACGTCGCTGGCGAAAAAGATCGGCGGCCACTTCGACGGGTTCGTGATCGAAGGGCCGACCGCCGGCGGGCACAACGCGCCGCCGCGCGGCAAGCAGCAACTCGATGCCAGCGGCGAAGTGCACTACGGCGAGCGCGACCGGGTGGACTTGCAGAAGATTCGCGATTTGGGACTGCCGTTTTGGCTAGCTGGAGGCTACGGCTCACCGGAAAAGCTGCATGAAGCGCTTGCGTTCGGTGCCGCCGGCATCCAAGTCGGCACGGCATTCGCCTTTTGCGCCGAGTCCGGCCTACGGGCCGATTATAAACGCGCGATTATCGAGCAGGCGGTCAACGGTGATGCCCACGTGCGTACCGACGCGTTGGCCTCACCGACCAATTTCCCGTTCAAGGTGGCTGAACTCAAAGGAACGGTCTCCGAGCAGGACGTGTACCTCGCGCGCCCGCGCATCTGCGACTTGGGTTTTTTGCGCGACGCTTACCGGACACCGAAGGGCGATATCGGTTACCGCTGTTCGGCGGAGCCCGTCAATGTCTACGTGTCCAAGGGCGGAAAACGAGAGGATACGGTCGGCCGCAAGTGCATCTGCAACGCGCTGCTCGCGACGATCGGCCAACCGCAGCGGCGCAAGGGCAAGATCGAGGAGAAGGGCATCGTGACCTCCGGCGACGATCTGATCGAGATCGGCCGCTTCGTCCACCCCGATCGGCTCGAATATCACGCCTCCGACGTCATCGCGATTCTGCTCGGACAGTCACCGGCGCTTCAACGCAAACCCGGAGCTGCGGCGACGACGTGACCCGCGGACGACCGGGCCCCAGGAGGCGCCGGCTGCCGGGCTGTCTCATACTGGAGCTACGTGGCACTCTTAGACGGTAAGATCGCACTCGTTACCGGCGTTGCGAACCGCTGGTCCATCGCAACCGGTATCGCGCGAGCCCTGCACGCGCACGGCGCCCAGCTGTGTTTCATCTATCAGGGTGAGCGCGTGCGCGACGAGGTCGAGAAGCTGGCCGGCGAACTCGGCGGCGCACGCTTCTACGCTTGCGACGTCACGTCCGACGAGGCGTTGGCCGACTTAGCCGCGTGCATACGCCGAGACTACGGCCGCCTCGACGTTTTGGTGCACTCGATCGCCTACACCCGTAAAGAGGATCTGCAGGGCAAATTCTACTCGACGTCGCGTGACGGTTTCGCGCTTGCGCTCGACGTCTCGTCGTACTCACTCATCGGGTTGACCAACGCACTTGTCGACGTTCTCGCCGACGGTTCGAGCATCATCGCGCTCACCTACTTGGGCGGGACGGCGATCATCCCGAACTACAATCTCGCCGGCATCGCGAAAGCCGCGCTCGAATCGATCGTGCGCTATCTCGCGTACGATCTGGGCGAGCGTGGAATCCGGGTCAACGCGATTTCGGCCGGCCCGATCTCGACGGCGAGTTCGCGGCAAGTGAAGGGCTTCAAGACGATCCTGGACCGAGTCGCCTCGGCCTCACCGCTGCGGCACAACGTGACACCCGAAGACGTCGGCAACACGGCGGTGTATCTAGCATCCGATTTGTCACGCGCCGTCACGTCCGACGTGCATTTCGTCGATGCCGGCTTTCATTCGGTCGGCATGTGGGACGACGCGCCGGGGCGGTCGCGCGAGAATGCGAACGGCAGCAGCGTCGAACGAGTGAAGGATCCGACTTAGTCGCATTGACCATTACTTGCGCTGGACCCTCGCGAGGCGGTGCGGACCTTATGTCGCCAACGCGCCTGGATTGGCCTCGGTCGTCGATAACATCGCGAACTGCATGGGCTTGTAGTAGCCGGCGCGAGCTGCGAAATCGTGGGCGCAGGCGTTCGCGACGTAGCCCGCGATCGTACGCAGCAACTCGCGAGCCGACGCGTGAGCGATCCGCCGAAAGAGCGCGACATCGGCCGTCCGGGCGTAGGGCAGCAGCTCGTGGTTTCCGGTCACGTAGAGGTTGGTCGTGTCGTCCGATTCGCCGGGTCCGATAGCAAGCGCGCCGCTGAATTCCGGAAACGCGCCGACGGAGCCCAGCGACCAGGTAACGCCGTACACGTGCTCTCGATCGTGCGTCGCGCGCCGGGGGTACACGTTGGCCCACAGACGCCGCTCGACGACCGAACGCCGCTCGGCAAAGAGACCGTTCGGCAGGCGCAGAGCGATGCACGCGCTGCCGTCACTCGACCGGTGATGTGCGATAAACGCTATAAGAAACCGCGCGGCGTCGTCGTACGGGGCACGAACGATCCGTGTTGTTTTGTCAATCATTGACACCTCTCCGTCCGGTAATAATAGCGCGAAATTGCCCGACACGCCCAGCGTGCGAGATGCCTCTGTGCGATGTTGTTGTAAAGATGTACCGGTGTGCGAGTATCCGGGAGGCGGCTAACTGTCGTGTTCGGCAGCCCCGACCGCAGCGTACATACCCGCGTCGAAGCGCGACGTCAACATCCGGAAGACGAACGTGAACCCTGGCCAAAGCGACACGTTTTTCCCGCGCGCGTCTTGGTACCAGCTCGAGCAGCCGGTCGCCCAAACCGTGCCCCGCATACGCCGTTGGAGGCCGGCGTTGAACGCCTGCATGACGCCGGGCTTCACATCGAGTGCCGGCGCGATCGTGTTTCGGGCGTGCTCGATGGCGCCGACGATGTAGCGGTACTGCGCTTCCATCATCACGATCATCGAATTATGCCCGAGCCCGGTATTCGGTCCGATGACTAAGAAGAAATTGGGAAACCCGCTCACGCTCGTCCCCAGGTACGCGTGCATTCCGTCCCGCCAGACGTCACCGATTTCGATTCCGTTCCGGCCGTGGATGCGAACCGGCGCGAACCCCTGGGTTGCCTTGAATCCGGTGCCGTAAATGATGACGTCGGCCGGAACCTCGCGTCCGTCGCTCGTGACGACCGAATCGGCACGCACTTCTGCGACCGCCGCGTTAACGAGTTCGACATTCGCGCGCGCCAGCGTGGGATAGTAATCGTCGGAGATGAGAATTCGCTTGCAGCCCGCGCGGTACGCGGGTGTAACTTTCGCGCGCAGCAGCGGATCGGGCACGGAGCGCTCGATGAACCGCCGCATCGCGCTTTCTTGCCGCTCGAGCAGCTCGGGTTTGAACGCGAAACCCAACGCGCGGATTTCGAGCATCCAGTAGATGGCCAGCCGCTCGAGTCGGGCGTAGAACGGAAACCACGCACGTGCGATCTTGCGCCGTGCGCCGACCGGCGCGTCCCGGCGCGGGATGATCCACGGCGGTGTGCGGCTGAAGATCGTGAGCTTCCCCGTCCGCGGCGCGACCTGCGGCACGAATTGGATCGCGCTCGCGCCCGTGCCGATCACCGCGACGTTTTTGCCCGCGAGATCGACGGAATGGTCCCATTGCGACGAATGGAACGAGGGTCCGGTGAACGTTGGGCGACCGGGGATGTCGCCGAAGTTCGGCTTATTGAGCGGACCCATCGCGCACACGAGGATTCGGCTGCGCAGCACGTTCCCGGTGGCCAAGGCGACCGTCCACGTGACGGTCGATGCATCGAAGCGTGCTTCGACGACGTCGCTGTTGAAGCGGATATGTTCGAGCAGACCCCGCTCGCGCGCCGTTCGCTTGAGATAGGCCAAGATCTCGGACTGCGCCGGATAGATTCGCGTCCAATTCGCGCTGCGCTCGAAGGAGAACGAATACAGCATCGCGGGGATATCGCAGGCGCAGCCGGGATAGATATTGTCGCGCCACGTGCCGCCGACGTCGGCGGCGCGTTCGAGAACGATAAACGAGTCACGCCGCGCTTTCTTGAGTTGGATCGCAAGCCCGAGGCCGCCGAAGCCGGCACCGACGACGATGACTTCGGCATCGAGGCGCAAGGATGCCGGAGCAGCCCGTGCGGCGGTCATCGCGTGGCCGGATGCGTGCGTCGGCCGGACCGCCGCGCGACGAGCCGTGCGGCACGCGGACCGAGCAGCCGCGCAAGCACGTCGAAAAGGCGTGCCTCGCGGCCGACCAACACGCGATCGCTGTTGCGCAAGATCGCGCGAACGATGAGCCGCGCCGCTGTCTGGGGTGCTTGCGTGAGCACGTTCCGCTCGAACGCGGCGATACCGCGGCGATAGCGTTCCTGGTCGGCGGCGGCGATGCGTGTCGAACGCGCAATGTTGGTTTTGATGCCGCCGGGATGAACGGTCAGAACGTGAACGCGTCCGCGCAGCTCTTCGCGCAGCGCTTCGCTGAAGCCGCGGATGGCGAATTTGCTCGCCGCGTACGCCGCTTGGCCGGCCGGCGCGACGATCCCGAACGCGCTCGAGACGTTGACGATCGTCGAGCCCTGCGTTTGGAGCAGCGTGGGCAGGAACGCCTTGATGCCGTAGACGGTGCCCCAAAAGTTGATGTCCATCAACCAGGCCATCTCCTCGGTGCAAAGTTCGCTGACGTCGCCGGCGATCGACACCCCGGCGTTGTTGATGAGAACATCGACATGCCCGTGCTCGTCGAGTGCCTCGGCGGCGAAGGCGTCGACGGCGACTTTGTGCGCCACGTCGACGACATGCCGCGAGACCGTGGTGCGGTTGCCGACCATGCGGACCGTGTCGGCAAGTCCCGCCTCGTCGCGGTCGGCGAGCGCGAGCGCGTAGCCGTGCCGCGCCAATTCGACGGCGAGTGCCCGGCCGATGCCCGAACCCGCGCCCGTGAGCGCGGCGACTTTTTGCTGCCGGGCACCGAGCGCGGCAGCGGTGGCCGCGATGCTCGCGTCGAGCGCGCGTCGCGCTTCAGGGATGACGCGCGCGAAGTTGATGAACGCGTGCGGCAGCGTCGGACGCAGGTCGTACTTGACGCGCACGCCGGCTTCGCGCAGACGCAAATAGTATGCGCGGCCCTCGTCAACGAGTGGATCGTAGTGCGCGGCAAGGATGTATGCCGGCGGGTGCCGCTCGGGAGCGGGCGCGTCGAGCGGAACGTACAACGGATCTGCGCGGTCGGCGGGTGCGTTCAAAGCGTGCTTCATGAACCAGTCGACCGACGCGGGAGTGAGCGGCAAATTCCCGTTGAACTGTGCGCGCGACGGAAAACGGCCGGTGCCGTCAACGGACGGATAGATGAGCAGGGCGTACGCCGGACGCGGCAGCTCACGCGAGTCGGCGTAGTTCGCGATCGCCGCGGCGAGACCGCCCCCAGCGCTGTCGCCGCCCACGCCGATTCGCGCCTCATCGACGAACAATGCCGGTGCGTTTCGGCACAGCCAAGCATACGCGTCGAAAGCGTCCTCGTAACCGCGCGGAAAACGGTGCTCCGGACCAAGCCGGTACTCAACGGAACATACGGCGAAGCGGCCTTCGCGCGCGATGTACCGCATGAGCGAATCGTACATCTCGACGCTGCCGATCACCATCCCGCCGCCGTGAAAGTAGAGCAGCGCGGGGAACACGCCGTTACCGTCGTCGCGCGGATGGTACAGCCGAGCCTCGAGGATCTCGCCGTCGCTCGCGGGGATCGTCAGGTAGCGCACCGCGACGCCGCCCGGGTCGCGGATTCCGAAGCGCCGGTTCGCGGCGATGGCGCCCCGGCGCATCCCGCGAACGCTGGCCCCCGGGTAGAACGCGCGGCCGCTCTGCTTCGCCAGCCACATGATGAGCGCGAAGCGCCGGTCGAGCGCCATCGTCGTCGTTCGCCTCGCGAGCGGTTAGCCGGCGCTCAAGGAGCCCGCTCGGCGCCGGCTTCGAGCGTGGCAGTCGTCACGAAGATCATCATCCTTCGCTGCGCGTCCGTTTTCCCGGCGAAACGCAAACGTTGCCTGTCGTTTGGCGTGGGTTACTCGAGAGCCGCGGGTGGGCTCGTGCTCAGTACTTGCGCCAAGAGCGCGTTGATGAGGGCTGCTTGCGCGGCCAGGTCCGGCGTCAGCGCGAACGCCACGGGTTCAGCGAAGCTGAACCCAGCTAGGCGGCCTGTCCTGCGAGCATCCGTTCGATCGCTTCGTTGTCGCACGGTTCCGAAAGAAAGAATCCTTGGCCGTAGTCGCAGCTCATCGCGACGAGCATGCCCAGCTGATCCAGGTTCTCGATGCCTTCGGCGACGGCGACCAGACCCAGGTTGTGAGCGAGCTGGATGATCGTTCGGACGAGCTCGAGGCCGTTGCGCGTATCCATCTTCGTGATGAACGAGCGATCGATCTTCAGCGCTTTGACCGGAAGGTCGCGCAGAACCGAGAGCGATGAGTAGCCGACGCCGAAATCATCCACGTGAAGCTCGAACCCGGCATCAGATACCGCCGCCAGCATTTTCTCGGTCCGGATCGACTTCTCCATGATTGCGCTCTCGGTGATCTCGAGATGGACGCAATCCGGAGTCAACGCCGCGGCCGTCAGCGTTTCACGCAAGTGCGAGATGAGATCCGGGTGGGTGAATTGTTTGCTCGAAAGGTTGATGCTCACGCACAGCGCCGGATCCGCAAAGCGAGATCGCCAGCCGGCAAGCGCGTTGCACGCCGTGGCGAGTACCCAGCGATCGACCGCGATGATCGTGTTGCTGGCTTCTGCTCGTAAGATAAAGTCGTTCGGATACAACAGACCGCGCCGCGGATGCTCCCATCGGACGAGCGCCTCGAAGCGCGAGATCGTCGAATCGGCCAGCCGCACGATGGGCTGATAAACGACGCGCAGCTCGCCGCGCTCGACCGCATGCCGCAGATCGCCTTGCAGGTCGGGACCGAACCGATTGCCGGCGTCGACGGCACCGCTGAAAACCATCGACCGCGCCCGGCCGCCGGCTTTCGCAACGTACATCGCCGAGTCCGCGTCGCGCAGGATCGTTTCGGGATTGTCGTATCCCGCCGTGCCCATCGCGATGCCCACGCTGACCGTCGCGTAGACGCCCTGTGAATCGACGAAAACCGGCTTGCGCATCTCCGTGCCGATGCGGTTCGCCGCTTCTTGAGCGTCGGACGCATCGCGAATGCCGTTGAGCAGGATGGCGAACTCGTCGCCGCCGATCCGGGCGACGATATCTTCGGTCCGAGCACAGCTCTCGAGCCGCCGAGCGGTGATTTCGAGCAGATGGTCGGCGACCATGTGACCGAACGCGTCGTTGATCTCTTTGAAATGATCGAGATCGATGAACATTACGGCGAACAAGCACGACGAACGCCGCTTGATCAAGGCGATCGCGCGCTCGACGTGGTCGAAAAACGTGTTGCGATTCGCTAAGCCCGTCAACGGATCGACCGCGGCCCGCCGGCGCAGATCGTCGGCCAGCTCTTTGTGCGCCGTGATGTCGTGCGCGACATGCACGAAACCCTGCGACGAGCGTTTTTTCCCCGCGCGCAGCCGGCTGATTTTCTCGCTTCCCAGGAAGCGTGAACCGTCTTTGCGCAGGAACCAGCGCTCTTCGTCGACCTTTCCCAGGATCGACGCTTTCTGCAACACGATCTCCGGAACGCCGTTGGAGATATCTTCCGGCGCGAAAAGCTCGGCAAACTGTTTGCCGATGATCTCGTGATCGGCGTACCCGAGCACGCGATGAGCGGCCGAATTCCAGCTCGTTATCGAGCCGTCGAGCGCGAGCGAGAAGATCGCATACTCCGGCACGCTCTCGATGAGGATGCGTAAACGTTCTTCACTGTCTTGCAAGGCTTCTCGCGCACGATGACTTTCGGTCATGTCGGCGACAAATTTCGTAAAGCCGATTAGTCCTTTGCCGGCGCCGTAGATCGGCGCCATGTTGTTTGCGGCCCAGAACCGCGTTCCGTCTTTGCGCACGTTCCAGCGCTCATGGGTCGTTCGACCGCCGGTATGCGCTTCGTGCAGTTCGTTTTCCGGAACCCCGGCCGCGAGGTCTTCGGGGGTGAACGTCACTTTGAACGATTTGCCGACGATCTCACGCTTCGAATAGCCGTACGTGTTTTCGGCGCCCGTGTTCCAAGTGATGATATCGCCCGTCGGCGAGATGGCAAAGATCGCGTGCTCGCTCAAACTATCGATTAGGGAGCGATAAAGAACGTCGTCTGCATCGAGCACGCTGGACTTCACCGACGGCATCCGCTGCGCCGTCTCCGTTGGGTCTTCACGCTCCATTGCTTCCGCATGCTACCAGACGTGAAACGTCGGCGCCTAGCATAGACGCAGTCTTGACACGAAATTGATGCTGGGTCGAGCGTCGGATGCGACCGCTCGAACGACGGCGGTTTGGGCGAGCGCGTTACTCGGACTCCGAGCGGCGTTGCGTTACCGGCCTTACCCAGTTCTTTGCGGGCGACGGCGGCAACGCATCAAGAAACGCATTCTTCGTGCGCGTCCGATCGGTCCGCGAAGTGTTCGTGCGAATCGGCCCTCGGCGAATCGTGAACGCAAATGAACGGAGTCCGTGCGGTACGGCCGCACGGACCCTTTCGGAAGTCCTCAGCTCACGGCTGCGGGCTGCCTGCGTTCCGGGACGCTTAGACCGATCCAGTCGCGATAGAATGCCTCGATGTCGGGTTTGAAGTCGTGCACGACGGGATACCACGGCGTCGGCGCCTCGACGTCGTGCAGAACACCGCAGTCCGGGCAGCAGTACTCGCGGAATACTTGCCAGGCGGGATCGGGCGCCATGAGCTTCGGGCAGACCTCGTTGAGCCGCTCCTCGCTATCACGCACGTAAACGAGCGCATCGAGTTTCCAGTTTTGCCGGTAGTCACCGAAAACGTATCCGCACGAGCACTTGTTGACCCACTGCTTCGTGCTCGCATCTTGCACGATGAAGAGCTGCGGACCCAAAGGCAGGACGATCGTGTCTTTCCAAGTTACGCGCTCTTGCAGCACCTTCAAGAAGAGCGTGAAATCGCTCCGCATCCTTGGGCATGAAGAGCATCCGGTGAGACGTCGGAGATCATCGGCGTGCTCGACGTCACCGGTTTACCGGCTCGTGCGGCCGCACCTCGTGACGGTTTTGATGGAGCGTTGAGGCGCACAGAAACTGCTAGTCTTCATGTGTCGGGTAAACCCGACACATTCTCGGCTTCTTGGGTCAAGAGTCGGACGAGGTTCGAGCGCTTTTCGTCGTCGAGTCCGAGCGCCTGGGCCAAGTATGCGTCGATCGATCCGTACGATCGTCGCATCTGATCGAACGCTGCCTGGAGGTAGTTCGGCCGGGCGGCCATCACGAATTGCAGCAGCTCGGGCGGTGTCGACGCGCTGAAGAAGTTCGAGATGTCGCGCATATACGAATTGGTCAGCGCATAGTCTTCGAGAATATGTTCCTGCGGCGTTCCCAGCGCGAGCAGCAGCGCTGAGATCGCAAATCCCGTGCGATCTTTCCCACTCGTGCAGTGCAGCAGCAGCGGAAGATTCCGCTCGTCCAAGGCGTACGTCAGCGCGCGGGCAAATTCGGCGCTGTGATCGGTCACGAAGCGTCGATACTGCTCGACGAAGGCCCGCTCGATGTCTGGCCGGGTTACCGTCCCGCGTGAAACCTCGCGCAGCATTTCGAGCACGCCTTCCGCCATGAATCCGATTTCGACGCTCGTGATGTCGCTGGTAGGGGCCAAGCGATTGGGGAGCTCGCGGCGTTCGGAGGCAAGGCGAAAATCCACTAGCGTGCGCACGCCCAGCGCGGCAAGCTGCGCATGGTCGTCATCGGTCAACTTACTCAAACTGTCCGAGCGAAACACGCGCCGCCAGCGAACGCGTTTGCCTTGCGCGGCCGGATAACCGCCGATGTCGCGAAAGTTAACCGCGCCTTCGAGGTCGATCCGGCGCGCCAATTGTTCGTTCATCGTTCGATCGCCGTGCCGGAAGGCGCTGCCGTCCACATACCTCCATGGTAACCCAAGAGCGTGGCGATGCTCAACGGTGAACGTCAATGTTTCGCCCGGCTCGCGCTTGCGTGAAGATATGTAGCTTACGAGCGCGGATCGATGACGGCTTTGAGGAGGGTGCCGTTTGCCATGCGCTCGTAGGCGAGCGGGGCCGCGTCCAATGCGATGCGCTCTTGGACGACGTAGCGGGGGTCCAGCACTCCCGCCGCGATCAAAGCGAAGAGTTTGTTGCGGTAGCGGATCGCGGCGCCGATCGCGAAACGCAGCGCGAGTTCGGCGGCAAACGCTCGGGCGAGCGGGAACGGCCAGCTCTCGGTCGCGTGCGCCGCAACCGAAACGATTCGGCCGCTCTTGCGTGCCAGCCCGAAGGCTGCGTCCAACGTCGTTACCCGGCCGACCGCCTCGACCACGAGATCCGCGCCATCGCCGGCGGTGATCTCCGCGACGACGTCGGCCGCGGCTTCGGGCGCAACGGCGATCGATCCGTGCTCCGCCGCGAATCGGCGCCGAAGCGCGCTTGGTTCGACAACGACGACGGTTGCCGCGCCGGCGATTTGCGCACACAGGGCGGTAAGCTGACCGATCGGACCGCCGCCGACGATCGCGACGTTCTCCCCGACTTCAAGGCCGCCCAGATCGATCGCCGCCCAGCCGGTCGGCAAATTGTCGCAGACCAAGATCGCCGCCTCATCCGCGCAGCCGGGCGGCACGATGCCGAGCGTCACGTCGGCGAACGGAACCCGCACGAGTTCGGTCTGCGCACCGCTCGCTTCGGGTCCGAACGCGCGGCCGGAACCCAAGAACCGCCGTTGCGGGCATTCCCAATGCTCGCCGCGCGCGCACCAGCGGCAGACACCGCAGGCGCTGAAATCCGAACCGCAGACGCGATCGCCGGCCCGGATCGAACGCACGGCTGGGCCGATCTCGACCACGTCGCCGACGAACTCGTGACCCATGACGGTGCCTGGTTCGATGCCGGGCAAGTCGCCGCCGGCGAGGTGCAGATCGGTCCCGCAAATCCCGGCCAGCCGAATCGCTGCCGATGCCCAAACCGTACGACCTGCGCGACTACACGCTCTTGAACTCGCTGCGCGTGAGCTGCACGAAACCGAACAAGCCCTGGGAGATCGGTTACGACGACGGTGCCGGCACGACCATTGACGTCGGCTACGAAGCGATCATGCCGGCGTTCGACATCCACGACGCGGCGACGGACCCGATGGTCGCGGCCGCGCAGGCCGCCGCGGCGCAAGGCAACTTCGCCTGGGGCACCGCTTACAACGGCCACTTCGACCAGACGGGACATTTTCGCGGCCGGGTGTCGATTCGCGGCACGAGCTACCCGATCGACTATATGCTGCCACAGTTTGGCCACTCGAACTGGTAGTCCGAATTATGGGCTGACCAGATAGCGTAAGAGTCCCGGCCAGAATCTCGTTTCCCGCACTATCTATTGAGACCACGTCCTGATCGCTTACCGCATTGACGCCGAGCAAAACGCGGCTCGTTCCGCTGGCCACGCCTTCCACGGCAATTCCAGCTGAGTTTCCAGTGGCGTCGGCATAAAGCCCTATCCCGTTCGAGAATGTGAGTACTCCAATGGTACCCGATTGATAAAAGCCACCGGCACCCTGTGTAGAGAAGCCTGCAACCCCGTTCCCTGAAGTAGAAAATCCTCGCAGGCCGGATGCAGTGGTAGAGGTGCCTTGCACACCGGTTCCGCTTTGTGATGTGCCTTCTACGCCGAATCCCGCAGGTGACGTTCCTAGGATGCCTGCGTTAGCCCGGGTAGTCAGTATGAATGCGGTCCATGACACGCATTAGTTTAGCTCAAGATCTTGCGCGGAGATCGGTGACGGCTTATAATACACTGAGCCTCGGGATAGGTTCAGCGCTTCGGCTTGATGCGTGAGAGGCAAAGCATGTTCATGATCGATCATCGCTTTGCGCTCGACCCGCCGATGCGTCCGAGCGCGCTCTCTAAAAAATCGTTCTCCAACGCCAATCGGCCGATCTTCGCCTGCATCTCTTTGGTGTCGATATCGGTGCTCTTGGGAGCATCGCCGCCGAAGGCCGACGCAGGAGCTGAGATTGTCATTAAACGATGGAGTTTGGATGAACGTCGAAGCGCTTAGCGAGTTCGGCGATGGTCTGATCGCCCTTGATGGCCGCGATCGCCACCTTCGCCTTGAACGTCGGTGTGTGGTTACGACGAGAACGACTCAAGATGACTTGCTCCTCCCGCGGGGTTCCTTCGCCCCGCAGCCTCGGAAGTCATCACATAGCGGACTGTTCGGTTATCCGCGACCACCGCTGATCTCCGAGGACAACTTGGCCGGGCTTACGCAGTGCTCCTGTCGGTTCTATTGTTCCGCGATCTGCTGATTCGAGCCGGCTCGAGTAAGGTCGTAATTTTAGAGGAATGTAGATATTTTCCATCGGAATGCAACCTGTCGCTTCCGGCTTGTACGCGGACATTCCAACAAATTCGATATTTCTACATGACTGGTTGATCTATTCGTTATAGATTCGCCTCCTTCCGCGCCGTCGATAAGGATTTGCGACAGAGGGCGGACGCCTGGTATCATAGTAAGGCAACCTCTTTTGCGACTCGGAAGGCCATTACAAATGTCGCTTCGCCGCGATGGTGGCAAGGGACTACCTGCAAGTGGTTCTCATTAAAGCGGCATTCCTTTGCCTTCAAAAGCGGTACTCACTAATACAATAATACATATGGACTTTCAATGGACCGAGAAGCACTGGCACTAACACTGCGTGGAGGTCGGAGCGACTCGTTCACGCGGCAGCAAGCGGCTTCGCCGTGGACTTGATTAGGCGGCATCTGCGGTGCGTGATGCGCATATCGCAGCTTACGCGAATTCGATAGCGCCTTCAGGATCTCCAGTGAAGATGCGTGGAAAGAGCCGTTCGGCGATCGGCAGCGGAAACCGCAACGAGACCGGCCCCTTCGGAGTATCTGAGGAAAGAATCCCCATGTCGATGAGATCGGTTAGTATTCGCCGAGCCGACCGCTCCGGGCGGCCGGTAATCCGCGTAGCAGCGCCGCGTTCGAATTCGCCACGGATGGCGGCCTCTTCAAGAAGACGTGCACCAGCTTCTCCAAAGTTCGTCTCGCGTTCGGCGTAGGCGCGGAGGCGCTCAGTGAGGCGGTTCAACTCGAAGAGCGACGACATGAAGCGTACCTGATCGAGACAGACGCGAAGAAACCACTCGACGAAGACGATGAGAGCCCGAAGCGACAGGTTCCCGCGGCCGTCCAAGTCGTTCTCGCGAGGCCTGTCGGCGTAGTCCATCATGCGCGCGTAATCCGCCCGGTCGCCGAGGCCGCGCGCGAGGCCACGCGAGACTGACCAAAGGCCATGCGCTCCGACGCGAGCATATTGCAGAATTGCATGGCTCATTAACCGGCTAACCCGTCCGTTACCGTCGGGGAACGGATGGATGTAGTTGAAGCGATGATGTGCGGAGGCCGCGATCAGAACCCGTGCGACCATGCTCCGCCCCTCGAGGCGATATCGCTGCTCGAAATACGCCATGAAGTCCGCAACGTGACCACTCGACGGCGGCTGGTGACGGCCGACGAAGACATCGTGCGCAACATCAACACGAAACTCCCCCGGCACCATCTGAAAGACCCGCTCCCCGTTCTTGATTGTGAGCGTCGTCGGCGGTGCACCATCGTAGAAACGGCGATGCAGGTCCTGGATGAACGCGATCGAGGCTGGCTCGGGAAGCTGTCCCGTGGCGAAAAGTTCGTCGATGTAGCGTTGGACGCGGACGTGTGCCGCGGCCTCGATCTGCAGATTGCGACGTTCCGTGTTCGCGTCGAGGTGCCCCTCAAGGGCACGGACGATGTCGCCCGGACGGGTGTTGTGGCCCTCGATGAGGTTCGAATAGTAGGCGTTCATGATTCGTACAAGGTCGGCCAGGCTTGCGGCCGCGCGCGGATGCAATGCATTGCCGAAAGCAGCCGTGGCCGCGGTCAACTCAACGGTGAGGGCGGCGACCGCTTCAGGGATTTCCCCCTCAATGAGGGCTGGCTCGATACGTTGAGGGGTCTCGTAAAGTGCAGTCATGGCCGATCTATCATTGCCCATGATGCTTTATTGTAAGCTGGAAAGCTAGGCTTTGTCGAGCGGCGTGGCCGATATCTTGGCCGATCTTCTGGCCGATCGCCTCCGCGTCAGCACGGCGCTCGCGCTTCGCGAATGTGGGGCAAGCGCCTTGACGGCGCTTGGCCCTTGCTGGCGCTCGGACTGTCGGTCCTTGGGGGTTGCATAGCCCTTTGCAGAGCCCAACTCGGGCTTACCATTTCGCGCTCGGACGAAAAGCGCATAGCGTTTGGCGATAATCGCTCGCATATCAACGTCCTGGAAGCGCCATCGTCGTTTCGTCGTTTCTACACCTCGATCGAGCTCAGAAAGCTCACGAGTTTCGCCGACCTGCACTGTAACGGCTTGCCTATGTCCATAACCGGGGCATTTGCGAAGCTGGACCACATGTCGAGGTAGTAGATGCGAACTTGTCAACAGGCAATTGTGAGTATGACAACTGCGGCTTTCTTCGTCCTTAGTCAAGGATTTGCAAGTGCGTGCCCGGTCGAGGTTGTCCGGATCTCTCAAGTTGGCATCCAGTTTTCAGTCGAGGGGCTAAATAGATCGTCGGAGGCTGTTGATCTTCGCACTCTGCTGTTCTCGTACGATACCCCTCTCGGAACTCACCGTGATCTGGAGTTTGACGCATCGCGCATCGTTCAGCCAAGACAAATCTTCGCCGTTCGCACTCCGACAATACTCGATCCGGGCGCGAAGAACGCTGCCGCTTCATTCACGTGTGCTCTACACAACTAAGAAAGGTCGCCGCCTTTTAAGGCGCCGCGACACACTCGCGAAGCTAACGTGACACCAAAATTAGTCTACACGATGTCGATGGTCGACTTGAGCTGAGACCATCTGATCGCGCCAGCCGAAAACGGTCGCCGCCGCGACGATGCGGGTCGAGGGGTTTCGTTAGGGGTACTGCTACTCGGCGCCTATTCAAGCACGCAAAACAAAACTTCGCTGCTGACGGACTCGCGCGGAGCTAAGTTTCCTCTTGACCGGGAAGTAGCCGCCCAGTTGGTTTTGGAACGCTACTTTGCCGCTTTCTGCTCCAGATGTCCGCCGAATTGGAAGCGCATTGCGGAGAGAACCTTATCTTGGAAATCCGCTTCACCGCGCGAACTGAAGCGGGCGTACAGCGCCGTGGTGAGCACCGGCGCCGGAACGGCTTCGTCGATCGCGGCCTTGATCGTCCAGCGTCCTTCGCCCGAATCGGAGACGTGCCCGGCGAATTCCGACAGCGTCGGATCTTCGATCAACGCTGCCGCGGTGAGATCGAGCAGCCATGACGCGACCACGCTGCCGCGCCGCCACACTTCGGTAATGTCATGGAGGTCGAGATCGTATTGATAGTGCTCGGGGTCGCGCAGCGGCGTGGTCTCGGCATCCAACGCGTGACTGCGCTTACCGACGTTGGCCGCACGCATGATGCCGAGTCCTTCGGCATACGCCGCCATCAAGCCGTACTCGATGCCGTTGTGAACCATCTTCACGAAGTGACCGGCGCCGTTGGGACCGCAATGGAGATAACCGAGTTCGGCCGTTCCGGAATTGGGCGGACGGTTGGGCGTGCGCGGGACGTCGCCGTTTCCGGGAGCCAGCGCGCGAAAAATTGGATCAAGGCGTTCGACCGTGGCCGTGGGACCGCCGATCATCATGCAGTAGCCGCGATCGAGCCCCCAAACGCCCCCGCTGGTGCCGACATCGACGTAGTCGATGCCTTGCGCGCGCAGTTTTTCGGCGCGCCGAAGATCGTCCACATAGTACGAGTTCCCGCCGTCGATGATCGTGTCGCCCGGTTCGAGCGCCGCTGCGAGTTCGTCGATACTGGCTTCGGTTACCGCCGCGGGAACCATCAGCCAAACGGCTCGCGGGCGGTCCAGCTTAGCGGCGAGATCGGCAACCGACGCGGCGCCGTCGGCCCCGTCGGCCGATGCGGCTTTCACCGCTTCTGCGCTGCGATCGTAAACCACGCAGTGATGGCCGGCGCGGATCAGGCGACGCGTCATGTTCGCGCCCATGCGGCCAAGGCCGATCATTCCGAGTTGCATGTAGAGATTCTCCCGGTGCTTGCAGTAGTGACGGTTTGCATGTTGTTCGGCTCATTTTTTCGAGCGCTGCGACGTCTTTCGACGTGGATCGACTCGGGGTCATGGCTCTTTGCGAAAAGATTTTCGGACCACGATCGTTCGGCTCGAACTCTGGTGCCTACCGAGTAGCCGGTAGCTTTTCACGATGGATCTGAATCCGCTTGGCTTCAGCGACAGAGTCGACGTGATGAATTCGTCTCCTGCCTTAGCCGGTTGCGAAAGAAACTCGCCATGTCCGGATCGGTCCCGAACAGCCAGGTTCGAGCCGGCACGGGAGTTTTCTCGCAATCTGTTACAGCCGCAGATACAATGAAGCTGCCCAGCCGCTTTGCCTTCTTGTCTCACCATGCATCGTAAAACGAGCGCGACCGATAGGCGAGAGTTGCCTGGCAGCGGACGTGCGCCGAAGGCTCTTTGCGCAGCAGCGTCGATCCCGCATGTTTCATTGAGGTGGTTAGCTTCGGCATTAACTGTTTAGAATCAATAAAGCGCTGTAGTCAAAGCTTATTATCGGCAGACTCAAGTTATCAAGGAACTACTTTTCGCTACATTTGTGACAATGCCATTCACAGATAAGCTCGCCGATGCTATGGTAAACGCATGGACTCGAAACGAAAGGGAACGAAGTGACGATCACGCAGATTGCGCTGTTGTACGCCGTGTGCCTCATTGTCGGCGGCCTAGCGGCGCTGAACGTGTTTCTTCACGCGAATTCGACGCTGGCTATCGTGGCTTGCGGCGCGATCGCGCTCGCGGCTGCGGCTGGGATCGTGTACTGCACGCGCATCGCGATGCGGTCGCTTATCGCTTAGGCGGGTTGCAGCTCGCTTTCTTTTGGTCGCAATCCGCCGCGGCGAGCCATGGCGGCCGCGCCGATGGCTCCGGCGTCGTTTCCCAACGCAGCGATGACGATCTTCGTGACGCCCCGCGGCGCCATCGTCGTCAACTCATCGACTTTGGGCCGCAAGGCATCGAGGAGGAAGTCGCCGGCTCCCGCGACGCCGCCCCCCAGCGCAACGATTTGCGGATTCACGAATGCGACCACGTTGGCGATACCGCGCGCCAAATCTTCAACGTAGCGGTTCCATGCCAGGACGCCGTGCGGCTGACCGAGTTCCGCCGCCTTGCGGATCGCTTTCGAGCCCAGGTTTTCCGGCTTTCCGCGCACGAGCGTGCTGCGCGGAAACGATGGCGCAACGGCCAGGGCGTGCCGAATGAGGCCCGTCCCCGATGCCTGCGCCTCGAAGCAGCCTTGCTTTCCGCAGTTGCAATGAAACCCGTCGGTCGCGCGGATCTGATGGTGTCCCAACTCCCCGGCGCTCGCGTCGTTGCCGATGATGAGCGAGCCCTCCGCGACGATCCCGCCGCCGATGCCGGTTCCCAGCGTCAATAAGACGAAATTGCGCGTTCCGCGTCCGGCGCCGTACGTGAATTCGCCAAGCGTCGCACAACGCGCGTCGTTCGCGATGAAGACGGGGCGGTTGAAACGTCGGCCGAGCGTTTCGCCGAGCGGGACGTTGTACCAACTAAAGTTCGGCGAGTAGCGCACGATGCCGGTGGAAAGGTCGATGTTTCCCGGCGAACCCAGTCCGATCGCGGCAACGTCCCCCGTCGCCGAATCGAGCACGTCGGCGATCGCCCGAGCGATGATCCCAACGGCCACGTCAACCGTGTGATCGGTAATTTCGTGTTCCGCACGGTTGAGAATGCGCCCATCGTCATCGACGATCGTCGCCAGAACGTGCGAACCGCCAAGGTCGACACCGACCGTCTCCATTAGCACCTCGATCGTTGAGCGCGTCGCTGCTGCACGCGTATCGCTGTGTCTCCCCAAAAAAGCTTGCACCAAACCAAGCGAAAACCGGCTGAAAGTTTCACCCTGCGTTTGCCAAAGATATGCGCGCGATCGTTCTCCTGGCTGGTGGTCCAAACGCCGAACGACGAGCAAATCTGTGCCGATCGTAAGCGTACGCTCGCTATTGACGATGCCCGAACGGGGAATAGCTCGGCTGCATGACGGGACCGCTTCATTGTGACGAACAGCCGAAAAAGAAGTCCAATATTTTAATTGGTTTACGAAGAAATAGTCCGGGTATCACGTCCGAGCTTCGAACCCGTACAGCCGGGAAATAGGGTGCGCAGATGGCATTTCAAGGGGCAGTTTTCGACGTCGATGGAGTGCTCGTCGACTCGCCGCACGAGTTGGCATGGCGCGAAGCGCTGCGGGAGCTCATGGAGGGTGATTGGCGCGATATCCGCGATCGCACCACCTACGCACCCGAGCGTTTCACGCCGGCGGTCTACCAGCAGGTCATGGCCGGGATGCCGCGCATGGCGGGTGCCCGCGCGGCCTTGGAGCACGATCATGTTCCGGACGTCGACAAGCGCATCGAGCGCTACGCGGCAGGCAAACAAGAGCATGTTTTCAAGCTGATCGAGGCCGGTCAGTTCACGGCGTTTCCCGATGCGCTGCGGTTCATTCTGGCCAACGTGATGTCGGCGTGGGTCATGCTGCGCGCGCTCGAAACGCTCGACGTGCTGCCCGATCATTATCGCAACGAGCTCATCGCCGAACTCAAGATCGGTGAACGTGAGATCGAACGCTGGCGCGACATCGGGTCGAAGATGCGCGTCGTCTTCCACGCCGACGGCGTCCTCACGCAGTTCGAGGGCTACGAAGCGCTGCGCGAATTCGATTGGACGGGCTATCGCGCGCGGTACGGCGACGTCGGGCGGCTCGATCGCGTGCTCGAGGCCGAAGGCGACAGTCCGAACAACTACAAGCTCTCAAAACAGGCCGATGTGCTCATGCTGCTATTCGTGCTCACGCGCAGCGAGCTCATCGATTTGTTCGACCAACTCGGCTACGACGTCACCGAAGAGCAGCTGAATCGGACCGTCAACTACTATCTCGCGCGAACCGCGCACGGCTCGACGCTCAGCGGCGTCGTCAGTACGTGGGTGCTGGCCCGTTCCGATCCTAAAAGCGCCTGGCGCTATCTGCGGCAAGCGCTCGAGAGCGATATCGCCGACGTGCAGGGCGGAACGACCGCGGAAGGCATCCATCTCGGCGCGATGGCGGGAACGGTCGACATCGTTCAACGCCGGCTCACGGGAATGCGCGCGCAGGGCGAGGTGCTTCGCTTCGACCCCGCGCTGCCCACGGAAGTCAAGCAAATTCGGTTCAGCATTCACTATCGCGGACACCGAATCGAGATCCGGCTGAGTCCGGGCGAGATGCAGCTCACCTCGCGGCCGGGTTATGCCGCACCGATAAAAATACACGTGTGCGGCGAGACGGTGGATCTCGCCACGGGCCATGAAGCGCGGTTCACGTTGAATCCGGCCTCGTGACGACGCGCACCCTCGCCGACGAGGCCGCGCTGCTCGCGTGCCGCGCGGGTGAAGTTGCGCTGTGCCTCGACTTCGACGGCACGCTCGCACCGATCGTCGAGAATCCGGCCGACGCTCGTCTGTTGCCCGGACTGCTCGATTTGCTGGCAACGCTGGCCGCGCGCTTTGCCGCGGTGGCGCTGGTATCGGGGCGACCGGCGGCCTATCTGGCGGAGCATGCGTCGGCGCAGGGCGTGCGCTATTTGGGACTCTACGGGCTCCAAGAAATTAACGCAGGCCACAGTTGGGTCGACGAACGGTTGACGGCGGCTCGGCCCAGCGTCGTGGCGGCGGCCGACGATCTGCGCGCCGCGCCGGCCGTCGTCGCCAGCGGAGCGTTTCTCGAAGACAAAGAGTACGCCGTCGCCGTCCATACGCGGCGGATCGCCGAGCCGGAGCGGTGGGCGCACGGCATCGACGACGCGGCGCGCGCGATCGCCGCGCGGCACGGCCTCGAGGTGATCCCCGGGCGGCTGGTTTGGGAACTTCGACCGGCCGTCAAGGGCGACAAGGGCGACGCGGTACGGCGCGTCGTCGCCGAATCCAAGGCCCGCTCGGTGGTCGTCATCGGCGACGACCTCGGCGACCTGCCGGCGTTTGCCGCCGCCGGCGCAATCGCGGGCAACGGCAACACCGCGCTGCGCGTTGCCGTGCGCTCCGCGGAGGCGCCCGCGCAGCTGCTGAGCGAGGCCGACGTTGTCGTCGACGGACCGCTGGGCGTGCGTGCCTTCTTAGAGTTGCTGGCTGCTTAATCACCGACGACGCAACACGTCGCCTTCACAAGGAGCACACGATGAAACAGGGCTTGCAGAAGCCGGTCATTCCAAGCATACGAGAGACCGATGAAGAGCAGCCGCACTCAGGCGCGGTCGTGCTCTTGGCGTCGGTCGCCGCGCTGGGCGGGTTTCTCTTCGGCTACGACAGCGCCGTTATCAACGGTGCCGTTACCGCGATCGGTGCGCAGTTCAGTGCTGGTGCGGCAGCTCTCGGTCTGACCGTCTCGTCGGCGCTGCTGGGTGCGGCCGCGGGTGCGCTCAGCGCGGGCCGCGTGGCCGACCATTATGGACGATTGTACGCGATGCGGCTCGCCGCGATCTTGTTTCTGATCAGCGCGATTGGTTCGGGCCTTGCGAACTCGTTGTCGCTCTTGGCGATTTTCCGCGTCGTTGGCGGTGTCGCGGTCGGCATCGCTTCGGTCATAGCGCCCGCCTACATCGCCGAGATCGCACCGGCGGCGATCCGCGGACGGTTGGGTTCACTCCAACAACTGGCCATCGTCTCCGGTATCTTCCTGTCATTGCTCGTCGATTACGGGATCGCTTCCGCCGCCGGCGGATCCAAAGTGCCGTGGGCGTTGGGCCTGGAGGCCTGGCGCTGGATGTTCATCGCGATGACCGTCCCGGCACTGGTCTACGGCGTGCTCTCGTTGACCATTCCCGAGTCGCC
>Ga0182013_10002499_pt1 | contig 23927 bp, 17 predicted proteins | sample 612S2MmetaG_FD_120487 | JGI IMG/M metagenome (GOLD analysis project Ga0182013, IMG submission 120487) | Permafrost microbial communities from Stordalen Mire, Sweden - 612S2M metaG | ecosystem: Environmental > Terrestrial > Soil > Wetlands > Permafrost | place: Sweden: Stordalen | collected...
CGCAATGACCCTCCCCACTAGGCCGCATACGCGTGCTCAACCGGGCTTCTGTGACCGCTTCTTCATCTTGCGCGGCCGTGCTTCGACGATCCCACCGCGCGGAAGATTTGCGACATTGTTCCTGATGGATTCAGCGCACATCCTTCCGCCGCTCGGGACGCGCGCGGCGCTGTCTGCTTCCGTCAGGGCAACAGCCGAAATGAGAAAGGCCTTCAGGCAACTGGTTGCCTGAAGGCCTTCGGTATTGGACCACGATTGCGTGACAGGGTCGATCAGTGATTGTGGCGGGTGAGACCGAGCTGGAAGGTGATCATGACCGAGCGCCCGGCCGCCTTCTCGAGGGTGTCATTCCAACTCGGGGTGTAGGGCTGAAGGTCCTGCGAGACCTCGAGCGAGGTGTTGGTGGTGTAGGGCGAAGCCAGCGTTGTGCCGTCGTTCGCCGCGCCGATCAAAACCACGTCGTGGCTGTCGAAGAGGTTGTTGACGCTGAGCTTGATCTTGGAGCCATCGAAGATCGAGTCGCTCTTGAAGTTGTAATTCACGAAAAGGCTGCTCATCCAGAACGGGGCCAGGGGAACTGTCTGGTGATCGTTGCCGATGTCGTTCCAGCGAGTGCCGATGCGCTTGCCGAAGATGCCGAAGTCAAGGCCACTTTTCTCACGATAGGTCATGCCCATCGATTCGGTGTCGTGCGGAGTCAAGGCAACCCAGGCTTGCGGAGTGGCGGGGGTGGCAGGATTAATGATATTGCCATTCGAGTCGGTGACGGCAGGCGTGGCTGCCGCCGCTTCGTACAGAGCGGAGTCAAAGGTGCCGTTCGCATTAAAGCTCAGGCTGTTGGTCACAGCGTAGTTGCCCTCGGCTTCAAAGCCGTTGGTGTCGGAGTTGGGGTTGGCGTAGTAGTAGGTGAAGCCTTCGTCGGGGCCAGTGGACGGCGTATAGGTCGAGTACGTGTTGGTGAAGTGGATGTGATAGCCATCCGCATCGAAGGCAAAACGGTTCAGCTTGACCACGGTACCGCCCTGATAGGTGGTGGCGATGGTGGGCGGAGGCGTTACGGCAACCTGGGCGCCAGAGGTGTCGAAGACGCTGCTGAAGGGAGCAATGCTGCCCCGGCCGTATTGACCGTAGGCGGACCAGATGCTGCTGATGCGGTAGTTGGCTTCAACTGAGGGCAGGATGGAGTTGTAATCCTGGGAGTGGTGGACGGTAGCGTTGCAGGTTGCCGTCGTTGCAGTCGAGGAGCAGGTGAGCGGTCCCACCGTCTTGCCATCCGCGTACTGCCCAAGGCTCATGTAATAGTAGGCGTCCTTGAGGCCGCCCGTGATCGTCAAACGCGGGATGGCTACCAATTGGAACTCGGCAAACGGCTGGATGGCCGTCGTCAGGTAGTGCTCGTGGAACTTGATGTTCTTGATAAAGGACGAATCCACCCAGGTGATCGGGTCGGTGTAGATCTGATAGCGGAGAGTGTCGGTGTACTCGTACCAGCCACCCGTGCGGAAGGCGCCCCACTTTGTTGCATAGCTAACCGTCGCGATGTCGCCGCCGCGGGCGTACTGGTTGAGCTTGTCAACGCCGGTTGGCTTCTTGTCGTAGTTCACTGAAGACGTGGGCTGGTCATCGCCGCCGACTGCTTCTTCAATTGGCTTGGTCAACACCGAATCCGTGATTGGATCGTTGTCCGTGGCGTTCTGGTAGTGCTGGTGGTTGGAGTAGCCGTAAGTGTAGAGCTTGTTATCGAGCCTCCAGCCCTTGCCGAAGTCGTGGTTGAGGGAGATGATGTCGAAGAAGCTCGGAACGTGATAGACCGAGAAGGCCCAGAAATTCGCGTTGTAGGTGCCGTCGGCATTGTACTTGTTGCTGCCGTAAAGATAGTTGTCGCCGTGGTGGAAGAGCTGGCGGCGCGTCGGATCGTTGTTGTTGAATGCATCGACGATGATGTCTGTGCCGATCACACTCAGGTCGGTGCGGTCGCTGAACTTGTAGGCAAACTTCGCGGTGACGGCCACGTCCTGCTTGGGCGAGAAGGTCTGGTATCCGTCTGAACTCTGATAGTCGCCATCCAGCCAGAAGTGGGCCTTCTTGTTCCAGAAGCTGCCCGAGTTGATATCGCCGAGCACCTGGTAGGTATTCCACGAACCATAGGTCACTACGCCGTGGATATGAGCCTCATCGCTCAGCTTCGGCGAGAAGAAGTGGATGGAGCCGCCAAAGTTGGACGGACCCATATCAGAAGCTGTGCCAGGGCTGCGATCGAAGTCCACATAGCCGATAGCCGCGGCAGGAACATACGCCCAGGAGTGGTGGCTGGGGTCGTTCGAGTCGTTGAAGGGGACGCCGTCCCAGGTCATGGTGTAATCGTCGTCGACGAAGCCGCGGAAGTAGATCTTGGCCTGGCCGTTGCCTATGCCGTTGGTGTTGTAGCTGACCGTGCCGGGGGCGGCCTGGATGATGTCAGCAAAGTCGGTCACCGGCGAGGTGTACTCAGACACATAGTTGCTGCTGATCTCCGTGCGCGCCGATCCGGCGTCAAGCAACGACTTCACCGGAGCAAGCTGCGCAGCGATCGACGTGTCGGCTTCAGCTTCAACGGTGACTTCCTCAGAGACCGAAGCGATCGAAAGCTCGACAGGAACGGCCTGGTCTGTGCCTGCGGCAATGGCAATGGGACGCTGGATCGTCGTGAATCCAGGAGCCGAGATTTCCACGGTGTAGGAACCAGTCGGTACACCGGTAAGATCGAACTTGCCCTCGGCGCTTGAGAGCACGTTGCGCACGTCGCGGGACTCCGAGACGACCGCAACTGTTGCGCCCTGAATGGCGTGGCCGCTCTGGTCGACGACGGTTCCGTGGATGGCCCCTGTACCGCCTTGCGCATGCAGACGGTTCATGCCAAAGCCTAGGAAAAGCAGGCACACAAACACAGGAATGACCAAAGGCCACTTGATTGTAAAACGGCGATTCATGTATTGCCTCCAAACGGGATTAGAAAGAAGGTGGTGTCGGGAAAACTGCGCTTTGGGGCGACTGCTTTAATCTAGGGAGAGAATGTGAAGGGCTGTTTACGGATTGATTAAAAGGAATTGAACAGCCACCTTGATTTGCTTGATTTCACGGCATTGGAAACGGGCCATTCAAGCGAGATTAAGAAGGATAGGCTGACGGCACGGTAATCGTTCAGCTAATGGGCTTAGGAGCGCCGCATCATGAATTTCGATTCGTATTCTGCTATCCAGCGCAGAGACTTTCTAAAACTCGCGGGTGCTACAACCGTCGTCGGCCTCACGCGCACCGCCTCCGCCGCAACCTCCGGCAAGATCTCCGTGATCATTGACTCTTCTGACCCAGTCGCATCGGGCGCACCGGTTTCATGGGCCGTTGGTCAGCTACGCAAAGCCCTGGCTTCGAAGGGCGCAAAATGTGAACTCGTCAACTCTCCCGATCAGCCTTCAGGTTCAAGCATGTGCATCGTAATCGCCGGAACTGCTTCAGCCCTGGCTAAGGGATTCCCGCACGCCGCTCAAGAGCTAGCCGCGCCTGAGAGTCTGCGCCTCGCCCCTGGAACACTTGCCAAGCTCCCGGCCATTCTCGTCTCCGCGGTTGACACCCGGGGCTTCGTCTATGGCCTGCTCGAATTGGCTGAGCGTGTCCAGTTCAATGCCGATACCACGGCTGCATTGCATCTAGTCCACGCAATTCAAGAGCAGCCCGCGAATGACACCCGTTGTGTGAGCCGCTATTTCTGCAGCGAAATGGAGGACAAGTCCTGGTATTACGACAAGGAGTTTTGGCCACGCTATCTTGACACTCTGGTTGCAAGCCGCTTCAACCGTTTCACCATGGCTTATGGTCTCGAATACGATTTTCCAAGGGGCGTCACCGACGATTATCTTCATCTTCCCTACCCTTATCTCTTTGAGGTGCCGGGATACAGCGGCGTTCGCGTTATGCAGCTCAAGAACCCCGACGGAACAGATCGTCCATCGCCAATTCCTTTGAGCGCTGAAGAACGCGACAAGAACTTTGAAACGCTCAAATTCATCGCAGCTGAAACTGGCGCGCGCGGGCTGCACTTCCAGTTGGGAATCTGGACCCACGCCTACCAATGGACCGATAGTCCGAACGCCTATCACAATATCGAGGGGCTCACCCCGGAAACACATGCATCCTATTGCCGTGATGCCCTGGCGATCATCCTCAAGGAGTGCCCGCAGATTCAGGGCCTCACCATGCGTGTTCATGGCGAAAGCGGCATCCCCGAAGGCAGCTATCCCTTCTGGAAGAAGCTCTTCGAAGCAATCTCGGGCTGTGGCCGGACCGTCGAAGTCGATATGCACGCCAAGGGTGTGAATCAGACCATGATTGACATCGCCGTTGCCACCGGCATGCCGGTAACGCTGGGAGCCAAGTACTCAGCCGAGCACCAGAGCCTTGGATACAATCAATCCGATATTCGCACTCTGGAGATACCCCACGACACGGGCAGTGACAACGGACCATTCAGCCTGAGCTCAGGCGCACGGCTCTTCACGCGATACGGATATGGCGATTTCTTTCAGCAAGGCAGCAAAGCCCGCATTGTCTACCGCCTTTGGCCGGGCTCGCAGCATCACTTGATCTCCGCCGATCCAGAAATGGCTGCGGCCTACTCACGCACATCTCACTTTTGCGGAGCCGCTGGAATCGATCTGATGGAGCCGCTGACCTTCAAGGGCCGCGAAGGATCAGGTTCTCCGGGAGGCCGTTGCGCCTATCTCGACGAATCCCTTACACCCAAACACGATTGGGAAAAATTCGAGTATTACTACCGCGTCTGGGGTCGCAAGCTTTATGACCCTGAAGCCGAACCGGAAATCGGTCGCCGCTACCTCAAGAGCATCGTCGGTCCAGGCGCAGTCGCAGTTGAGACCGCGCTGGCGAGCTCCAGCCGTATTACTCCTCTCATCACCTCGGCCCATCTGACGTCTGCATCCAACCACGCCTATTGGGTCGAGATGACTGAGGACATTCCCGTGGTCGCCGGCGTCGGAAACTACCAGCGTTTGGATACGCCTTCGCCCAAGTGCTTTGGTGCCGTAAGTCCTCTCGACCCCGAGTTATTCTCCACGGTAATCGAGTACACGAGGGATGTTCTCGCAGGCCGGTCAAATCCCAAGTACTCGCCAATTGAGGTAGCCCAATGGCTTGAAGACTTCGCGGCTGCGTCCCGTCAGGCATGGGCCACTGCGCGTGTCAAGTCAACTTCACTCAAATCTCCCCAGTTCCGCCGCATCGAAGAAGACGTCCTTATTCAGAACAGCATCGGCATCTACTTTGCTGCAAAGATGCGAAGCAGCATGCTGTTTCAGATCTTTCTGGAAACAGGCAGCGCGGAAGCGGGCAGACAGGCGCTTGCTCAACTCACCAAAGCGCGCGCCGAATGGGCCAGGATGGCCGATCGGGCCTCCAAGGTCTACAAATCTGATGTCGGCTACGGTGATGTTCCCCTCCGCCGTGGGCACTGGAGCGACCGCATTCCAGCCATTGATGCTGACATTGCCGCGATGAAGGCAAAGCTACAATCGCCGCCAGCGTCTTCAGGCTCAGCCGAAGCAATTGCGCGAGCCATACGGGCGGCTGCGGCCAGACCCATCCGCCCCGCGGTCCCCTGTTCTCATGTGGCGGACGCAACCTTCCATCCCGGCAAGGCGCTTCATCTGTCCTTGCAGATTCCCGTAGGTGCAACCAACGCTGCAGCCTCTGCGCGCCTTCATTATCGTCACGTGAACCAGGCCGAAAGGTGGCTGGCCGTGGATATGCAAAAGGATCACGCGGGTTATAGCGCCGAGATTCCAGCCGAATACACTGATTCGGTCTATCCTTTGCAGTACTATTTCGAGCTCGATAACAAGCAGAAAGAGGCTTGGCTGTATCCTGCGTTCAATGCGAGCTTATCCAACCAGCCATACTACGCGATTTCCAGAAGGAGTTAGTAAGTCGGGTGGGTAATAATCTGCAGAACCGAGTTTCTCCTGGATCTCACTTCAATTCCAGTTTCCAGACGACTGTTTCAAGTGTCCCAAGCCTCGATTCGGCGCCACAAGAACATCGGGCGGAAAGAGCGAATTGCCCTTCCCGCCCGTCTTCTTTTGCTGGTTGCCGCCCGGCCCCGAAGAATTTACCAAATAACTAGGCGTAGATTCCTCTCTGCTTGATGGTGAATGCCACTCGGTCAATCGAGAGCATGTAGGCCGCAATCCGATTGTTGACGTTGTGCGCCTCCGCATACCGGACAACGTCGTCGAAGCTGTCTCGAAGGATGGTCTCCAACTGCTCGTTGACGATTGCTTCTTTCCAGAAGTACCCCTGGCGGTCCTGCACCCATTCAAAATAGCTCGCAGTTACGCCGCCGGCGTTGGCAAGAATGTCTGGAACAATGAAGATCCGTTTTTCTGAAAGTATCTCGTCTGCCACTGCGGTTGTGGGACCATTTGCTCCCTCCACCACAATGCGAGCCTTGATCTTGGCGGCGTTGCGGCTGGTGATCACATTCTCAGTCGCGGCAGGAATGAGAATTTCGCATTCAGAAACCAGCAACTCCTCGCTGGGCATGGCTTCTGCACCCTTGAAGCCCAGCGTCGTGCCGTTGCGGTACTTGTACTCGCCAAGTTGATGGATATCGATTCCGGCTGAGTTATACAGGCCGCCATCGCGCTCTGCGATTCCCACAATCTTGTAGCCCTGCTCCATCATCAGGCGGGCCGCATTGGACCCCACATTGCCAAAGCCCTGGATAATGACGCGACAACCCTCGATCGGCATGTTGAGATAGCGCAGGCTCTCGCCGCAAACCACCATCACACCGCGGCCAGTCGCCTCAATGCGGCCACGTGAGCCGCCAATGTTAAGCGGCTTGCCGGTAACCACGCTTGTGACTGTGTGTCCCATGTGCATGGAGTAGGTATCCATGATCCACGCCATCGTCTGCTCATTGGTATTTACATCGGGCGCGGGTACATCCTTCTCGGGACCGATGAAGTCAATGATTTCCGATGTATAGCGACGCGTCATGCGCTCAAGTTCGCCCTGGCTCATGGACTTCGGATCGCAGATAACGCCGCCCTTGGCCCCGCCGAATGGAATATTCACGACGGCGCACTTCCAGGTCATCCAGCTTGCAAGGGCTCGAACCTCGTCCAGTGTGACGTCGGGCGCGTATCGAATACCGCCCTTGGCCGGCCCGCGCGCAATGTTGTGTTGCACCCTGAAGCCCGTAAACATTTCGATGCGCCCATTATCCATGGCCACCGGAAAATGAACGATGATTTCGCGGGCTGGCGTTCTCAGCAGCTTCCACAAACCCTCATCCAGATTCAGCTTGCGTGCCGCAAAATCGAATCGTGCGCTCTGTGCTTCCCAGGGATTGATCTCCTGGTCCAACGAAACTCCCGGATTGACAGTTGACATATAATTCTCCAGTTCTAAGTACCACGTAGAGAGTGTTCCTTTTTCTCGACATCACTTCAGTGCCGCACCAGGCATCACCTCAAGCGTGTCGTCCGGCAGCCAGACATCTCCTGCTACACGGTCACTCCCTGCCGGTTGAGTGATTGAGCACCCTTTCTATTGCCTGCACAAACACCCAAACCCCGTTGAGTCTAGGCTACACGCCTTTGCGAGTCAAGTGCACCTGAACCACGCCTTATACCCCGTCCCAGGCTGGTTCGCCCTTTCTATCCCGGGCTCGATTTCGGCCCGTATCGGGAGGTGCCTCGCTAAAATCACATCCGCGATTGCCCTTCTCTGTCAATCCCCCGCTCTTCGCTCCAGTTACACTTGAGTTTGTGAAGCCATCCGTTCATCCCGTCCAGCCCAGCCGCAAGGAGTTTCTCGCACTTGCACGGCAACACACCCTCGTCCCCGTCTGCCGCATTCTCACAGCGGACCTGGAAACGCCCGTTTCGGCATTTCTGCGCGCCGCCTGGCCTGAAAGCGAATGTTTTCTCCTCGAATCTGTCGAAGGTGGCGAGCAGGTGGGCCGCTACACCTTTATCGGATTGGCCCCTTTCAAACGGATCGTCGCCCGCGGTCGCCAGATCACGATCACTGAGGGCCGGAAAGTCACTCGATTCGACGGCGACATCTTTACCGTTCTGCGCCAGGCACTTGGAGGGCACAAGCCTGCGCGATTACCGGGACTGCCTCCCTTTACAGCGGGCGCCGTTGGTTTCTTTTCCTACGATGCCGTGCGCCAGATCGAGCAACTGCCCGAATTGGCCAAGGATGAGTTGCAGATCCCCGATGCCTGCCTGATGTTTTTCGACGAGGTCCTTGCCTTCGACCATGTACGAAAAGAGATCTGGCTGGTGGTCACGGCCGACGTAACCCACGGAAAGGCAGCCGAGCCCTACGCACGCGCGATCAAGCGTCTGGACAAGATGGAGAGGCGGCTGTCTCAGCCATTGCCCAGCTTCCCTGTTCCCTCCAAAGGAAGGCCAGGGTCAAAGAAGCATATCAAGGTGAAGTTGAGGACGGCGAAGAAGGATTACCTGGCGGCCGTCGATCGCACCAAAGAGTATATTGCCGCAGGCGATATCTTTCAGGCTGTCCTCTCGCAACGGTTCGATGTCGAACCGGGGATCGACAGTTTCCAGGTTTACCGGGCGCTCCGCACCGTCAATCCAAGCCCCTACATGTTTTTTCTGCGCTTTGCACCGGATGGACCGATGGGCGCCAAAGCCGGCAGGAAAACTGGCTCGTCGAAAAGGACGAAGATTTCCGCCCCGCTGGAGTTGGCCGGTTCGTCGCCTGAGCTGCTGGTGCGGGTCCACAAAGGCAAAGTGGAGTACCGTCCAATCGCCGGAACAAGGCCGCGCGGCGCTAACGAGAAAGACGATCAGGCGCTTGCCGACGAGATGATGCACGACGAGAAAGAGCGCGCCGAGCATGTCATGCTGGTTGACCTGGGCCGCAATGATGTCGGCCGGGTGAGCGAATTTGGCAGCGTAAAAGTCGACAGGTTGATGTTCGTCGAACGCTACTCGCATGTGATGCACATCGTCAGCTCCATCGAGGGCAGGTTAAAGCCCGAGCTCACTGCTGTTGACGCTCTTCGCGCCTGCTTCCCTGCCGGCACGCTCTCTGGAGCGCCCAAGGTGCGCGCGATGGAGATCATTGAAGAGCTTGAGCCGGCCCGTCGCGGCACCTACGGCGGAGCCGTGCTTTACGCCGACTTTTCCGGAAATCTCGACTCCTGCATTGCCATCCGTTCCATGCTATCGGTGGGCGGCAAAGGCTACGTGCAGGCGGGCGCGGGCATTGTGGCCGATTCGGTACCCGAATTGGAGCATAAGGAGTCTATCAATAAGGCCCAGGCTGTCATTCGCGCCATTGAGCGGGCGCAGGCGCTGTAGCAATCAAGCACTGCAAACCAACTCGAACCTTCGCCTTCAGCGCGGCTGACAGTCACTCCGCGCCGAAGATGCGCCGGAAGAAGTGGCCGATCTTGCCAAAGAATCCAGCCTTGGGCTTATTTGCGGGTTTCGGCGCGGCCGCTTCAGCATCTGCTGTCGCCACCGTCGGAGCCGTAGGCAAGGCCACCGGCTCGGTCGCATGATCGGTGCTCTTGTACACCAGAGGCCCTACCGGCACCGACGTCGCGGCTGTCTCGCCGGCAGCACCTGCGGCCGGCTTGGGCAGCGGCGCCAGGCCTTCGCTCTGGGCAATCGGAAACTCATTCCCTTTTGCCGCCGCCGGAGGGCAGCCACAGGACTCCTTCTCCTCGTCCACCACCTCGCGCAGACTGCCATGTTGAAACATCACCCGCTGCCCCGGTTGAACTCGATAAGCGCCGCCCTCAAACACGCTTGAAACCAGCACGTAAGGACCATCGGTGCCTGAGTTGTCCACACAGGTATCGCCCTGTTGGCCAAGTCGCACCTTCACGTCCGCTGATCCGGGACCGCTGATTAAAATCCTGAAGTCCGGCGTCAGCAGCATGTCTGCGTTATTCGGTGCGGCTCCGCTCATGGCAAAGCTCATCTCAACAGCGCCGTGGTCCATCGCCATCAGCAACCCCGGAGTGTCGCCTGCAGGAACGCTTGAGTCGGCAGCCAGCTTGATCGATGTGGAGGCGCAAACGCGCAATTCGCCGCGACGAGGAAGGATCACCCGCGTTGTCTCGCTCGCAGCCGTAACTGATCCGCTGGCGGCAATCACCGCAGCTCCGCGCGTAACTTCAAAAGCGCCTGTCACCGTGGCAGCCGCGTCCGCGCTGCTGTTGTCGATGGGAACAATGGCAATGGGATCCACGCCAGATGCGGGCGCCTGTGCGGTAACGGCAGGAATGACCCAACAAGCAGGCAATATAAGAAATCCGGCAGCCCGGACGAGCAGGCTTGAACGGCGCACGTTAGCTCTCCAGGTCCACGCCATTGACATTACATTTCCAGAAAATTGCGGATCATCTGGTGGCCACCTTCGGTCAGCACGCTCTCCGGGTGGAACTGGACGCCTTCAATCGGCAGATGGCGATGACGAAGGCCCATGATCACTGAACCGTTGGCGCCATTCGATTCAGCGGTGCGGGCGGTCACCGCAAGGTCGTCCGGCAGTGACTTTTCCTCGACGATGAGTGAGTGGTAGCGGGTGCAGGTAAGCGGAGTGGGTAAGCCTTCAAACACGCCCTTCCCATCGTGCTCCACCGGGCTGGTCTTGCCGTGCATCAGGCCGCGCGCGCGAATCACTTTGCCCCCAAAGGCCTCACCAATGGCCTGATGCCCCAGGCAAACTCCCAGAATCGGCACCTTGCCTGCCATGTGCCGGATCAGTGGAACAAGGATGCCTGCTTCACCCGGCGTGCATGGCCCAGGTGAAAGTAGGATGCGCTCAGGATGCAGCGCCTCAACCTCCTCCACTGTCAGATCGTCATTGCGGCGCACAACAACCTCCGCGCCCAGTTCGCCCAGGTACTGGACAAGGTTGTAGGTAAACGAATCGTAGTTGTCGAGAACGAACACCATGGTCACTCTCAGTGTAGCGCGTGAGCGACCGTCGGGAACCGATGCCGCCGGCAATGCCAGCCTCACCCGCCTGTTGCATCTCGGCCACGCATCTGCAAAACTGGCTTTGGTCTCAAAACGATGGTTCTTCATTTCTTGATTCAGGGTCGCGTGCAGGGTGTAGGCTTTCGCTGGTTCGTGCACCGCGAGGCCAGCGAGCTCGACCTACGCGGCTGGGTGCGCAACACTGAGGAGGGCGAGGTCGAAGTCGTGGCCTCCGGCAGCGTCGAAGACCTTGCCAAACTCCGCGCCAGCCTGCGCCGCGGTCCGCGCGGCAGCCGCGTTGATCACCTCATCGAGCACTATCTTGATGAGAGTGAAGCCGAAGGCCTTGGCTCGTTCCGGATCGATGGCGCCTGGTAAGAGGCGGCAGTGGTGCCTACTCCCTATTCCCTATTATCTGCCCCCCTGTTCTTCTATAATCTTCAAGGAAGCCGAATTGTCCCCCGCCTGTTCCCTTCCCGCAGATTCCGAGTGTTTTCTCAAGTCCGATTTTGGAGCGAGTGTACGAATGCCTGAAGCAATTAAGCCTATCAATGTTGAGAATCTCAAAAAGTTGGTGCGCACCGTGCCCGACTTCCCCAAGCCCGGGATTCTCTTTTACGACATCACTACTCTGCTCAAAGACAAGACCGGGTTTGCACAGCTCATTGACGCACTTGCCTCTCACTACCTAGAGCGCAAAATTGACCTGGTCCTCGGTATCGAGGCGCGTGGATTCATCTTTGGGCCCGCTCTGGCCTACCGCCTCAACGCGGGATTCGTGCCCGTCCGCAAGCCGCGCAAATTGCCGGCCCCGGTCGCCCGCGTCACGTACGATCTGGAATACGGCTCCGACACGCTTGAGATTCACATGGACGCTATTCAGCCCGGACAGAGTGTGGTGCTGGTCGACGACCTGCTCGCCACCGGCGGCACCATGGAGGCCACCGTTAAACTCGTCAAGCAACTAGGCGGAGAAATCGCCGGCCTCGCCTTCGCCGTTGAGCTGGACTTCCTGAAAGGCCGTGATCGCTTCAAGGAATACGACGTCTTCAGTCTCCTCCACTACAACGAATAACGGCCTCACACTCGAAGCCTTCGATTAACAAGACTGTGCCCCATCGGGGGACCCCCTGGGTCGGCTTTCTCGCGATGAGTGAGCAGCAAAGCTCCGCTGACTGGGGTGTTATTTTCCCGTCAATACCTCTTCGAATGAAAACCTATGCCTCGGCGTGGTGCCTACGGCGCCGGCTCGTTGACTCCTTCCGGCTCGTCTGCATCCGTAACGGACTCGAACTCGCCCAGGCCGGAGTCGCCCTGCAGCATCTGCGCATCCGCAAATCGGTATCCCACATACACGTCGGTCAGAAGATAAATCGGATTGGAGGGATCGTCCTCTATCTTCTTGCGCAACTGCCGCACAAAGGTTCGCAGGTACTCAACCTCTTCGCGGTAGTCCGCTCCCCAAACTGCGGTGAGCAGCTTGGCGTAAGTCACCACGCGGCCCGCCCGGCTCATCAGGCAGTGCAGGATGTCGAACTCCTTGCGCGTCAAATGCACTGGCTGACCGCGCTTTGTAACGGTGCGCTTCACAGGCTCAAGCAGAATCTCGCCAATTTCTATCGGAGCATCTTCAGCACGGGCGGGCGCGCGAACCCTGCGTACCGCCGCGCGAATGCGCGCAATCAGTTCCCGTGTGCTGAAAGGCTTGGTAACGTAATCGTCCGCTCCCGATTCCAGTGCCTCCACCTTGTCTTCTTCCTGGTCGCGAACCGTGAGCATCAGGATTGGCAGTCGCGGAGCAAATGTGCGAATGCGCCGCAGCGTCTCAATGCCGCCGATACCCGGCATATTCACATCAAGCAGAACCACATCCACGGTGCCCGCGCGCAGCAACTGCAGCGCCTCTTCGCCGCGCGATGCTTCGGTCACCTGGAAGCCGAGCTCAACCAACGGTGGGCGCAATGCTCTGCGAATCGCCGATTCGTCGTCAACAACAAGAACCCGAATTACGGTCTGGCTTGTCACGTTCTCCCCTTCTGCGTTGAGTCCGGTATCGCTGCAAAAAATGTGGTCCCCTCGTGCTCGTCGCTCGTAACCCACACGTAGCCGCTGTGGATCAGAGCCACGCGCTTGGCCACCGAGAGACCTATTCCAGTTCCCGAAGCACGGTTTGAATGGTTTGAGGAACGGTAGTAGCGATCGAATATCCGTTCGCGGTCGGCCATCGGAATCACAGGCCCGAAACTGTGCACCGAAAGAATGACTTCCGCCTTTTCATGCACAACGCGAATGGTGATCACCGTGCCGTAGATTGAGTACTTGCACGCATTGTCAATGTACTGCGTGAGCAGCATGACCATCAACTGGCGATCGCAGAAGAGAATGAGATCCTCATCCTCCAGATCGATAGCAACCTTCATGCTGGCCAGGCGATCCCGTAGGCTGTCCAGAACTTCCTCAATCAACGGTCCCACGCCCACTGGCGTTGCATGGATCGTGACCTCGCCTGCATCGAGCCTTGCCGTCGTAAGCAAACGGTTGGTCAATTCGCTCAAAACACTTGTCTGCTCATCGATCAACCCGACCAGCTCCGCCTGTCCCGGCGACAGGTGCCCCATCTCGCCCAATCCCGTACTGGCGGCGCGGATCGCCGTCAGCGGAGTCTTGTATGCGTGGGCCAGGCTGTCCAGCACGGTTGCGCGCAGTTGCTCAGTTCGGCGCTCGGTCTCGATGCGGCTCTCGTTGGCAAACGCCCGATAGCGATCGAACGTAATGGCAATCAGCGAAGCGATGGCATTATTGGTCAGCGGGCTGGTTTCACCGCGCACCACCAGGCTCCCAACTGGCACCGTTCCCAGACGCACAACGCGCCTGCCGACGCCTGTCTCTGGATCGTCGTCTGACGTCTCAAAGTAGTAGACGTTCTGCGCAATCTCCTGGGGATCCACGCTCCAGTAGCCCGCCTGGTACACGTTATGCAGATCCGCATCGAAAACGGCCACAGCCTCCAATGCAAAAATCTCATGTACAAGCTCTGCTAGCTCCGGTCCCGGCTCCACATGAAGATTCATTTGCAGGGTACGGCGGGTGAATTCGTACAGATCGTGCATCTGCCCGCCCCATGATTCGGCTTCCCGCGCATGCCCGGTCACCCGCGACGAAAGACGGCTCACGATCAGCGCAACCAGGATAAACGCAAGCAGGGTAACGGATGTGGCCGGGTCTTCCGCCAGGCTGAGCTCCGGCTGCCGTGCCGTAAAGTAGCCATGCACCAGCACTGCCGAGAATGAAACAATCACGGCCTGCCAAAATCCGCACAGCAACGCCGTCGGCACAATAATCAGAAGATAAAGCAGCAGTGCCACTGGCAGCAGCCACCCAAACCAGTGTGCCAGGGCCGCCACCAGGATGAGCGCCACAATCCCCAGCGCGCACTCCAGCGCAAACAAGAGTACGCGAGACTTTGAGCCGCGGTCGCTTCGGGCCGACATCGCTGAACGAACTGGAAATGAGCCTGCGGACAACCAGCACCCACCTTCTAGGAATGTTAGGATCGCTCTTGAACTAGCGATCCGCGTTGGTCGACCCCGGTATGCACCCGGCGATTCGAGCGCCCTTGGGCCCCATAGCGCTTCGGCTGTTCAACACGAATTGCTCTCGACTGGACGGCTTGTGAAGGAATAAAAACTAAGCAAAATTTTAGCAGGTCATTCATTGCATTTTCATCGGTCGCCGCGTTTGGGGGCGCCCGCAACCTGCTCCATCCTCCTTGATCGGGGAGTCGCATGTCGCAATCAAATCAATCACATCACAACCGAGTAGGAGACTCTGTTTAAGCCATCATATATTCCCTATGTCCCATTTGCCCGACGAGGAAGCTTTAACGACCGGATGTACAACTCCCCGCCCATCGCCCCAGTGGGACAGATCTTCACGTAATCTGCGCCGGCCTTCCAAGCGGCAATTACCTCGGTAGGCGTGAGGGCGCCCGGGATCACGACAACACCCCGCTTGAGCGCGGAACCAATCACCTCAGGAACCAGCCCCGTACTCGTCAGAAACCGGGCTCCGAAATCGAGACAACGCTCGGCCGTCTCCTTATCGAGCACCGTGCCTGCGCCCACGACCATGTCGGGATACTTCTGTGCGAGTTCACTGATTGCATTGACCGCTCCCGGAACCGTCATGGTGATTTCCGCCACCGGGACACCGGCATCGTATAGTGTCTTGGCAGCGTAAACCGCTTGGTCCGCGGAACTGGCGCGAATTCCGGGGAAAATCCCTATCTCTTCGATTCGTGCCTTGACCTCTTCGCGTGTCATAGAGCCAGTCCATCCTTGTCTTGAGCAGAGTAACTACGTATTGTTACCGGGAACTTGACCGGCGCTCCTGCCGGGGCTGGGCGGTCCTATTTGATCACTTCGCTTCCAACGGCAAGATTCAACTGTCCAGCCGCAGTGAGATAAGCGCCAATCAGCTTTGCATAAGCCAATTGCACCTGGCGATAACCGCTTTGCGCATTCAGAAAGTCCATCAGAGACGCGCCGCCATGCTGGTAGAAAAAAGTGACCGTATCGCGCACACGCAGGGCCTGATCGTTGTATTTTGCCTTGTAGGGCTTGAGCAGCGCGACATTACTCCGCACCAGCTCATAGGCAGTGTCCACATCGCTGAAGACCTGCGCGCGCATCGCCTCGCTGGCCTGCTGGCTGCGGTCTATATCGATCTGCGTACGCTTTTTCTCGCCCTGGCTCTTGTCGAAGATCCGCAACGGAACGCTCACGCTCACGCCTAGAGTCTGGATGCCGTTCGGGTTGTTGTTTGAGGAGTTGTACGTGTACCAGCCCGCAATGGTTGGATCGGCAGAGCCATTCGCCACGGCCAATTTGTGATTGGTTTCCGATTGCTGGATTGCCTGGAGCGCCGCCTGCAGGTCCGGCCGTGCTGCCACTGCGGCATCCAGGTAATTCTCCAGCGGATCCAACGCATCGCTGAAGTCAAATGGGCCGGTTACGTCAAACGTGTCTACAGGCGTACGGTCGTCGCGCATTTGCAGAAGCTGAATCTTTGCAGTGTGCAGGTTCACGGTCGCCGTCTCGATCTCCGACTCGTATTGCACGCGTTGCAACTCGATGCGATCGAAATCGACCTGTGCGATGTCGCCCGCCTTGAAGCGGTCCTGGCTTATCTTGATGATGTGGTCGTAGTAGTCAAGATCCGCCTTTGCCATATCGAGCACAAACTTGGCCTCGAGCGTTGCCACGAACGCCGTGCGCAGGGCGAACACCATGTTGCGCTCCAGGTCCTCATGCTGCGATTGCGTGATGCGAGTGCCTTCTTGAGCGCTCTTGAGGCGCAGATCGCGCTTATGTTCGCGCTCATAGAGGTAACTGAGGTTGGGCTGCTCATACGTGCCCTTGAACGGACTCCAGCCCCCGTCATGCGGCGCGATCTGCGTGCCATCGGCCGTTAAGGTGAATTGTGGATTAGGACGGAGAAAGGCGGTTATTTCCTCGGCTTCCATTTCGTCCAAATTGTCAGCATCCGCCTTGAGGACAGGGTTGGTGGTTTCAAAACGCGCCTTCACCTGGTCCCAGGTGAGAGCTTGCTGCGCCCGTCCTTCAGTTGCCAGAATCAAGCTGAAACTGAACAGCAGCAAGCTAGCGATAAATTGCCGCACCCTGCGCGAGGCTGAACGATGATTGAAGAACTCAGTGTGCAAAGGAATCCTCCGCTTCCGGCTCTGGGAGCTTGTCATCATCCCTCGCCAGCCAAACGTACAAAGTTGGCAACAGGAAGTCGCCTATGACCAGATTGGCCAGGAGGCCGCCAACAATGACAATTGCAAAGGGTCGTTGCGAGTCAGACCCGATGGCGTGAGACAGCGCGGCAGGCAAGAGGCCCAGCGTCGCTACCAGCATGGTCATCATGATAGGCCTTAGACGCAATACCGCTCCCTCCACGGCAGCGTCCGCGATCGTGTAACCGCGGACCCGAAGTTGGTTGATGAATTCGATCATGATGACGCCGGTTTGCACCGAAACGCCAAAGAGGGCGACGAACTCAACCGTCGAAGAAACCGAAAAATCGGTGTGGGTGATAAACAAGGTCAACGGTCCACTGACGCGAGGGATGCATGAGGAATCAGATAAGAATAGATAGCGCAATGCTGAAACACGCGGCGAAACATGCCATTTTTGCACAGACTTACTCGTGCCAAACGTAACTTATCCAGATAGATAAAACCGAGATCGTCCGCAACCAACGGTTATAAGGAAGTTATCAACGACCACGTGAATAGGTCGCTGTACAAACAACAGCTCCGAGGTCAATGTGACCTCGGAGCCGTCGTGGTTGCAGAGCGGATCCAGACAAATTTACAGCTAGAACCTCACCATGATTGCGCCCATGGTCGACCATTGTTTGGTACGCAGATCAGGCCACCAGAGGGCGCCCAGCGCGGCTGGCGTGCCAGGAGCACCGGCGTTCCCGTTGGCAAGACCTGCACCTTGGCAATATGCTTCCGCATAAGGTTGACCCGCAACGCCCACTGACGAACTCGCTCCGGTTGGGGTGGTGGTATAGACGTATCCGTATTGGGCATCCCCGCCGGCAGCGCATTGGTAGTCAGCCGGGTTGCCGTTGTTTCCTCCGGGAGGCGTCACTCCTCCGTGGCCGGCCCAATAGGGCGTGTCAGAGAACCGGTACGCCTGTTCAAGCCGGAAGGTGATGAACTGAGAAGGCATGTAGTCGTACGTGAACGTGGTGTCGTGCATCTGGCCGCGATCGTTAGCGTTCTCAGTGTAGTAGGGGGTCCCGGACGTCGCTGTTGCACCGTTGATGGCAGGCACCAGGGTCAGGTACCGACCCGGGTTGTTCATTTCGCCGCCGCCTATGGTAATGGCGTGACGGTCATGAGCGGCCCAGATGCGCGCGTAAGCCATCCAGCCAAGGAACATCTGTTTGGGCACGCCAGTTTTTGCTTGGGAACCATGGCAACGGACGCCGCCGTTGTAGGTATCGGTGTCGCCCTGCAGCGGAGAGTGACCTTTCTGGTCCAAGGTACCGGCCGCTGTACCGTACTTCGGATCGTACGAGGTAGCAAATGACGGGCCGCCTCCGCCGTATTCGCATCCTACGTCGCCGGTGAGCGTCCAAGCAAACTTGTCAATAAACTTCTTGGGGTTGTCGTAGACCTTCTCCTGCAAACTGTAGTCGGCGTGCACTCGTGAGCGGCCAGGGTAGCCGGCATCGTCTTCGCCCAGACCGTAATCGTTGAAGTTGAAGTGCCAATTTTTGTTCGGACGCCAGAGAACCTGTCCGCCTAGTCCGCCGTGGCCATTGTAACGGGCATACGATTGCCAGCCATTGATGATCCATGGCTCAATCTTCAGCTTGTCCGTAGGAAAGTATTGAATACGGACGCCGTTGAAGAACCAGGGAGTGTTCGACGAAACATAGGATGGCTGGTAAGTCCAGTTATCAAAGTTGTAGTAACTGAACAAGCCGACATACGACACAAAGATGCCGGCGTCCACATTGAGACCGTGTCCTACATCCCAGTGGTAGCCGCCCCAGGCTTCAGAGAAATACTTGTAGGCGTCTTTCAGATCCCATTGCCCACGGTTGTAGCTTGCATCGTTGCGCACGGTAGCCTGCGAGAATAGCCCGTTCATGGTAAGAATGCGCCCGCGCGTGTTTTGAATGCGGAAGTCACCGCCGAAGCTAGCCTGTTCCAGCTGGAACTCGTCGGAGCGGTACATCTCCGTTGAGCCAACCATCGTGTCGTCCTCGGGATGGTTGTAGTCCAGAATGTAGTTCGCATCGAAGCGGATCTCCGGAGTGAAGTACTTGGTGCTCATCGGGCTGTCCACGTTGTGACCGCCGTCGTTTAACCAAGTCTGGTCAAACCAGCCGAACGGCGCGGATTTGGTGGTGATTTCCGCGCTGATCTCAGGAGGCGCGGGAGCCGCAGCGGGCGCAGGCGCGGCCGCCGCCTGCCCTTCTCCGGGCATCGGAACCGATGAGCTTCCTTCCGCTGCGCGCAATGCGTTGGCATCGTGCTCCGCGGTTGAAGAGTCGTTCGCCGTCGCGTTTTTCAGCGCGGTCTCCATGACTGCCATGCGCGCCTTCATGTCGGCCATTTCCTTTGCCATTTGCTGGATGATGGCGTCGTGGTCAGTCGGTACCGCCGTGGGAGTGGAAGTGGAAGTAGTGTTCGTTGCGCCAGCAGCTGCCGGATCTGATGTTGCACTCGCAGTCACGCCGCCACTCGTTCCCGGAGCTCCGGATGAGGGAGGCTCAAGTAAAGCCGTTTGTACCAGTGTTGGGGTTTTCGCAGGCTGCTGCGCCGAAGCGGTCATCGGCGCCAAACCGAAGCACAGCACTGCAGTGGCGGGGACGGCCTTCCAGATACTTATTCTCATTCAGCCTCTCACTCTCATGAAGAATTTTGGTCACGGTTATGAATATGGTTCATTAGGAAAACTGCAGCGAAGGACAGCAACTTCCACTGCTGCTCCTCAGGTTGTCCTGTTGGGCCAGGAATGCGGCTCGGTTGTCAGAAATGGCGAAGAATTAGGACCTTGTTATCCGTCGAAATTCATTTCATCTGTGCTCTAAATGCGACACTTGCATGCCGAATGTCTTGCGTTCGTGCTTATGTGTGAACTTTTCGGCTGTTCAAAAATTAGGGTACCTGTCATAAAGATCCTATGTATTTTTCTTTGAAAGTTATGAGAATTACATGAGTACAACATAATTTAAGAATGATTTTCGATCTTCACAGACAATCCATATCTCCTTCGCAAAGGCTCCTCAACTTCAAACCGTCGACGATCGCGAGCTGAATTCTGTTTCCTCATTTCATCTTTATCGAACCGACCCTAGCATTCACCTTACCCATTCTGCATCTTTGCAGCCCGTTGGATGAGGGAGCTCTACAAAGCGAATCCTGGAGGATTCGCGGTGTGACCGCTGGGACCAGCCTACGAAATTCAAATTCAGGAGAATGCTTATGGCAGATCAGAACGCACCTCAGATGCAGGCCACCCTGGGCCTAACCGGGCTCACCAGTAATGCAATGGCACTCATCGCCCCTGGCGCCTTCCTTTGGCTCACATTCGCGATCCAGGCAAACACTGGCGTCGCCGGACAGCCATCCACGGCGCCAGCTATGTGGATCGGCATCGTCGCCGCACTCCTTCTCTGTCTGGCCACCGCGGTTGCCTACGCTGAAATTTCAAAGCTCTATCCCGGAACCGGCTCCAGTTACTACTACGCCGAACAGGCTTTGCTCTCGAAAGACAAAGCCTACAAGTATGCTCGCGTCGGCAAGTTCATCGTTGGCTGGGGCTCGCACCTCTACTACTGGGTTTATCCAGGCGTCATGGTCGCCACAACCGGTATCTTCTGCGGATATATTGTTGGCTTCCTCTATCCAAACGTCATGAGCGGCTCTAACCCAGGGCCTCTCTTCATGGCGCTGATCGCTGTCGTCTTCTCCTTCTTCGTCGCATGGATTGCCTCCAAGGGTGCCGGCGCCTCCACAGCCGTCAACATCGCTATCAACGTCATTCAGATCTCCGCATTGGTCGTCTTCAGCGTTCTCGCTCTCGGTTATCGCTCCAGCCACCCGGCCGGTTCGCCCGCCTTCCAGTATGACTCGCAGTCGCTCGCTACCTACACCTATCAATTCGCCACCGCCAAAGACGGATCGACCATGCGCGACGCATCCGGTACGCCGCTGCCCCTGCTCGATTCCGCAGGAAAGCCCGTGCCGTTCACGATCGCGTACACAGAGAGAGATTCGTCCGGCAACTTCCTTTCGCATACGTCGGCAAAGTCAGTCATCATGCCGCACACGCTCAGCTACATGTTCATCCAGGCAACAGTCGCCATTCTCATCCTCGTCGGATTCGAATCCGTCACCTCGATGGGAGGCGAGGCCAAGAATCCAACCAAGCATATTCCCATCGCCGTGATCGCTTCGCTGCTGATTCAGGGTTTACTCTGCTATCTGTTTGAGTACTTCGCGGCTAACTACTTCCTCAACTCCGGCTATACCATGACCATGGCAGGCAGCTCCGCGGCGCCCATCGGCGACATGATGATCATTGTCGGCGACGGCCTGCTCGGTCAGGGGCACGGCAAGTACTTCATGCTGGCTGAGGCCGTCACCGTCTTCTTCGCCCTCATCGGAACCACGCTGAGCTGCATGAATACCGGCGCCCGCGTCACCTACGCCATGGGCAAGGACGATGAGGCCCCTGAGCACTTCGGCATTCTCCACGCCGGATCGCTCTCGCCCCGCAAAGCCATTTGGACCCTCGCCATCATCTCGGCGGTCATCGGCGTCGTTGCCGTCTCGCTGGTCTTCGGCGACGCAGCCGCACCCTCCGACGCGACGATCGCCGCTCTTCCACACGGCGTCTTCTCAAGCTTCGGCTACCTGTCGCATGACCAGTTGGCGTCTCTGCCCAACTCCCTGCTCACCATCACGCTCACTTCCAACTTCGGCACCTTCATCCTCTATGCGCTCAGTTGCTTCCTCTGCATGGTTGCCTATCACGAGCGCCACGACCACAACTATCTGATGCACTACATCATTCCTGGATTTGGCTTGCTCGCCAATCTGGTCTGCATGGGTTTCTACCTGGCCGGTCCCATCTTCGGCCTCGGCACGTTCAAGGAGCCACTTCTTGCTCTCGGCATTTCGGCTGTTTGGGGCCTTTATGGCGGCATCTACTTCCTGCGCTCCTCCAAGGCCAAGGGCAAGTCAATCCTGATCGAATCAAAATAGCTGCCGCTAGTGCACTGGAACCTGACCCGGCCGCCGGGTGGAATCTCACTTTGATCTATTCACCGAGACAACAAGCAGATCACCACCCAGCGTTCATTTTGCAGGTGAATTCCTTTAACCTTGAAACCGGCATCTCTCCTATGGCGATGGGAGATATCTTCGAGGCGACAGCGCTCATGTTGGATGTGCAGTTTGGCCAGGCAACCGACTTCGGAAAGGTTCGAACCAACAACGAAGATGCAATGGGATCGTTTATCCCTTCGTCACGCCAACAAGCTCGATCCCACGGCTATTTGTTTGCTGTTGCTGACGGCGTAGGTGGCCTTGATCTGGGAGAGGTCGCGTCGAGCAGGGCTATATCCGTGCTCACCGAGGGGTTTGCCAATGCTCAAGCAGACACTATGCTGATCAGCCTGCTGCCGCGTCTAATTCAGCATGCCAATGCGGCGGTCCACGATTGCTCCCTCGTGCGCGAGTACCGAGGTAGAAAAATGGCGACAACGATGGTCGCCTGCGCATTGCGCTACGACCAGGCAATAGTCTCGCACGTCGGCGACTCACGCTTTTACCTGGTGCGAAATGGGAAGGCCAGATTGGTCACAGAAGATCACACGCTGGTCAACCAGCAGCGAAAGTTGGGCTTGATCTCTTCAGTGGATGTAGCCGAGGCCGAGACGCGCCATGTGCTCATTCGGTCGCTGGGGCCAGAGATGTTTGTCTCGCCCGACACCACGGCCATCACCCTTCAGGCGGGGGATACACTAGTGCTGTGCACCGATGGCATGCACGACCAAATGAGCGAAGCTCTGATTGCAGAGATTGTCTCGCAGAAAAAAACCATGAACGAGATTGCCCGCGAGCTTGTGGCGCGCGCCGTTGATATTGACGGCGGCGACAATACCACAGCGCAAGTCATCCGCATCCGCTCCCTCGAACAGATTGGCATGCACCGTGGACGGCCTTACCGCTTGCCATCCTAGTCTTATCCATCCCAGATCAACAGATTTCTCATCTTGCAACATTGGAACAAACAAACCAGCCAGCGAAAGCAAAAACCGAGAGAGGATCGAAAAATCAAATGCTGCAAATGAACCGCGTATTGGGATTACTGAGTTTGGCCGTGAGTGGTATCTGGGCGCAGGCCGCTTCTTCGCCTGTGTGGCTGGTTCACCAGACGCCCGACAAAGACGGCATCTACTACGCCGGGCCTGAAGTCTCTGCCCCCGTTCTGGTTCGCACTTTCGAGGCGCCCTATCCTCAGGTTGAATCGCGAAAAGAAGTCCAGGGGGTGACTGTGCTCGCCATGGTGATTGGCGCGAATGGCATTCCCGATCACATTCAACTTCTCCACTCACATGGCGACGCCTTCGATCAGGGCGCGATCGCTGCGGTGAAACAATCAACGTTTCTTCCGGGCAAGTTGGGGGACAAGCCGGTCCCCGTTTGGATTGACGTGCGCGTGGTTTTCCATGCGAACCATAGCCAGGCCGTTCCACAGGTCTTGATTGCCGAAAGAGATCTGGCCCCTCCGCCTGAATCAAAATTCGAAGACAAGAGCGGCAAACCACTGCCGTACACAGAACCAATTCCCATTCACGTAGTGGATGCGGATTTTGCAGATCCCTTTGCATCTCATCCTTATGTGCAGGTGGCCGTCGTCGACGTACTGGTAGGCACGGACGGGTTGCCCAAGAGTGTTCGGGTGACGCGTGGACTCGGGTTTGGATTGGACAAGAAAGCCGAATCCGCCGTCTGGCTTTACAAGTTCCTGCCCGCCACCAGCAAAGGCCAGCCCGTTGCCGCGAGTAGAACTTTACAGGTCAGTTTCGCCACGTTCTAAACGAAGCACTGCTGGAGAGCGCGCAGCCATTTCCACGCAACGCACCCAAGGCCCTTTTTTGAGGCTTGCGACAGGTCAAGCTTTTGTCACCTGGGCTTACCGGTGCGTCCCGCCGTGGTGCGCAACCATAAACTGTGACTTTTCCAGTCCCTTGACGTCGAGTTCGCCATCGTGGTTTATGTCCAGGCGATCGAATTCCGCGGCCATGAACGCCATATACTCGGCCCGCGAGATTTTTCCGTTCTTATCGGTATCCATA
>Ga0182013_10002500_pt1 | contig 23927 bp, 23 predicted proteins | sample 612S2MmetaG_FD_120487 | JGI IMG/M metagenome (GOLD analysis project Ga0182013, IMG submission 120487) | Permafrost microbial communities from Stordalen Mire, Sweden - 612S2M metaG | ecosystem: Environmental > Terrestrial > Soil > Wetlands > Permafrost | place: Sweden: Stordalen | collected...
GATGCGCTCCCAGGACGCCGGCGCCATCGTCAACGTGAGCTCCGGGACGACCCTGCGCGTGTTCCCCGGCATCGGGGGCTACGCATCGACGAAGGCTGCGCTGAACATGCTCTCCCAGGTCGCAAGGGTCGAGCTGCAGCCGGCGGTCCAGGTCTCGGTCGTCTACCCGTCCGTCACCGCGACCGAGTTTCACCAGAGCCTGCGGGCGGGCGGCTTCCCTGGCGGCGCGAACAGGATCCCGGCTGACCCGCCGGAGCTCGTCGGTGACGCGATCGCATACGCGATCGAGACCGGCGAGGCCCATGTCCTGGTGTCCGACCCGCCGCGCCCTATCACCCCGGGCGACTCGGGCGACTGGGGCGCGCTGCTGGCACGCCAGTCGCGCCCGCAGGGCACCTAGGCGCCGAGGCACGTGCGCCGAGGTCTGCAATCCGCCTGAACCATCCGTCCCCGCCACAGGGGCGGGATGAGGGCCTTTCCGCAGCTTGTGACCGCCGGGTTACGCCGGGCGCGGGACGCGGCGTGGCCGGCACCGGAAAGGGTACGCTCGAGCGACGATGCGCGCACGCGAACGCCAGCGGTGAGAGGTCCCACGCCGTGAGCGCCGTCATCGGGCCGTTGTCCGACCGCGAGCTCCACGCGATCGACGCCTACTGGCGCGCCGCGAACTACCTGTCGGTGGGGCAGATCTATCTGCTGGACAACCCCCTGCTGCGCGAGCCGCTGCGGCGCGAGCACACCAAGCCGCGCCTGCTCGGGCACTGGGGCACGACCCCGGGCCTGAACTTCATCTACGCGCACATGAACCGGCTGATCCGCTCCCGCGAGCTCGACGCCATCTACATCGCGGGACCCGGACACGGAGGGCCCGGGCTCGTCGCGAACGTCTATCTCGAGGGCACGTACACCGAGGTGTACCCGCACATCGGCCATGACGAGGAGGGCCTGCGCCGGCTCTTCCGCCAGTTCTCCTTCCCCGGCGGCATCCCGAGCCACGTGGCGCCCGAGACTCCCGGCTCCATCCACGAGGGCGGCGAGCTCGGCTACTCGCTCGTTCACGCCCACGGAGCGGTCTTCGACAACCCCGACCTGCTGGTCTGCTGCGTGATCGGCGACGGTGAGGCCGAGACGGGCCCGCTGGCGGCGAGCTGGCATTCCAACAAGTTCCTGAACCCGGTGACCGACGGCGCGGTGCTGCCCGTCCTTCACCTGAACGGCTTCAAGATCGCGAACCCGACGGTGCTCGCGAGGATCCCGGAGCCCGAGCTGCGCTCCCTGCTGGAGGGATACGGCTACTCCCCGCGGTTCGTGGAGGGCTCGGACCCCGCCGAGATGCACCAGCTGATGGCGGCCACGCTCGACGAGGTGACCGCGGAGATCTCGCGGATCCAGCAGCAGGCGCGCTCGGGTGCCGGCCCGCTGCGGCCGCGGTGGCCGATGATCGTGCTGCGCACCCCGAAGGGGTGGACCGGCCCGAAGGAGGTGGACGGACTCAAGGCGGAGGGGTCCTTCCGCTCGCACCAGGTGCCGATAGCCGACCTCAGCACCCACGAGCACCTGTCCCAGCTCGAGGAGTGGATGCGCTCCTACAGGCCCGCGGAGCTCTTCGACGAGCAGGGCGCTCTGGTGGAGGAGCTCGCGGCGCTCGCACCAGTGGGCGACCGCCGCATGGGAGCGAACCCCCACGCCAACGGCGGCGTCCTCCTGCGCGACCTCGAGCTGCCCGACTTCCGCGAGTTCGCGGTCGAGGCGCCGCGGCCGGGTGAGAGCTCGAGCGAGGCGATGCGCGTGCTCGGGAGCTTCCTGCGGGAGGTCATCAGGTCCAATCCGGACAACTTCCGGTTGATGGGCCCGGACGAGACCGCGTCCAACCGCCTGGGCAACGTATTCGACGTCACCAACCGTGCGTGGGATGCCCTGACGCTCGAGGATGACGATCACCTCGCGCCCGACGGCCGCGTGATGGAGGTCCTGTCCGAGCATCTGTGCCAGGGCTGGCTCGAGGGCTACCTGCTCACCGGCAGGCACGGCCTGTTCAACTGCTACGAGGCGTTCATCCACATCATCGACGCGATGTTCAACCAGCACGCGAAGTGGCTGAAGGTGAGCGACGCCATCCCGTGGCGCGCCCCGATCGCGTCGCTGAACTACGTCCTCTCCTCACATGTGTGGCGCCAGGACCACAACGGGTTCTCCCACCAGGACCCGGGCTTCATCGACCATGTCGTGAACAAGAAGGCCGAGATCGTACGCGTGTACCTCCCGCCGGACGCGAACTGCCTGCTGTCCGTCGCCGATCACTGTCTGCGGAGCCGCAACTACGTGAACGTGGTCGTGGCCGGCAAGCAGCCCGCGCTGGACTACCTGAACATGGAGCAGGCCGTGGCCCACTGCACCCGCGGCATCGGCGTGTGGGACTGGGCGAGCAGCGACGAGGGAGTCGAGCCGGATGTCGTGCTCGCATGCGCGGGCGATGTGCCGACGCTCGAGACCGTCGCCGCGGCCGCGATCCTGCGCGAGGAGCTACCGAACCTGAAGGTCAGGGTGGTGAACGTCGTCGACCTGATGCGCCTGCAGCCCGAACGCGAGCACCCCCACGGGCTCTCCGACCGCGAGTTCGACGCCCTGTTCACAACCGAGCGGCCCGTGATATTCGCCTACCACGGGTACCCGTGGCTGATCCACCGGCTCACCTACCGCCGCTCCAACCACCACAACATCCACGTGCGCGGCTACAAGGAGGAGGGCACGACCACCACCCCGTTCGACATGGTCATGCTCAACGACCTCGACCGCTTCCACCTCGTGATCGACGTGATCGACCGTGTCCCTGAGCTCGCCGAGCGCGCATCGCATCTGCGCCAGCGGATGATCGACGAGCGCCTGCGCCATCGCGCGTACACCCGCGAGCACGGCGACGACCCGCCCGAGCTGCGCGAGTGGGTGTGGCCCTTCGCCTCCGACGCAACGCGGTAGGGGGCAGTGCGGGTACTCGTCGTAAACGCAGGTTCGAGCTCGCTGAAGCTGCGGCTGCTAGATGACTGCGACACCGTCCTCGCGGAGCAGGAGCTCAGGGCCGAGAGAGCGCTCATCGACCACGACGCGCTCGCGCGGGCGCTCGGCTCCGAGCTCGGGCAGGCCGATGCCGTCGGCCACCGGATCGTGCACGGCGGCGAACGCTTCCATTCGGCGGTGAGGATCGACGTTGGCGTCGAGCTGTCACTGCGCGAGCTGACCGAGCTCGCACCGCTCCATCAGCCGAAGTCCCTGGATGCGGTCGACGCGGTCAGCGCGATCCTCCCCGAGCTCCCCGCCGTCGCGTGCTTCGACACCGCGTTTCACTCAGGTCTGCCGCAGGCCGCCGCGACCTACGCGCTGCCCGCGCTGTGGCGCGAGCGCTGGGGTCTTCGCCGTTACGGGTTCCACGGCCTCTCGCATGCCTGGGTGGCGCGGCGCGTCCCGGAGCTTCTCGGGAGGCCGGCGCAGGAGCTCAGGATCGTGAGCTGCCATCTGGGAGCCGGAGCGTCGCTGTGCGCGATCTCCGGTGGGAGCTCGGTCGACACGACGATGGGCTTCACGCCGCTCGAGGGCCTGGTGATGGCCACCCGCTCGGGCAGCGTCGATCCCGGCATGATCCTCTGGCTGCTCGAGGACGAAAGGGTCGAGGCCGACGATCTCGCCGACGCCCTCGAGCACCGTTCCGGCCTGCTCGCCCTCGCGGGCAGCGCCGACATGCCCGAGATCCTCGCGGGCGCGGGCGCCGGCGAGCAGGACGCGAGCCTGGCCCTGGATGTCTACCTGCGCTCGCTGCGCGGCGGGATCGCCGCGATGGCGGCGGCGATGGACGGCATCGACGCGCTGGCATTCACGGGGGGTGTCGGCGAGCGCTCCCCGGAGGTTCGCGAACTGGCCGCCGACGGATTGGCGTTCCTGGGCGTCGAGGTCGACCCGCGTGCGAACCACGGCGGCGAGGGCGACCGGGAGATATCGGCGCCCACGGCACGCGCCGCAACCGTGGTGCTCGCCGCGAGGGAGGACCTGGAGATCGCCAGGCAGGTGAGGGCCGTCCTCGCCGCGTGAGCAGCGACCCGGCTCAGTGCTCGCCCGCTCCTGCACCCGGACCACGGGCACGCCGAGCTCACGCTCGGGCTCCTGCGGCTCCACGCCCTCGCGGCCGGGAACGTCCGGAGCACATCGCGCAGCACCGCGCCGACGCGGCTCCTGCGTAAGCTGAGCGCATCGTGGCGCCACCCGCATTCGTCATCGACTGCGACGGCACACTCGTCGACACCGAGCGGCTCTGGACCATCGCGAAGCGAGCCACCACGGAGCACTTCGGCGCCACATGGAGCGAGAGCCTTCGCGGCACGTTGACCGGCACCGCGCTCGAGACGTGCGCACAAGTGATCGCCGAGCAGGCCGGCCGGCCACGCGAGGCACCGGCAGTCGCCGCGTATCTGACGAGCGCCTTGAGCGAGATCCTCGAGTCCCAGCCCGTGAATGCGCATGAGGGAGCCGCCGAACTGCTGCTCGCGCTCGCGGAGCGCGGGATCGCCGTGGCGGTCGCTTCCAATGGTCGACCGGTCGATGTCGAGATCGCGCTCGACCGGTCGGGGCTCGCGGGGCTGGTGGCCGCTGTCAGGTGCCCCGGACCGGGGCTCTCCCCGAAGCCGGAGCCGGACCTCTACCTGGCTGCGTGCGGGGACCTCGGCCGGGAGCCGGAGTGGTCGGTCGCGATCGAGGACGCACCGGCGGGCGTGCTGGCCGCAAGGCGGGCGGGCCTGCTCACCCTCGGACTCACCTCGCCCGGCGCCGGAGCCCTCGACGCCGACCTGGCGATCGACTCGCTCTGGCCGCTGGACATCGACGCACTGGTGGCGATGCTGCCCTGGAGGCGCGGCTCCTGAGGACCCCGCAGAGCTCGCAGGGCCGCCGGTTCGACGGGCCGCGGGTCGCTGCTAGCGTGGGCGCGGTGAGCACCTTCACCGTCAGGGAGCGCGAGCTCCGCATCGACACCGACCCCTGCTCACCGATCGCAGGGGACGTCGAGCGATGAGCGCCTCCGCCGTGGCAGCCGCGTCGGGCACGTTCAGCCTCGGCGGCACGAGCACCGTGAACCGGCTCGGCTACGGGACGATGCAGCTGACGGGCCGCGGTGTCTGGGGCGAGCCCGAGAACCCGGAGGAGGCGGTGCGTGTTCTGCGCACGGCGGTCGAGCTCGGCGTGAACCTCATCGACACCGCCGACTCCTACGGGCCCGTCGTCGCCGAGCCGCTCATCAGACGCGCGCTCGCCCCCTATCCCGATGATCTCGTGATCGCCACGAAGGCGGGCCTCACCCGCAGCGGGCCGGGTAGATGGGCTCCCGTCGGGCGCCCGGAGTACCTGCGCCAGCAGGCGGAGATGTCCCTGCGCCACCTGGGCCTGGAGCGGATACCACTCTTCCAGCTGCACAGGATCGACCCGAAGGTGCCCCTCGAGGATCAGGTCGGCCTGCTCGCCGAACTCCAGAAGGAGGGCAAGATCGAGCACATCGGGCTCTCCGAGGTCACCGTCGACCAGCTTGAGCAGGCCCAGCGGGTCGCCTCTATCGCCTCGGTCCAGAACCTCTACAACCTCACCAACCGGTCGGCGGAGGACCTGCTCGAGCGTTGCGAGTCCCAGGGCATCGCGTTCATCCCGTGGTTCCCGCTCGCGACCGGCAAGCTCACCGGCGCGGACGGCCCGCTCGAGCGCATCGCCGAGGAGACAGGTGCCAGCGCCGGTCAGCTGGCGCTCGCGTGGCTCCTCGCCCGCTCGCCGGTGATGCTCCCGATACCCGGCACGTCAAGCGTCGAGCACGTCCGGGAGAACACGGCCGCGGCCGCGCTAAGGCTCACGGAGGCTCAGCTCGAGGCGATCGGCGACGCCGCGGCCTGAGGGTGCCTGACCCCTCAGGGTGACTCGTGGGCGCGCGCCCACTCGCCGTCTGCGGATCCGCGGCGGACCGCGCCGACCGCGCACACCGCCACGACCGCGCTCGCGATCAGCAGCCCGATGTAGATGTGCCCGTGCAGCGTGAGCAGAGCGCCGACGAGCGCACCCGCGAACATCGCCGCAACAGCGATCATGCGTCTGGCGACCGGGCCGCCGCTGCGGCCCGCCAGGCGCGAGTCGGACGCGACACCGGTCAGCGTGAGCGTCAGCACGCTCGTCGTCAGGTCCGGCACGGCGAGCCGGCGTGCGGTCGCGTTCTGCAGGCCCATCGCGATGGCAAGCAGCGCGATCAGCGCGTAGCGCTCGTGTGAGGAGACCGACGCGCCGATCCCGCTCGCCACGGCGCTCGCACACAGCAGCGGGACGAGGCCGACGGTGGCTGCGGCGCGCAGGTGCCGGCCGCGGTGGCCGCCGAGCCTCGAGCCGACGCGACCTCCGATGAGGGCCCCCAGCAGGAACGCCGCGAGCGCTGTCAGCGAAGCGGCCACCGACAGCCCGGATGCACCAGCCAGCGCGAAGCCGAGGAACACGACGTTGCCCGTCATGTTGGCGACGAAGACATGCCCGAGTCCGAGGTAGCTCACGCCGTCGACGACGCCGCTCACGACGGTCAGTGCGATCAGCAGCACCGGAAGCGGCCCGTCGCGCACCCGATCCCAGGGCCACCTGAGCGCCCCGGTCGCCTGGCTGCTCATGTGCGCCGCCGCCCGTTCACCGAGTAGCGAAGGTAGAGCACGCGCGATCCGAACACACGGTTCTCGAGGAGCTCGAGCTCGATCCTCGCTCCGGCGGGAGCGAGCCATGGGGTTCCGCCGCCGAGAACGACGGGGTACACGAACAGCAGGAGCTCGTCGACGAGTCCCCGCGCGAGCATCTCGCCGGCGAGCGTCGCGCCGCCCACCGCGATGTCCTTCCCCGGTTCGGACACCAGATCCGCGATCGCCTCGGCGTCGATCTCACGCACGAGCGTGCAGTTGCCCTGGACGCTCGCGAGGGTCCTCGAGTGGACGATCTTCGGCAGCGCCTGCCAGAGGCGGGCGAACTCGGCCTCGTGCTCGGGCAGGGTCGGGTCGCGGTCCGAGCTCTCCCAGTAGAGCATCGTTTCGTACAGCCGCCGGCCGCACAGCTGCAGGCCGGTCTCGCGCACCCGCTCGGTGTGGAAGCGGAACAGCTCCTCATCCGGAACGGTCCAGTCGATCTCGCCGTCAGGGTCGGTGATGTACCCGTCCAGCGAGACCCCGGTCGAATAGACCAGTTTGCGCATTGCGATCCTCTCCGGTTTTCGCCCATTGTTCTCGATCTCGCCGCCGTCGTGTGGGGGACCCCGCGAGCCGGCGCGTCAGAATCACGCGATGGGGAGAGCGAGCATCCAGGAGCAGCGACTGGCGTTCGGTCGCGTCGCCGAGCTCTACGAGAGCAGTCGCCCCTCCTACCCCGCCGCGGTCATCGACGAGCTCCTGCGCCGGGCAGCGCTCGGGCCCGGATCTCGGGTGGTGGAGGTCGGGGCGGGTACCGGCAAGCTCACACGCCTGCTCGCCGAGCGCGGGCCCGCCGTCCGCGCGCTTGAGCCCGACGCGGCGATGGCGGATCTGGCACGCCGCGCATGCTCGGGCTACCCGCGGGTCGAGGTGGAGCAGACGGACTTCGAGACGTGGGAGCCGCAGGGGCGCGCGGATGCGCTGGTTTCCGCCCAGGCGTGGCACTGGATCGACCCGGATGTCCGCTACTCACGCGCCGCAGGCGCGCTGCGCAGGAGCGGGACGCTCGCGGCGATCTGGACCCATCCCGACTGGTCCAGGACAGCGATGCGCGATGAGCTGCGCCGCGCCTACACCGATGCTGCGCCGGGTTTCGCTCCCGGCTTCGCGATGCACCCGTCCACCGAGGACCCGGACATCGCCGGCGAATGGCGCACGAACATCGAGGCGTCCGCCGGCTTCACGTCCGCGGAGGTGCTCGAGCACCCCTGGGCCATCGACTACACGGCGGCCGAGTACGTCCGGCTGATCCAGACGCACCAGGACCACATACTCCTCGAGCCCGCGAGCAAGCGGCCTCTGCTCCAGGTCATCTCGCGCGCCATCGAGGCGCAGGGCGGGAGTATCCGCATCGAGTGCGTCACCCGCCTGTGCCTGGCCCGCCGCGCGGACATCACCGGCGGATGACGCCGCAGCGAGGCCCGCACGCGGCGGTTCAGCCCGCCCTGCCGCGCTCGCTCAGTGGCTGAACACGGGCTCGGCGTCCGGGTCGACCTCCGCGACGCGGTAGGGGAGCAGCAGCCCGCATGCGAGGGCGCCCAGCACGAAGATCCCCGCCGACCACCCGAACGCCGTCGTGTAACCGTGGACGGCGGCTTCCGAGAGGAGCTGCGGTGTCGCGTGCTGCGCGCCGACGAACGCGGTCGCCGCGCTCGCGCTGAGCGAGCTGAGCAGCGCCGTGCCGACCGAGCCGCCGACCTGCTGGCCGGTGTTGACCATCGCCGAGGCGACGCCCGCATCCCCAGGTTCGACGCCGGCCGTCGCTGTGCTCATCGCCGGGGCCATGATCAGCCCGAGACCCATGCCCATCAGCAGCAGGCCCGGCAGCACGTGCGAGACGTAGCTCGAGTCGACGGTGATGCCGGTGAACAGCAGCATCGCCCCCGCCGCGATCAGCATGCCGATCGTGACCAGCGGCCGCGGGCCGAACCGTGGCACGAGATATGACGTGCCCACGGCGGCGAAGCTCATGACGGTCGCCATCAGAGGCATGAACGCGAGGCCCGTCTTGACGGGTGAGAAGCCGAGCGTCTTCTGGAGGTAGTACGTGAGGAACAGGAAGACCCCGAACATCCCCGCGCCGACGACCATCACCGCGAGGTAGGAGCCGCCACGTGCCCGGTCGACCACGACCCTCATCGGGAGAAGCGGGTGCGAGACGCGTCGCTCGACGATGACGAAGCTCACGAGCAGGACGACCGCGGCGGCGAGCGAGCCGACCGTGATGCCCGCGCCCCAGCCGTTGGTCTCGGCGCTCGAGAACCCGTACACGAGGGCGAAGAGACCGAGCGATGCGGTCAGCGCACCCGGGATGTCGATGCGGGGTTTCTCCGTCGAGACCTCGTGGTGCAGCAAGCGCGTGGCGGCGATCACGGCCGGCACCGCGAACAGGAGGTTCACGTACAGGCACCAGCGCCAGCTGAGGTACTCGGTGAGCACGCCTCCGACCAGCAGGCCTACCGCGGCGCCCGAGCCGGCGATGGCGCCGAAGATGCCGAATGCCTTCGCGCGCTCCCCCGGGTCGGTGAACGTGGTCGTGAGCAGCGACAGCGCTGCAGGCGCGAGGAGGGCGGCGAACATCCCCTGGGTGGCGCGTGCCGCGACCAGGACCCCGAAGCCCTGCGCCAGGCCGCCGACAGCCGAGGCACCGGCGAACCCGACGAGGCCGACTATGAACACGCGCTTTCGCCCGAACACGTCGCCGAGCCTCCCGCCGAGCAGCAGCAGCCCGCCGAACGCGAGCGCGTACGCCGTGACGATCCACTGGCGCGAGTCGTTGGAGAAGCCCAGAGCGTGCTGGGCGGACGGCAGGGCGATGTTCACGATCGTCGCGTCAAGGACGACCATCAGCTGGGCGAGCCCGATGACCGCGAGGATCATCCAGCGGTGCTCGTGGTGGGGGTTCTCGGCTGGGTTCATGGAGCAGCTCCTGGGCGTAAATGGAGAGGTGTTCTCAACTTTCAGAGGCCACGGTAGCACACAAGTGGAGGAGACCTCTCCACATTGAGAGGACTTCTCCACTTCTGGTAGTCTGCGCATATGGTTCCCATATCCACGCCCGCAGAGCGACCCCTGCGCCGTGACGCCGAGCGAAACCGGCAGCTGATCATCGACGCTGCCCGCGTCGTGTTCGCAGAGCGCGGGCTGGGCGCCTCACACGACGAGATCGCCAACCAGGCCGGGGTCGGCGTCGGTACCGTCTACCGCCGCTTCCCGGACAAGGAGCAGCTGATCGACGCGCTGTTCGAGGACGCCATGGAGGAGATATACGCCCTGGCGCAGGAATCCCTGGCGAACCCCGATCCCTGGGACGGCTTCGTCCAGTTCCTCGTGCGGGGGCAGGAACTCCAGTGCGCGGACCGCGGACTGAAGGAACTCGTCCTCGGATCCGATCGCGGCGCCGAGCATGTGGCGCGCGCCCGCGCGCGCATCCTCCCCACCGTCGAGCTGCTGTTCGAGCGAGCGCACGAGGCGGGCGTGCTGCGCGAGGACGTAGTCCCCACCGACCTCCCGCTGATGCAGCAGGCGCTCGGTGCGATCGTCGACTCCACCCGCGACCTCGCCCCGGATACCTGGCGGCGCACGCTGAACGTCCTCCTCGACGGCCTGCGTCCAGCGAGACGGAGCATCAGGCCGCTGACGGCCCCGCCACTGACGCTCGGGCAGCTCGAGGCCGCGATGCAGAACGTTCCCTCCCGCCCTCGCCAGAGCTAGCCGGGCGCGCTCGAGCCGCCGGCGGGCCATCTGGCACGGCTCCCGGCGTGGTGGCTAGGCTGGGACGGGCCCCGGCCATCTCCCGGCAAGCACTCACGCCACCCCAGGAACGTCATGCGACCGAACCCGAAGTACGCATCATCGGACCCCGAGACCGTCCGCAGGCTGATCCGCGAGAACCCGTGGGGCGTGATCGTCAGTGCGCACGAGGGAGGCATCGTCGCCTCGCACTACCCGATCATCCTCGATGAGGACACCGAGGACCTCGCCATCTTCACCCATGTCGGGCGGCCCGATGAGGAGCTGCACCGCTTCGGTGATGGCGAGTCCCTGCTCATCGTGCAGGGCGAGCATGGCTACATCTCTCCGAGCTGGTACGCGCCGGGCGCCACGCGGGTCCCGACCTGGAACTTCATCGTCGCCCACTGCTACGGGGTCGCCGAGGTGCTGGGCGAGGAGGAGAACCTCGCAACACTGACCCGGCTGGTGGAGCACTTCGAGCGTCATGTGGAGGAGCCGATGCTGCTCGACCAGGAGTACGGCGCGAAGCTCGCGAAGGGCACCGTCGGTATACGCCTGCCGATCGCCCGCTTCATCTGCAAGGTCAAGATGAGCAGTGAGGAGGAGCCGGCGACGCAGCGAAGGGTGATCGAGCGCCTCAGGAGGCCCGGACCCTACGAGCAGCCCGCGCTGGCGCAGGAGATGGAACGGGCCCTCGGTCAGCACTCGCCCGAGCGCTGACCGACAGGGGGCCGGCCTGCAGGTGAAGGCCGCAGCGGCCCGCGACGGGCGCGGCGGTAGCGACCGGCGCGTCTGAGAGCCTGGCACGCATGAGGATCCGCGAGCTCGCGCCCGAGGACCAAGCCGGCTGGCTCGAGCTCTGGGCCGGGTACCTGCGGTTCTACCGCGCGGAGGTGAGCGACGAGGTGACCCGCACGACCTTCGAACGTCTCAGCGGATCCCGCCCAGACATGTTCGCCCTGGTCGCAGCCGACCCCGCGGGGGAGCTCGTAGGACTAGCGCACTCGATCGTGCACCCCTCGACGTTCTCGCTGAACGGCTACTGCTACCTCGAGGACCTCTTCGTCGCCCGCGCGGCGCGCGGGAGCGGTGCGGCCCGCGAACTGATCGACGCGACGGCCGCCGCTGCACTGCAGCGCGGCGTCAACCGCGTCTACTGGCAGACCCAACAGTTCAACGGACCCGCCCGCTCCCTCTATGACACCGTCGGGCAGCTCACCTCGATGGTGGTGTACGAGCGGGAGCTCTGACGGGCGAACCTGGCCAGCTCGCCGGCCGCTGGCCTGCGGGCATCGACCTCCAGTGGGCGCCGCGAATGGGATCGCCTGTCCTACTCCCCCGTCAGCCCTCGCTTGTTCGAGGGGTCGGCGAACCAGGCTTCGCGCGCCAGGAGGAAGTTCCGTTCAGCCTGCTTGACGGCCTCAGGCGTATCGCCCGCACCGGGGCCGGACGGCGAAGGGGCGTTGCCCCGCGCGACATGCCACGCGTCACGGGCAGCGAGCAGCTCCGCTTCGACGGCCGCGAGGTCAGCGCGCGCGTCGTGAGAGCCGTTGGACTCGGACTCATCGGGGTGGTGGTCCTCGTCCTGCGGAATATCGCTCGCCGCCTTTCACCCCCATCATGCGCACCGCCGAGCGTCTCCGCAAGCGCGAGAGGCCGCATGATGGACAGGGGAAAGACGCAATCGTTCCGGGCGACGCGCCGAAGGCGCGACCGCTGGACGCCGGCGGCCGTCAGGGGAGCAGGACGATCTTTCCGTGGGTGTGTCGCTCCTCTAGCTGCGCGAACGCGTCGCGGACCTTCTCGAGCGGGTAGGTCGCCGCGATCGGGATCTCGATCTGACCCGACGCCACGAGCTCCGCCATCTCCGCCAGCACAGCCGTCGTGCTCGCGTCCCCGCTCCCCTCGCTCTTCGCCCCGAGCTCCTGTGCCTTCTCGCGGGCGATGATCGTCTCGATACGCGCTGGCTCGATCCCGAGGTCGAACGCCAGCTGCACGTATTCGGGCCCGAACAGGTCGATGAACGCGTCGATCCCGCCCGGCGCGGCAGCTCTCAGGCGGTCGGCGAGCCCGTCGCCGTAGGAAACGGGGACGGCCCCCTGCGATGCGAGCCAGTCGTGGTTGCCCTCCGAGGCGATACCGATGACCCTCGCGCCCCTGATCCGCAGGAGCTGGACGACGACGCTGCCCACCCCGCCGGCCGCCGCCGACACCACGACGGTGTCGCCCTCGCCGGCGCCGACCGCGCGAACCGCCGCATACGCCGTGCACCCGACGACGTAGAGGGAGCCCGCGACCTCCCAGCTGAGCCCGGCCGGCTTTCTGATCAGCTGCGTCACCGGCACAGCGACATACTCGGCGTGACTCGAGCGGCGCCAGGACCATCCGAGCACCTCGTCGCCGACGGCGAACTCCGTGACACCCGGGCCGACGGCGCTGACGATCCCGGCGAGGTCCGAGCCCTCGCCGGACGGGAACGTGGCGGGGAACACCTGTGCGAGCGCGCCCTTGCGGATCGATGCCTCGCCCGGGTTGATGGCGGCGGCGCGGACCTCGACGACCACCTCGCCGTCGGCGGGCGCCGGGATGTCGACATCGGCGACGTACAGGACGTCGCGGTCTCCGTATTGGTCGAAACGGACTGCTCGGGCCATCGTGCCTCCCCTCCGGACGACGGGCTGACGGCCGACGTCCTCGATTGCTCAGGAAAATCTCCTCCCCGCCAAGCTAGTGCATGATCGCCGGCGCGTCTGGAGCGGGAGCGAGCGGGGTCACGATGATCTGGCGGGCATCCGGGGGCCGCGTCATCAGGCGTCTCAACCGGCTGTGGGGATCACCAGGACGCCGTGGCTCAGACACCCACCGGTTTCTTGGCGCTCGCGCTCATCCGCCCGAGGCCTTGAACGCTTCCGGCGTGGCGGCGCTCGGCGCCCCGCCCGCCGGTCCTCCCGAACCACTCGCAGGCGCGCCGGCGCCGGCGGGGGGCGACCCCGGTCTGCCGAATGAGGCGCCGCACTTCTTCATCGCAGCCTGGAACTGTGCGCGGGTGACCCCGGCCGGCAGCGCCTGCGGGCCGGCTGGACCGCCGCCCGATGACGCGCCGCTCCCGGAGGAGGACGCGAGCGTCACGCCCTCCTTCTTGAGGCAGGCGGTGAGCGACGCCGATCCGGCCGGCGGACCGCCGGGCCCCGCCGGGTGACCGGTCGTGCTCGCCGCGGTTCCGGCCCCGCTCGCAGAGCTGCCGCATGCGGCCAGCAGGAGAGAACCGCCGGCCGCCAGCAGGCCGGCCATCGCTCGCCTGCGGAGAGTTGTGGATCGAGGCCTGTGCGGCCGCGGGTGCTCGGTCATTTTCGCTTCCCTTCTTGGTCTGGGGTGGTCTTCTAGCCAGCGCCGAACAGGGTGCTGCCGGAGGCCGCTGCGGCGGTGGATTTGCCCGCGGATGCGAACCCTGCGCCGGTGAGGGCACCGACGCTGATCGAGCCCGCTGTGATCGCGCCGCCGGTGCTAGTGCTGCCGGTCACCGTCACGTCTTCGCCGGGACGGATGGCGCTCACCGTCGCTTTCACCGTCTTCGTCACCGACGTGCCTGACGTCGTCTCGACCCGGATGGTGTTCCCGGCCGAGTTGGTCACGTACAGCGTGCTGCCCGAGAGGAATGCGAGGGTCCCGCTCGTGCCCCCCTGAGTGCCGGAGCTGCCCGCGCTGCGACCGCTCGCGCCCGGCGGGCCGCCGGTCGGGCCGGACGCTGCGGATCCGAACGACCGGGCGCCGCCAGTTGCTCCGGTGGAAGCGGAGCTCCCCTGCTGCTTCTGCGTATGGACCCCGGCGATGAAGCCACAGGCCAAGAGGATGACCGCGAGCAGCGCGGCGGGTACGGGCGCGAGCAGCCTCTGGCGCGGCCGCCGGCGCGGCCGGTCCTCCTCCTCTTCATACCACTGCCCGACATCTTCGCTGGAGGTGTCCGCCGGCTCATCGGCGGTGATCCGGTCGTCGTGTTCCGCGGTGCGGATGTCCTGATCCACCGGCATCACGGCGGCCCTCCCCCGCCCGGCGCGCCGCCGCTGGGTCCGCCAGCGGCGCCCGAGAAGGCTGAGGACCCTAGTGTCCCGCTGCTGGACGAGGAGGATGAGGAGCGCGAGCTGGTGCCTGCGCTCGTGCTGGTGGTGGTGGCTGCCGGCAGGAGCACGGTTTCTCCGGCCGTGAGCCCGCTGAGGATGATCGTCGAGGTGTTGCCTGCGAGCCCCGTGCTCACCGCCTGGCGTACGTCCTTGCCGTTTCTGAGGACGGTCACCGAATCATCCGAGATCGCGCTCGTCAGCACGTTCAGGCCTTCGGCCTGTTTGACGAGGACTTCGGCGCTGGCGCTCATGCCGGCCCTTATGCCCGCCACGAGCTGGTCGAGGTGGAAGACCACGTCGTAGGTCACGACGCCGCTGCTGCTCGTGGAGGTGGCGGCGACGCTCACCACGTGGGCTGCGAGCTTCTTGCTGCTGAGAGCTTCGAGGGTGACGGTTGCGGGCTGGCTGGCGTGGACGTTCGCGATTTCCGCTTCGCTGAGCGCCACCACCAGCTGCATGGATTTCAGGTTGCTGATCACGGCGAACGCGGTGCTCGCGGAGGCCGCGGACGCCCCGCTCGACGAGCTGCTCGCCTGGCTGTTCGTGGACCCGCTGGTGCTCGTGGTGCTGGTGACAGCCGTCGACACCTTTTTCGAGCCCGTCGCGGTCACGGTTTCCCCGGCCGCGCCCGAGAGCGTGATGATCGTCCCTTCCTGGGGGGCGAGGAGTTTGGTGTGCACCAGGGCGAGTTCCGCGCTCCGCACCGCGGCCTCGTCGCTGCGGACCGCAGATTTCGCGAACACGAGGTTCGCCTCTCGGGTCGTTGCGCTCACCGACGAGCTCGAGGTCGTGGAGGACGCGGCTTCGGCGGATTTCGTGGATGTCGAGGACGACGTGCCGGCAGAGCTTTCTTTGCTGCTCTGCGTCTTGGCCGGTGTCGTGGTCGTCTTGGTGGTCGTCGAGGTCGACGTGGGGGCCGTCGTCGTCGTCGTCGGCGTGGTCGTGGTCGGCGTCGTGCCGGTTTCGGCCACGGCCTCGGTCACAGAGACCGGGGCTGCATCGCTGCCGGTCGACCTGTATGAGGCCGTCGTCGCGGTGCCCGCCTGAGACGACGTTCCGCTGGTGCTGTTGGTGCTCGCGCCGACCGTCGTTTCGCCGTCGTTTTCGATCTCCTTTGCGAGGGTGCCCTGCGCCGTCAGGAGTGTGGCCTTCGCCTGTTCCAGGCTGATTTCGGCGCTCTCGGGGTCGAGCGTGGCGAGCAGCTGGCCCTTCTCGACGTGCTCGCCCGCCTTGACGTAGACGTGTTCGACGACGCCGGCTGTCGAGAAGCCGACTTCCATCTCGCTGGAGCTCGAGACGTTGCCGGTGCCCGACACCGTGCTCTGCACGACCCCGCGTTCAACCGTTGCGGTCCGGCGGCTGGAGGAGGACTGCGCGGCTCGCCCCACGGAGCTGTAGGCGACGACCAGCACGCCGATACAAACCACTCCCAGGAGGAGGGTCCAGGGGGATGGTTTGGATCGGTCGCGCATGGTTGATGCCGCGGGGGGACGGCAGGACACAGCTTCGGCGACGCTCCGAAGATGGCCGTAAGCAGGAGCTAAGACGAACGTAGGAGCATTCTCAGGGGCACGTCAGGACCGGCAGCGACGGGGGTACGCGCGACGCTGCGTACGTGATAACGTACGTCCGTATGCCAAGCGACTACCGTGATGGAGTCACCTACGACCGCATCTCGGCACCCCTCGAGCGCAACGGCATCGAGGTGCTCGAGCGGCTGGACCTACGCGGCGACGAGACGGTCCTGGACGCGGGCTGCGGCTCCGGCCGCGTCACCCAGGCGCTCGTCGAGCGTCTGCCGCGCGGTCACGTGATCGCCGTGGACGGGTCCCCGGAGATGATCGGTGCAGCTCGCGAGCGACTCGGCGACGGCGCGGAGCTGCTCGTGCAGGACCTGAATGAGCTCGACCTGGGCGCTCGCCGGGTGGACGCGATCCTCTCGACGGCGACGTTCCACTGGCTCGGGGATCACCCCCGCCTGTTCGCGCGCCTGCGCGCCGTGCTGCGAACCGGGGGGCAGCTCGCGGCCCAGTGCGGCGGAGAGGGCAACACCGCGGAGCTGGTTGACGCGGCCGGCGCCGCCGGCGCTCGCGACCCCTTTGCCGGGTATCTCGGGGACTGGCCGGGACCGTGGCACTTCCCCGCGCCGTCACAGGCGGCTGCAAACCTGCGCGCGGCCGGGTTCACCGATGTCCGCACGTGGCTCGTGAACCGCCCCGCGCCCTATCAGGACCTGCGTGCCTGGCTGCGCGTCAACGCGTTGACCGCGCACCTCGCCCGCCTGCCGGCGGACCTGCACGATCGCTACCTGGACGAGGTCATCCGGGAGCTGGGCCCCGACCCAACCATCGCGTACATCCGCCTGAATCTGGATGCGGTCGCCGCCGGGTGAGCCGGGGGCGGCTGGTGAGCGTGGGCGCCGTGAGGCGGCGAGCGTCGCCCAAACAGCACTCAGGCCGCCTCGGCCTCCTTCACGAGCCCGGCAACCCACTCGCCGGTCGGCTGCCTCGTGGCGGCGTTCAGGCGGTTGAATGCGTTGATCGCCGCTATCGCGACGACCAGAGCGGCGAGCTGCGGCTCGGTGTACCGGCGCGCGGCCTGGTCCCAAACATCGTCGGTCACGGGATCAGAGCGGTCGGCGATACGCGTGAGCGCCTCGGCGAGTGCGAGCGCAGCGCGCTCGTCATCGCTGAAGTACGGCGCCTCGCGCCACGCCGCGACCGTGTGGATCCGCTCGCTGCTCTCACCGGCGTGCTCGAGCTCACGGCTGTGGATGTCCACGCACACACTGCAGCCGTTGATCTGGCTCGCGCGCAGCTGCACCATGTAGAGCGTGATCTCGGGGATTCCGGCTTGGGCAGCCGACCCTGCGAGCTGCTGAAGCGCATCGAGCGCGCCCGGCACGCTGAGAGCCGGGTTCTTGATCCTCGCCTGCATCACTGACGTCCTCCCTGTTCAGCCTGTCGCCCGCCCGCGCCGGCGGAGTCACATCCCCTCAGCCTGCTCGCGCGGGCCGGGCCTGTCTGTCCCTAAGACGAACAGAGCGAATGGAATTCGACACGCCGAGACACAAGCAGCGGCGAGGAATGACGTGATCCGCGGCTAGCCCTGCGCGAGTACCCGACATGGGTGCAGGGTGACCACGTAACGTTCCTCCCCGGCGGCCGCGAGCATCGCCTCATCGACGCTGTAGGCCTTGGCGAACTTCGGAAGCATCGCCTTGCCGGGGTCGGCGGTGAGCTCAGCCTCGGCGCGTATCTCGAGCGTTCGGAACGGGTTCGCGGGGTCGATGATGAACAGGTCGCAGTTCGGGTTTCCGCTCAGGTTCTTGAACTTCTGGCGATCGGAGGTGATCGAGCACTTCAGCTGCCCGTCGTCGTCGAGCAGATACCAGACCGCGGTCGACTGCGGGCGGCCCTTGCCGTCGATCGTCGTGAACGTGGCGGTCAGAGGCGAGCGAAGCATGTCGGCGTGGCCGGCGGGTACGTCCTCGAGTGTGTCGGGCATGGCAGGCTCCTTCCGGGGGTGGTGCGGCGCATGAACGCTACCCGTCGTAGCACGTGCACCTCGCTCTGCGCCGGAACGCGTGCGCTAGCCTTGCGCCGTGCCGGGAGCCTCCGATTCCAAGCGGCAGAGCGTCCCGTCGGTCACACGGGCGGTGGCGCTCCTGAACGCGCTCGCCGCCGGACCCTCGCCGGCGCGTCTGGCTGATCTGTCGCGGTCGCTTGATATCCCCCGCAGCAGCACCCTGGCGCTTTGCAACACGCTCGTCGAGGCTGGTCTTCTCACACGCTCGGCCGAGGCGGGCTATTCGCTCGGCCCCCATGTGCTCGAGCTGAGCCGGGCCTACCTCGCGGGCACCGACATACACAGGAGCTTCGAGCAGGTCCTCGGACGCGAGGGGGCGCTGGACGAGCACACCCTCGTCCTGAGCGTGCTCGAGCACACCGATGTCGTCTACGTCGGAAGGCGCCTCGGACGACGGGCCGTCAGCGTGCCCTATGAGCTCGGGATGCGGCTTCCCGCGAACTGCACCGCCAGCGGCAAGGTGCTGCTCTCAGAGCTCTCGGACGAGGAGGTGCGGGCCCGCTTCGCGGACGGCCTGCAGGCGCTGACCTCGCACTCGATCGTCGACATCGAGGTGCTGCTGCGAGAGCTCGAGCGCTGGCGCTCGGCGGGGTTTGCGCTGGACGAGCAGGAGACCGCACTCGGCATGACCTGCGTCGGCGCCGCGGTCTATGACAGCTCGCGCCATGCGGTGGCGGCGATCGCGATGAGCGCCGTCACGGCGGCACTCGACGAGGGCGCACTCGAGCAGACGGCCGCCGCCGTCAGGCGCATCGCCGACGAGATCTCAGCGACGCTCGGGGCGCCCGCGCGCGGCTGAGCGACGCCGGTCCCGCGCGTCAGGCGTTGGTGGGGAAGTTGAGCCCCCGGCTGACCCCCCCTGTCCCGTCGGCCGGCCAGCGCGTGGTGACGGCCTTCGCGCGTGTGTAGAAGCGGATCCCCTCGGCGCCGTGGATATGGTGGTCGCCGAACAGCGAGTCCTTCCAGCCGCCGAACGAGTAGTAGGCCATGGGCACGGGGATCGGAACGTTGATTCCGATCATGCCGACGTTCACCTCGCGCTCGAAGCGGCGTGCTGCCTGCCCGCTGCCGGTGAAGATGGCGGTCCCGTTCGCATAGGAGTTGCTGTTGATGAGCTCGATCGCCTCGTCGAGGGAGTCGACGCGCACGGTCGTGAGCACAGGGCCGAAGATCTCGTCCGTGTAGATCGACATGTCGGTGGAGGCCCTGTCGAAGAGGGTCGGGCCGACGAAGAACCCGCCCGTCCCGGTCTCGAGCTCGCGCCCGTCGACCGTTGCGATGGCGCCATCCCTCACGCCCTGCTCGATGTAGCCGACGATCCGCTCCCGTGCGGCGGCGGTGACCACGGGCCCCATTTCCGATGTCGGGTCAAGGCCGGAACCGACCTTCACCTCGCGGGCCCTGGCGGCGAGACGCTCGAGCAGCGGGTCCGCGCAGTCGCCGACGGCGACGAGCACCGAGATAGCCATGCACCGCTGGCCGGCCGAGCCGAAGCCGGCAGCCGTCAGCTGGTCGGCGGCATAGTCGAGGTCTGCGTCAGGCATCACGACGGCGTGGTTCTTGGCGCCACCGAGCGCCTGGACGCGCTTGCCCCGCTTCGTGGCGCGTTCGTGGACGTAGCGTGCGATCGGCGTCGAGCCGACGAAGGAGACCCCCGCGATGCCGGGATGGTCGAGGATGGCATCGACCGCGACCTTGTCGCCGTGGACGACGTTGAAAACCCCGTCGGGCAGACCGGCCTCGTGGTAGAGCTCGGCGATGAGGTTCGAGGGCGACGGGTCCCGCTCGGACGGCTTGAGGATGAAGGTGTTGCCCGTGGCGATGGCGACCGGGTGCATCCACAGCGGGACCATCACCGGGAAGTTGAACGGCGTGATTCCGGCGCACACCCCGAGCGGCTGGCGGAAGGAGTGAGCGTCGATCCCGGTCGACACCTCATCGGAGTACTCGCCCTTCAGCAGCTGCGGCAGCCCGCAGACGAACTCGACCACCTCGAGGCCTCGCGCGATCTCGCCCTTGGCGTCGTCGACCACCTTGCCATGCTCAGAAGCGATCATCCGTGCCAGCTCGTCGACATTTCGCTCGAGCAGCTCGCGGAAACGGAACATGACCTTGCTGCGCCGGGCTAGCGAAGCGTTCGCCCATCCGGGAAGCGCCTCGCGGGCCGCTTTGACCGCACGGTCGACATCCGCCGGCTCGGCGAGCAGAACCTGAGCCTGGGGCTCGCCCGCGGCCGGGTCCCAGACGAGCGAGGTCCGCGTGGACTCCCCCGCCGCGCCTGCGCCGCCGATGACATGTTCGATGGTGCGCAGCTCCGTTTGGGTGCTCATGGGGCCTTCCGATCGCGTTCAGATATCTGTATGCCGTGCGTCTATCTGAATGCAGGTTAGGACCAGCGCCTCCTTCCTGTCAACCGCACGAGCGGCGGATGGGCGCGTGTTCCGCGCCCATCCCTTTTCGTCGCGCCGGTCTCCTCAGGCTCCTTCGGGCAGCATGCCGGGAGGGCCGAGGATCTCGATCCCGTGCTCGGCGGCCGCTCGCGCGAGCTCGGCCGGGTCGAATGGCCGATCGGCCGGCGGCAGTTCCGCACCCGGTGCCGGGTCGGCGGCGTCGCGGAGGAACTGCTCGAACCCGGCCGGCGAGTTGATCACCATGAAGCGCGCTCCGCCGGACTCGATCCTGTACGTGTGAGGCACCTCCCGAGGCGCGAGCGCGGCCTGGCCGGCGTCGAGGAGCAACTGGTGCCCCCCGAGGAACAGCCGGACCTGGCCCTCGAGCACGTAGAACGTCTCATCGTCGCGGTGGTGGACATGCAGCGGCGGCATGCTGCCGCTGCCGGCGGATATCTCGCTGAGACTGAACGCCCCACCTGACTGCACGCCGTCGATGTGGACGTAGGCGAGGCTGTCGATGAACCACAGGGGCTGAGGGGCGGTTTGGAGATCGGTTGGCACGACGAGTTCCTTTCAGTAGACTCCAGGATGGAGTTATCATACTCCAAGATGGAGCTATGTCAAGTCAAGCGAAACTGACCCCGTTCTCGTATGCCGTGCTGGCACTCGTCGGCCGCGGCGGCGCCGGCGCCCACGACATCGTGCAGATGATGCGCGAGGGCTCAACGTTCTGGACCACCTCCGAGAGCCACTTCTACGCCGAGCCGAAGCGGCTCGCCAAGCTCGGCTACCTGTCAGCCCGCAAGGAGCCCGGCCGCACGCGCGAGCGCACGTTCTACACCTTGACCGACGCGGGCAGCGACGCACTCTCGACTTGGCTCGCCGAGCCCGCCGCCATGCCCCGCGTGCAACACGAGGCGCTCGTGAAGCTGCTTGGCGCGGACTTCAGCGACGACGCGACGATCCTTGAAAGCGTGCGCGGGCTGCGAGAGGGAATCGCCGACGCGAATGCGAGCCTCGATGTGCTCACCGAGCGTGCCGAGCTGCTCTCGCATCGCACCCGATATCTCCGACTGATCAACGACTACGGCAGGCGCCAGCTCCGGACCCTGAGCGAGTGGCTCGACGAGGTCGAACGGGAGCTCGGAGACTCATAGGACGGTTTCGCCTACGCCACGGGCGCGGCGGACGAGAGCCCGTCGACCTCCGCGGGCGTGAGCTTCAGCGTCGCGGCGGGAAGGATCTGATCGAGCTGCCCCGTCGTGCGCGCGCTCGCGATCGGGGCGACGACCCTCGGCTGCGCGAGCAGCCAGGCCAGCGCAACAGCGGCCACCGTCGTCTCGTGGGCCGCCGCTACCTCGTCGAGCGCCTCGAGCACAGCTGCGCCGCCGCTGTCGAGGTAGGCGCGCGCGCCCTCGGCGCGCTGGGACTCGACAGCCTCGCCGCCGGGCCGGTACTTGCCGGTCAGAAAGCCCTTGGCCAGCGCGAAGTAGGGGAGCACGGCGAGCTCCCACGCCTCGGCGACGGGCAGCAGCGTGCGCTCGAAGTCACGCTCGACGAGGTTGTAGTGCGGCTGGAGGACCGTGAACTCCGCAAGCCCATGCGTGCGCTGGAAGTCGAGCGCCGCGGCGAGTCGCTCGGGCGAGTAGTTGGAGGCGCCGATGTGACGGACCGCGCCCGCCCTGACGAGCGCGTCGAACGCGGGCAGCGACTCCTCGAGCGGCGTCTGCTCATCGTCGAAGTGCGCGTAGTACAGATCGATGTGGTCGGTCTGCAGGCGCTCGAGCGAGGCGTGTGCCTCGCGCTCGATCGTGTTCGCGCGCAGGTTGCGGAGCTCCTCGCCGCGTCCACCGCCGACCTTCGTGGCCAGGACGATCTCCTCGCGGTTCCCGCGGGCGGACATCCAGCTGCCGATGATCGTCTCCGAGCGGCCGTGCTCGACCAGGTAGGAGTTCGCGGTGTCAATGAAGTTGCCGCCGGCGCCGGCGTAGGCGTCCAGGATGGCGTGGGACTGCGGTTCGTCGGCGGTCCAGCCGAACACGTTGCCGCCGAGGCAGACGGGGAACACGTCGAGGTCGGTACGTCCGAGAGTGGTCATGTTCCCCACGGTAGCCGCTGCTTCGGTGTCGCGGGGTTGAAGGGGGACCTGCTGCTCTCGTGAAAGCTCAGAGCCGCGAGCGGCCACCCGGCAGCGGCCTGTCGGCACACGCGTGGTGGGCACGCGCGCAGTGACCAGGCTGTCCGTGAGAGCCGAACGGGCGGACCCGCGCGGATCAATAAACTCGTTGCTAGAGTAAATTCATCGGCGCCCACACGAACATCCCCGCGGGTTCGCGTGCAGCACAGATCCTGCGCGCCGTGCACGCGACGCCGGGCATCAGCCGTGCGCAGCTGACCCGAGAGCTCGGGATCTCGAGCGGCCTGGCAGCGGAACTCGTCGGTCAGCTGGAGAGCCGGGAGCTCATCGCGCAGTCGCCTGCGCCGGCGAGCGGCCGGCGCGGTCGACCCACGCTCGAGCTGGGAGCCCATCCGCAGGGCCCGTTGGCGGCCGTCGCCATGATCGGCCACGAGTCCTGGACAGCATCTCTGCTGGAGCTGGGCGGGGGCGTCGTCGGCCGGCTCCAGGGACGGCACGACCGGGAGGTCGCGGTCGCCTGCACCGAGGTGAGAGAGGCCCTCGGCGAGCTCTGCTCACCGGTTCGCCCCCGCGTGCGAGCTGTCGCCATCTCGGTCCCGGGAATCACCACGGGCAGCACGCTCGTCGAAGCCCCCAACCTGGGATGGCGCGAGGTGGACCTCGCGGACCTCCTGCTCCCTGCGGACCTGCGCTCTCGGTCGTTCCTGCTCGGAAACGACGCCAACCTGGCAGCGCTCGGGGAGAGCCGGCGCGGTGCAGCGGTCGAGATCGGCACCTCACTGCACCTGTACATGCATTCCGGTGTGGGCGGAGCGCTGATCTCCGGCGGCAACCTGCTGACGGGCTCGAGGGGTACCGCCGGCGAGTTCGGGCACCTCCCGTTCGGGCCGAGGACGCGGCGCTGTCGCTGCGGCGCGCTCGGCTGCTGGAACACCCTGCTCGACGGCGCCGCCTTCGCGCGTGGGCTCGGGTGCCCGGAGTCGGCCGACGAGATCAGCCTGATCACCTCGACGCTCGCGAGAGCCGCTGAGAGGACCGGCCGCGAGCGGACGGTCGCACAGTCGGTCGGCAGGGCGCTCGGGCGGGGGATCGCGGGTCTCGTCAATGCCCTGGACCCGGACGCGGTCATCCTCGGGGGCCTCGCGCCCCGGCTGCTCGACGTCGCACCGGGCGCCGTACATGCCGCCTACGCGAACGGACTGATGGGCATGCGAAGCGGCGA
>Ga0182013_10002501_pt1 | contig 23925 bp, 15 predicted proteins | sample 612S2MmetaG_FD_120487 | JGI IMG/M metagenome (GOLD analysis project Ga0182013, IMG submission 120487) | Permafrost microbial communities from Stordalen Mire, Sweden - 612S2M metaG | ecosystem: Environmental > Terrestrial > Soil > Wetlands > Permafrost | place: Sweden: Stordalen | collected...
AGTGGAAATGGAACGCGTTAAGGAGACGGTGAACACGCATCCTCTCAAAATTACCAAGTCCAGGAGCTATCACAATGAAAGGCGCACGGAGCCGCTAGTGCTTCCATCGGAAATCGGTGGACTACAGCGCTTGCACGCATTGCTTAAAGTCGACAATCTGGTAGTGCCTTTCAGCTTTCCATATCTCGCTCCCGCAAAAACCGAACCCGGCTTCATTCCAAGAGAGATCACACCGCGTGTGGTCGAAATCGCGAAGCGCCCGCCTCAGCCGAGCACTGTGGCGGCGCAGGAGATCAGTCCGCGCGAGTCGCAGAACTCCAGTGGCATCGCGGCCGGGCAAGAACCGTACTTCGAGTGAGTCATGCTGACCATTTCCAAACCGCTGAGTGCCGGCCAGGCCCAGACCTATCACAAAGAGGAGTTCGCGAACGCCAAGGAGAACTACTACTCCGAGGGAGACCGCATTCGCGGCGAGTGGCACGGCAAGCTCGCGACAGAATGGGGTCTGCAAGGTGAAGTGCGTGAAGAGCACTTTGGGAGACTTGCTCACGGGCAACACCCGCTGACGGGCGAACAACTTGTGCGCCACCAAACCGCGCGTGAGTACGTTAATGGACGCGGCGAGACGGTGAGCACGATGGAACACCGCGCAGCATGGGATGCAACGTTCTCCGCGCCTAAGAGCGTGTCATTGACTGCCCTCGTGGGCGGAGACGATCGTGTACGCCAGGCCCATCGCGAAAGCGTGAAGGTAGCGCTTGGCGAAATGGAGAAATATGTTCAGGCTCGAATCGGCGGGAACCATCCGGCAGAAACAACGGGCAAGTGGGTGGCAGCCAGTTTCGAGCACGATAGTACGCGACCAGTGAATGGGTACGCCGCACCGCAATTGCACACTCATGTCGTGTTGTTCAATCTAACGGAAACTCGGAACGGAGAATCGCGGGCCTTTCAACCCCGCGAACTGTATCGCTCGCAGCAATATGCAACGGCGATTTATCGCTCAGAGCTGGCATTGCGGCTAAAAGGCCGGGGCTATGACATTGAAAGAGGCAAGAGTGGCCAGCCGGAAATCAGAGGGTACACGCGCGAATATCTTGACGCCTCCAGTCCACGGAGTCAGCAAATCCAGGCATACCTCGAACAACAAGGCGTAAGAGGCGCGGGCGCGGCGCAGATCGCTGCGCATCAGACGCGTGACGGCAAACTGCCGGCCATCACGCACGCAGAGATGCAGCGACAGCACCGAGACCTGGCCGCGCAGTTCGGTCAGCAGCCCGAACAAGTCATCCGCGCAGCCCATGAACGGAGAGTCGAACAAGAGCCGCCGCGGAAGCATCAGCACCTAGAATCGGCCCTTACCTATGCGCAAGAGAAGAATCTAGAGCGCCACGCAGTCACAGACGAGCGCGAGCTAATGCGCGACGCTCTGAAACGTTCGATGGGCGAGGCGAGCTTCGCCGAGATGCGAGAGCGATTCGACAAGCGTGTCCAGTCGGGTGACCTGATTGAAGTAGAAAGCAAGTCGCCAGCTCGCGCGTTCACCACTGAACAGATGATCGGCTATGAGCGCGACAACGTCGCCGAGATGCGGAGAGGACAGAATCTGGACAATCCGTTGATCAGTACCGAAACATGGCGTCAGATCGAGGAGAAACATCCACACTTGAGCAGCAGCCAACGTGCAGCGGTAGAGCAGATTTTGACGAGCCACGACAAAATCGCCGGGCTTGAGGGCGTAGCGGGCGCTGGCAAAACCACTTCTCTGGCTGCGGTTCGCGAAGCTGCCGAGCATGAGGGCTATAAGGTGTTCGGGCTTGCACCAACGTCGCGCGCCGCGCAGAAATTGGCAGAATCAGGCATCGAATCAGGCACCTTGCAACGTCATCTGGCCCGAGGCGGGCAATCCGATGGTGGGGAGAAGAGGCTTTACGTCCTCGACGAATCGAGTCTCGCGAGCACGAAGCAGATGAACGAGCTTCTACATCGGTTGGACGGCGGCGACCGTGTGCTTTTGGTCGGTGACAAGCGGCAACATGAGGCGGTAGAAGCGGGCAGACCCTATCGGCAGCTACAAGAGGCGGGGATGCACACTGCACGCCTGCATGAGGTCATCAGGCAGAAGGAACCGGAACTTAAGGAGGCTGTCGAACAGCTTGCCCGCGGGGATGTTCACGGAGCCGTAGCGAATCTCGACCAGCAGGGCCGCGTGCATGAGATTGTGGTCCGCGAAGAGCGGCTAGGCGCCATAGCTCGTGAATACGCGCGAGAGCCTGAAGGCACGCTGGTCATTTCACCCGACAACGAGTCCCGACGCGAGCTGAACACTCTGATCCACCGTGAAATGCAAGCCCGCGGTGACGTGAATCCAGAAGAGCACAAGCTCCGGGTGCTAGACGCGCGAAATGAGATGACCGGCGCCGATCGGCAGTGGGCCGAACAATACGGCGAGGGAGACCTGGTGCGCTATACCCGCGGGAGTAAGGTTCTGGGGATCGACCCTGGCGAATACGCGCGAGTGGATCGGGTGGACGCCCGCGAAAACCGTATCACCATCGAGCGCGAGAATGGAGTTCAACAGATGTACGATCCGCGACGGCTCTCGGGCGTGTCGGTGTACCAAGAAGTTCAGCGCGAATTCTCCCAGGGCGACCGCGTTCAGTTCACGGCCCCATCGAAGAAACTGCAGGTTGCAAACCGAGAGCTCGGCACTATCGAGCGAGTCGGCCATTCCGGCAATCTCGAAATCCGGATGGATTCCGGTCGTGAAGTTCGATTCAACATCCGCGAGCACGCGCACCTTGACCACGGTTATGCAGTGACCAGCCACAGCAGCCAGGGACATACCGCACAACGCGTGTTAATTAACGTCGACACGGAGAAGAGCGAACTGTTGGTTAACAATCGGTTCGCGTATGTGTCCGTTTCGCGGGCTCAACATGACGCGCATATTTACACGAATAACGGAAGCAAGCTTTCCCGCAGCCTGAGTCGCGAAAGTTCGCAGCGTACGGCAACGGAGGTGGAGCAGCAGCCAGTCGCACATAGAATCGAAAGTGCTTCCGCGCGAAGCGAGCGCCCTTCCGAACAGGAGCAAGGGAACAGCTTAGGAACAATAGGATTGGGCTAGATTTCGGCCGGTCCAGGGGGTGATCGGTGGTTTTAGGGGTCGTGCACGCACAATGCTCGGATCAAAGCTACCGTTCCTATGTAGATCGACGGATTCCGAGTGCCGTCGGGGGGCTTGGGTTGAAAGCGATAGTAATAGGCGACACGGAGTCCCTGGTTCGTCGTCGTTTCCGAACTCCAGGCACAACACGAATTCAGTTCGATGCCAGCTTTTATGAGATTGACCGCAGGCTGGCCGTCGACCATGCCGCCTGAGGGTTGGCCATGATATGTGTACTGGTGGTCGTGCTGCGGATCGAAGATACCCTTTAACTCGTCGATCTTCGGCAGTCGCCAGCCGCTAGAGTAGTTGTCTATCCTCAGCTCGCGGCAAAAATTATCAGCCGCGGTCCAAGTCACATTCTCCCCGTTGTCACTTCCAGCCCAAATCAGGCCGGTCGCAGCATCTGTCCAGAGCTTTGTTGGAGGTTTCGGAGAACCCAGCGTATTGGTCGGCTTATTTGGCACGCCTGATGGTTTCGTCGCAGTAGTATTTGTGGTTGCGCTCGCCGCCGTTCCCTTGTGATTTGTGGACTTAACTTCTGTCTGAACGATGAAGGTCACAACAATGGTCGCATGCCCACCACCCGGACAGTTTCCTAATGTGACGTCTTTTCCATTAAACCCGTACGTAACAGATACTTGATTGCCGGTCACCGGACCCAACGTTGGACCGGTGACGCCCTGGATATTATCTGCATTTTCAAGTGACGCTGAGGCGGAAATAATTCTTTCGCCTTGTTTTGGGCTGAGAGGTATCGATGCTTCTAGCGTTTGGGAGTTCGTCTTATTGCAATCGACCTGCTGATACGATGTCCACGTGCGCTTCTCTGTTCCTGGGGTTGTCCCTTGGTTTGGCTGAATTGAAGAATTGCCTTTGTTGTCAGCGATTTGCTTTTGAAGCTGGGCAATCGTGTCGCTAAGGCGCATTTGCATATCGATCATTTGTGCTTCCTTTGCTCTGTTTTGCAAGAAAGCAATTCCACCGACAACCGCGACAACGACGGCAGCGACCGATACGTAAACAACTTGCCTTCTCCGTCTCACCCGTTCACGCCGCAGCGCTTCTTCTTCTCTTGCAGCAGCCCTTTCTTCTAAAGCTCTCCGTTCTTTCTCGAATCGCTCTTGCTCTTGCACCAAGCGCGAGGTTGCCTCGTCTTCTCTTGCTCTCCGCTCTTTTTCGAATCGGTCTCGTTCTTGCGTCGCCCTTTCTCGGTCTGCGAGCGCGTTCTCTTCCATACGTTTTTGCTTAAGCCCCTGTTGGATACTCACGTCAATATAGGTCCGCTCCAGCTCGTTGAGGTCCTCGAATCGATCACTCACCCAGCTTTGAGCTTCCTCTAAAGACTTACCTCTCAGGAGCGCGCTTTCGTCTGAATCCCCAGGTGTCCACGTCTGAGCAAGGCTGTCTAGCTTCTGTCGCCAAAGTAGGAATAGTTGATCCCGCTGAATCGATTCGTTTAAAACAGGCCATTTCTCGACCACTAGGGGATCGCTAAAGCTGACTGGCCTGAGGGAGTCCTCCCCGACATTGAGGAGCCGGTTTTTCGCGAGAGCATCAACCATCTTTCGCCCGGATTCCCCGAGCTCTTTCAATGGGATGGATTTCGCGCCGTGCGATGTCGGTGAGACATGTACCAGTCTAAGAAGCACCCTCATCATCAGATCTTGGCTCTCAGGATCGTATTGATCGAATACCGCTTGGGCCAACGCCACGGGATCCACTGGGCCCACCGCCCGCGCAAACCAGCCGACGATTTCCTTTCGCTTCTGTTCCGCTCTGGCTGGATCCGAGTCGAGAGGTGGCAGGCTGGTGATCGCGTGATCGGTCAGGTAGCCAGTGAGTTTCTTTACTGAGTTGGTAAGTGAAAAATCTACATTTGGAGCATCGCCAAACACTGAAGGTATTTCTTCAAAAGCGTAATAGGGGTAGTAGGCCATCTGCGCGCTACCCCAGTAGCTCGTCAAGTCTTTTTGGTAAGCATCATCCAGCAAATGTGAGAACTTGTCTTGAACCCGTTCCAAGGCCACCTGCCGTTTAGCGTGTTCGCTAGTAACGTCAACACGCATGGGCACGGGAAAGATGGAGAACGGGCGCCAGCTTTTGCTGGACTTTGTGGGCGTTGGGTTCGCGGCATGCATCATCCGTCTCTGAGTCAGCACGGATTCGGTGATCCCAGACGCCCCAAGGATGCTCTGATCGTTCAGCGTAAAGCACACCACGAGAGTATCGGGCATCTCGACGGTGCAGATTCCAGAGGTATCGGTCACACCGGTTCTGCTGTCAATCAGGATGTAATCATAGACGCCGCGGAGTTGATCACGAGCAGTCTGCAGGATCAATCGACCATCCAAGCGTTCGAAGAAATCGATCCAGTTGAAGGCGTTCAAGGTCTGGCTGTAGGCAGGTCCCTGCCGGCCGGCTGGAAGCAAATCAATCCGAGCCCGCGGGCCGAATTGCTGCCACTGCACACCATTCGGCCATATCAGTGGGACCAGGTAATCGATAATCGCCGTTTCGTCTGCAGTGGGCTTCTCTCGGGGCGGAGAGGTGGGCGCTCCCGAAACCCCAGCCACTTCCTCCCGCTCCTTGCGCTCTCTAGCCTGCTTCTCGCGATCCTTGGATATCGCCGCGCGCGCTGCCTGCTTTTCAACAAAATCGAGCAGCCCTTCGGTGCTAATAAGCTCCTTGTCTTTAAGAAAAGGTTGGAAATACCGGTGCAGGCCTGGAGCCTCTAGGTCCCAATCGATGGCGAGGACGCGTTCCCCATTCAACGCGAGCATCCAGGCGACATTTGTCAATGCCATCGATCGCCCGGTACCGCCCTTATACGAGTAAAAAGTAATTACTCTGCCGCGGGCCGGCCGCTCCGGCGGAAGGTCGAGCGTTTTTGCAGTGACCCTCATATTCCAGATATTCCGGAGTTTGTGGCCAACTGCGTCGGAGCCACATCGGTCACCGGCAGACCCTTGGTTACAGTCTTGATGACCGCGGAGTAAAGCTCGCCAAGCGTCATATCGAGCCTGCGCTCCAGTTCATCGGCGGATGCTATCCTTCCCGGGTAAGACGTACCCGCGATTAGTATGTGTCTCGGAAAGGCTCTCTGCAACTCGTCCTGAACAGCCTGGCTCTCCCATGTGTTCGCGTCGTCGCAAGGCAATAGCACCGCCGTCCCTTCCCATGCAAGCTCATCATGCTTGTGCACTTTGCGCAGAGCCTCAAGGGTAAGGCTCTGCGGATCGGCGACAACCACAGTGAGATTCTTACGCTCCTTTGCCCCCTCCAGTTGTTCAACGATTTCCGGTGTTACGGGAATTTCACGGAACTTAAAAGGCCGGCGTTTACGCACCGCCTGCACGGCATATTGGGATATCGTAGTCAGAGATGGTGGAAGATAAGGTAGCCACTGGCCTGACCTTTCTCCATACCGCACTTTGTTTATTTTTATCAACTCCTTCACGCCAGCCGCGAAGACGAAGTTTGCCACTTCAGGTCCCTTTAGCCAACCTTCAGGACCAGCAGCTTCCTCCCAGTCTCCGAGTGCAAACTTGTTGGGGATAGACGGGCCCAACGGCATCGCGGGTCCCGGTGGAATCGTGCATTTCCATCCATTGGGATCGAATGCATCTTTTAGGGAATACTTCTTCCATGTCTCCTGAATGGCATCCGCAAAACCAGCGACACACTCTTTGTACGCCCCATTGTCAAGCGTCTTGAGGCGAAAGAGACCTCGCCTGAAGTAGTCCTTTGGCATCCCGGCCTGGTCCGCCTGAAGGTCGGCCATTATTTTGGGGTAGCCCTGCTCCACCGGAGCCCAGATGACGGGAAGGATGACCTCCGGCGCTTTCTCCCCTTCCGCCAGCCCCTGTTGCCGACGTTTATCGAAGATGAAAACTTCCTGTCCGCAAAACTGCTTCGAACAATAGGCCTCGGACACCACACATACCAAAACCGCACTTTCCTGCAATGCATTGGCGATCGCCGGCTTCCACTGTTCCCCCAGCCTCATCTTGTGATCGCGAAAACTTATATTGTCATCGTCGTACTTCCACCTGGTAAACGGAGCAATCGCCTGACAAAGATCGTTATAGAATTCTTCCAGTCCCGGCTGGTTCCAGTTCTCGCTGGCATAGCTGAGGAAAAAGATATGGGGCATAGGGCCCTCCTCGGAGTTTCGATAGTCGTAGAACCACGCACTTTCATGCCAGAAACAATGTTGATACCCAGCGACTTTTTAGTGAGCCCGACACTTTCGCTTCGCGACCATCAGCGCGACCGTAAGCCTGTTCGCCCAATCGCTGGCAAAGATAGGCTGAGGTTGCACCCAAGGATGATGAGTCCTCATGCGCGTCCTATTTCATGTCCTTCAACTCGCGTGTAACACTTGAGGAGACGCTTTCCTTTTCCTGAACGAAGGCACAACGTTCACTTACCGAACCATGCTACCCCTCCGACAGCGGCAGCGAGCAGAACCACGAGTAGGTGGACAAGCCAAACAGCGGGTCTCTTCACTGCTGCAGACCAGTCGCTGAATCCGATCGTGACGTCAAAGCAAAAGTTGGGGTTGTCGTCGGCGATCCCTTTGGCAGCATTAAATAGTCCACGAAACTTCGTTTCGAGAGCAAGGTAATATGCGTCCAGAATCCAAAACACAATTGCTGGGAAAACGGCCAGAAGGGCCGCTACGGGATGTTGATCCTTCGACGCAACGTAGCCGATAACACCGGTTCCCAATCCCACGCTCCATTTTCGGACCGTGAATTCGTTGTCCGCCATCCGGCTGATAACGCTTTGAAGCATTTCTAGGTACTTGACTCGTTTGTCACCCATTTCTTCCTCTTCAGGGCGCTTCGCCCTTCCCGTTTATCTTAATTCCACAACCAATTCGCCCTAGCCGATATGTCCTCGATCCGGTATCTGCGAGCTGGTTGCCGACCTCAACGCTTACGCAAGGAGCTCTCGAAGAGCTCAGAATGAGAGATTCAATAACATATCAAATGGCAAGCAGTCTCCATTTGATCCCCGCGAGATCGAAGCGACACCAAGTGTCGGGCGGGTGATTTATCGTTTCGCGGCAAGAATCGTCGCCAGCAACGAGTTCCGACTCACTCCGCACACCGGAGTACCTCGCATTCCAGGAGAACAATCAGCAGTCAATCAGAAGACCTACTGCCCAGAACACTTCAGAGACGAAGATCGCGAGTGAAGTATAAATCCGGCCGTTGCATCGTACCTGCACTGCTTGACTTTTTGACCCGAGGTAACCTACAAGAAAGGGGAAGGGCGGAAGAATAATCGAAGGTCGCCTAAGCTGTCAACAGTCGCGCGGCTAAATCGGTGGGCTGCGAGGTTTTCTTTCATATTGCTTGACGACCAATTCGGCATCATCTGATACGTAGCAGGGCACGCTCATGGCTCTTCAATCTGGCGCACAGCTGATTCTACAAATCGAGCGTCCCGACCACCACTTCGACTGCGTCGGATTTGCCGGCATTCCAATCGTAAATCCTGTCTTCATTGCGCTTAGTTGCGCTGACACTCCTCAAGCGAGGGCTGATCTCGACAACCTGCGCCGCGACCTGCTATCTGAACTGACAAATCTCTCCCCAGGTTTCCATCCTGTCGTTCTTCCCTGCGGCGGCAGCGTACCAGACGCGGCCAGCTGCCACGCTCATGCAGAGCTCGATTGCCAAAAGCTCTTGGTCTTAGTCGGCGACGATGTACGACCCCTTCCGCTGAAACCGTCCTATCAGCGCTGGACCACGGGTTCTGCAAACTATCACGTTCTTCCAGTTTATCGAGAAACCGCACGGACCTCGGTCGCGAGCCTTGTGCCAGCTGAATTCCGTAGCATGAATGTGGAATTCTGGACTCTTTCGATCGCGGAAAGCATTCCAGCTATCCTGGGACTAGCGAACCTTACAACAGAAAATCCCCGTATCTTTATTAGCTATCGTCAAAAAGACTCGCCGGCATTGGCTATCCAGCTATTCGACGCACTCTGTCACCAAGGTTTCGACGCATTTCTGGATCATTTCCGCATTCCTCCCGGCGTGAACTTCCAATCGAGACTGACGCAAGAACTCGGGGACAAGTCCATGGTCCTGCTCATCGAATCGGAACACATTTTGGATTCCGAGTGGACCACCTACGAGATCGGCGTTGCGAAAACGTGTTCGCTCGGGATCTTTGCGCTCCATGTTCCGAACGGACCTTATGTCCCCGGAATTGACTCCGCTATCCGAATGGATGTGGATGCCGGACACTTCGATGGAGGAACATTTTCGCCCACAGCCGAACTGGATAAGGGCGTACTAGAAACGGTGGTGAATCGGGTCAAGGTAGAGCATGATCGGGCTCTGGTTCGCCGGCGGCAGATCCTCCGCGATTCACTTGAGGGTGCTCTCCTGGAACATGGAATCTCACTTCCGCCTCTTACTTCAGGTGGCATGTTGCGCGTCCGGTCCAACGCTGGTATCGAATACATCGTCTGGCTCACTCCTCGACCACCTGAATTGCCCGACTTTCATAACGTTCACGGGCAGGCCGCCCCTCCTTTGAAAGGTGTGGTAATCGGGCTCTCTAGATTGATGGAGCCTGGCCGACTTGCACAGACAGGTTGGCTGGCTGGTTTGTCACAAATCAAGATGGTTGACGAGGGCCATCTAAAACTGGCGGCGTCTGATATCGCTCAGGGGGTTTTATGATTTCATCCGTGAAAGCCGTCGGCAGCCGACTCCGAGGTAAGACAATTTTTCTTTCAGCTAGTGTACCGACCCCCAAACGGGCTGAGCGCTACCAGCGTGTTGAAGATGCTCACTTCGAAATTGAACAAGCGGTCATTAGTCTGGCCCGAGCGGTATTCAGCGAGAGCGGTCAACTCGTCTTTGGCGGTCATCCCGCCATTTCCCCTCTAGTAGCGATGGTCGCCGGCGAGTATCGAGAACCTCGTTATGCCGAGAGCACCAATGAGAAACCATCCTCTCCCATACGCATCTTCCAATCTCGTGCATTCGAGGGTTTTCTTCCGAACGACACGCTTCTCATGTATCAGCTTGGGTATGCCACGATCACCTGGATTGATGCCGTGAATAATGAAAAGTTTGATCCTACAATCGAATATGAGGAGTCCCCGTGCCCACAGAGTCTTCGAGCAATGCGAGATGCCATGATCGGATCGACCAGTCCGACAGCAATGGTCTGCATTGGCGGCATGGAGGGGGTCGAAAGAGAAGCCGAGATCTTTCGCGAACTCCGAAAGGATGCTCCCCTTTATGTGCTGGAACGAACGGGCGGCGCGTCACTCATGCTGACACATCGCCGTAAGGACATCCGAGTTATCGATTCCGAGATTATCGCCCGGGTCGAACGATTGAAGACTGAACTTCCTCATCGACCGTCCGCGGGCATCATTCGAAAGAATGACCAACGGGCCGTTGTACCTTATCCGCTCATTATGCAGACCATCGTTGACGAAATATCAGAGCGGAGTGACCAGACGCGGCTTCGACGTAGGTGACGTGTCACGTCACGAATTCTCCGATTGCTGTCACCTCATAAATAGCTCTATCTTTGGTGGTTGACATTTCTGTGTCCGAAGAATACTTTGTTCGCCATCGGTGAATCGGAGGAGCGGAGTATGTCCCATACTTCGCATCCGAGGGGGCCTTCTACTCACCGATTTTCCCCATAGGTGAAGTGTGCTCAGAAACAGGGTGCCAGTAGTGTATCCCTGTCGTAGGAGTGCAGAGCTTGGATGCAGGCAAGACTTGCATCCAGAGGAGGAATTGTTGTCATGATCGGAGCTGACCGCTTTGCGCTCAAGATCATCGGGTCCGTGGGGATCACGATTCTCATTTGCTGTGTGACCCTCACGAACGGTCTAGCCGCGGGTCAAGCGGGGCAGCAAAGCGATGAATTCAACATTGCCGGCTGCACTAACTTTCCGCTTACTAACACCGCTGAGATTGACCTTAACGTCCTTGCGAGCACAATCGACGCCGCAATACAAGCAAGAAGAAACTGGATACCTTGCGACGCGATTCAAGAGTCGAGTCCAAAAAAAACGACGGGCGCTGCCCGGAGGCTTCAGCACGGCTTTGACTATTACTCTTGGTTGACTTTCCTTGCATTGAACTCACCTGAGAACGGATTCATTGGGAGCGGGCAACCCGTCTGGGAGACCTATAAGCAGCTGCCCGACGTGATGCTTGCAAATGGAAAGGAGCCCACTGCTTGGAGTGACGGCAAACCGAACGAGCCCGTTATACCGCCAGAATGCGGCAACAAAAAGGGAATAGTCATTCACATGGAGCTGGAGGAAACCTATAACCAGCCATTCAAAACCGGTCCCTTGATCGATCAGAGCGGGAACTACGCCGTGTTCGTCATTCTTATGAACAAGGTGATGTTCAAGTACATTCAAAATCCACAACATCCACTGTACAACCGCGAAGGGCAGGCAAACTTCCAACGCGAAGTCGATTTTCCCGGCGGAAATATCGGCGGCAACAAGCTCGGCACCATCATGATCAAAGCATCTTGGAAGCTGATGCGACCGGATGTTGATTTCGGCCCGAATATTTCGCCGAAAGACGAACAATACCACATGATTGACGCTCTTCTTTATCGTCCGAAGCAGCATGGAGAGGAAGCTTGCCGCGCCGTCAAGCTTGGCCTGATCGGCTTTCACGTCGGGCACAAGACCGACACGCGCCAGCAATGGATCTGGACCACATTTGAGCACAAACTCAATGTGCCCACACAGCAGAACGTAGATACGAAACAGTTTCCGCAAAGCGCATATAGCTTCTACAAGATCGGCTGCGACGAGTCCGAGTGCCCCATCAATCAAACACCTGAGGGGCCATGGGATCCAGACACCTTGGGCTGGAGCCCGTTCCCCAAAAATCCGAAGTTCAGGAGCCAGATTGAACGAATGGGGCCACAGGTTGACTTTCACGATGACGACCCAAGCACTCTGCAGAAGGACGTCGAGGTGCTGAATGAAAAGTTCCACCAATGGTCCCGGATCAAGGATACGGTATGGAAGAATTACAACCTGATTATGACGCAATGGCCGAGCGGTTTCCCGTGCGCTGGTATGAGCTCACCCGGAAGTCTACCTGATCCAACTTGCACGCCCTTTCCAACTTACCTGGCGAATAGCACCCTGGAAACGTTCAGCCAGTCGCTGCACGATGGAGGTGTACCGCTCGCAACGTCGAGTTGCATCTCGTGCCATAACAACGCAACGACCAAACCGCCACAGAATTCAAAGACCATGGCTGTGCGATCGGATTTCACTTACATCCTGGAGAAGGCTCAGTCCATGACTGCAGCCGGCGAACAGAAAGAGAGCGGAAAATGACCGAAATCAGCCGCCGGGCACTCATCACGGGAGCTACGGCCACGGCCGCATCTGCGGCCTTCGGGACCGTGTTGATCTCCCCCACTTCACTCATCGCCAAGCCCTCTCCAGATGATGCGGCTTCCTCAGGCAAGAATCTTACGAACTTCGCCAACCTCTCAGCAGCGTTGACCGGGGTTGATGTCAGCATTTTGACGCCGAACGTGGATCCATTCGGCTTGAACGCCGAGATATACAGGCGAGCTAACGCGGCGGATGCCGGCAAGTTGCAGACGATTCTGGACAAATTCGCCGGCGGGAAAACAGTCGAGCAGATTCTTGTTGAGGAAGGCAAGGACGAGGCGGCGAAGTTCTTGATGCGTAGCATCATTCTGGCGTGGTACCTGGGTGCATGGTACAAACCCGACGTTCTCAAGACGAACGTCTACAAACCTCGTTCTTACAACTCTACTCGGCGATACTCGAAGGAGGTACTGATTCCTCCGACGGAAATCATCTCTCCCGATGCCTACACGAATGGGTTGGTTTGGCGTGTCGCGCAAGCTCACCCGATGGGCTATAGCAATCTGCAATTCGGGTATTGGGAAAAGGATCCACCGGGCATTGAGAAGTTCATCAAGCCCCTGAAAGCGGACAATTCAAAACCGGCTCCTTCGACGGCTGATCCGACAAAGGCGGTTTCGAAATGAACGACGCACCTAAGAAATTCTACGACGTTGTCATTGTGGGTTCGGGGATCGCGGGCGGCTTGGTCGCCTTGAAGTTAGGCAAGGCAGGAAAACAAGTGCTGGTGCTTGAAGCGGGAGGCCCGGTCCCAACCAACATTAACACAGAGATGGACACTTTCTATCGGGCCATTGCTAAAGTCCCGGAAAGTCCTTACACGCCGGATCTGTCGAAAGATCCCAAAACTGTGCCTGCAGGACGTCCGACGGTTCTGTCGTTGTCGAATGCGGAAGACTGGCGGGATCCCTCGAAGAGCTATCTGATCCAGACCGGGACCGTGCCTTTTTCGAGCACGTACGAACGCACGGCGGGTGGCACATCGGTGCACTGGCTCGGTACCTCACTTCGGCTTCTGCCTAACGACTTCAAGATCGAATTTCCAAACGGCGCCAGGTGGCCGAGGGACATCAATTACCAGACCTTAGAGCCGTGGTATCACAAGGCAGAAGAAGAGATTGGAGTCTCCGGCTCAAAGAAAGAGCAGTCCTACACGAAGGAGATGTTTTTCAGCGAAGACTATCCAATGCCGGCGATTCCTCCGTCGCGCATCGACCAATACATTGCCGATCAAATTAATGGCATGAAGCTCGGTTACGGCATCGAGGGCAAGGACACTAAGCTGTGTGTCCGAAGCACACCAGCCGCTCGCAACTCACAACCGTTTAAGCAACGCAGAACCTGCGCCGGAAACACGAACTGTATTCCCATCTGCCCCATCCAGGCAAAGTACGATCCAACGATTACGTTGCGGGATGCGCAGGCAACAGGCAAAGTGGACTTCCTGTACAGGACCGTCGCCAGCGAAGTTGTGGTTGGAGAGAATGAGCGAATCGACCATATCAAGTATTTGCAATATGGCGCGGATGGCAAGAAAACGGGGGAGGGAAGAACTCCGCCCGCGAAGATTTTCGTTATCGCCGCTCACGCCATCGAAACGCCAAGGTTATTGCGGATGTCAACTGGTGACGGCAAGCGGCCCAAAGGCGTTGCGAACAGCAGCGACAAGGTTGGCAGGAACCTCATGGATCATCCGATGTACGTTCCATGGGGACTGCTGCCGGAGTCGAGGTTCCCTTACCGCGGCCCGCTGTCAACATCGGGGATTGAAGATCTGCGCGACGGGGATTTCAGGAAGGAACGGGCCTCTTTTCGCATTGAGATCGGCAACGAGGGATGGAATTTCGCCGTTGGCGGCGATCCGAACATTACGACAGTCGATTTAGTGAACGGACTCAACAACAGTCTCACCAACCCCAAGTACGAAGCCCTGCATGGCGATTTGCTCGTGAGCCGCCTTGGCGACCTACTAACGCGGCAATTTCGCCTCGGATTCCTCGTCGAGCAGGAACCGGAACCTGACAACCGGGTTACGCTTTCGCAAACCCAAGTAGATGGACTCGGACTACCACGACCAGAGGTGCGCTACAGCCTCTCCGACTACACGATCCGCGGCCTGGCGGAGGCCAAGCGCATTGCAGACCTTCTTTTTGGCCAGCTTAATGCCGTTCGGTACACGCGAACTCCCGACCAAAGCGATCCCACCGCAATCGAACTGCCGTCGAATGAAGTGGGCAGGCGCGAACGGATACGGTTCATGGGTGCGGGCCACATCCTTGGCACGTACCGGATGGGGGACGATCCGAAGAACTCGGTCGTAGATTCTTTTCAGCAGTCTCACGATCACAAGAACTTGTATTTGATCGGCAGCGGTGTGTTCCCCACGTCCGCTACGGCGAATCCAACTTTGACGATCGCCGCTCTATGTTTACGAACCGCGGAAAAGATCAACGACGAACTCGTCAAAGCGTAGCAAAGCACGGCAGATTTTCCGGAGGCACTGTGAGTTCAAATGATGATCCGCCAGTACTCGACCCAAGTGCACCTTTAGCGACATATTGGGACAGGCCGGTTCGTGAGCTTGCGGCAGCGGAATCGGTTGTCATTAGCGCTGAAAAAGCTGAGCGTCACTATCTATACTCGTTGCTCGTTGCGGCTCTCGTCTTTCGGTTCTGGAATGGGAACAAACATGGTCAGAATGGAAGCTATCCATGGCGAGCAACTCAAAGGCTGTCGTCCGGCATTTACGATGGGGGACAGTATTTGGGGCACAACATCGCGTGTATAGGTGTTGATGGACACGGCGAGGTGATAGATTTCGATTTCAATCATAATGATATCTTTAGCAGTTCCGTCGAACATGCGGAGTCCAGGCTAGTCCGGCGAGTATTCAGCCTCGCCCAGGTCTACGATGATTGGCAGATGCGACGACCTGGTGGTATTCCGAAGTCCCAAGACTATTTGAACATTCTCAGCAATGTCACTATCTACACTTCGTTAGAGTCGTGTGCCCAATGCTCGGGGATCATGGCTCTTGGCAGCGTTAAGAGTGTTGTTTACCTGCAACAAGATCCGGGGCAGTATGCGATCGGAAACATTCTGCGCAATCTGACGACGCCTGACCTTCGAGCACCACTCCCGATTTCGGCTGATAAGTTCGGCTTTCCTTCTTACATGATGCTGAACAATGCCTATAGGGCATTTTATGGTGGGGTTTTAAAGCAGCCATTTTATGTCAACGGTACCGTCAAGGATCAAGCACAGTCCATAACGTCCTTTCTTTGCACGGACGATGCTAGAGCGATATTCGAGCAGGCAAACACAGAACTTAACAGGTATAAGGTGAAGCATCCGGGGTTTAAGCCCGACGATGGAAGCGGGAGTTCCGGAATGCTCTCCAATCAAGAGGCACTCGAACACATCAGACAGTTTTATGACTATGCATCGCTCTATGGTCGTCGCGGAACGGCGCATAAACTATAGAAAACTCAGCAATCGTGGATAGTGTAAAAGACCACATCAAACAAATGACCTGACATTCGATTGAATGTGAAGGGCATGCTGCGACCCACGGATTTGCGGGCCTTTCAGGTCACGAACAGGAGAACTAACAATGCCAAGTAAAAATAGAAGTTTCTCGCACCCCTTGTTCAGCGAGCCAACTTTCAATGAGGACACTAAAACTATTGACCCCGCGGGGTTCCTTACTCCGCACCCCGGCGACAAGGAGCTCTACAAAGAGGTTTCTGATCTGCTGGGCAAGCAAGTCACGTCGTTCGACCAATCCCGCATACCGGATAACGAATTCATGAGCCTTGAAAAGGTATACGGAGAACACGGCGCCGCGGTAATTGGCCAGATCAATAACGCAGGGAAGATCATCTTTCATGTACTCGGCGATTCTGGCGCCTCGGTGGATGGTAAGAAATACCAACACGAGTTGAGCGTGGCCGACCAGGTTACACTGGATTCCGCGACCTCTAACCAGGGCAATCGTCCCTCTTTCGCCTATCATCTAGGCGACGTTGTTTATGACTTCGGGGAGAAACAGTACTATTACGATCAGTTCTACGACCCATTCCGGAACTATCCGTTGCCAATCTTTGCTATTCCAGGCAACCATGATTCCTTTATCACTCCTGGCACTCCGACTGCGGATGAGCCGCTAAAGACGTTCGCTCGTAATTTCTGTTCCGAGGCGCTAGTCATCACGCCGGAAGCGCGCTCGTTGCACAGGACGGCTATGCAACAGCCAGGAGTCTACTTCACACTTGATGCCCCGTTTGTGCGCATAATCGGCCTCTTTTCAAATGCTCTTGAAGATCCGGGGGTAATATCGAGTCAGGCAGGCGAGAAGAAGAAATGGCCGGGTGTTCCGGACTTCCAGTTGCCTTATTTAGAGGCGCAGCTAAAGACTGTCAAAAATTCAAATTACAAAGGCGCGGTGATCCTTGCAGTCCATCATCCACCGTTTTCTTATGCGCCCCCGAAAGATCAGGCCGGAAAAGGCGGCAACCATGGGTCGAGTCCCGACATGCTGCGCGAGATCGACAACATTTGCAAGAAGGTTGGTATATATCCGCACGCCATTCTGTCTGCGCATTCTCACAACTATCAAAGATACACTCGGGAAATCAAATTTGAAGGTAAGGATTACGACGTACCCATACTTGTAACCGGTGACAGCGGACACAACGTGAATCCACTCGTCCGCGGAAGTAAAGGCCATCCCGCTGTCGAACCACATCCTGGGATCAGCGTAAAGTACCTTGAGAAAGATCCGGCTGTTGTGGTCAAGGACCTCATCCTCGAGAAATATGAAGATCACAATTATGGGTACCTACGCGTTACGGTCGATGACAAATTCTTGCGGATGGGGTTTCATCAAGTTGGTGTGAACAGTCTGGCGCAATCTCGATTTGATTTTGTCACCGTCGATCTCAACAGTCATCAGATGGTTGCTAATTAGTGGTGGCGGGCGGCGAAGTAGAGCTGAGCGAAATTCGTCGGGCTCGCCACTTATTCATGCCGAATCGCGTTTCGCCTGTTGTGTGTAGACCTGTTCAAGGAGCAAGTATGCGGAACGCTGTCGCCTTCGCTAATACATGATGTCGTTACGATTCGCACTATGCGGGCAAACTAGCCCGCATGGTGCCAAAACCGAATTACCGCTGCAAGTGAGGAGCAGATATGGTCGATCAGGTGACGCTTCGTGCTTATACTTCCCCCACTCTTGTTCTGCTGGCAATGGACTGGGCCGACGGAGCCAATTACGAGGACTTCCTGGGCTTTGCAATCCTTCGTAGTCCTGGCTTTCATGCCGGCGAGAAGGATGGCTACCTCCTCAACAAGATCGGCTTTGCACCTCCCGGACCTCACGCTCAGTCGCTGCCGAGCAACGTCTCTCCAATCCAGAAGTTTCTGTGGTGGGATTCTGCAATCACGAATGCGGACAGGGGCAAGACCTTTACCTACACCGTCACGCCGGTGCGCGGCACAAGCCCGCAGGATCTAAAACTCCACGACGAAGCTTCCTCCAAGCCCACGAAGGTCGACGTTCCCACCTTTGAACGCGACGACATATCAACGTGGTTCAATCGGGCCGTCGTAAGTTCGCAGTCTTTCTCCCAGAAGTTTCCGGACCCGCAGAAAGATCTCGACGCCGTGATGGACTGGCTAGCTAACGGTCTAGAGGAGGCCTTTACGCACATATTGGAAGGCGCGGGGAACGTTTGCGGGGCCATCTATCACCTTACCGACAATGAATGGGTAATGCCGGACCTCACTTCTTTCAAGGGCGATCTGTCCCTCGTGTACGAGGACCGCAAGAACGATACAACCTGCCTTCCTGCGATCAACCAATTGGAGAAGGCCAAGAAAGACAAGTTTGAAGGAGAGAAACGCTCGAAAACCAACATAATGCACAACAAGTTTCTAGTTGACGAGGACAATAGCCGTGTGCTGATGGGTTCCGCCAACTATACCCCAGAGGGACTCACTAGCCAGGCAAATCTACTGCATATCTTCAGATCGAAGGAACTGTCAGACCTGTTTATTGCCCGCCAAAAACTGCTGACGACTGACCCATCCGTTCCAGACACAGCCAAGGGCGCAGCGTGGTCGGATGAGATTAGCGTGGGTAGAGCAAAGGTACGGGTTATTTTCTCGCCAGAGCCAAAGAACCAGCGCGTTTCTATCGACAGAGTGATCGCCTCTATCAACAGTGCGAAGGAATCCGTGATTTTCTGCATGTTTGATCCTACCGACCCGAAGCTAATTTCCTCCCTGCTTGCCGCGGGTGACAAGAAGAAGCTTCTTTATGGAATGCTGAACTCGATTGGTAACCCGAACAATAAGAAGAAGGACAACCTGTCAGACTCAGGTGAACCACCCCGAAAACCGACACCAGCGACACAAATCAAGGTCACACTCTACAATCGGTCCCGGAAGGACAAGAAGGTGCTCGCGTACGCTTATTTCAAGCCTGGCAATACCCCCGCTGGATTTCTCCCTGAGTTCAACGCTGTGGACATGAGCCGCAAGAGCACGCTGCCCAAGTCGCAAAAAAGCAGTAAGAAGGGTGGCCCCCCGGCCGTGCATATCCACCACAAGTTCATCGTAATCGATGCGGAAACCGACAACCCGATCATCTACACAGGCTCGAATAACCTGAGCGAAAACTCAACCCACCATAACGACGAGAACCTTATCGAGATTAAGGGCAGCCTGGAACTCGCGCAGACCTACTTCGCTGAATTCATGCGGCTATACGAACATTACCGCGCGCGCGCCCTATGGAATATGTCTCATCCCGCAACCAAAGGCAAGCTCAAGGAAACGGCTAAGACCGACTCGAAGCTGGGGCGGACGTTTACACTCAAGACCAGCCGAGATGCATGGGTGAAAGGCGCATATAAAAAGGGGACGCCGGAATACTTGGCCCGCACCGCCCTTGCCTCAGAGGACTGAGCCACCAGTCCAGGGCACTCGGAGGAACTGATACCAATGAGAAGCCTGACGCTTGGCCTTTTTGCCGTCGCTCTTTTGACGCCTTCCCTGCTCGCACAAGCCCCCTCATGCACCCATCCAGAAGCGGTTTTCGAGGAACCTGAAAACCACGCGGTCAGCGTCGAAAGGCTGTTGCGCTATCACGATTCCGGCGAGTACGAGCGTGAGATCCGCGAAGTGGCCAACTCGGCTCGCGACTTTCTCGAATCGCGATTTCCTGGTTACGTCCAAAAGGAAGCGAAATTGGCTGCAGTTTTCGACATCGATGAAACGTCGTTGTCAAACTGGGATGTCATGGCCGCCTGCGGTTTCTGCTCCTTCTCGACACAAACTCAGCTTTATACGGACAAGCTTTTTTCGAATGCTCATGATCCCGTTATCGCGCCCGTGCTGGAGCTATTCAACTTCGCAAAGGGCAAAGGATTCGCCGTTTTCTTCGTGACGGGAAGACCTGAATCTCAACGTGACCTAACAGTGTCAAATCTGCGCGAAGCTGGGTATTCCGGATGGGCGGGTCTCTTCATGCAACCCGACATTCCTGAGGGTCAGCCCAAGCCACCGGCGCGGAGCTTTAAGCCGAAGAACCGTCAAGAGATCGAAAGTAAAGGTTATCGAATTGTCCTTAACATCGGCGATCAGGCGAGCGATCTAGCGGGATGTTGTGCCGTGCGAGTATTCAAGCTACCTAACCCTTTCTACTTGCTGCCATAGGTCGTCCAAACCGACTTTGAGAGTCTCGGAGGCTGCAACCGCCGTGGATTGTGTCGAACCAGTCCTGTAATTCTAGGGAAGAAGCCATTTTTGTCAGCTGAAACAGGTTCACATACTAATTCCGCGAGCGAGATCGAACAATCCTTCTCTCCGGATGCGGATTCGACGGGTACGTGCACCGAAGCGGAACAAGCGCCGAAGCATGGTGGCGTTGACATTTCTCAGGCTGTCGCATATCCTGCGTCCGACCGGTGAACTGAAGGATGAAGCTTCACCAGCTTCTCATCCGTGGGGGTCTTCATACTCACCGGCTTCCCCAAAGCATGAGTGTGTGTTGAAGACCAAGTGCACTTGTCACGGCACTCGCACCACCACGCGACTAGTTTTCACGACACAAGGAGATATACAGTGGCCTCTGTCAGTCCCAAGAGAGTGCATGTATTCATCAGCTATGCGCACGCGGATCAGGAAATAGCAAAGGCTTTGCGCCAAGAGCTTATTGAAGTTAACAGGGAGCGCGTCGACTGCTTTATGGACTCAGAGTCGATACCCAAAGGCGAAAAATTCGAACCCATTATCAGCAAGCAAATCCGTCGAGCGGATTGGTTAATCGTAGTATTTACCGGTGAGCAAAGCGAGTATTGTGGCTTTGAGATCGGAATGTTTGTGCAAATGAGGACCGGCAGTCGGAAGAAGAACTCCAAACTCGTTTGCCTCCATGATACGCACGAAATCCCGACGCTTTTTCGGAGCCACCAAACTGTTCGCGTCGATGATCCCGTGCCGAACATGGGACGGCCAGAAGAGGACTTCTATTTGGATTCCTCGGTAGCGAGACTTCTCGGGGAGTTCTACGAATATGAAGATCTCTATCCGCGAACGGCAGAAGCCGAACGGCAGCGCCAATTTCTACTCAAGCAGACAAAGACCATAACCGAAGCCTTCAGGCTTGCCCGCGGATCAGATCTCAAAGAGGAGACCAGTGTCCAGCAAAGACTTGAAATACGGGTTAAGAAGTTCGAGCAACCGCCAAGGGAAATTCCGCTTGATGCGGAACTTAGCGGCACTAACGGGGTGTTCGCTATCTTTGGGTTGACCCTGCCTCAGGACGCACGATTGACTTGGGGCCAATTTAAGCAACATCTGACAAACCTTTATCGCGGAGCAATACCGCTCTGGCTGCGCCGAATTGAGAGGGACGTTCTCTATGCAGCGGAGTATCGAAGTCCCACATCGGCTGAGGCAACGGTGCAAGGAGAAAAAGGCGTAATATATCGACCTCTGCTTGCTCGCCATGAACTTTACTACGACGGGTCGAGAAAGTTCTACATTCTCTTTATCGAGTCATTGCCCAGCAAATTTTTAGGGAAACAAAACACATCGACCCTGTTGGCCGGTCTTGTGCTCGCATCGCGATTCCGCTTTGCTTACTTCGAGGAATGGGACCGAATGTTTACGAGCAAGTTTGGTGAAAGCCTCTCCGATAGTGAATTTTGGAGCAACTGTACACAGCTTCTCTATGACCTTGAGCGGATGGAACATGAGGCCACCGAATTTGGGCTTTTGGATCCGAATGAATTAGTCGCCGCACTCGGTGAAGCTAATCGTGCGACGACGGAAGCCTTTCTCAGAATATGGCGCGAGGAGAGGACCAAGCTTTTTTCTGGTCTTCTGATTCCCGACGGCAATCGAGGTTCGTTAGAGACCAGGCACTCGACCAAGGAGATTGTCTTGGGCTTCTTTAGAGCAATGCAGTCGACCAATGCGAAATTCCTGGACATAGCTTCAGCAGTCTATCGGAGTGAATTGGTCGCAGATCTAAGAGTCGACCAAACACTTAACGGAGATGTGAGACGCCCGAGCGAGGGTTCATCAAAGTCAGATGACAGCATGGAGAAAAAGGAATAGAGGGGAACAGATGTGGATGCATGGTCGAATCTACACAGGGACTGGGCTTCGAATGCAGCCGGGGAAACGGGGACAGATACAACGTTCCTCGTTTTTCGACGAATGGAATTAATGAACGTCCCGTCTGTCCTCAGTTTCTTCGTCAAATCGCGCATGAGGTGCAATGCGCTGAGTTCCGAATGTTACTCTTTCGTCGCCTTCGTCTTAAGGAATGCTTTTACTTTGTCAGGGAGATACCACGCATCCGAGATTTGATTGTTTTCTTTGACGGCCTTCTTGATCATCGTGCTCAGTTGGCCGTCCCAGTATTCAGTTTTTTCGATCAGGGCGAAATTTTCCTTAGCGCCGGCAAAGGTGTTCGAGTTGACGAACCGCGACACGAGTGACTGTGCCATTCGCTTCTGCGTCTGCTTATTTTTCACAAAGACGCTAAAGATTGCGCGTGCCAGCTTGTCTTCGGTAACACCTACTCCCTGAATTGCCTGTTCACGGGCCAGGAAACCATACGAGTCTTCGCCCAGTCGAATGGACAGGATGGGGAGACTTCGGCCCATCGCAAAGCCGATTTCTTGGTCGGTCCATTTGCTTTCGTGAAATCCGGGTGTCAGCATAGCCACCAGGGCGTCTGCCGTGCTCAGCGCGAGTTCGATTTCATCCTGCCATTTCTTCGTAGGTTCAATGTCCTTGTGTGCGATGAAGCCCGAAATCTGGTATGCGAGCAGGCTTCTCTGAAGAAGAGCAGCATCTTTCTTCCGTTTCGCAAGGTGGCTAACAAACAATCGAAGATGGCTGTCAAGCCAGAACGACGGCATGATGCTCGACGGTCTGGGTGTGCTCTCGACACCGAGATGCGCGGCAAGCTCAGTTAAAGTTTCGTCGTCGGCATCCGTCACCATCTGTACGACGTAGCCGTCTTTCGTGTTCCCATCCCAGAAGTCAGTAGTTGGCAATTTGAACTGTCTGAGAGTAAGGTCAATGACGGACCATTCCTCAGCGGCGAGCAACGGAGCGATGGCGGTAATGATCTTCACTCGTTGAGACGCAGTAAGCATTCACACGGCATTGTACATTCTTGATGATCGGGTCCCGACATTCCAGCGTGCTTTTGGGATGAAATAGCGACTTCTAACAGATTAGGCAAGGCTTTCTGGTTTTGAACGTGAGGCGTTTAGCAGACGTGAGCGAAGCAGGAGGCAGCCACCGAAATCTTGAGCGCACCCGGAAAAATCGAGGACAGGCGAAACGTTCCCCAATGTCTTGACGAATGGAGATTGCTGAACGTCCGGCCCCAGTTGTTTCCTACCAACGTTCAGTGAAGTATTCGTCCGAAATCGCGGTCACGGCGTCGTTCGGTCTGCGTGAACCACCTGGATCCGAGGCCTCGGCAAAGGGGACTCCCTTGCCGACGCTAATCAACCTGACGAAAAAGAGACGAAACGGCATATGTGGTGAAGCACCGACGACCGTAATAGCACGCTATCCTTGCGATCTGCGAGCGTAGAAAATCTTCAAAACCGACACATGTGCTTACACATATCAATGCTTTATACGACGTAAATGCTTTAAAATCATGGCGAAATTGGCAGACGCAGCGGACTTAAAATCCCGGGTCCCTAACAGGACGTGACGGTTCGATTCCGTCTCCGGGCACCAACCTCGACTATTTACTCGCCAACGCCCTCGCCAAGGCCAACGA
>Ga0182013_10002507_pt1 | contig 23898 bp, 15 predicted proteins | sample 612S2MmetaG_FD_120487 | JGI IMG/M metagenome (GOLD analysis project Ga0182013, IMG submission 120487) | Permafrost microbial communities from Stordalen Mire, Sweden - 612S2M metaG | ecosystem: Environmental > Terrestrial > Soil > Wetlands > Permafrost | place: Sweden: Stordalen | collected...
AGACCTCGTTGTTGACCCTGGTCAGTTCCACGCGCACGTGCGTGCCCTTGGAGACGCGCGCCACGATGCCGCCCCAGGAGATGGTGTCCAGCGTCTCAAACTCGATCTTCACGGCCTGGAATCCCTGCTTGGTAATCCAGAAGCGGCCTTTCACTTTGGGAAGAAAAAACGCGGTCTTCGTTTTGGGCTTGTACCCCGGCTTGGGCGTGCCTTCTATTACGTAGACCTCATGCCCCTCGATGTTCTCGTCGGGAGCCATGCGCAGAGAGAAGGCGTCCGGGATCTCGTGCAAGGGCTCGTGCTGCTTCTCTTCCTTGCGGCGCCAGTCGGCAATCCGCTGCTGCTTCTGCGCCTCGGTCTCATGGCGCCGGTCTTCGATGCTCTTGCGCAGCCTCTCTTCTTCCTTGGCCTGATCTTTAGCGTCGAGCGGCTTGCCGTCATGGGCCACCAGCCGCCGGTAGGGCGACCCCTCCAGCAGCGTCACATCGTAGGTATTGCTGTCGCGGACCTTCACGGTGGCGCCGTCACGGGTCCGCAATTCCTGGTGCTCGATGTAGGTATAGTTCCGCGCCAGAGCCGCCGAGGCCGAGTCCTCCGCCAGCGCGCGACGCATGATCCCGGCGGCGTCCTGCGCTGCCACCAGCGCCGGCAGACAAAGAATGAGCGTAAGCGTACGCACTAGCTGATTGGACGCTCCGGCCTGCCGAACGGTTGCGTTGCCATCAGCCCACGAGCTGTTGAAAGCGCGATCCCGCACGTACGATGGTCTGGTTGCGCTCCGGTCCGGTGGAAATGCAGCCCACTTCCACGCCGGTCCGCTGCTCTAGAAACGCCAGATAGTCTTTGGCCTTCGGCGGCAGTTCGTCATATGACGACATGCCGAAGGTGGAGCTTTGCCATCCCGGCCGGCTTTCGTAAACGGGTTCCAGCGCGGCAATTTCGGCCACCGTGGGCGGCATGTCCGGCACTTCGCCCGCGGCATTGCGGTACCCCACGCAGACCGGGATGGTGTCGAACTCGTCCAGCACGTCGAGCTTGGTCACCACGATGCTGTCGAAGCCGTTGATAGCCGCGGTATAGCGCAGCAGCGGCACGTCGAACCAGCCGCAGCGCCGCGGCCGTCCCGTCACCGCGCCGTATTCCTTGCCGCGCGCGCGAATCTGCTCGCCCTTAGCGTCCAGCGCCTCGGTGGGAAACGGTCCGCCGCCCACGCGCGTGATGTACGCCTTGGAAACTCCCAGGACCCCGTTGATGCGGGTGGGCGGGACTCCCGTACCGGTACAGGCGCCGCCGGCGCTGGCGTTGGAGGAAGTCACGAAGGGGTACGTGCCATGGTCGATGTCGAGCATGGTGCCCTGGGCGCCCTCGAACAGCACGCTCCTGCCGTCGCGGATGGCTTGATTCAAAAACCAGGCGGTATCGCGCACCAGCGGGCGGATGCGTTCCGCAAAGCCTTCATAGCCGGCGCGGATGGCAGGCAGATCGAGTTCCTCGTAGATGCCCAGCGCTTTGGCGATGGCGACTTTTTCCGCCATGACGGAGTCGTATTGGGCGCGGAAGAAATCGCGATTCAGGAGGTCGGCCACGCGGATGCCGCGGCGGGCGATTTTATCCTCATAGCAGGGTCCGATCCCGCGCGAGGTGGTTCCGATGGAGATCCGTCCGGGCCGCGCTTCGGACATTTTCTCCATCATGCGATGGGCCGGAAACAGCACGTGCGCGCGATTGCTGATCAGAAGCCGGCCCGTGACCGGCACGCCGGCCGCTTCCAGGGCGTCGATTTCGGAGAGCAGCGCCGCCGGATCGATGACCAGTCCATTGCCGATGACGGCCTGTTTACCGGGCCGCAGGATTCCGCTCGGAATCAACTTCAGGACGAACTTCTTGTCGCCGATAAACACGGTGTGGCCGGCATTGTGTCCGCCCTGATAGCGCGCCACAATGTCGAAGCGGTCGGAGAAAAGATCGACAATCTTGCCTTTACCCTCGTCTCCCCATTGGGATCCCAGGATGATAACGTTTCCCATTTTAGTCAAACCCATTCATTCTACCGTGTTTGGGAGGACTGAAGGGGCGGTTGTTTGAAATCGGGTGCGTATTCCGCGCCTGAGCCACGAAATCCCCAGGCCGGTTACGCACTGAACCGGCTAATCCTCGGAGCGGGAGAAGTTGAGAGGCGGACCGGGCGGTTGAGCGCATGCAGAGGCACTCGCAAACAAGTTCCGTCAAATGAAAACCTTCAGAACTCCTGATGTCGCCCCGCAATTTCTGCCTGGCGGGGAAGATGGGCTGAGCCATTCCTTTCGATGGCGAGAGCTTCGCAGGTGGGGCAGGCGGTGTCGCCTGCCCGCCCGCGCTGAATTAGCCCCGCCGCTCGAATAGGATCGAGCGAAGGCGAGCACCGCCTGCCCCACCTGCGGGCTCATTGCAAATTTCACGACGTCAGAAGTTTTGACCTTTCTTTTCCAGTTGATGTTTTCCCCAACCGGGTCGACACTTGATCGGGACCTTCCGGCGCCCTCCCACCAGAGTGAGGAAAGATTAGCCGGTTAACAAACACTCCTACATAACCTCGAAATTCGGCCAGTGTATTTCGAGGTTATGTAGCCTGTCCCCGAAATTACCGCGGCAACGCGTCCCATACGCCGGGGATGGTGGCGCCGCAGTCGGGACACTTGCCTCCCGCTGCCATGCGATTCCGCAAAATGCGGAACCCTCGCCTGGCGATCAGCGTGCCCCCGCACGAAGGGCAGCGGGTGTCTTCGAGAGACTCGGTCCCACCCGGCAGATTGCCGGCGTAGACATAGCGGAGGCCCGCGGCGCGGCCAATCCCCGCGGCGCGAACCAGCGTGCTGGCCGGCGTGTCGTCCGGCCCCTGCATTTTGTAATCCTTGTGGAATGCAGTCACGTGCCACGGGATGTCGCGTGAGATGCCGGCCAGAAATTCCGCCATCCCGCGCAGCCCCTCGTCGGAATCGTTGAAACCGGGGACAACCAGAGTCACTACTTCCAGCCAGATACCCATTTCGTGAATGCGCGCAATGGAATCGAGGATGGGCGCGATCCGTCCGCCTAACTCGCGGTAGTGCCGGCTGTCGAAGCTCTTTAAGTCGACTTTATATAAGTCGATCCAGGGCCGAAGATACTCCAATACCTCAGGAGTAGCATTTCCGTTGGAGACGAATCCCGTGGCCAGGCCGGCCTGGCGGGCCGCGCGGAACACCGCGACCGCCCATTCGGCGGTGATCAGCGGCTCGTTGTAAGTGCTCACCACGCTGGTGGCGCCCTGGCGTTGCGCCAGAGTCACCAGTTCCTCGGGCGTTGTGGTGCGAAACTCCACGGCGGAGCCGAAATCGCGCAGCGCCTGCGAAGTTACCCAGTTTTGGCAGTAGCCGCAATGCAGATCGCAGCCGAGCATCCCCATGCTGAGGGCGCGCGTCCCCGGAAGAGCGTGGAAAAAGGGCTTCTTCTCGATGGGATCGCAAAAGACCGAATTCACGTACCCAAAGGGCGCGAACAGTCTTCCGTTGCGGTTGTAACGGACCTTACAGACGCCGGCGAAGCCCGGTGGGATGGGGCAGCGATGGCCGCAGGCAAAGCACTCCACCCGATTGCGATCCAGCGGCCGGTAAAGGTCCGCCGGGCGTGTCTGCCGGGCGAGTTGGTCCGCCAGCGTCTCCATGAAAAATCCCGAGGTTGGACTCTGAAATCATTATAGCGTTCCGATGGTAGAGGCGGCGATGCGAGCCGCCCCGGACGGCTAGTGGAGGGAAGGCGGCTGAACCGCCGCGTTGGACGGGCTGGACCAAATCTGCCGCTTGAGCGGTTGGAACACGTCCTGAATAAACCGGATGGCATGTTCTTCCGCCTGGGCGTCCACTCTCCCGTCAATTTCCGCCATCACGCGGACCAGCACTTCGTCGCTCCGGTGGTAGCGCAACGAGTCGTAGATCAAGTAGAACTTCGAAAGGTACTCGTTGGCCGTCACGCGGTGCGGGTTTTCGTACCAGTACAGCACCAGCCTGCGCTGCTCTTCGTGGCTTACCACGTACCGGTTCACCGGAATCGGGGCGGGCTGGCCGGGTACTCTTATGGAGATGATACGGGAACTCTCTTCCGTCCAGCCGTTGCCAGGCAGGCAGACCTTCGGCGAGTGCGGCGTGACGCCCGCCCGCTGCGATTTAAAGAAGGCAACGAAAAGCTCCACGTTGCTCGGGCCTGCATAGTCGCGCGTCAAGGTATCGTCGGCTTTGAGAAGGTCTCGCGTGTAATCGTCGATGGGCATCTGCCGGACCATGGTCCACTGACCCACGTGGTTGGCAAACTGCTCCAGCGGCGGTGGCGCAGGGATGAATTCCTTGGTCGGAATGGCATAAAACAGGCCGATTTCCACTACCAGCACGACGGTCACCGCCAGCGCCGGCTTGTTGCGCAAGAAATGGAACATGGAACGCGTTTTTTCCTCAGGCATGAGACCGCCTTCCCAACCAGGTCAACAACCGGTGGAAACCGAGCAAAGCCATCAGTTCGAACATGAAGATCACCCAGCCCTCAAAAGCGTGATAGGCTCCTTCGGCGATATCCGGCTTGTATTGGGTAAGCACTCCGGTCAGAGTAATACGGGCGGCGTTGCACGCGATGGCGATCGGCACGGTCGACACAAACAAGGCAATCTTCACCCATAACTTCGTTTCGAAAAGGCGGCCGTATGCCACCGACAGAAACGTGAGGGACAGAAGCGAACGAATGCCGCTGCAAGCTTCCACTATCTCCAGCCGCTTGTCGGCCAACTGCAGCACATTTCCGTCCCGGTACACGGGAATCCCCAAAATCTCCAACCCCCAGGTGGCCACCTGACTGGCCAGAATCTGTAACGGAAACGTGATCTGCTGGTACACGAAAAGCGGAATGCGAATCATGAATAGCAGCAGAAACAGGGGAAACACCAGCGTGCGGACCACTGCCGTACCGGCGATCGTCCAGAGCACGCCCAGCACGGCAATCAGAAAAGCCGTCCGCGCCAGGAAAAAGTCTGCGCCCAAAAAGCCAAGCAGCATCTGGCACATGCCCCACACCACCAACGCCAGAGCGGGCCAACAAGGTTTGACGGGAGCCGCCAGAATTCGTTCCCGATCGAGCCACACGACATATCCCGCGACGAACGGCACGAAGAACGCATAACCCATGTTTTCGTCGTACATCCACTCCGATACCATGGGCGTGAGCACCGGAAAAAACAGTACGATCAACAGCACCAGAAAGAAGAGAATCGCGGGCAACGGCAGTTCGAGCTTGGGCTGGCCCGTGGCCGAGACAGCACCCACCTCCGCCGCCACCGGGTTACTAGAATCCATACGCCCTACCAGTCTACTACAGCTCTTTTGAAGCTTTAGTCCTAGTATGGGGCAGTGCCCCAACCGCCAGTACCCATTGGCACGGGTCCGCTGGGGTTACGGAGACATCGCCGCAGGCATTGCATTAAATTATTGATTGGAATACCATTTGTTGCATGGCGTCGCCCTCCAAAAGTCGTCCTTTCTATGCGTCCGTATGGTTCAATCTGGCGGCCACGGGAGTTGCGGTGCTGGCGCTATTCCTCACGGTTTCGAACCTGAACCTGGTACCTTTAGACTCTCCGCGGGCTATCGGACAGGTTGGAGTAGTCGCCTTGGCGGCATATTGGGCATTTGTTTTTCCAAGATTGCGCAAGATCGGCGCCGGGGAAAACAAAGCCGATCCCAATCCGCCCCGGCGGTAAAGGATTACGCCGGCGCCTGGCCGCCGGTTTCGTGCTCTGAGAGCAGTTTCTCAAAGTGAGCGATAGTCGGCCCCAATCCCTCTTTGAGGGACACGGCAGGGTGCCAACCAAGTCTTTCCCGGGCCAGCGAGATGTCCGGTTGGCGCTGCGTGGGGTCATCCTGGGGGAGCGGACGGTGAACTATTTCCGATCGCGAGCCGGTCAGCGCCACCACCAGATCCGCCAGTTCGCGGATAGTGAACTCGTCCGGATTGCCAATATTAACCGGGCCCGTCAACCCCTCGGCATTCATCAGACGCAAGACGCCATCCACCAGGTCCGACACGTAGCAGAACGAACGTGTTTGCGTGCCGTCCCCATAAATCGTGATCGGCTGGTTGCGCAGCGCCTGCACAATGAAATTGCTCACTACGCGCCCGTCATTGAGCGCCATGCGCGGTCCATACGTGTTGAATATGCGCACGATGCGGATCTCTACTCCGTTCTGCCGATGGTAATCCATCATGAGCGTTTCAGCCACGCGCTTGCCCTCGTCGTAGCAACTGCGCGGACCGATCGGATTCACGTGTCCCCAGTACGACTCTTTCTGGGGGTGAATTTTGGGGTCGCCATACACCTCCGAGGTTGACGCCTGCAGGATGCGCGCCCTCAGCCGCTTGGCCAGGCCCAACATGTTGATGGTGCCCATCACATTGGTTTTCACGGTTTTCACGGGATTGTATTGATAGTGCACCGGAGAAGCGGGACAGGCGAAATTGTAGATCTGGTCGACCTCCAGCAGGATCGGATGGACAACGTCATGGCGAACGATCTCAAATCGCGGATCGGGGACAAGATGGAAGATATTGCGCTTGGAACCGGTGAAGAAGTTGTCGAGGCAGATGACTTCCGCGCCGGAAGCCAGGAGCCGGTCGCACAGATGGCTGCCCAAAAAGCCCGCCCCGCCGGTGACCAGGATACGTTTTCGAGATTCTATCATAGAAGGTGTCGGAAAATAGGAGTAGTTTCGCCAAGCCCTTGGGTATGCCGCAGCCGCTACAGTTGCTCGCAGTGAAAACGCGGCTCCCGCCCAACTCCCAGTGTATACCGTGAGTTCCCCGGCGCTGGACGCAGAATCCTGGCCGTGCGTGCTCTACCGATCCGGGGGGGAAACCGTCAACGCTTCCCTCGCCATCCCGTAAGGGTACTGGAACCATAAGTTCGACATACTACTCGGCGCAGGTCAAAACACCCGGCCAGAGGAGCAGGATGTTACCAGTACCGGTTATAGTCGCGAAGATGCCCTCCGCGCTCCGCGCGTTCTTTCGCCATTGGCTGCCGCCTGACTTAGAAGCTTCCATCGCTATGTTCAGAGCTCCTGATGTCGCCCCGCAATTTCAGCCCGGCGGGGAAAATGGGCTGAGCCATTCCTTTCGATGGCGAGAGCTTTGCGGGTGGGCAGGCGAGCACCGCCTGCCCCACCTGCGGGCCAGTAGGAACCGGCACTTTCTGGTACCCTTTGAGGAGGCCGTGCGGATCGCCGTCATCATTCCCGCGTACAATAACGCTCACTATCTACGCGAGTGCCTGGACAGCGTTCTTGGCCAGACCTGCCCGGTTTCCGAAGTAATCGTCGTGGATGACGGGTCTTTAGACAACACAAGGGAGGTGGTTGAGTCCTACCCCGGCCCGGTGCGCTATTTCCGGCAAGAGAACGCCGGGGCGCCCAGCGCACGCAATGCCGGCGTGCGGCAGACCTCGTCGCCTTGGATCGCGTTTCTTGACGCCGACGACCGATGGGACCCGCGCAAGATCGAGCTGCAGGTGAAGGCCCTGGAGGCGAATCCGGGGGCTATCCTCTGCTACACGGCCGTTCGCCTCTTCAGTGCCGAGGGCGACGGGGGAGTCCTCCGTGCCACGCCCGTAGACCGGCTCTGGCCGGCCATGCGTTACGCCAATGGGATCGCCCTTTCGACCGTGATGATGCGTCGGGATGCCTTTGCAGCGGCCGGCGGTTTCGATGAGAAGCTGCCCCCCTGTGAAGACTGGGATTTGTGGTTTCGGCTGGGCCCCGGCTGCCCCATGGCGGCCGTGGAGGAACCTGTCACTCTATACCGGTTGACTCCCACCAGCATATCCAGGAACATCGACCTGATGCTGTCTGCCGTGAACAGAATGCTGGCGACCAGCCTTCTCAAAGACCTCAGGGGGTGGGAGCGCTGGTCGTGGAGGCGGCGGGCGTGGAGCGCGGAACTGTCGCGAAGCGCCATTACGGCACGCGAGACCGGCGATCCGCGAGCCCTTTCCCTGCTGCTCCGTTCGCTCGCAACCTGGCCTTCTCCGTGGTTTCTTCCGAAACGCTGGCAATCCCTTCCGGTCTATCTGCTCCGCAGGCGTGAGGGCAAGCGCCGGCAGGGTGGCAGCGCTCCATGCGCCCATTGACTGGCGGGGGACTACCTGCGATACTCTTCGCTTGGCTCACCTGAGCGCACTGACTGCATACCTGCCCATCCTCGCATTGTGGTGCGCCGTGTGCTGTACCGTGAGCATGGTGCTTCGAGAGCTCGGACTCGGATGCCTGAAAAAGTACCCCCTGACGGCGCTGGTCCTGTTTCTGTCGCTTGCCAGTTTCCCCGCCGCCGGCTTAGTCAAGCTCTCCCGCCCCTATCGGGCGCGAATTCTGAGCCTGATTCGCCGGGATAAGAGTCCGGCGATCCTGGGGCTGGGGTGTCCGTTCTTTCCGCCGGATAACATTTGGAACAGGCGTGCCCTGGACTTGCCGGTTGACGTTCATTCCCAGGCGTACATCGACAGTATGGGGCCCGGCGACAAACTTCACGCCGACTTCGGGGGCGGAGGCGGCTATCGGTATGTCGTTTCGGACGGGAGCGAACCGGCGGCCGAGATGGCCATTGACGCCGCCGGGGAGAGCGACCGTGGGCCGTACCGGTTACCCGACAACGCACCCATTGAGGAGGGGTCGGAGGGACATGTGCTGGTCCTCGATTCCGGCCGCTGCCTGATGTACGAGCTCTTCGGCGCGGCTCATACCGGACCGCATCAGTGGTCGGCGGGTTCTGCCGCCATATTCGACCTCCGTTCCAACCGGTTGCGGCCAGCCGGGTGGACGGCTGCCGACGCCGCGGGAATGTCCGTACTGGTCGGGTTGGCCCGCTACGATGAGGTCGAGGCAGGCCATATCGGCCACGCTCTGCGATTCACCACTCGCCGCACCCGGCGAACGTACGTGTGGCCCGCCCGGCACTTCGCTTCGAGCTCCAGCGACCCGAACCTTCCACCCATGGGCCAGCGCTTCCGGTTGCGGGCCGGCGTCGACATCAGCCGGTTCAGCCCACAGACGCGCGTGATTCTGACGGCGCTGAAGGAGTACGGCATGATCCTCGCGGACAACGGAGGCAACTGGTACATCTCGGGGAGTCACGATAGCCGGTGGGCGGCAGCGGTCTCACGCGAGCTGGCCACATTGCATGGCATAGACCTCGAAGCGGTGGACCAGTCGGGCCTGATGCTCGACCCTGATTCGGGCCAAGCCCGGCAGTGATCCGCGCGTGACTTCAGAACTCCTGATGTCGCCCCGCGATTTCAAACTGGCGGGGAAAATGGGCTGAGCCATTCCTTTCGATGGCTCACTGCAAATTCCACGACATCAGGAGTTCCGGACTTACTTCCGACTGTAAGTCAGCCCGAAGCCGAACTTAAACAGCGGGTCGTCCATGTCGAAGGGAACATCGGCGGCCTGCGCCATTACCGAGGGCATGTCGCTCGGCAGATCGAACGGCAGCTTTCCGCTGGGCGAATGCCTGCCGAAAATCACGTCGAGCAGCGCGGCGTCGCTGGCGCCGAATGCCGCCAGGACCGCGGGGACGCTGTCGATGAACTCGGTCAGGATGACCGGCTTGTCCATGTTGACCACCACTACCGTGGGCGTGCCGGAGGCTGCCAGTTTGCGGATGGAATCGAGCACCTGCCAGTTGGCCGCGTTGCCGTAGGCCAGCGTGACACCGTATGTAGACACCGGAGGAGCAGGCGCCGGAGTGGCCCCGCCGCGCCCGCCACCGCCGCCCGCGAAGGCGCCGCCATATGGGTATGTGGTCGAAGGACTGGCCACCCGGATGATGGCGAGATCGGCGCTTTTGGGGTCGTCCACTACCGTGCCGTAGCGAGCCGCAACGTCGCGATTGACGCCGTCCACGTAGATCTTGCGATTCGCCGCCACGGGCAATACGTTATTGGCATTCTTGAGAAGCACGGTCGATTTCACTTGCGCCGCGAGGCCAGCCTCCAGGAACTTGGCGCTCGCCACGGTGTTCTTCGCGACATCGGGATCGACATACGGGTTTTCGAACAGGCCCATCCGGAACATGGGCCGCAGAATCCGCCGCACCGACGCATCGATCAGGGCCATGGGGATGCCGCCGTCTTTGGCGCTCGCCAGGATGTACTTGGGATCGTTATCGCCGCCGATCTGGTCTACGCCCGCCAGCACGATGGCCTTCTGGCGGTCCTTCTCCGAAAGCTTCTCCACACCCCAGGGCATGTTGCGAAGCCAGTCGGTAACCACCACTCCCTGGAAACCGAGCTTCTCGCGCAGCAGGTTCGTAATCATCGCCTTGGAGAAGTTGATTCCGACCGTGTCTTTACCCACGGGGATGAAATAACCGCCCATGATGCCGCCGGTTCCGGCCTCGAAGGCAGCCTTGAAGGGGATTAGATGATAGTCGAAGTTATTGCCCGGATAGATGGTCCACTTACCGTATGAGTTATGCCCATCGTACCCGTCTTTGACCGGACCGTCGCCCGGGAAATGCTTGGTGACCGTCATGACGCTGTCGGGTCCGAGTTGCTTGCCCTGAAAGCCTTCCACGAAGGCCTTAATCAGGGTGGCGTTCAGATTGGCGTCTTCGCCGAAAGTGCCGCCGATGCGGTTCCATCGCGGCTCGGTGGTGGTGTCCGCCATGGGGCCGAGCAACACGCGGATTCCGAGGGCGCGCAGTTCCTGAGCGGCGATCTGGCCAAACTGGCGCACCAGTTCCGGATCGCGCGCGGCGGCCAGGCCGAGCTGATCGGGCCACTGCGAGATCGCCGGCTTGGCATCGGGAGCGCCGCGCCCGGGGCCGTTCCGCGGATCGGTGCTGAACACCAGCGGGATTCCCAGCCTTGACGCTTCGGCCATCTCCTGTAAGCCGTTGTGGAACTTTGCGGTGACGTCCGGAGCCTCGCCGGCATTGGGGCGCACCAGAATCCAGCGGACGCTGCGATCCACGATCAGCTCGCTGGGATTGGCGTTGCCCATGGGCTCCACGTTGTTCTGGTTCGCGCGCCCTTGAAACGCGCGGTTCGCGTTCTCCGCCGGGGCTCCGCGCCCGCCGCCGCGTCCACCGGCGGCCGGCAAGCCGAGCACCTCGCCATTCGGACCGGTAAAGCCGGAAAGGGACGAGTGGATCATCAGGCCGGCCTTCTCTTCGAGGGTCAGTTTGGAGAGCAAGTCGGCGACACGCTGTTCCACGGGCAGGCGCCAATCTTCATACGGGTCGAGCTTGGCATTCTTATTCAGGTCGCGGAACCGCAGGCCGTCCACGGTGAGCACCTGGGCCTTGCGCGCTTCGATCTTGGGCTGAGATGTTGCCGCTGAGGTGGCGCCGGGATGAACGCCCAGCGCAATGACCGCGGCAGTCAACAGGGATGACGCGAGAACAGTAGTCTTACTCATGACGGTGAAACGATTCTAGCGCCGCTCGCGAGGCCCTGGCGACGGCCTTGTCGGATCCTGTCTTAATGCCGAGGTCGATGGTGGTTCGGCAGTCCGCATGCACTTCGCGGTAGATGGCCCCCTTGATGACTACGTTCTTCACGCAAGCCGGGGCGAGAGAGACGCCCAGGCCGGCAGCGACCAGGCGCCTGGAGCGGGCCATCCGTCTGTACGAGTCGCTGGGCTTCCGGCATCTTCCGGCCGATCGGACGGTCCCTGCTTCATACGCGCGTTCCGGCGTCTCCATGGAAGTGCACATTGAGAACCGCCAAAACCCAACGCTCGGTTGAAGATGCAGCGAAGGAACGGCGAAAATACACGACGCCGCCCACCCGCGTCTTCATCACCTTTGGTGGCCCGCAGGGCCATGGGCACTCCTTAGGGCCTGTGTGGAAATAACCTCTTCAATCGCCACCTAACGCTCCCTTACGGTCGCGGCTCTGAACGCGCGGCCACCTAACGCTCCCTTACGGTCGTGGCTCGGTACGCGCGGCCACCTAACGCTCCCTTACGGTCGCGGCTCGGTACGCGCGGCTCGGACGCGTTCAGAGCCGGGCCCAGCGGCACCCCGCGAGAGATGCTGTTTTCCGACGGGCACTTACTTACTCCAGACGCCCCAAAATGAGAGTGTGGCGGCGCCCGGAATTGGCGTGAGCGCGGCAGCCTTGCACGTCCACCAGGAACCCGGCGCGAGTGAGGAGCTTTTCGAATGCGGGATCGGGCGCCGCGGACCAGAAGGCTACCGCACCCTCCGGCCGCAACGCCGCGCGAATCAGTTTCAGTCCGGCGGAATCGTAGAGCCGATCATTGCCCTCCGCGCTCAACGCCACTGGTCCGTTATCGACATCCAGAACGATGCTGTCGAAGCCGCCCCGCTCCGCGCGGATCACGCCGGCAACGTCCTGCTGCCGGACGACGACTCGAGGATCGGCCATGGCACGGGCCGCCAACGGGAAGGCCGGGTCGCGGTTCCAGGCGATGACGGCGGCCAGGATCTCGGCCACGACTACGCTGGCGTCAGGCGCGAGTTCCGCAAGCGCCGCTTGCAGAGTAAACCCGAAGCCCAGACCGCCGATCAGCACCCGCGCGCCGAGCTTGGCTTTCAAATGCGCGCAGGCCAGTTGCGCCAGTTTCTCTTCGGAACCGTGCTGGCGGGTGGACATGAGCGCCACGCCGTCCACACGGATGGTGTAACTCCCGTCGTGCTCCTGGAGCGAGATGGTTTTCCCGCCGGGAGTGAGCGCCCGGTCGACCTCGTTCCACTGCTTCACGAGTGGTATTGCCGGGTCTGCTCGTCCCAGAAGATCTTCCGATTGCGGCGGAAAGAGAGCGTGGCGAGGTGTCCGGAGATGGCCGCGCGCTGGCCGGCGTCGAGCGGCGCGACGACCGTTTCGCGACCGCGTACGGCCTCGAAGAAGTTGTGAATGTGCTCCTCCACGGCCTTGGCGTCGTTGCCCGGCAGCGAGATGCCGAGTTCCTTGCGAGCGGCCACGCGCTGCGGAGCTTTGCCGCCCAGCTTTTCCGGGTAGAAGTTCAGGGACTGGCGATTCAGCACCTCGATGGTGCCCTCGTTGCCCATGAACTGTTCGCCGTAACCGTAATGGTCGTTACCGAAATAGCAACTATAGTTGAGGTGGAAACCGCCGGGATATTCATAGATGGCGCTCATGGTATCGGGCACCTCGCGGTCGTCATGGGTCCAGCGCAGGATGGCTCCGCCGGCCATGCAGGCTTGCGGGGCCGGCTTGCCGAGCACGAATTGCGCGATATCGGTCTGGTGCACGAGAAGGTCTGTGGAGATGCCGCCGGAGTAATCCCAGTAGAGCCGCCATTGATAGAAGCGCGCCTTGCTGAAGGGCCGTTTGGGGGCGTTCCCTAAGAAACGAAGCCAATCGGTATTCTGCTCGTTGGCATCGGCCGGGATGGCGTAGCGCCACGCCGGCGCATCTTCGAGCGAGTTCCGATACCAGAAGGCGCGGGTGTAGTGGACCTCACCTATCATGCCGGCGGCCACCATTTCCTTGGCTTTGACGTAGAGCGAGTTACTGCGATTCTGGGTGCCCACCTGGACCACCTGTTTGGAATTCGCGGCGGCCTGCAGGACCTTTTCGCCTTCCTCGATGGTGTGGGCCAGCGGCTTCTCGGTGTACACGTGCTTGCCGGCGGCGAGGGCGTCGATCAGCATGGTGGCGTGGAGATGCTCGGGCGTGGCGATGAAGACGGCGTCGATGCTCTTGTCGCGCAGGAGATCCCGATAGTCGGCGTACGGCTTGGGGGTATTGCCGCCCAAGGTCTGTATGCGGACGCCGGCCTTGGCCAAGTTCCCGGTGTAGGCGTCGCAGATGGCCGCGACGGTGGCTGTCTCCTTGCTGCGGGCGTAGAGGCGCTCCAGCAGGTAGCTTCCGCGGATGCCGAGGCCGATCATGCCGACGGCGATCTTGTCGTTGGCCGCTACGGCTTTGGCCGCGAAGGGCGCCGCGAGCGCGACGGCGGCGCTGCTGCCAAGGAACTTTCGCCGGCTGACGTCTCCCGGTCCAGGGTTGTAATCCACTTTCGTTTCACCTTCTTTCACTATCAATATATCTCGGAGCGGGCTCGGGGCTGGCTGCTTCGGGGCACAGGCGCGGAATACGCTCCCTAACGGGGTGCCCTCTGGGCCCGGCTCTGTAACGAGTGTTCGCATGTTTGCAATTCGCCTTTTTCACTGGGCGAGGGGGACGGCGGGGCTTCGACAGGGTTTGCGGGGGTGGTTTGAGGAACGAAGCCATTTGCTGGGATAACTGGTTGATTCCGTCGGGCGGGCGGGTCCGGTTGGGGAGCCGGATCGGGGGCTTCGGCCTGGAGGCGCTGGAGATCCTGGAGGGCGTTGCGGTAGTTGCGCTGGGCGGTGTCGATGCGGCGTTGGAGGCGGGTGAACTGGTTGGAGTTTTCACAGTAGGACTGGCCGAGAGTGATTTCGTCGTTGGGTTTGAAGGCGGAGAGCGAGCCTTCCTCCCAGAGTAGGGCTTCGACGATGCGGAAGCGGCGGAGGAGCCATTCGGCGTCGATGAGGGTGTTAGCACCGGTTTAGAACAGCAGCAATTCCGCCGGTGTTGACGCCGGCAGAGGCTCCGGATTCGGCCACCGGGCACAGGCCCGAAGACCCGCCCCACCATTCTAGCGCCGAGGCGCCCAGCCCGCGGTGATCGACACCATGATGCTGCGTCCGGGCAGTAGATTCAGCAAATCGTTCGGACTCTCCACGTAATGCGCACTCAACGTCGGGGCGATACCAGGCGTGATGCCAACAAGGTTGTGGCTGTTGGCGAGATTATTGACCGACAGGCCGATTTTGCTTCCACGCAGCCAGGATGCGCCCTTGACTGTGTAATCCGCGAAGACGTTCACAATATTGAACGGATCGATCTTGTATGCCTCATCAACCGGGAAGGGGATACTGACTCCGTTTACCAGGTAGTTGAGCGAAGCGTTGTCATTGTACAGCGTGCCGACTCGCTTGTCGACCAGACCCAGACTCCAGTCGCTGTGGCGCCACAACAGGCTCGCGGTTTCGACGTTCTTGGGCGCGTCGGCCACCCAGAGGCCGCCGTTGGGATAGTTGGGACCCGTCTGATATTTCGCCGAACCCATTGTGCCGTTGGCGTACAGCGAGAGTCCATGTCCCAGTAAGACGGTAGTTTCCGCTTCGATACCCTTGGTATTGCTGGGCCCTGTCGCGACATACACGGGTTCGCCGGTAGTCGGATCGGTGTAAGTATCGTAGCCGTTCTGGAAATGGATGTAGTAGGCGTCGGCATCCAGAGTCCAGCGGCGGTACTTCATCACGGAGCCCACCTGATAGGTCTTGGCCAGGGTGGGATTGGGGGGAACCAGAACATTCGCGCCGGGAACGTCGAAAACGCTGCTCAGGGGAATAATACTGCCCTCGGCCCACTGGGCATAAACCGACCAGGTGCTCCGCAGGCTATAACGGGCCGCGATATTCGGCAACCAGTTGTTGTAGTCGATCGAGTGCGTCACAAACTGGGCGCCGCCGATGCAGGCGGGAGCGCCGATGCCGGGATAAGTCGAAGCCACTCCGCCCAGGCAGCCGACCGTCTTTCCATTGTCCTGGTATTGATTGAGGGTCATGGCGTAATTGGCGGCCTTCACGCCAACCGTGAGTACGAATTTCGGCGCCGCGTGCCATTCGAATTCGGCAAACGGCTGCGTGGACTGAGTAATGAAATGCTCGTGGAAGTTCCCTAAGGGCGTGTCTTGCTGAGTGATAATGTTGGACGGGACCTGATAACGGTCCGTATAGGCCCAGTCGTACCAGATGCCTGTCCGGAAGACACCCCACTTGGACTCATTGGTCAAGATGGCCGTATCCCCGGCGTGCCGGTAGCCGTTCAGCTTGTCCACGCCGCTCGGTTTGGCGGAACTGAGGCTGACCGTAGCTCCATTCTGGTAAAACTGTTTGTTCCAATAGCGCGTGGTGTATAGTTTCGTGTCGAACTTCCACCCGCCCCCCAGATCGGCATTGTAGGCGGCGTACTCGAAATCGGTCTGCACGTGATAGGTGTTGTAACCGTAATAATACGGATCGGGAGTACCCGTCGAAAGGAGTGGCGTGCCGTCGAGCAGGTAGTTATCGCCAAACTGGGCCACCTGCGCGCGCGTGGGGTTAGTTGTGTTCGGAGTATTCGTCCAGATGTCGACCAGCCCGCCGTACAACGTGAACGAACTGCGGTCCGAGATCCGGTATTGGTACTTGCCGTATCCCGCTACGCGCTTCTGACGGTTGTAGGTTTGGTATCCGTCGGACAACAATTGCTGGATGTCCGTCAGGAAGCTGTTCTTACTGCCTTTTCCAAAAAAGCCGCTGTCGGCGTCTAATTGCAAAACACGCGTATTAAACGAGCCGTAGTCGAACGTCGCGCGGATGCTCGGGTCCGGGAATAGTGGCGGCGACTTCATGTTGATCGATCCGCCGAAGTTGGTGGGGCCAAAGGTCGACGCGAGGCCCGGACTGCGGTCGAAATCGACGGAGTCGGTCCAGCCGCTCGGAAAGTTCGCCCAGGAATGGTGCGTCGGCGAATTGGTATCTTCGAACGGAATCCCATCGAAAGTCATAGTGTATTGTCCGTCCGCGAAACCGCGAAAGAAGGTCTTTCCCTGGCCCAGTCCGATTCCGTTGGGATTCAGGCTGAACGTGCCCGGCGAATAATTCACGTATTCGGAGTAGTCGGCCACCGGCGACATGAAATTGTTGATGAAGTCCGAACTGACTTCGGTTTTGGCCGAGGTCGCTTCGAGCAGGTTGCCCGAGGGCGCTGTAGTCGCCGCCAGCGAAATACTCTCCTCCACCGTGACCGACTGCGACAACGATTCAACGGTCATGGTAACGGGCATGTCCAGTGTCGCACCGGCGGTGACCAGTCCGCCGGAGCGCGTGGTTAACGCAAACCCGGGCGCTGACACTCCAATGGAGTAGGTCCCTGCCGCGAGATCCGAAGCGCTGAACTTTCCTTCGGTATCGCATTTCAAACTGCGAGAGGTCCCCGTGGAGTCGTTCTTGACTTCCACCGTGGCATCTTGGATCGGCTTTCCGGTTTGGTCCAAAACCGTCCCGGAAATCGTTCCGCTCTGTTGTGCGTAAAGTTGGCTCAATCCGGCAGCGCAGAGTAGTATGCCGGCGACAAATACACCGAATCTCCTGGTTGAACTCCACATTGTTAGTTTTTTAACCTCTCCAGTATGGTAAATGCTAAGTGCAACATTAGTGTAACGGGACCGTTAAGGAACTAAGGAGCCAAGAGCAGGCACGGCAGACACACGAACACCACCGCTCTTGACACACTATATTTGTTAAGTTCCCTCCGGTCGAGAATTTGGCCCTGAGGCTCTTAGAGTACCCGCGGAATGTTACAGCTTTATTTCGCTACAGTGAAAAACACGTATCGGCGGGGCAAAAGAGGGGGTGGGGCGGAAGAGGGCGGTTTGGCGCGTAAGACTGTCACTCAATTGTAACTACTTATTTGCGTAGCGCTGACAATCCGCTGATATACTCGTGGTCTTTGGACTGAAATCACACCTTGAGGAACCACCAAAACATGCCTACTTTCTCTCGCTCCATTCTGTCTGTAATGGCAGCCACCGCATTGCTGTGCGCGGCGGCCTACGGCCAAACCAGCTTTCCCGGATTCACTGCCGGAAACCTGGTGCTTTCGCGAAGCGTGTACACCGGCGACGCCACCACCGTCGTCAAAGGCCAGGCGCTGCCGCCAGTCTGCCCCTCCACCGCTGCGTGCGGTACGGGAGTCGCCAGCGATAACGGCGCCTACCCGTCCACCACCAACACCAATAACGTTTGGAACAACGATAAGGCGGACGGCAGCTTCGGGGTCACCGCGCCCATCTTTCTGGACCAGATAACCCCCACCGGCACGCTGGTGAACAGCCTTCCAGTCCCTACCGGCCTGATCGTGTCGAGCTTCAGCTCAAAATCGGAGCTCTCGCTGAATCTCTCCACCGACGGGACGGCGATTACGTTCATGGGCTATGTAGCGCCGGCCAACACCCTGGACGTTTCCAACTCCAACACACCGATGGTCTACGACCCCACCAATCCAGCGGGTGGAAGCTACTTCCGCGCGGTGGCGCAGGTGGGAGCCAACGGGGCCATCCAGATTACCAAGACCAACGCCTACAACGGCAACAATGGCCGGTCCGCTATCCTGGCCAACGGCCTCTATTACATCGCCGGCAATTCGAACAACGGCGCCGGGACCCCGGCGAATGTCGTGGCAGCCGGAGGCGTACAGGTCACCACACCCGGGCAGGCCGCCATTACGGCGCCGGCGCAGGTGGGCAACTTCTCCATCACTCAAATTACCAACCCCGCGACGGGTCAGCCTTACGCCGCCGACAAGCTGGGCAAAGACAACAATTTCCGCGGCCTGACGGTCTTCAATAACACACTGTACGTCACCAAGGGCAGCGGCAGCAACGGCATCGACACGGTCTACCAGGTGGGCAACGCCGGCGCCCTGCCGACCCTCGCCACGGCAGCCAGCGCGCCCGTCACCGTTCTGCCCGGCTTCCCCACCAGTCTTGCCAAGAGCGCCACTGCGGCATCGGACTATCCGTTCGGCATCTGGTTTGCCAACGCCAACACGCTCTATGTGGCCGATGAAGGCGACGGCACCGCCGCCGACGCGGCCGGCAGCACGACCGCCGGTTTGCAGAAGTGGACCCTCGTCAACGGCACCTGGCAGATGGCCTACGTGCTGCAAAACGGCCTGAACCTGGGTGTGCCGTACAGCGTCTCGAACTACCCCACGTCCCTCAATCCGGCAACCGATGGCCTGCGCAACATCGCCGGCAAAGTGAATGGCGATGGAACCGTGACCATCTGGGCGGTCACCTCCACGGTAAGCTCCAATGGCGACCAGGGCGCCGACCCCAACTTCTTGGTCTCGATCACCGACACGCTGGCCAACACCACTGCCGCCAGCGCTGCCAATGAGAAGTTCACCATTGTGCGCAGCGCCAACGCCGGTGAAGTTCTGCGCGGCGTAACTTTCGCTCCCACTGGGGGCACTACTTCCCTGAGCAACGTTCCGTCGATTGTCTCCACGGCCACGTGGAGCACGGCCTCCATCGCGCCCGGCGAACTGGTCACGGCGTTCGGGCAGAATCTGGCGCCGAGCACTCCCAACGAGATCTTTGGCCCGCTGCCGACGCTCTATTACGGCAACTCGGTTTCCATTGTGGACTCGGCCAGCAAGACATGGCCGGCGCCTCTGGCGTTCGTCGCTCCCGACCAGGTGACCTTTCTGGTGCCCTCGGGAGTGGCAGCGGGAACAGCCACGGTGAACTTCACGAGTACCGGCGGAACGCAGACGGCCGGCAACATTCAGGTAGCGGGGGTGTCTCCCACTGTGTTTACGCTGAACGGAAGCAGCTTGGCGGCCGCCGAAACCGTCACCGTTTCGCCAACCGGTACGGTGACATATGGGTCAACCTATCAGACCACCAGCGGCGCCTCGTTGGCCGCCGCTCCGATCAATGTGTCGAGCGGTCAGGTGTACCTGGTGCTCTACGCCACGGGAATGGATGCCGCTACCTTGTCCAACGTGCAAGTGACGATTGGAGGAGTGGCCGCCACGGTGCTGTACACCGGCTCGCAGGGGCTGTACACGGGGCTGGATCAAATCAACGTCCTGTTGCCGGCATCGCTCGCGGGCAAGGGCACGGTGGAGGTTCAACTCACCGCGAACGGCGTGGCGGCGAACGCCGCGCAGATTGTGATGATGTAGAGAAGATCGTCCGCGATCGCTCCCTTACGGTCGCGGCTCTGTATACTGGTTCAGAGCCGCGACCGCGAGGGAGCGTTAGTTAGCGTGCCCGTACCGCAGCAGCTTCTCAACTTTCACCAATGCCGCCTCTAACTCCTGTGGCTGATTCAAAACCCCGGCGAACAAGTCTCCACGCGCGGCGAACCGATCGAGCGCATTCGTAATATTGAATTGCGCAGGGTGCAAGCCGCGGCGCACCTCGGACCACTCCAGCGGCGTCGCCACCGGCGCCCCGGAGTAGGCGCGCAACACATAAGGCGCAGCGATGGTCTTCGACCGGCCGTTCTGCAGATAGTCGAAATACACGCGATTCTTCTGGCGCTTGGCGACGGCGCGGGGAGTGGTAAACAAGTTGGGATCTTCCGCGATGGCAAGGCGCGAGATGAGATCGGCAAACGTGCGAGTCTCCTCGTAAGTGTAGATCGGCTCCACCGGCACATACACATGCATGCCATCCCCGCCGGTAGTCTTGGGGTAACCCACCAGGCCGATACGGTCCAGCACGCGCTTGACTAACAAAGCCGCGTCGACAATCTTATCGAAGAGACACTCCTGCGGGTCGAGATCGATCAGGATGAAATCGGGATGGTCGAGCGAGGGCGAACGGCTCATCCAGGGATTGTGATCGATGCAGCCCAGGTTCACCAGGTACAGCAGGCTGGCGCGATCCTCCGCGAAAACGTAATGGATGTCGTCGATGCGCTCGGTGCGCAGCCAGGGCGCAAAGCTGTCGGCGGCGTCCTTCTGGAAGAAGTAATCCTGTTTGATGCCGTTGGGATAACGCTTGAGAGAGAGCGGGCGGTCCTTCAGGTGCGGCAGAATCAGGTCGGCCACACCGTCATAGTAGTTGAGAACGTCGCGCTTGGTGTAACCGTCGTCGGGATAGTAAACCTTCTTGAGATTTGTGAATTTCAGCGTCTGAGTGCCGATGCGCAAGGACGCCTCTTTCACGTCGGCCAGTAACTCCGTCCGCGGGGCCGCTGGATCTTCGCGCGCCACCTGCGATGCGGCCACGTCGTTGCGCAGCCCCAGAAACACCGGCGCGCGCAATCGGCGATCGGGCGTCCAGTTGGCGTATTTCACCTGGCAGACTAACTCGGGCTTGACCCACGTGATTCCTTTATCGGGCTTGGGCCGCTCGGAAAACGGGCACTTATCGACGATCAGCGGCTGCAGCGCGGCATGCAGGCTGGCCAGCAGTTTCTGGTCGAAACCGGTGCCCACGTTGCCCACCCAAAGTAACTCGCCGGCATCGTACAGGCCCAGCACCAGCGCTCCGAAGTAGTCCCGCTCGCCCTGCGGGGCGGTGAAGCCGCCGATCACGAACTCCTGCTCGCCGACGATCTTGATTTTGACCCATTCGCGGCTGCGGCGCGATTCGTAAGTGCTGGAAGCATGCTTGGCCACCACGCCTTCCAGGCCCATGGTCCGCGCGGCTTCCAACAACTCTTCGCCCGCGCCCGGAAAGACTTCGGAAATGCGCAGCACGCCGCCGGGCGACACCACCGCCTGCAATAGCTCGCGCCGTTGGGCCAGGCTGACGCCGCGCAGATCGTACCCATCCAGGTACAGCACGTCGAAAGCGAAATAGACCACCGGTGTGGAGCGCTCCAGGTGAGCGATGGAATTGGGATCGGCGTTGGCGATGCGCGGCTGAATCAGGTGAAAGCGCGAGACGCCTTTCTCGTCGAGCACGGCAATTTCGCCGTCGAGGATGGCCTGTTGCGCACCCACCTGGTGCGGCATTACCGCCAGTTCGGGATACTGGCGTTCGCATCGCAGACCGCTGCGCGAAGCGATGCGGACCTCCTCGCGCTCCAGAAAGGCGATGGCGCGGATGCCGTCCCATTTCACCTCGTAGAGCCACTGGTCGCCGCGCGGCGGCTTGTCGACCAGCGTCGCCAGCATCGGCTCCACGGCGGTAGGCATAGCGGCCCGGCGAGCGCCCTTGAGTCCGGCGAGGTCGAGCTTGGTCTTCTTCCTGGCCGGCGTAGGGGCGGCGGGCGCGGCGGCGGCTTTGGCTCCGCGTTTGGCGGGCGGACTGGTGGCCCAGACGCGCTCGGTATCGCCGGCGGTCTCCTGCTTGGTCTGGCGGGCCGGCAGGTTGCCGGCGATTTCCGCCTGCGTGCGGCCGGAAAGAACGCTGTAGGCGTGAGCTTCCACGTCCCACCCGGGCACGGCAAACGCGTCGCGCTTCTTGAGCAAGAGCCACTCGTTCCCCTTGCCGCGGCCCTTCATGAGGACCAGCGCGAAATCGCCCTTGAGCTTTTCGCCGTGAAGCTGAAACTTCAGGTCGCCGCGCGCCATCTGGTCTGGCCCGCTGGCGTCGCCGATAAGCGAGAATGTGCCGCGGTCCCACAGCATCACGCTGCCCGCGCCGTAATTCCCCTTCGGGATGGTGCCCTCGAAACCGCCGTACTCGATGGGATGGTCTTCCACGTGGGCGGCGAAATGTTTGAGCGCCGGGTCGAGCGTGGGGCCTTTGGGGACGGCCCAGGATTTCAGGACGCCGTCGATCTCCAGGCGGAAGTCGTAATGCAGGCGGGTGGCGTCGTGGCGCTGCACGCAGAAGTAGTTGCCCGCGGACTCGGGCTTGCCGGCCGTGGGCGCGGGTTCCGGCGTCTTTTCGAAGCGGCGTTTGGCGGCATACTCCTCGAGCGGCATACTCCCTATTTTAGGGGGCTATTTCGGGGACAGGCTACATAACCTCGAAATACAATCGGCGATCGGGAGGGAGTTTCGAGGTTATGTAGCCTGTCCCCGAAATAGCCCCTCGCCGCGCGCTACAATGCGATTTCATGCCCCCCGTGCAGCGGACCGCCGAGCAGACCCGCACGGAAATTGAAGCTTTCCTCAAGAATTCCCGCCAACCCGCCCTGCTCGAACCCGGCGAGGAACTGCTCGCCCTCACTCCCGATAACTTCGCCCTCGATCTCCGCGGCGAACGCCTCACCTTCCAGGCATGGGACCGCACCCGCAACCTCGCCCGCCGCGTCACCGGCATCAAAGAAGCCACCAACGCCCGCATCGAGCTCGCCGTGGAACGATTTCCGCGCCGCGAAGGAAAGCTTTACCTCCTCGACTTGGGCCGCCGCGCCGGCGCCGACCTCGGCCGCCGTAGCGGGAAACTGGTCTTCCGCGAGCGCTTTCGCCTCTTTCTGCGCCGCCAGTTCCCCGAATGGAAACTGGCCGAACTCAGCGCCGAAGCCAACCTGGAATTCAGCCTCTCCCCCGCCTTCCCGCGCGCCTTCCTGCGCCATGGACAGCACGGATGGGCCGCCATCGCCTGTCCGCCCGAGGGCGATTCCTCCGCGCTGCTGGCCTTCGGGCTCATCTGGCTTTCCTACCTGCGCGCCCGCGAACGCCGCCTCACCGTGGAAGGGCTGGCACTCTACCTCCCCGTGGGACATGAGCGCTCTACCGCCCTGCGACTGCTCTGCCTCAACCCCGCCGCCGCCCGCTTCGAACTCTTCACGTACTCCGAGGAAGACTTCATCGCCGCCGTAGACCCGCGCGACCACGGCAACCTGGCCACCCGCCTGGAACCCTGCAGCCGCCCCGCGCCGAATCAGCCCGATGCCTGGCGAGCCATCGCGTCGCTCGCCGGTGTGGAGCGCATCCCGCGCCACGATGGCCGCACCAGCCTGCGTGTCCGCGGTATCGAATTCGCCCAACTGGCGGGCGCCGATCTTTTCTTCGGAATGGCCGAACGGCGCCCCGCCCGCCAGCACCACACCGCCGAAATCGAACGCCTGGTGGAAGAACTGGACCGCGCCCGCTCGCCCAACGCTACCGACCGCGAGCATCCGCTCTACCGCCAGTACCCCGAAGCGTGGCTGGAATCGCAGGCCCGCGCGCAAATCGAAACTCTGGACGCCTCTCTGCGCTGCGATCCCATCTATGGACAGGTGCCGGCTTTCGCCGGTGGCGAACGCGGCATTCTCGACCTGCTGGCTGTGGACCATTCCGGCCGCCTGGCCGTGGTGGAGCTCAAAGCGTCCGCCGACCTGCAACTCCCCTTGCAGGCGCTGGACTACTGGATTCGCGTC
>Ga0182013_10002508_pt1 | contig 23895 bp, 19 predicted proteins | sample 612S2MmetaG_FD_120487 | JGI IMG/M metagenome (GOLD analysis project Ga0182013, IMG submission 120487) | Permafrost microbial communities from Stordalen Mire, Sweden - 612S2M metaG | ecosystem: Environmental > Terrestrial > Soil > Wetlands > Permafrost | place: Sweden: Stordalen | collected...
GCAAAGACAATCATCAAGGCGAGCCTGCTCGGCAATGTCCATTATCTGGACGAGAAGCAACTGGAGCTTTCGCAAAAGGAGCTTCCCTCTCTTGCGGAGTTTGATCGAGACCCCGCCGACAGCCGCGAGAAAGAAGCCCGGCGTCAACTGGCTGAATTTATCCGCCGCGGATATCAGCAACGCTTGCTGATAAGCAGGGCGGGCAGCTTTTCTGCCCGGTTGAACGACGACTCGTTTCTAATTACGCCGCATGTCCTCGATCGCAGCGCAGTGGAACTCGAAGATTTCGTTCTTATCTCGAAAGGCGCACGTGAGCGCGGCAAGATACCGAGCCGCGCGACCCTGACCCACCAGGCCGTCTACCGCCGTTATCCCCAGATTACCGCCATCGTGAATGCATCTCCTGTGAATGGAACGGCATTCAGCGTAACCGACAGCCCATGTGATTCTCGAACCATTCCTGAAAGCTATGTGTTCCTGCGCGAAGTGCAGAAGATTCCCTTTGGGATGCAGTTCGCAGATGGCGAGGAATTGGCGCGGCGCATGTCTCCGCGCAATCCCATTGCGCTTCTTGAAAACGATGGCGTCCTGGTGCTGGGCACCAGCATCCTCGATGCGTTCGATCGTCTGGAAGTACTGGAATCGACCGCCGAGGCACTCATCAACAGCCGTCCTCTAGGCAAAGTCGCGCCCATGTCCGATCGCGTCATCAAGGAACTGGCCGTAGCTTTTTCTTTGGATTGATATCTCAGCGATCGATGCGGCCGGACCGGGGAGTTCTGTGCCGATCGTATATCCCAGGTCAGAGAATCCGGACCTGGGGCACCCCGGTAATAGAGCTTCAGACTTCTAGCCGGGGACGGCGAGGACTTTGCGGCGAAGATCGGGCTCGTTGTGAATGAAGAGAACCTGCAGCGTGCACTGGATGGGGCCGGTGGCCATCTCCGGCCCCAGGGCATACAGGATTGACTCGCTGCGGGTGCTGAATTTCACTCCCGCGTCCAACAGCGACTCGGCGAGCAGGGGCAGATGCTCGATGGGTATCTCGAATTGCAGGCAGATGGAGAGATTCGAGAACTCGTAGAAATCGGTGACCCAGCCGTGGCTGCCGACGATGGCCTCGCGCAGGGCGGCGACACTTTTGAGCCGAGCGACGCGCGTGAAGCCATTCAAGTGGAGCAGATTGGGCCGGTTCAGGATGACGGGCATGGGAATCCCTTCAACACTCTATTTTAGTGCGGGCGGGACGGAGCTATCCCATGGCTGAAAATCCAGCACTAGCCGAATCTCTCTGAAAACCTCAGCCGTTCGATTTGAGGACCAAACCATCTATAAGGGTCTGTGCTTAGCGTAACGATCACAAAAGTAAGTTCTACCTCAAAAGCTTCCAGTGCAGACTATGCAAGCTGACGACGACCCCGATAAGGAATGGCGAATCGATAAGGAGTGCAAGAATCGCGCCGAATCGCGCCGCCTTAGCACCAGGAACCTCGTGACTGCAAGGGAGGACCGCGCTCACAACAATAAGCAAGAAGCTCGCCATTAAGAAGAGCACATAAAGTGTAAAGAAAATGGAAAGATGACGTTGGCTCCTGCCGTAACCAGGGTAACTCTCCGACAGAATCGGCAAGCTTGCAGCGGAGAGACATACAGCAACCGCAAGTGGAAGCAGGGTGCTGGGTAATTTCCTGCTTCCTGCCGCTTTCCACGCGGAATGTATTTTGGCCCAGGCAATGAAAACGCTCACACTTCCCAACGAAATCGTGCAAGCCGTCATCAGCAGCGCTGAGATCAGGAATTCGATACCCGTGAGCATTAGCGTTCCTCGAAAGTCGCCAGTTTCAACTGCATTAAGAACCTGCGAGACAAGTGAGAACTTGCGCAGCTACATTGGGTACTTCTCAGCTGATAGCGGACAAGACTGTTGGGCATGTTGGGAGAAGTTTATACCTGAAGTGGTCCGCGAAGGGTCGGTGGCTGCACACCCTTGCTTTATAGGCGGATCAGGAGGGGGGCACACGGCAGCGCCCTATTCGCGGACGCTGATGTTGAGGGCTTTCATTTTGCGGTAGAGGTGGCTGCGCTCGAGGCCTAGCAGCTCGGCAGCACGGCTTACGTTGTTGCGCGCTTCCTCCAGCTTTTTGAGGATGTACTCGCGCTCGTAGGCGTCGCGGGCCTGCTGGAGGCTTGAAAACTCCTCAGTGGAACGGGTACCGGCCTTGTGGGTGAGCGGCGGCAGATGCTTGCGCTCAATGCGCAGGGTGCGGGGATTGAGGATGAGTACGCGCTCGATCACATTCTTCAACTCGCGTACATTGCCGGGCCAGTGATACTGGGCCAGCACTTCGAGGGCGTCTTCGCCGATCTCCATGCGCGGGCGGCCGTACTGGCGGCCGAACTCAGCCAGAAACTCGCGCGCCAGGAGGGGGATATCCTGCTTGCGCTCGCGCAGCGGCGGGACAAAGAACGGAACGACGTTGAGGCGGTAGAAGAGGTCCTCGCGGAAGTTGCCCTTGCCGATCTCTTCTTCCAAATTCTTGTTGGTGGAGGCAATCAGGCGCACGTCCACGCGCAAGGGTTGCGTGCCGCCGACGGGCGTGAAGAGCTGATCGTCGAGAGCGGACAGCACCTTGGCCTGCGTCTTGAGGCTCATGTCGCCTACTTCGTCGAGAAAGAGCGAACCGCCGTCGGCGCGTTCGAGTGTGCCGCGCTGCTCGGGGGGACCGCCGGGCTGGGCTCCGTGGCGATAGCCGAACAGCTCGGCCTCAATGTGGGCCTCGGGAATGGCGGCGCAGTTGAGCTCAATAAATACGCGGTCCTTGCGCAGGCTTTCCGCGTGAATGGCGCGCGCGATCAGTTCCTTGCCGGTACCCGATTCGCCGTAGATGAGCACGCGGCCGTTGCTGGGCGCCATGAGGCGGATCTGCTGGCGCAGCGCCTTGACCGGCACGCTTTCACCGGTGAGCACCGAACCCACATTGAACTGGCGCTTGAACTCGAGATTCTCAGCACGGAGGCGGCGCGCTTCGACGGCGTTCTTGAGCACGATCAAGGTGCGGTCCAGCGAGAGCGGCTTCTCAAGAAAGTCATATGCGCCGAGTTTGGTGGCCTTCACCGCGGCTTCAATGGTTCCGTGGCCGGAAATGATGACGACCTCAGGCCGCTTTTCCGGCGCAAGCACGTGAATGTCTGCCAGCACGTCGAGCCCGTCGCGGTCAGGAAGCCAGATATCCAGCAGCACCGCGTCATAAGGTGCGTCTTCGATGAGGACCATGGCTTCAGCCGCGGTAGCCGCGGTGGCCACGCCGTAGCCTTCTTCGCGCAGAATCTCCTCAAGCGAACTGCGAATGTCCGCCTCGTCATCCACCACCAGAACGTGATTCATATGTGCGCTCCGGCGGCCGGCTCAGCCGCGCCAGCCGCTGCCTCAGACTGCGCGGCGGGCTCCATCAACGGAAGACTCAACAGGAAGCTCGCGCCCTTGGGGCTGTTGCTTTCAGCGCGGATGGAGCCGCCATGCTCTTGCACGATCTTGGCGGCGATGGAAAGGCCGAGGCCCGTGCCGCGATGCTTGGTGGAGTAGAAGGGCAGGAACAGGCGCTCGCGAATTTCGTCGGTGAGGCCGTGGCCGGTGTCGGAGATGGTGAGTTCCACGGCCGCACCGTCTTCGCTGAGGCAACTGCTGATGCCCAACACACGCAACAGGCTGCCCTGCATGGCCTCGGCGGCATTGTCGATGAGGTTGGCGATGGCGCGGCGAATGGACTCAGGATCGGCCAGAACCATGGGCAAACCAGGCTCCAGGTCGCGCCGGACGGTGATGCCATTGAGACGGCCGGCAAACAGCGCCAACGCCTCCTCTGCTACCCGGTTCATATCGCAGGCGCGCGGCTGCGGCGCGGGAAACTGCGCCAGCGCCGAGAACTGATCGACCAGCGTGCGCAGAGTGCCTACGCAGCCCAGAATCACTTCACTGCACTTGCGGATAATGGCGGGCGAGTCAGGCTGACTGCGGTCAAGATGGCGGCCGATGCGCTCCGCCGAAAGCGCAATCGGGGTGAGCGGGTTCTTGATTTCGTGGGCCACGCGCTGCGCCACTTCCTTCCATGCCAGTTGGCGCTGGGCGCGCAGCAACTCGGTGGTGTCTTCCACCACCAACACGGTTCCCGGCTGGCCATGGGCGAGCTCAAGCCGGGCGCTGGTTACGGCCAGGTGCATGGGACGGTTGCGGGCATGGAACTCAATCTCAGTGGAAGCCGCGCCCATACGCTGGCCGCGGCGGATGACTGCGGCCAGATCGTCGGCGCACTCGGAGGGCAGCAGCGCATCCAGCTTTTGCCCGCGTAGTTCCGTTTCTTCGTGCTGGCCCATCAAAACGGCGAAGGCGCGATTGGCCTGCAGAACGGCTCCTGCACCGTCGAGCGTGACCACGCCGCTGGGAATGGTTTCGAGGATGGTTTCCAGCTCGCGGCGGCGCTCTTCAATAGCCAGGTTGGCGGCGGTCAACTGGGCAGACGAACTCTCGGCCAATTGCCGGCTGGCATCGAGATCGGCGGCCATGTGGTTGAACGAGCGCACCAGCTCCGCCATTTCGCCGGTGGTAATCAGGGCTACGCGGTGGTCGTACTTGCCCGCAGCAATCTCGTCCATGGCATCGGCCAGCGCCTCGACCGGGCGCGTAATCTGCTTGGATAAGAACAGGGCCAGCCACACGCTGGAAAAGAAGACCACCACGGTAATGAGCAACAACATGAGAAAGAAGGTGGAGCGGATGCGGTGACGTGTACGGAATAGCGTCCAGTACGCATCGGCCCCGATGCGGATGCGCGCGGTGGTCTGGCTGAGCCCCTCTGGCATGGGCAATGCCGCAACGACCACCTTGCCGGATGCGGTGGCCGCCATGCCCAGCGCGTAGTCCCGATCTGCGATACGGACGACGGGCTCGTCGTTGCGCTGCGCGGAAGTGAAGAGGCTTTGAGAGAGTGGGCCATGAAGCGGAACGGCAACTCCTTGTTCGCCTTCATCGGTCTTTTCCGGTAGCCAGGGAATCAGGCTGGCCGCACTGGACTCCGGCGGCGCCTGAAAGGTGGCGAGTATCTCCCTGTCCTTGCCATAGACCACGACAAAGCCGCCGTCCAGCGTGATGCGGTGAGTGCCGAGCACACCTTGCAGTTCGGGCATTCCGCGGTCCGGCGCACCGGAGGTTGCAATGGACTCCGCCTCACCCCGCGCATTGCTGGTGACGTACTGCGCCAGTTCCAGCACGACGCGGGTGGAGTCCTCGCGCAACTCGGACGTGTTGGGAGAGAACCAGCGGTCGATGGAGTTGTTCATGAGCAGGTAGCTGAAAAAGAACATGAAGACGGCGGGGGCCAGGGCGATCAGCACCGCGCCCAGCACCATGCGGGTGCGCAGCCGCGCGCCCAGGGCACTGCTGCTCTGGTCCGCATAAAGCTTGAGGATGTTTCGGAGCAGGAGGAGCAACAGCACCAGCAGGGCCAGAAACACCACTACGGTAAGGCCGGTAAAGGCCAGCGTTTCTCCGGCGGTCTCTGGATTCAGAAAGCGGATGCTGGAGAGGTTGAAGGCCTGCAGTGCGCCCAGGAGGGCGAAAAAGAGCACCACGCCGGCTCCCATAAGAACCACCGCGCGCCGCCGCGAATCGGCCAGAACAGGCATGCGGCGATTATAGAGCGAGTGGTGAAAAGAAGGCCGAGATTCAAGGGTGGCGCGGCTGGTCCACCCCGAATCCGTGACCGGCTGACTCTCTGATTTCCCACACTTGTAAAGCAGCAAGAGACCTAAAGCTGCGAACAGGCCAGCGGGCTTAGAACCAGGTTGGTGATGTTGGTGACAATCTGGTCGAAGGCGTAGCGGGGGTTGGACGAGAGCTTCTTCCATGCCGGATCGTTGCGGAAGATGTCCCACTTCGCATTCAATTCGTCGATATCCGCGAAGGTAAGCATGTAGGTCAGGTTCGGCAGGCGCGGGCCGATCAACGAATCCGCGAAGAACACCGGGTGGCAGCCGGCATTGACGAAGATATCAAACTCGCCGGCATGAAACATCTCCACCTTGCGCACGTGTTCGCCGTCGCTGGGGCTCTCGTAGATACGCAGTTGAAAGATGCGCTTGGCCTTGGTTGCCGAGGAGGCAGGCGGTGTCAGCTTCGGCCAGCCTTCAAAGGCCGCGAGCAGGGAGACCTCTACGCGCTGGTAGGCCGGCGCGGCTGCGGTTGCGTTCCAAAACGGAGCAGCCACCCTGAGAAATTCGTCGTCCTTGCCCAGGCGGAGATCCAACTGGGCAAGCGCCTCGACGGAGGAACCCGGAATCAGGGCGTAGAACACCGGCGTCTCCGGCCCGATCTCCTGCCGGAAGGCACCCACCGGACCCATGCCCAAACGCGTCAGCGCCGGAATGAGCGCGTCGGCAAAGTAGCTTTCAGTCAGCTTGAGCTGCGGGCCGTTCTGCAGGCTGTAGCGGCGTAGCTGGTAGAACTCGCGCGTGCGTGCTGCGGGCGCCTGCGCCACCGCATCCCGAGTAACGGCTACGGCTGAAGCGGCAAGAGAAGCAGCGAGAAAATGACGGCGTTCCATGGTGTCCTCCCGGTGAAGCGCCATTCTATCGCAAGAGGCTCAGCGTCCAAACCTGGCAACTTTGCCGGCTGATGATTTCTTTAATGAAATAGGCCCTCAGCGTCCGCATGTACTTGGTCCACGTCCAACAAGAGTTGGAGGCAGCGATGAGGAAAGTTGTCTTCGCAATTTTGCTGGCTCTCCCCGCACTCGCTTTGGGGGAGAAGGCGCCGAATCCCGCGGATTACACCATCACCGTTCATGTGCAATCGTCGCGGCTCGCCGACGAGATTGGACTGACCAGGGCACAGCTCCTAAAGGTTGTCATCGACGGAAAGAATTACCAACTCGAATCAAACCTCGGGGGCCTGAACCTGCTGCGGGTCGGAGACTACAAAGCGAAGGTACTCCCTGACAAGCACACGTGGACCTACGAATATGAGTCGAAATACGAGTTTCTCTTTCCGGATGGGAAGACACGAGAATTCATCGTCGTAGGTGAAGGAGCATTGGAGTAAGCGGAGCGAGGCCGCACTCGTTGTGGTGAATGCGGCCTCAGAGAAGTGTCAGGCAATCACGTTCGCGGCCGCCGTCCACGGGCGGTGCTGGCTTTCGGCCACGCCGCGATGGGTTAGCGTACCCAGCCACGTGTTCAACCCCTCGGCTAATCCCGCATCCTGCTTGAGTGCTTCGCGCGCGCCGAGGTTGGCGAGCCGCAGCAGGTAGGGGAAGGTGGAGTTGGTCAGCGCGAGAGTGGAAGTATTGGGCACCGCGCCCGGCATATTCGTCACGCAATAGTGCACCACGCCATCCACCACGAAGCTGGGGTTGGAATGCGAAGTGGGCCGCGCAGTCTCCACACAGCCGCCCTGGTCGATGGCTACGTCCACAATCACCGCGCCCTTCTTCATCTGCGCGACCATGGCGCGGGTCACTACCCGGGGCGCGGTCGCCCCCGGAATCAGCACACCGCCGATGACCAGATCGGCCTCGCGCGTGGCGTGCGCTACGTTGTAGCTGTTGGAGGCCAGGGTATACACCCGTCCGCCAAAGATGTCGTCGATCTCGCGCAAGCGGTTCAGGTTCAGATCCACCAGGGTGACTTTGGCTCCAAAACCCAGCGCCACGCGGGCGGCGTTGGTGCCCACTACGCCTCCGCCCAGAATGGTTACGTGGGCTGGCGGAACGCCCGGCACTCCACCCAGGAGGATGCCGCGGCCGCCGCGCTCTTTCTCAAGATAAGTAGCGCCTACCTGCACGCTCATGCGCCCCGCCACTTCGCTCATGGGCGTCAGGAGCGGCAAAGTGCCCTGGCGATCGCGCACCGTCTCATAGGCGATACCGATCACTTTCGACGCCAGCAGCTTGTCAGTCAGTTCCTTGAGCGGAGCCAGGTGGAGGTAGGTAAACAGCACCAGCCCCTCGCGGAAAAAGGCATACTCCTTCTCGATGGGCTCCTTAACCTTGACCACCACTTCGGATTTAGTCCAAACGTGGCCGGCCGCGCCCACCATTTCCGCGCCGGCACTCTGGTACTCCGCATCAGGGAAACCAGATTGCTCGCCGGCCTGGGTCTCGACCAGCACGGTGTGGCCAGCCTCGGTGAGAGCCTTTACGCCCGCAGGAGTGACGCCTACGCGGGCCTCGTTGTCCTTGATTTCCTTGGGAACGCCAATGATCATGGCAGGTGCTCCTTTCCGGGTTCGATGCTCCGGGGGCTGGGGCCGGAAAGCTGGCGCGCCGGATATTGCTGTTGGGGAGGGCTGGATCCGGCGCGCCTTTCACTGGCTTCCAACTGCAACACATCCTACGGCGCGAACGGCTACCAATGTGTGCAAAGTTCGTGGTAAAACTGCGCTATGGGAACGAAACGTGATAAGAATGGCCTGCTGGCGCAAGAAACAATCGTGCCTGGCCTTGATGACCAGCCCCCAGGAGAACTCGACGACTTGGACGCGGCAATTCTTCGCTTTCTGGAGCGATCCGGCCGCGCCACGAACTACGAAGTGGGGGAGGCGGTAGGCCTCTCCGCCTCCGCGGCCTCGCGGCGCATCCAGGCGCTGGAGGCATCGGGAGCCATCCGCGGCTACCGCGCTCAAATCGACGACCGCCTGCTGGGCAAGCGCATGACCGTGTACATCCGCGTGACCCTGGAGCGCCAGTCGGCAGCCGTCCTGGGCGCGTTTGAGACCGCCGTCCGGCATTGCCGGGAGATCGTGAGCTGCCACCTGATGGCCGGCCAGTACGACTACATGCTTGTGGCCCGGGTGGCCGGAATCGATGACTACGGCCATCTACACCAGAGCGAGCTATCCCGGCTTCCGGGTGTCATCCGCCTGGAGACCAGCTTCGCGCTGCGGGATGTCCTGAAGGGGGAGTGACTAAGGGGATGTGACCGGTATCGGCCTGACCTTGTATAGTCAAGACCACTTTTGAGGTATCGCAGGATTCGGGGTTACAGTGAACTAGTCCCAGTGGCGGAGGTGGGGTGCCTCCTTATGACATCGATTTCCAGGGAAATGCTCGCGGAAATCCAGAAAGGGTTTCGGCCAGATGGCGGACTCTGAACAACAAGATCCGAACGGCGACGCAACCATCGGGGAACATCACGATCCATTTGGCGCCGAAAAGGAAGAGGATCAGAACGCGCTTCCAGGAGAGGCAGCGGGAGCGGATCAGCAGGATCTCCCGATGGCAACGGCGAATGAGGCAGAGCCGGACCTGACCGGAGCGGCGACGGATGCCCAGCCGCAACAAGCTGTTGGAGTTGCGCCCGTGCCCCGTAAACTGCCCCTGATTCCCCTGGTGGCCGTGGGGTTCGCACTTCTTCTGCTGCTGGTCATATTCTTTCTCTTCCAGAGTCGGCCTAAACAGAATCTTCAGTCGGACGATTTGGGACCAGGCATCGCCAACGGACCCGGATTGAAGGGCCACCTGGTCACAAAATGGGAAGGAAAAGCCAAATATCAGTTGCGGCTCGAGCCCATCTACGCGCGACAGATAGAAGGGTTTACGCGTGTGGTTGCGAACCCACCGCAGCCGTACTCAATCAACATCAGGCTGCTGGACGCCACGGGCTTTGCCTTGTGCGGCAAGGAGATTCTTTTCCCGTTCGACGCTGCCAAAGCTGCTCCAGGCGCGAAGAAGGCGAATCTGGAAGGCCTGGTTGCCGGGGAGGTCCAGCGGGAACACGGACAAGACATCTTTCAGAGTCAGACCACGGATGAAGGACTGATCGAAGCTGTCAACGCACAAGGCGACCTTCCCTGCTCAGTGAAGGACTATCAGCGCGCCGATTATTGGGACTTCACGACCAACTTTCCCAACCTCGCCGACCAGGAGGCGTTGCTGAACGGGAAGAGAATCGTGCCGGCTCCCGTGGCGGAAACCAATTCTCAGGCTCCAGTTCCGGGCCAGAGCCAAAACCGCAAGGCGGCCGCGCACCGCAAGCCCTACAGCAAACCGATGGGGGATTTCTACATCGAAGGCGACGAAAGGGTCAGCGATTACGACCCACCCTCGGGAACGCTTGAAGCGGGCAGAAGTTTCTTCATCGACAGAAAAACCGAACAGGCTATCGCCGCCGATTGGGCAACCAATAGCTCGCTTATTCATTTCTCCTGCGACCAGCATGAGACCTGCACGCTGACTCACCCGGGGAGCACGGTAGTTCTCCATGCGCGGCTAAGTCACTAAGTGGCGGATAACTTCTCGTGGCGGGCGGATCACTCGTCTCAAAGGATGCGACCCCAGCTCACTCCGCGTTGTCAATCTGCGCACGCTGCAGTTTGTCGGAGTAATCCACGTAGACCGCCTTCCAGGTGGTGAAGAAGTCAATGGCGCCCAAGCCTTCGCGGTGGCCGTTGCCGGTTTGCTTTACGCCGCCGAAGGGCAGATGAACCTCCGCACCAATGGTCGGCGCATTGATATAGGTGATGCCCGACTCAAGATCGCGAATAGCCGCAAAGGCACGATTTACATCCTTTGTATAAAGCGCCGTCGAAAGGCCGTAGTCGATGGAGTTGGCGATTTGGATGGCTTGTTCGAAGGTGTCAAATTCAATGAGGCTGACCACCGGGCCAAAGACTTCTTCGCGCGCGATGCGCATGGCGGGCGTGACGCCGGTGAACACCGTGGGCTCAAAGAATGTGCCGTGAGCAAATATGCCGCCGGTGAGCGCATGGCCGCCGGTGAGTAACTCCGCACCTTCGGCCAGTGCTATCTCAACATATCTGGCCGAAGTTTCAAGCTGGTTTGGATTTACTTGCGGACCTACTTCGACTGACTCGTCCAGGCCATTGCCAACCTTGAGCTTCTTTGCACGGGCCACAAACTCGGCCGTAAACCTGCGCGCAATTCCTTTTTGCAGCAGGATGCGGCTGGTGGCCGTGCAGCGCTGGCCGGTGGTGCCGAAGGAGCCCCACAGCGCTCCCTCCAGAGCCAGTTCCAGATTGGCGTCGTCGAGCACGATTTGCGCATTTTTGCCGCCCATCTCCAGCGAAACGGGCTTGAACGTGGCCGCGGCGCGCTGACCCACCAGAGAGCCCACCGTACTGGAGCCGGTAAAGCTGATGGCGCGCACATCGGGGTGCTCGACCAGCGCGTTGCCGGTGGCCGAACCGCTGCCGCTAACCAGGTTCACCACCCCCGGCGGGAGGCCTGCATCCACCAGCGCCTGGACAAGGTTGTAGGTGGAGAGCGGCGTATCCGTGGCCGGCTTGATGACGCAGGTATTGCCGGAAACGAGCGCGGGAAACAACTTCCAGCTCGGTATGGCCATGGGAAAATTCCACGGCGTGATCAGGCCCACCACGCCCACAGGCATGCGCACGCTCATGGCGAACTTGTTTTGCAGCTCGCTGGGGGTGGTCTGGCCAAACAGCCGACGGCCCTCTCCGGCCACATAAAAGGCTTCGTCGATAGCCTCCTGGACGTCACCGCGGGTTTCGGCGAGGACCTTGCCCATCTCGCGGGTCATATCGCGGGCAAATTTTTCCTTGTTCTGGACGAGGATGCTGCCTGCGCGAAGAAGAATCTCAGCCCGCTTGGGCGCCGGAACCAGCCTCCAGGTGGCGAATGCCTTCTTCGCAGCGGCCACCGCCAGGGCTACGTCCTCGGCATGGGAGGAGGGAAAAGCTCCCACCACGTCTGTGTGGTCGGCCGGATTCAGGTTCAGAACGGTCTTACCGCTTACGGCGGGCTTCCACTCGCCGCCGATTAGATTGTGATAGATGGGGTGGGTCATGAGAACCTCAGAAAAAGCAGTTGACAGCGGTCAGTTGTCAGTTTTCAGTCCCAGGTCTCAAAGACGAGACATGGTGCACCCGGTCGCGCCCGGCCAATCACTGAGTGTATCTCAACCATTACTGTTGTGACCGGAGCATGAAGTCGCGGCAAGCGCTTCACATACGGCTTCGGCCCGCTGGCCGTACAATACGACTTGAGGTAGATTCGATTCTTTCATGTCATTGAACGGTTATCCTTCGCGCTCCTCGCGATCGCACGGCCTGCGCTCCCTCTTCAGCATGTTTTCGAGCGATCTGGCCATTGATCTCGGTACCGCCAACACTCTGGTCTACGCGGCCGGCAAGGGCATTGTTGTCAACGAGCCCTCCATCGTGGCCATCAACAAGAACACCGGTGAGGTGGAAGCCGTGGGTAAGGAGGCCAAGGAGATGCTGGGCCGCACGCCCGGCAACATCGTGGCCATCAAGCCCATGAAGGACGGCGTCATCGCCGACTTCAAGGTCACCGAGAAGATGCTGAACTACTTCATCCAGAAGGCGCACAACCGCAAGATGCTGGTGCATCCGCGCATCGTGATCGGCGTGCCCTCGGAGATTACACAGGTTGAGAAGCGGGCGGTCGAGGATTCAGCCTATCGCGCAAAGGCCAGCGAGGTCTACCTGGTGGAGCAAGCCATGGTGGCAGCCATCGGCGCGGGGTTGCCCATTACCGAACCCGGCGGCAACATGGTGGTCGACATCGGCGGCGGCACTACCGACATCGCGGTCATCTCGCTGTCAGGCATCGTCTATTCGCGCTCAGTGCGCATGGCCGGCAACCAGATGGACGAGGCCATTACCAACTACCTCAAGCGGAAATATAACCTGCTGATCGGGGAGCGCACTGCCGAGGCCATCAAGATCGAGATCGGCTCGGCCTTTCCGCTGGACAAGCCGCTGACCATGGAAATCAAGGGGCGCAACCTGATTGAAGGTGTGCCCAAGACCATCAGCATCGACGACAGCGAGATTCGTGAGGCGCTGGGCGAGTGCATAGCGGTGATCATGAACGCGATCCGGGTAGCCCTGGAGCGCACCCCACCGGAACTCTCGGCCGACATCAGCGATCGCGGCATTGTGCTCACCGGCGGCGGCGCCCTGATCAAGAACCTGGACAAACGCATCCGCGAGGAAACCGGCCTGCCCGTCTCGGTAGCCGACGATCCGCTGGCCTCGGTGGTTCTGGGCACCGGCAAGATGCTCTCGGACTTCAGGCTGCTGCGCAAGATCAAGATTGACTAGCCACCTGCGGTGGGGCTAACTGCCTTCGGCTGGCCCGCGCCAGATAAAGAGACACGGGAACTGGCCACTTGCGACCGGGCACACTGCTTTCGTTTCGGTGGAGAAAGGCGACCGGGAGCGGCATTCCGCCGTTTGTTGAATCCCGATCTCTGAATCCTGAAACCTGAATCGTCATGGAACCCTTCTTCGTCCGCTATCGAAATCTCTTGGTGCTGCTGGCTCTTCTGTTGGCGCAAATGATCGGGCTTGCCATGCAGGTGCGCCGGACCAGCGTGGGGCTGTCGAGCTTCGACACGCGCGACGACCGCGGCGTTCGCCTCATCCGGTTGTGGGCGAATGCCCTGGTTTCGCCGCCCGAACGGTTTATCCACTCAACCAAATTAGGTGCGGTGGACCTGTGGCAGAACTACCTGGACCTGCGCCATGCCCGCCAGGAGAACCACGACCTGCAGCAGACCATCGACCGGTTGCGCCTGGAACAGGCCGCACTGCTTCAGGATGCCCTGCAGGGTCAGCGCTTGCAGGCCTTAAATCAATTCCAGGAGAAATACATCTACAAGACGCTGGCCGCGCAGGTGATCGGCGCAAGCGGCAGCGACCACTCGCGGGTCTTTAATGTGGACAAGGGTTCAAACGACGGGCTCAAACCGGATATGGCGGTGATTACGGCGGACGGAATCGTGGGCAAGGTGCGAGAGGTCTTTCCGCACTCCGCGCAGGTGCTGGTGATCGACGACCAGACAAGCGGCGCTGGCGTGATTCTTGAAACCACGCGGATCCGCGGCATCCTGCGCGGCAACGCGGACGGCCGAACGCAGATCGTGGATATTCTGGCCGACCAGCGCATCCAGCCGGGGGAGAAGGTTCTGACCGCGGGGGGCGATCAGATTTTTCCGCGCGGCTTGCCTGTCGGAGTGGTGGAAAAGGTGGAGCGCGATCCCGAGCGCGATTCTTTCATCAATGTGATCGTTAAGCCCGCCGCGCATCTTGACCGCCTTGACGAAGTACTGGTCATTACTTCAACGGAGCCGCGCTTCCCGTCCGACCAGCAGCAGGACATGGCCACCAGCGAGGCGCTCAAAGGCCCTGAAGTGGAAGCCGAGGAACAGCGCAAGAAGGCTTCAGAGATTATGGCCGAGAGGCTGCCCGGGCTCATCGACCCCAATCTGCCGCCCGAGCAGCAACCGCTGAATGACAGCACTCCGCCAAACCCCGTGGGACACACAGCGCAGCCCCTGCACCCGGACCGCTTTACGCCGGGCGCCGCGGAGGACCAAGGTGCGGGCCAACCCACAGGCCAGACAGGGGACCAGCCGGCCAAGGCCACGCAGAACAAAGCCGCACCCGACGCCAGCCTGCCGAAGAAGAGCGCAGCGCCGAAAACCGGTGCTGCCAAACCGCCTGCCACGGGGACTCCCGCAAAGCCCACGGCAGACCCACAATCGCGGAGGAACCCGTAGCCATGTCGGTACTTACGGCAGACACTCGCCGCGATATTGAGATTCACCGTTATCCGTTTCTTGTCTACGCACTTGTGCCGCTGGCGGCTCTGGTACTGCAGGCGTGGCTGCCCCGCCTGCTCGGCCCCTATACCTGGTTCGACTTGCCCCTGGTGGTCACTGTGTATTTTTCCCTTGGCCGGCGCAGCCCCATCCAGGGAACACTGCTGGGCGGTGTGCTGGGCATCTTCCAGGACGCGCTGACCCACCACGCCATCGGCATCAACGGCATCGCCAAAACGATCGTCGGCTACGTGGCGGCATCCGTGGGGGTGCGCATCGATGTGGACAATTACACCATCCGCCTGGCCCTGAACTTTCTTCTCTCCCTGCTGGGAAGCGCGGTCTATTTCTTCGTCTATCACATACTGCTGGGACTCACGGTGGACTGGAGCTGGCTGATGGAGTTCCTGAAAGCGCTTGGTAATTCGGCCATCGCCCTCCTGCTGTTTCCGGTGCTCGACCGGTTCCGGATGCAAGACTGAGTCTCCCGGCCGGATCGAAAAAGACGGTATTCTGAAAGCGCAGGCAGATGGGATTTGAAAAGGTCATACGCGGCGAAAAGCTCCCCGACTTCAAGCTGGTGGCCGTGCAATACGGCATTCTCTTGATGATGCTGGCGCTGGCCGCCGGATTGTGGCGGCTGCAGGTGTTGCGGGCCGACGACTTCCGCCAGCAAGCTGAGCAGAACCGCATCCGCAAAGTGCCAGTGCTGGCGGCGCGAGGCAAGCTCTTCGACCGTGAGAACCGCCTGATTGTCGACAACTACCCATCCGTCTCCTGCTTCCTGGTGCGCGAGCAGGGCCACAACGTGGATGACGACCTGCCGCTGATTGCGCGCGGTCTGAACTTGGATCTGGATCAGTTGCGCGCCACCTTGCGCCGCTTTCGCGCTGCCCCGGGGTATCAGCCCATCCCCATCAAGCAGGACGTTACCGCCGACGAGCAGGCCTTTATCGAAGCCCATCGCAATGAGCTGCCGGAGTTGGAGACGGTCGACGAGGAACGGCGGCTCTATCCTCGGGACGGCTACGCCTCACACCTGATCGGCTATGTGGGTGAGGTGAGCGAAGAGATGCTCAACGACACGCGCTATGCGGCCTACGAACCCGGCGACGTGGTGGGAATCGCCGGCATCGAGCAGACCTACGATCAGCTGCTGCGCGGCCAGGACGGCTCCCGCGACGTGATTGTAGACAGCCACGGCCGCGAAGTGGGCTACCTGCGCACCCAGCACGCCATCCCCGGGCAGGATCTGCGCCTTACCATCGACAACGATCTGCAGCGCGCCGCCGAACTGGCCCTGGGCGACCGCAACGGCGCCATCGTCGCCATGGACCCCCGCAATGGGGAGATTCTGGCCATGGTGTCCCGGCCCAGCTTCGATCCCAACGCCTTCGCCGTCCACATCGGCCGGTCAGACTGGAACAAGCTCATCACCGACCCCGCTCATCCCTTGATGAACAAGTCCATCCAGGCACAGCTTGCGCCGGGTTCCACCTTCAAAATCCTCATGTCGGTGGCCGGGCTTGAGGAAGGGATCGCGCAGAACATGCGCGTGGAGTGCAACGGCGGGGCCAATTTCTATGGCCACTACTACCATTGCGACGAGCGTCACGGCCTGGTGGATATTCACAACGCCATTCCCATGTCGTGCGACACGTTCTATTACACGCTGGCCGACAAGCTCGGAATCGACCGCATCGCCAAATATGCCACCGAATTCGGCTTCGGCCAGAAGACAGGCATCGACCTGCCGGGCGAGCAGGCAGGCGTGATGCCCTCTGCACAGTGGGCGATGAAGAACTACCACCGCAAGTGGTACGCGGGTGAAACCATTTCAGTGGGCATCGGCCAGGGTGCGGTTGCAGCCACACCTCTGCAACTGGCGCGCATCATTGGCGGCATCGCCTCAGACGGACACATGGTGCGTCCCCACACCGTCTTTCCCGATCAGCTCCCTGCGGATTTTCACAAAGCGATTCTGGACACCTTTCCCGGTAGCGGGGAGACGAATATCCCCCTCGACCCGGATGCCTGGATAACCATTACGGACGGCATGTACCAGGTGACGCAGCCTGGCTTGTATCACACCGCCGGCGGGGAACACCTGGACGGCATCGACTTTGCAGGCAAGACCGGAACCGCCCAGGTGGTGGGCCACGATACCCTGAGCCGGATGGCCCAAACCAGAACCACCTTCCCCAATGTATGGTTTGTGGGCCTGACGCCGCGGCGCAACCCCGAACTTGTGGTTGCTGTGCTCTGGCAGAATGGCGACAAAAGCTGGTTTCCCGCACGGATTGGTGCCCGGGTGGTGGCTGCCTACGTTGAAAAGCAGCGCCGGCTGGCGCATAATCTGCAGCCGGAAAAACCTGCGCCCGCGCCGCCGGTCGAGGTGGGAGCGGTGTGGTCGCTTCCTGACCCCGCACCCGGCGCAAAGGGTGGCCGGCACCAAGGAGAGACGACCCGCATTGCGGCGGGGCACTTCTTCATCGATGGAAACGGAAACGTAGTGGGCGGTGGACAGGCCGCGCATCCCGGCCACGCTCCAACCTCCGCAACCGGCCCGGCGCAACTGGGGCTTGCCTTGCCTGTGCACCGCTGGAAGAGACCATAATCCCCATGCGCCGATTTCTCAGCTTTCGCGATTTCGACTGGACTCTGATGGGCGTGGTGTTGATGCTTTGCACCGTGTCGGTTCTTGAAATCTACTCAGCCACCCTGCATACGAAGTACGCCGACATGCATGTGAACACCAAGCAGATCTTCTGGATCGCGGGCGGCATGGTGGCCATGTTCATCTTTGCTAAGATCGATTACCATCGCCTCCTCGACTGGGCTCCCTGGGCTTATGGGGTCTGCCTTCTGGCCCTGGTCGCGGTCCGGCTGGTGGGACACAAAGTGCTGGGCGCCCGCCGCTGGGTCAGCATTGGACCGATGCACTTTCAGCCTTCGGAATGGGTTAAGTTGGTACTCGTCCTGGCGGTAGCGCGATACTTTGCCAACCTGGATGCCCGCAGGCTGACCTGGCCCGACATCTTCAAGGCCTTCGCGCTGGTTGGGATTCCCACCCTGATGGTGCTCATCCAGCCGGATATGGGAACCGCCCTGACCTACATACCCATCCTGGTCGCGGGCTTGTTCCTGGGCGGTATCAACCTGCGCCAGTCGCTGATTCTGATCACCGCCGGGGCGGTTCTGGTGGTGGGCGCGTGGTCCAGCGGAAAGGTGCTGAAGCCCTATCAGAAGGCACGGCTGACCAGCTTTATCAATCCCGACAACGACCCACGAGGGACGGGCTACCAGATCCGCCAGTCGCTGATTGCCGTCGGTTCCGGCGGCATCTGGGGCAAAGGCGCGGCCAAGGGCACCCAGACCCAGGGTGATTTTCTGCCTATTCCCCACGCGGACTTTATCTTTGCCGCCTTCGGCGAAGAGCACGGCTTCGTGGGCGCGCTATTCGTGCTGCTGCTATACTTTTTCATATTGATGCGTTTGATTCAAAACGCTCAAACAGCCGCTGACCTGCCCGGTTCCCTCATTATCATGGGGATTGTGGCTGTGTTGACCTTCCAGATCGCGGTCAATGTGGGCATGGTCATCGGGTTTATGCCCGTCACCGGAATCCCTTTACCGTTAATGAGTTACGGTGGATCTTCGGTGTTATTTACCTTCCTGGCGCTGGGTGTGGCGATGAACGTGCGCATGCGCAGGTTTGTAAACTAGGGCGTCCAGGCCAGAGGGCCGCGACGCATCACAACAGGTTTACCTCGTGCGATTTCCCGGAATGGTCCGGAGTCCATGAGACTTGATTTTCATGCATTACGCCGGCTAGGTCGCGATGGACTGCGAAGCCCGGCAGGACAAAGGTTCATGAGCACGCAGAGACGGTTCACCCGTTGGCAGCGTAAAGGTTGCACGGAACGCGAAGGAGCACCGGGGTATACATACCCTGCTCCAGGTACGCGGTCAGGCCGTGCAGACGCCAGCGGGGTAACGGCACCGGAATTGCCAATTGTCACGTTGGCCACAAGCTCTCTGCAGACGGATCGCCCCAACGATCAGCTAGTTTGGCAGGACAACCGCCGTGGCTCGCCGCCCCCCGGGGCAGACCGCCGCGCGGCAACCTGCACACCAGCGACTCTCAGGTCATCCCTTCCTCACGTCCTCATCCTCGCCAGTTTCGCGCGTCTCCATCCAACCTTGCCGCAGGCCCCGGCTGGCAGACGCCACCGGGCGGAAAGGTACGATGGCAAAAGAGATTTGCATATCGTCTACGCCGCATGAGACGCGGCTAGCGATTCTTGAAGACGATCAACTCGCGGAGATCTATTACGAACGCGAAAATGAATACACCCTTGCGGGCTCAATTTACAACGGCCGCGTCACCCGCGTCCTTCCCGGCATGCAGTCGGCCTTTGTCGACGTAGGCCTGGAGCGGGACGCGTTTCTATATGTAACCGACTTCCTCGAGCTCGAAGACCAGGAAGAGACCGACGAGCTGGAAAAGGCTGCGGCTAGCGGCAGCAATCAGCCGCCTCGCGAAGTGCATCATAGCGGGGAGCGCAAGGACGGGCGCGGAGACGACCGCGGCCAGCGCTCCAGCCAAAAGCCCGAGCAGCGCCAGGATCCCCCGGGCAGGGACCGGCGGCCGACGGTTGAGATCACCTCGGAAACCGGCGAGACGGAATTCGCCGCACCGGCATCCTTTGAGACCCACGAGCAGGCCAGCGGCGACCAGGAATCGACGGGCGAGCCGGGCGCCAAGCGCTGGCGCGGCCGCCGCCGCCGCCGTGGCGGACGAAGCGCCACCGATGCGCCCGGCAGCCAGCCGGAGACCAACGAGTCCACAGAAACTTTTCCCGCAGCTTCACCACAACCCGAAGCGGAGCAGACGCACGAAATTCGCGCCTCGGCATCTACGCCGCCCGCACCTCGCGGAAGCAGCGTACCTGCGCCGTTTGTCCTTCCGGGCGAGTCGCTTTCAAAGTATGGCGCCAGCCCGGCAGAGGAAACGCAGAAGCCGGCTGCCGAATCGACAGCCAGGGCTCGTCAATCCTTCACCTCCAAACCTTCCACGCTTATTGAAGCTCCGCTGGCGTGGGATGGAACGGGGCTGCTGCCGGGTGAGTCGCTTTCAAAGCACCGCGGTCACCAGCCCGAGCCGGAAGTGGAAGCAGAAGCCGAGACCCAGGAAGCCACTTCGTATGCTGCTGAATCCGGCAGCACCGCCGCGGATGCCGTGGAAGAAGAAGAATTTGTGGAGGAGATGGCCGCATCCGGCGCGGAAACCGCCGCTACGCCGGCCGCCGGTGCACCATGGGGCGAATCCGCTACTGTGCAAGAAGAAACTGACATCTTTGAAGAGACCAGCGAAACGGCGCCCGAGCCGCACCAACCCGAGGCGGCGCCGAAAGAGCCGGTCCCTGCGAAAACAGACGACTATACCATCGAGACAGTGATTGAACAGCCCTCGGCGGATGAGCCGGTGGCTGCTCCGGTTACCAGGCAGGACGAGGTTGTCACCGAACCTGTTCCGGACGAGGGTGCCGCTCACCCTTCCGACGCCACCGGGACATCCGAGCCGGAAGCCGATGCGGACGCCTCGCACCACGTCGATCCGCTCCCGCCCAGCGGCTTCAGGCTGTTTGGCCTCGGCGGCAAGAAAAAGAAGACCGACGAGTCCGCCCCCGAGCCGCCAAAGGAGGAGGAGCACCCTGCCGTAGCCGCGGCTGCGGCCTTTGCACCAGGCAAAGGCCTGGTAGAGGAAGAGGTAATTGAGGAAGCGGAATTCGACGCTCCCCGCCACCATCATCACAAGGCTGAAGAGCACGAATTCGAGGACTTTGAGGTAGAGGAGAAGCTGCAGACCCAGATTCGCTCTGGCGAACTGGGCGAGATGCTGCAGGAGGCTCACCTCGACCACCGCATCCAGCTCAACTTCGACGACAAGAACGGCGAGGAAGAGGGCGAAGAGGTTCTGGAAGAAGAGGACGAGGGAGACGAGCCCGCGGTAGCAGAAGGCCAGCCGGCCGGGGATGCCCAGGCACGCCGCGATCGCGGAGGCCGTGGACGCCGCGGACGCAGCGTGCCAGGCGGCCATGGCAATCGCCGTGGTCCATCGCGCCGCTCCGCACAAACGTCAGACCTGCCCATCATCAGCGACCTGCTGAAGCCCGGCCAGGAGATCCTGGTCCAGATCGCCAAGGAACCCATCGCCAAGAAGGGCGCCCGCATCACCAGCCACATCGCTCTGCCGGGCCGCTTCCTGGTCTACATGCCCACGGTTTCGCAGATCGGGGTCAGCCGCAAGATCGCTTCCGACGAGGAACGCCAGCGGCTAAAGCGTATCCTGGTCCACGAGCGCGGTGAGGCCGCTGGCGGCTTCATTGTCCGCACCGCCGCCGAGGGCGCGTCGGAAGAAAGTCTGCGCGCCGATCTTCGCTTCCTGATTCATCTGTGGAGCGAAATCAAGGAGCGTTCCGACAGCTCCAAGTCACCGGCTCTTATCTATCACGATCTGTCACTGATTGAGCGCATTTTGCGCGACCAGGTCAGCGCCAACTTCTCATCGATCTGGGTGGATTCCGAGGCCGACTACGAGCGCATCGTGCGGTTCCTCAACCGCTTTTCGCCCACGCTGGTGCGGCGCGTCAAGCTCTACACCAAGGAGACTCCGCTTTTTGAACAATTCGGCATCCAGGACGAAATCTCCAAGGCGCTGCGCTCGAAGGTGTGGCTCAAGAGCGGCGGTTCCATCGTCATCAACCAGACCGAAGCCCTGGTAGCCATCGACATCAACACCGGCAAGTATGTGGGTAAGACGGCGCGGCTCGAGGACACCATCGTCAAGACCAACCTCGACGCCATTCCTGAGATCGTGCGCCAGATTCGGCTCCGCGACCTGGGCGGCATCATCATCATCGACTTCATCGATATGGATGAGCGCAAAAACCGCTTCAAGGTGATGGCGGCACTGGAAGAAGCGCTGAAGAACGACCGTGCACCCACCAAGGTGCTCCAGTTCAATGACTTCGGCCTGGTTGCCATCACGCGCAAAAGGGTGAAGCAATCCTTGGAACGCACCCTGAGCGTGCCCTGCCCCACTTGCCAAGCCACCGGCATGGTGAAGAGCCCAACCACCGTCTGCAACGAGATCTACACCGAGTTGCGGAAGATGAAGAAGCACTTCGAAAGTGAAGACGTGTTGCTGCGCGTGCACCCGGAAACGGTCAAGGTTCTCAAGGCCAACAACGCCAGTTGGCTCACCGAATTCGAGGAGTTGGTGGGGAAGAACATCCTGGTGAAGAGTGACGCCACGCTCCACCCCGAACAATTCGATATCCAGGGTTGAGAATCGGGGGCTGAGAAGGCCCAACCACAATCCATTTGCCAGCGAAGGCCGGAGAATCACTCCGGCCTTTGCTGCTTCTAACCGGTCCAGAGCAACCTCCGCGCGGGAATCGTGTCTAAGTGGCTATAGGGGACAGGAAAGCCCCCCCAAAGCTGCAAGTACAACTCGACATATTGAGGTACAGCCATGTCACCTGCTTGTTCCGTGTCGCGGATGCGGCATATCTTGATTCTTTCCGCCGCAACGATATTCGCCGCCGCGGCGAGCGCACAGTTTGCGTCCTCGCCTAACCCGTCCAGCTCAGCAGCTCCTTCACTTACTGAGTCCAGTTCGCTGGCATCGCAGCCGCTGCTTGATACCGCAACCGGCAACGGAGAGGCTCTGCCTTCGGCGCCTGCTGCGTCCGGGTCCGGCGCTGGTCAGGCTGGCGGGTCTCAGTCCCACAGCCTGCGGCAACGTCTCGCATTCGAGGCGGGGGGCGGATTCAACGGGCCCACCGGAGACTCGTCGCCCGACATTACCTGGGGCGGGCAGTTCGCACTGGGCGCGGGATTGAACTTTTCTCCGCACCTCGCGGTTCTGGCGGAGTACCAGTTTCTGGACGATAAGCTGCCCGGGAAGTTGATTGCTGAAACGGGGGCCAGCGGGGGATATGCGCATATCTGGTCAGCAACGCTGGACCCGGTGGTCGATCTCTTTCCCAAGGCTTCAAACGATCTCTATGTCACTGGAGGCGGCGGGTTTTACCGCAAGGTGACGAGCTTTACCGATCCGCAGTTGGCGCAGTACTGCAACTACTACTACTGCGGTGTCGTTAGCCAGAACGTGGTGGTGGGCCATTTCTCAAGCAACCAGGGCGGCTGGAACGTAGGCGCGGGCTACCTGCACAGGATGGGCGGCATGTATGGAGAGAGCCGGATGAAGCTGTTTGGCGAGGTCCGCTACCTGGATGTGATGAGCCCTGCCTCGGCGATCTCGCCGAATGGCCTGGGAGTAGCGGCGGTCTCGAGCGGGACCAAGCTGGTGCCAGTAACCTTTGGCGTGCGCTGGTAGGTCTGGAATTGACTCTTTTTACGGTCGAGAACCGCGCCTGTGGCCTCCCACCCAGATTCGTAAGATGGTGAGGAGCGCCGGGGCTGAGTGTTGAGGTATCCCAGGTCCGAGAATTCGGACCTGAGGCACCCGGCACCCGGAGCTCTGTTCACACTTGAAGCGAAGATGCCCTAGAGAATCCCCAGGACGCGCAGCCTGGCGAGGCCGCCGGCCAGTACGCCTAGCGGTGACAGGGCCACCAATGCCAATTGATACGGAATGGGCTGCTGGCCGCGGCTCTGCAAGGCGCTCAGCGCAGACAGCGCCAGCACCACCATTCCCAGCGCCAGCACGTGGACCAGCGGATTGGCGGCGGCGGCGCACGCGGTGACATACCCTCCGGCGGCGGCGGCCAGAAACGAATAGCCCAGGTTGACGAACATGTAGCCAGGCGTTGGTTTGCCGTGCTCTCCGACCCAGCTCGGCGTCAGTTTGGCCAGCAGCGCGGTCATCACGATTACCAGCAGAGCCATGGTGGCAAAGCCCGCCAGCAGAGCCCCAAATGCACGCAGAATCACCACGGTTTTCGCTCCGATTCTGTCGGCGTTCCCACCTCGCCGCGTTCGATGCGGGCCAGAAACGTACGCGCCAGCCGAGGCTCACCAGGATGGCTCTCACCGTGGATGGTGCACAGATCGAGAAACTCGTCGCAGAGTGCGTTGTGCTCGCCCGCCTGATTCAAAACAGCCTGCAAGGCAAAGGCCAGCTCGCGCAGCCGCGCAGCCTCAGGCCAGGCACGGTCCTCTTCCTCATTGCCTGCCGATTCGTAGTCTGAGAACAGCCCCCGGCGTCCGTGAGCGCACTCCTCCAGGCAAGCCAGAAGCTGGTCCGCAAAGACCTGCGCC
>Ga0182013_10002509_pt1 | contig 23893 bp, 20 predicted proteins | sample 612S2MmetaG_FD_120487 | JGI IMG/M metagenome (GOLD analysis project Ga0182013, IMG submission 120487) | Permafrost microbial communities from Stordalen Mire, Sweden - 612S2M metaG | ecosystem: Environmental > Terrestrial > Soil > Wetlands > Permafrost | place: Sweden: Stordalen | collected...
AACATGGGTGCCTCCGGAGCGACTTACTGAGATTACTACGCAGATGCGTGGCTGAGGGTTCCCAAACGGGGACGGGCGCGGTGTGGAGGCAGGAAGGCTACCGACTGCGGCAAATCCAGTCGCTGGCAAACGCCGCGCGCGGGTCTTTGCCGACCACCGTGATTTCGTGCGAAAACGCCTCAAGCAATGGGAGGGCCCGATCGACGGCCCGGTCGGCGCCGGCAACGGCGATTCGTAATTGGCCGGCTTCGGCATTTTTCTCGCTGCCGAGTACGGAGGCTGCCACGAAGTCAACGCCGCGCTTGGCATGCTCCAGGGTGAGCCGTTCGGCCAGCGGGATGCTGATGGACCCGCACAAAACATGCAGCAGGCCCGGCGAGAGGGCCTCCAACAGCCCATGTACACCCCAAAACACCTCTTCATATGCGCCATCGTCGCGCAACATCGTGACAATGGCATCGGCACCCAGTTCGGCCTCGGCAGGAGTGGCTGCGGCGATGGCGCCTTCGCGGATAAGCGGCTTAGTTCGTTCTTCTGTGCGGTTCCACACGGAGAGTTCGTGGCCGGCTGCTATCAACCGCAGCGCCATGGGCGTACCCATGATGCCGAGCCCCAAAAATCCGATTCTCATCGCAATGCCTCGTTGCTCAGCGTTTCTGGTGGCGGCGGCAGCCTACGATCTGCTGTGCTGCTTTACCGAGGCGCGGGCAGTTGGCGCTTTTCCCAGCGTTCGGTATGGCGGTCGTCGCGCAGCGAGAGTGCCGTGACACGCCCTTGCGGATCACGATCGAAGAAGAGGCGTGTCGTGGCGGAGCCGTTGGTATAGAAGAAGGTGGTCGTGGATTCCGCGCTCAGCTCGGCGATCTCGCCTTGCAGATTTTTCTCAAAGAGCTGTTCGCCCTGGCGATAGATGGTGAGGATGAGGTGGCCGTTTTTGTCGAGATACTCGCCGGCCAGGGAGTCGAGAACGGGAGGCGCGAGCTTGATGGCGGGGGGATGGAAGGGAATGACGAGGCGCTCGGCCGTGGGGACAGGCTCGGGCGAAGAGGGTTCTGTGGTTGTTGGTGGAGCGACACGGTGGGCCAGAAACCAGCGCGCAAGTTCGGGTTCGTTGTAGGCGCGCGTCCAGCTGTCGTGCTTAATGCCCTGGAAGAGCCAAAGCCGTACATGACCACCTTCGTCCTTCAATGCCTCATACATGAGTTCGCTCTGGCGTGGAATGACAACCGGATCATCTGTGCCGTGAAAGAGCCAGACGGGGGTACGTCCGAGGGCTTTGGCGTATTCGGCGGGAAGCGTTGAGACCTCTTGCCAGCGTTCGGGAGCGTAACTCCAAAAGATGCCGCTGGAGCAAATGGCGATGGCGGCCCAGCGATGAGGGAACCTTCGCGCCAGTTCCCATGCGCCGTATCCACCCAGTGACAGGCCTGTGAGGTAGGTGCGCTCCGGGTCCCCGTGGAATTCGTTTGCCTCCATGTCGAGAGCGGCAATCGCCATTTCGAGCATATCGTCGTCGGTCCACACGCTGGTGAGCGGGCATTGAGGCATAACAATGACGAAAGGCCAGCGTTCGGGGTGGTCGCGCACCTCCTGGGGCAAGCCGATCTGCGTCTGCCACATGCCCTCAGAACCGCGCTCGCCGCGACCGTGAAGGGCCAGAATCATGGGCCAAAGCTTGTGATCGTCGCGGCGCCACTCTTCAGGCAGGTAAATGACAAATTTGTAGGAGACGCCGTGAAGCTCGACGCGGCGATTCAGGAAGCCAGTCTCCTGCGGCGGTTCGGGCTTTTCGTGGTGCTGCATGGAGGCGGAAGCATCTGTTTTTTCAGGCGCGAGTCCCTGCGCCGGCGGCGCAATGCCGGCGAAGAGCAGACAGGCGAGTGAAAGGCAAAGAAAATTCGGCATCCGGGTCTGGGCTTCATTCTATCTGCTGCGCCAAGAAAACACGCATTGGTTTCGGCGGCGGAAAGCTGTATGTTTACACGGTAACTTCAGGCGAGATTGAGGAGGCATCGGGTTCGCCTGAATTGATCCCCGAGTCGGATGCAGTTATCGTTCTGGATTTGAATTGATTTCGATCAAAACCTTCGTTCAACGGCGGCCCTCCGGCGGAGGCTTTCCTGGTCCGCTGGATTTTTTTGTAACGTTCGAGGAGTTCGCGCCACGATAGCAATGGAAAGAGGAGAGTTCCCCTATGAAAGCAATTGTTCGAATTGTTGGTTGTATTGCGGCCGCGTTGTGCGCGACTAGCGCCGTGGCCCAGAGCGTTGATGGCCAGGAAGATGCAACCGCGGTGGAAAATAGCGCGGCGGCGCCGGTAGCTTTTGTGTATGCGACCCGGCCCACGCATGTGGATGGATTCGCCGCAGCTTCAAACGGGAAGCTCACGCCCGTTCCCGGATCGCCGTTTTCAACCCCAGGTTTCCTGCACCTTTCAGTGAACAAGGAGTTTCTTTTTGGCTTCGATGGCACCAACATCTATTCGTATGCCATCGCGTCGAACGGATCGCTGACTTTGGCTGCCACAACTTCGGCCTATCAGGCGCCGGGCCTTTGCGGCGGATTTGAAATCTATCCCATGACACTCAATGCTGCGGGCTCGATCCTGTATCTTCCTGAGGCCGTGTGCCCCGGGAACAATCAGGTCATTGAATCGTTCAAGATCGAGAGTAATGGAGAACTCAACTATCTGGGAGCAAGCGCAGACTCCGAACTCCAGGGACCTCTCACCGTGTTAGGAAACAGCAAGTATGCCTACGCCGCCACGTGCGAACCAGTGAATGGTTCAGATACCTGGTCCCCGCTTACGGCGACGTACACCAGCGAAAGCAGCGGATTGTTGAAGATCAATCACGACTCATTCCCGCTGCCGAAGGCCGACTATCCTGCGCCCGACTACACCTGCCCGGACGCCCTTGCCGCTGACCCGTCGAATCATCTCGCGATGGCTGAACACGCCTACGATCCGAAAAACGGTTCGGGCTACGCGCCGGAGTTTCTGGCAAGCTACACGGCGGATTCGAAGGGCAATCTAACGACCAGCAGCACGCCCAAGAATATGGCGCAAGCCGATATCATTGGAAGCGTTTTGTCCATTTCTCCTACCGGCAAGCTTCTAGCGATCGGTGGGGGCGATTTCGGCACTGGATTTCAGATCTTCCATTTCAACGGAGGCGAGCAAATCACGAATTTCAGCGACGTGTTGCAGCCGAACAATCAGGACTACTTTTCGGAGTTCGGCTGGGACAAGAGCAACCATCTGTTTGCGCTCGACTGGGGCATCGGACTGTATGTCTACACGGTGACGCCGACCAGCATCAAACAGGCGCCGGGATCGCCTTACCTGATTCCGGACACAGATAGCTTGATTGTGCTCGTCAAGTAGGGAGACGAGGAGCGATTGCGATAGAGCAGAGGTCAAGATCGGTTTCGATCGGCCTCTGCTTATTCCGTGCGCAAAGCCTCCACAGGGTCGATTCTGCTTGCGCGTATGCCGGGAACCCAAACTGCCACAAGCGCAACTACGCCGAGGATGAGCGGCGCAGAGACGAACGCCACCGGATCCCAGGGGCGGACGTCGAACAGAAAGCTCGCCATAAGCCGCGTGAGGGCGAAGGCCGCGAGAGCGCCGACAGCCATTCCGGCGAGGGCCAACCGCATGCCCGACCACATCACGAGCCTGCGAATCGCTGGGCGACTAGCCCCCAGCGCCATGCGAATGCCAATCTCCCGGTTGCGCTGCGCAACGGTGTACGCCATCAATCCATAGATGCCGATTGCGGCCAAAACCAAAGCAACTGCGCCGAACACCGTGAGCAAAAGCATGTTGAATTTTTGGCGGGCGGTTGAGCTTCCCATCACCTCGTCCATGGTTCTGACGTGCGCCACGGGAAAGCCTCCGCTGGCAAGGCGAAGCTGTTCCACAATCTCAGGCAGGGCTGCGCGCGGATCGCCACGCGTGCGCACCGTCCAAATCAGGGGTTGCACGTTGGAGTAGGAGATGGTGTAGGCGTCGGTAACTTGCGCGATGGGGACGATCAACACGGGGTCGGCGGGGCGATCGAGACCAGCGTTGTGGCTGTCTGCCACCACGCCAACAATCGTGGGAGTCGATTCGTTTAATCCTGCTCCCAGTCCTTTGCTCACGGCGAACTGATGGCCCACGGGATCTTGGTGGGCAAAATAGCGCGTGGCCATTGCCTCGTTAATGAGGGCAACCTGCGGGGCGGCGGCCGAGTCATTCTCGTTGAAGCCGCGGCCGCGCAGAACGGGAATGTGAAACACGTCAAGGTAGCCTGGAGAAATGCTCATCCAGCGGCTTCCATACTGGTGGTCTTTGTCCTGGGGCTCGCCGACAATCTGAAAGGGAAGCCCATCGCCCACATGGATGGGCAGCCAATAAGCAGTAGCCGCAACCTGGACGCCGGGAAGCGCATTGAGACGATTGCGGCCACTGCGCGAGAGCTCGACCACGCCTGCGGTTTTCTGATAGCGGTCGCCGTTGAGCGACATTTCCAGAGTGAGGACGTTGCTGGCATCGAATCCGGGCGTGACGGCGTGCAGCGCGATCATGGTACGGATCAGGAGTACCGATGCCACAAGCAATACGAGCGCCAGGGAAACCTCGGTGATGACGAGTACGGAGCGCGTCTTGCCCTGGCGCAGGCCGGTGCCGGAGCGACTGGCGCTTTCTTTCAATGCGGAATTTGGATTGGCGCGCGCGGCATTCCACGCCGGAACCAGGCCGAAGAGAATACCCGTACCGACAGATACAGCGAGGGTGAAAGCAAGAATGCGCCAGTCGATGCCGAGCGCCGCGCCATTTTCGCCCAGGCGCGGCAGATCGGCCGGACTGACGGCAAGCAATGCGCGCACACCGCCAAAGCCAAGCACCATGCCGAGAGCCCCGCCGGCAACGGAAAGGAGGACGCTTTCCGTGAGTAGCTGGCGCACGATGCGCGAACGTGCCGCACCCAATGCGCAGCGAATGGCAAACTCGCGGCGTCGCGCCGTGGCGCGAACCAGCAGAAGGTTAGCGACGTTGGAACAGGCAATGAGCAGCACCAGGCTGACGGCGCCAAGCATCACGAGCAGCGACTGGCGCGCGTTGCCGACGATGCTGTCGCGGAGCGGCTGAATGCGAAACTCGAGACGCGGGCTGGTTTCGGGGAATTCTCGGTGGTACTCGGCAGCCGCCAGTTTGAGCTGTGCGTTCGCCTGGTCCAGCATGACACCGGGCCTGAGCATCCCGGCGACATGAAAGTAATTGTTCATGTCGCTGCTGACCGGCTCGAATTGAAACGGGATCCAAATGTCGGCCGCGGGGTCGGCGAGGAACTGTTTCCCGATGACGCCAATAATCGTGTATGGCTCATTGCCGAGGGAAAGCGATTTCCCCAACACGCCCTGGTCGCCGGCAAAGTGGCTCTGCCACATGCCGTAACTCAACACCACAACCTTGCCGCCATGGGGTGAGTCTTCGCGTGGAGTAAATGTGCGTCCAAGAACGACAGGCGCGCCAAAGAGACGGAAGTAGCCTTCGGTAACGTGGACGCCGCGAATCTGCTCGGGCCGATCGCCGGTGAGATTGAATCCCGGACCGGACATGTCGTAGGCGGCCACTTCCTGAAAGACGGAGGACTGGCGATGATACTCGTGAAACTCCGGGACATTGGAGAGAAAATCGGCGATTGTGCTTGAACGGTAGCCGAATTCGACGATGCGATCGGCATCGGGATAACTCAGCGGCTTGAGCAGCACTCCGTCGACCACGGTAAAGATGGCGGTATTTGCCCCAATCCCCAGGGCGAGAGCGGCAACGGCAGCAAAGGTGAAGCCCGGGTTTTTAAGAAGCATGCGCACAGCGTGCTGTACTTCGCGTGCGAAAGAGCCCATCGATTGCCTCCGGAAGAGGTGGGTTCCGCAGGCATGCGGTTCCCCGCGCAGACGGAAGGCCTAGCGCTTAAAAATATCGTACGGGTTCCCTGACGATTTTCTTATGGATCAGGTGAAAGAATTTAGAGTGTTGTGCAGTGCGCGCCCATGAACCCGCTTGAAATCGGAGAAACTCTCGACCATTACCGCCTCGACAAAGTCGTGGCGCGCAGCGGCATGGCCACGCTTTACAGGGCCACGGATCTCAACGACGAGCGTGAAGTCGCGATCAAGATTCCGCATCCGGAGATGGAATCCGACCCGATTCTGCTGGAGCGCTTTCGGCGCGAGCAGGAGATAGGCCAGGAACTCGATCATCCCGGCGTGGTGAAGACCTTCGACGGCGAAGAGCGCAGCCGTATGTACATGGTGATCGAGTGGGTTGAAGGACGGCTGCTGCGGACAATCCTGAACGAAGAAAGGGAACTGCCGATTGAGCGCGCGACGAATCTGGTGCTGCAGATTTGCGACGCGCTGGACACGATGCATAAGCATGGCGTTGTGCATCGCGACCTGAAGCCGGAAAACATCATGGTCGACGATCAGGACCGTATCAAGCTGATCGACTTCGGCATCGCGATGAAAGAAGACGCGCGGCGCATCACGTTTGTCGACATGTCGGCTACGCTGGGCACCCCCGACTACATCGCGCCCGAGCAGGTAAAGGGGCAGCGCGGCGACCAGCGCAGCGATATTTACTCGCTGGGCGTGATGTTTTACGAGATGCTCACGGGCGAGCCGCCATTCCGCGGACCCAATCCGCTGGCGGTGATGAATGAGCGGGTGCTGCACGATCCCGAGCCGGCGCGGGACCGGAGGCCGGAGATTTCGCCGGCACTGAATGAGATTCTGAACCGCGCGTTGGAGCGCGATCCGCGGCGGCGCTACCAGACGGCGAGCGAGATGGCGCTGGAATTGGAGAACCAGGAGCTGGTGGGCGTGGACGATGGCGCCAGCCGGCCGTCGGCGCAGAGAGGGAAGCTGCCGAATGCGCGGAGGATGCTGCTCTATGCCGGGCTGGCGCTGGCGCCGATTGCCATTTTTGCGCTGATGGTGATGCTGGCGCGGCGGTGACGAAGCGAGTCAGACTGCGTCTGCGAGTCGGCCTTTTCGCAGACTCGATCTTCAGCTCAGCGGTAGGAATCGTCGCGGTGAATGACGAATTCGGGATAAGCGCCACCGCCGAGTTCGTGCAGGTCCATGCCGATGCGTTCGCCATCAACGTCCACGCGCAGCGGAACGATGCGGTTGACGATTCTGAAAAGCAGGTACAGCAGAGGCAGAACAAGGCCGAGAAGCGTGGCGATGCCGATAAGCTGGGCGACGAGCTGACCGGATTGCGCGGAAAAAAAGCCGGCGGCAAGCGAGCCCCACAGACCACTCGCTCCGTGCACGGTGATGGCGCCCGAGGGATCGTCGATGGCGACGGCGAGTTCAAGAAACTCAACGAGAAGCGGCGTGAAGATGCCGGCGACAACGCCGACGGCGAGCGCCTGGGGCGGCGAGACGAGTGCCGCGCAGCCGCTGGAGGCGACGAGTCCGGCGAGCCATCCGTTGGCGCAGAGGCTGGCGTCGGGCTTGCCAAAGCGAATGCGCGTGACCGCGAGAGTGGCGAGGACGGCGCCTGAAGCCGAAAGAAGTGTATTGATGGCAGTGATCGGCAAGGCCGCGAGCGGCGCATGCAGCCAGAGCAATGCTCCGGCGGCGTTGAAGGCTGTGAGGCCCGCGAAGGCCAGCATGCTTCCGAAGAGAATGTAGACGGCGTTGTGGCCGGGCATGGCAGTGGCGAACCCGCCTTGGGGAAACTTGCCTTTGCGCGGGCCGGCAATCCAGACCAACGCGAGCGCGCTCAATCCACCGGTCATGTGGACGAGGGACGCGCCGGCGGGATCGAGAAATCCCGCGCCAAGAGAGAAGTTGACACCGAGTTGGGCAAGCCAGCCTGCGACCCAGACCCAGTGGGCGAGAACGGGGAAGACAAACGCGGCGCCGAGGGCAGCGACGGCGCATCCGGCGGCCAGGCGCAAGCGATCCGCGCCTGATCCCCAGGGAATGAGCGCGGCAAGCGCGACGGCGAGGAATTGATAGAGCACGCACAGTTGAGTGTGTGATGGTGAAGCGGCAAGGCCCCGGATGAAAAAGGGGGCAGCGCCCAGCCAGTCCCAGGATTTTCCGGCTACGTGAAACGTGAAGCTGGTTCCGCCTGCGGTTCCCGCCAGGCTTGCGCCGATGAGAGCGAAGGCAACAGCCGAGACTGCCACAACACACAGGCTGCCAAGCAGCGATTGCGCCGCGGACCGCGAACGCCCGAGGCCCGCGTTGATGAGCGCCAGGCCTGCCGGCGCAAGCGTGGCCAGCAGCAAAAACACAAGCACGACGGCGAGCGTGGATTCGGGGAATACGATCGCGTTCGACATCATGGGCGGTTCTTTCCCTGGGCTTCAAGTTGCCCGCGCGCGGCCACAACCAGGCCAAGGGCCTCTACGGCCAATCCGCAAACGACGAACGCCGCGCGCGCGGCTGCGCTGGATGCGGGAAAAAGCACGAGCGCGGCAATGGAGAGGAAAAATCCGGCCGGCATGACAAGCAATCCCGCATATTTCATAGTCGTCCCGTGGCCGAGCGCGGAAGCTTCTGCCCGGTTTCTGCGCAATCAGCAGAAACCATCTGCCGTGCCCGTGCTCCCTGTGAAGGGGTTCGAAGCAACAGATGAAGCGCGTGAAGATGAGGCTCGACGTCTGTACAAATCCTAATGCCTGTCGGCCAGGATCAGCGGTGTTCGCGATTTGCAGGCGGAATCGCGAACCTCCCGATGTTGGTGGGAACGCGGCGTCAAAATGCCCTTAGAAAATCGCGGGCCGTGCAAATGGAAGCACGCGCGGCTATACATCGGCACTTGCTGACGCCGCTCCCCGAACGACGGAGCTACTCTTTCGGGCGACTGGCCTTGTAGCCGCCGTTATATGCCGAGAACGCCCATGAACCCACAAGCGCGGCGGTGTCGTCGAGCTTGCCGTCGATCTTCATCTCCGCGGTCTCGCCTGTCTCCTCCGCAGTCATTGAAAATGCCAGGGCGAGCTGGCCGTCCTTGAAGGTTCCGTTAACTGCGTCTTTTCCAAATTGCCCGGTCACTTTTCCATCCGCATCCACGGTGAACTGGGCATCCACATCGCGATCGCCACCTGGCGTATCGAGCACAAAGTGCCATTTGCCATCAATCGCGGAATGTTCCGGGGTCGCTGCCTGGGGCCCCAGGATAAAGCCAACCATTGCCACTGCCGCAAGTAGGAATCGCGTCACGCTATGTCTCCTCAGTGATTTTGCTGTTCATGCGGAAGGATAGACTTTCCGGGCTGGTGTTCGCCACGAAAATTCCAGTTAAATTCTCAATCGTCCAGGTTCGGGGTTCCGCACAAGATCTCTCCGGATTCCGACGCGATTTTTTAAATTTCAGGCCAATCCGCGAACCCCCTCCCTTATGCGACCTTCATTTGCGTTTTGGTACGATCTGGCAACGTGAACGAGGCTGTGAAGTGGCCTCCTGGTTGTTGGCCGGCTAACGGCTGCGGCCAGGAGACGTCAGCCCAGCGTTTTTCAAAGGAGGCAACGCCGTTGAATGCTCTCGATCGATTGGTGGCGAACCCGGTGGGCGCACTGGCTGTACTTTCGCTGGCGGCGTTTCTTGAGGCATGGGGCGACTCGTTCTTTCAGGTGGGCTTTTACCGCGCGTCGGGGATGGGTCGCGTGCTGGCGCTAATTGCAGGCGCCGCTGTGCTGGCGACGTATGGATCGGTGGTCAACATTCCGCGCTGGGATTTCGGGAAATTGCTGGGCGCCTACGTGGTTTTGTTTTTTGTGATGGCGCAAATTCTCAACCGCGTGCGCTTCGGCCAGTCGCCCACGCCGAATATTTATGCCGGCGGCGCGTTGATTGTGGCCGGTGGCCTTGTTGTGATGTTCTGGAAGGGCTGAGATCGAGCATACGCGGGTGGCGGAAAGCGGATTTCACGTGATATTTTTGGACTGCGCATCCCAGCTTCTGAGACATGAGCTCGCAGAAGCGCGGGAGTCTGTTCTCTTCCTGGACACTCATCACAACCGGCAATCTTTTCAGCAGATTACAAAAGCGGCATTGCGCAACTTTTTTTTGAGTTTCGTCGCCCAATGTCTGTTGTTCTCTGGCATTTGACTGCTATAGTGATTTTTCGGGGTTCTCCACCTCTCGGGTGCTGTCTGCCCAAGAATTTGTTTCGTACACAACCCGTGTGATCGCCGGCACAGCGAGCACATCCATCAACGAACAACTCAGCAGGGAAAGCATTCATGGCGCAGATATTTGACCGCAGCTCCAACGCACTGGCTCGCGCGAGCCTTGTGTTGACGGGGCTGATCGTGATTGCCCTGGGGGTCACATTAGACCAGTTGCAGCGCTCGCCCTGGGTGACGCGACAAGGTCAGCGTCCCGACCAGCCGGTGCCTTTCAGCCACAAGCATCATGTGCAGGGATTGGGTCTGCAGTGTCAGTACTGTCACGTCACTGTTGAGAAATCGAGCTACGCGGGAATCCCACCCACCAAGACCTGTATCAACTGCCACGCACAAATCTGGACCAATGCCGCGCTGCTTGAGCCAGTGCGCAACAGTTGGGCGACGGGGCAGAGCCTGGTGTGGACCAAGGTACACGACCTGCCTGATTTTGTTTACTTCAGCCACGAGATCCATGTGAACAAGGGGCTGGGCTGCGCGAGCTGCCACGGCCGCGTGGACCAGATGCCGCTGATGTATGCGCAAAACACGTTGCAAATGGAGTGGTGCCTCGAATGCCATCGCAATCCGTCGAAGAACCTGCGCCCCACAAGTGAGATTTACAACATGGCGTGGGAGTCGCCGGCCGATGACCGGCCGGTGTGGTGCTCAACGACTGGCGACAAGACCGGACCGACGGCGCAAAGCGTGAGCTGCACAACCAAGGATCCGGGCAATGCCGGGCCGCAGATCGCTTCGCTTGAGCTCCCGCTGCGTGGCGCGAATGGTCTGGCGAGCGATGTGGCGGCGGCAATGCCGGCGGCGCCGGCCTACCAGAAATTCACCAGCCAGGATGAACTCGGACACTTCTTGCTGAAGGAGTACAAGATTCGGACGCCGAAAGATTTGACCAGCTGCGAGGTCTGCCACCGATGAATGAAAAACGCATGAACGATGGCAAGAGCAATCCGGTCAGAGTGGACGCGGTTGGCGCAGGGAACATGAACCAGTCACGGGGAGAGCAAGCGTCGGGGGCTAACGCCCACAGCGGCGGTGATGAGGTTATGTACGGGCTGAAGCCCGTACCCTTCAGCAAGGACGAAGTCCAGCCGATGACACTTGCGCAAGTGCGCACGGAGTTGAAAGGCGTAAAGGGCAAGCGCTACTGGCAGTCCATTGACGAATTGTCGAATACGGCGGAGTTTCAGGCAGCGGTCGAGCGCGAGTTTCCGGCGGCGGCGCAGGAGTGGGTCGATCCGGTTTCGCGTCGCGGATTTATGAAGCTGATGGGGGCTTCGATGGCGCTGGCTGGTCTGGCCGGCTGCACCAAGCAGCCCGACGAGCCCATCTATGCCTACGTCAAGGCGCCGGAAGACCTGGTGCTGGGCAAGCCCATGTACTTCTCCACGGCGCATCCGTTTGCCACCGGCGCGGTTCCACTTCTGGTGAAGAGCGATCAATTCAGGCCCATCAAGATCGACGGCAATCCGGAGCACGCGTACAACCATGGCTCTTCTGATCCATATACGCAGGGAACGCTGATCGATCTGTACGATCCGGACCGTTCACAACATGTGACTTTTCGCGGCGAAACGCGCGAATGGGCCGAGTTTGCGCAGGAACTCCGCTTGAAAGCAGCCGCCAGCAAGGATGGAATCGGCCTCTACTTTCTAAGCGCAACCATTACTTCGCCTACTTTGGCGCGGCAATGGAAGGCCGTGCAGGCCGCTTATCCCAAGGCGACACTCGTTCAGTACGACCCCGCCATCGCGGGTACGTGGCTCGAGTCGGCGCCGGCTGTTCAATACGATTTGTCTGCCGCGGACGTGATTGTCTCGCTGGATGCGGACTTCCTCTCGGGAGCGTCGTATCCCGGATTCCACAAGCTCGTGGGCGACTACGCTGCGCGCCGCAAGAATCCAGCTGCGGGCATGAACCGGCTGTACGCGATCGAGTCCACGCCGACCACAACAGGACTGAAAGCCGAACATCGCCTGGGTTTGCGTGCCAGCGAGATTCCAGCATTTGCAGCAGCGCTCGCCTCCGCTGTCGGTGCGCCAGGCGCGGCAGCTCCATCGTATAGCTGGACGGACGAGCAATCAAAGTTTCTTGCGGCAGTCGCCAAGGATTTGAAGGCTAGCGGTGGCAGGAGTGCTGTGTTGCCGGGGCTTTATCAGGATCCTTCAGTATTCGCGCTTGCTCTGGCCATCAACAATGCCCTGGGCAATGTGGGCAAGACCGTGGCCGTGGCTTCGGAGCCGGTGAACCCCATTCCCTCGAAGAGCCAGGTTGCCGATTTCAAGGCGCTCGTTGCCGACATGAATGCGGGCAAGGTCGACTGGCTCGTGATTCTCAATTCCAATCCCATCTACTCAGCCCCTGCTGATCTGGAATTCGCGGGTGCGTTCGACAAGGTGAATACGGTTGCGCATCTTGGCGCGCAAATGGACGAGACCGGCCAGATTTCTCATTGGCATATTCCCGCAGCGCACTACCTTGAGTCGTGGTCGGATGCGCGCGCCTATGACGGAACTGTCTCAATCGTGCAGCCGCTGATCGATCCCCTGTATGGCGGGCGCTCCGCGCATCATGTGTTTCAGACTTTGCTGAATGAGCCGATGCTCAGCCCGTACGACGTAGTGCGCGAGACGGCGAAGCCTCTCATCAAGGGTGATTTTGAAACGGGCTGGCGGAAGACGCTGCACCAGGGGTGGATTGATGGCACGGCCTTCGATAAAACCGCCAAGGGCGGAGCCGACACGGCTTTCAAGGGAACGGTTCCAGCACCAACATCCAAGGACCAGCTTGAAATCATCTTCCGGCCCGACCCCAACGTCTATGACGGCCGCTGGTCCAATATCGGCTGGCTGCAGGAGCTTCCCAAGCCCGTCACGAATCTGAGCTGGGACAACGCAGCTCTGGTTTCTGGCGCAACGCTTACCAAGCTCGGCCTGGAAGAAGATAACATTGTTGAACTCACAGTAAACGGCCACAAGGTGAAGGCGCCGATCATAGCGGTGCCGGGCCATCCCGACAATTCCGTTACCGTGCACCTGGGCTATGGCCGCGAGTTCGCGGGCCGCGTAGGTTCGGGCGCAGGGTTCAACGCGTATCTGATTCGCACTACCGATTCACCCTTCTACGCGACGGGGACACTCGCCAAGGTGGATGGAATCTGGGGACTGGCGATTACCAAGAGCCACTTCCAGGATCATCGCTCTGCGCGCGTCAGCGGCGAAGGCCACGGCAACAACTCACTCGAAGCCGATGAGGCGATCGACGAGCGCGGCATCATTCGCTATGCGACGCTCGACGAGTTCAAAGCCAACCCGGGATTTGCGAACGAAGGTGAGGGCCACGAGAAGACCGACATGGGAACGTCGCTCTTCCCCAACTGGTCGTACAGCGAAGGCAACGCCTGGGGCATGTCCATCGACATGAACAGCTGCACGGGTTGCAATGCCTGCATCGTGAGCTGCTATGCCGAAAACAACATTGCGGTCGTGGGCAAACAGCAGGTGCGCATTGGGCGCAACATGCAGTGGCTGCGCATCGACACCTACTTTGAGGGCGACTTATCGGCGCCGCGCGCTCACTTCCAGCCCATGACCTGCCAGCACTGCGAGAACGCACCCTGCGAACAGGTCTGCCCTGTGGGCGCGACGGTGCATACGCCTGAAGGCATCAACACCATGGTCTATAACCGTTGCGTAGGCACCCGCTATTGCTCCAATAACTGCCCATACAAGGTGCGGCGCTTCAACTTCCTGCTCTTCTCCGACTTCGAGACAGAAAGCCTTAAGCTTTCGCGGAACCCTGACGTGAGCGTCCGCAGCCGCGGCGTAATGGAAAAGTGCAGCTACTGCGTGCAGCGGATTTCAGCGGCCAAAATTGAGGCCGACAAGGATAACCGGCCCATTGCCGACGGCGAAATTGTGACCGCCTGCCAGCAGGCTTGCCCGGCATCGGCCATCACTTTTGGCAACATTAACGACAAGAATAGCCGCGTGGCCAAATTGCACGCGGACGAGCGCACCTACCAGGTGCTGGCCGATCAAAATACGCGTCCGCGGACTCGCTATGTGGCCGCAGTTTTGAATTTGAATCAGGAAATCGAAAATGGACCGGTGGAACACACGCCGGCGAAGGGTTAAGGGGCGATGGCGACAACGGACCTGAAACCGAAAAACCCGAAAGACCCCTCCCGCATTGCGGGCACCGACCCACTCACGGGCGAGTACAGGGTTCTTGCGCCGGGGCAGACATTCAGATCGATCACCGAGAAGATCTCGAACATTGTGCTTACACCCGACACGCCGCTCGGGTGGTTTGCGCTGTTCACCGTGGGCGGGGCAGGCGCGACGGTGCTGCTGGTTGCCATCACATGGCTTTTCCTGAAGGGCACCGGCATCTGGGCCGTCACGCAGCCGGTGGCCTGGGGATTCGCGATTATCAACTTCGTCTGGTGGATTGGCATCGGGCACGCCGGTACGCTGATCTCCGCCATTCTGTTGCTCTTCAAGCAGGGCTGGCGTAACTCAATCAACCGCTTCGCCGAAGCGATGACGATCTTTGCCGTGGTCTGCGCCGGCATGTTCCCGCTTATTCACGTCGGACGACCGTGGCTCGGATACTGGCTGCTCCCTTATCCCAGCACCATGACCGTCTGGCCGCAGTTCCGCTCGCCTCTGTTGTGGGATGTGTTTGCGGTTTCAACGTACGCAACCATTTCTGTTGTCTTCTGGTACATCGGCATGGTGCCGGACTTCGGCACCTTCCGCGATCGCGCGGAGAACCGATTCGCGCAGTATTTCTACGGCATGCTCTCTCTCGGCTGGCGCGGGTCGGTGCGCCACTGGATGCGCTATGAGACGGCTTCGCTGTTGTTATCGGGCCTGGCAACACCGCTGGTGCTCAGCGTGCATACGGTCATCAGCTTCGACTTCGCAGTCGCTGTACTTCCCGGCTGGCATACGACGATCTTCCCGCCCTACTTCGTCGCCGGCGCCATCTACTCAGGATTCGCGATGGTCCTGACGCTGGCCATTCCTCTGCGCAAGTTCTATCACCTTGAAGGCATGGTGACCGACCGCCATATCGACAACATGGGCAAGGTCATGCTGGCAACGGGCTTCATTGTGGCCTACGGGTACGGCATGGAAGCCTTCATGGCCTGGTACTCGGCCTCGCACTGGGAAGCTTTCATGTTCTGGAACCGCGTGTTTGGCCCCATGGGCTGGTCGTACTGGGTGCTGGTCACGTGCAATCTGGCGATTCCGCTCACGACCCTGTGGTCGCGCAAGCTGCGCACCAATATTGCCTTCATGTTCTTCATTTCCATCGTGGTGAACACGGGCATGTGGTTTGAGCGCTTTGTGATTGTCGTAACCAGCCTCTACCGCGACTTTCTGCCGTCGTCGTGGGGAACCTATCGCGCAACGAAGTGGGATTACGCGATCTACGTCGGCACGCTTGGGCTGTTCACCGCATTGTTCCTGCTCTTTGTACGCTTCCTGCCCATGATTCCCATGAACGAGATCCGCTTGATGCTGCCGGGGGCGAAGATTACGCCCAAGAAGGCGGCGGAGGCTGCTGACTGATGCCCCCACGTGAAGGAACATACGGCCTGCTGGCCGAATTCGACACCCCGAGCGACCTGGTGCGCGCAGCGCAGGCGGCGCGGCGCGATGGCTGGCGGCGCATGGATTGCTATACGCCCTATCCGGTGGAAGAGGCTGCCGAGGCCATCGGTTTCCATCGCAACAAGGTACCGCTGGTGACGCTGATCGGCGGCCTGATGGGTCTTGCCGCTATGTTTTCGCTGGAGACATGGATTTCCGTGCTGGCGTATCCGCTGAATATTGCCGGGCGTCCGACCTATTCCTGGCCCGCATTTGTTGTGCCTGCCTATGAGTGGACGATTCTCTGGGCCGGACTTTCCGCGGCGTTTGGGATGCTCGCGTTGAATGGGCTGCCGGCGCTTTATCACCCGCTGTTCAATGCACCGAACTTCCGCAAGGGCGCCAGCCAGGACAAGTTCTTTCTTTGCCTTGAAGCGCTCGACCCGAAATTCGATCTGATTGAAACGCGCGCGTACCTGGCCACGCTTGAGCCGGTTTCCGTTGTGGAGGTGGAGTACTAATGACCAGGGATCAGGGATCAGGGGTCAGGGGTCAGGGTTACCTCTCCACGAAGCGCTGGATGCGCGAAGGCTTGGTTGCGACGTGCGGCTGCGCGCTCTTGCTTGTTGCCGGTTGCCGCCAGGATATGCAGAATCAGCCCAAGTTGATTCCGCAACGCGGGTCGGAAATGTTCGCCGATCATCGCGGCGCTCGGCCGCAGGTCGTCAACACGGTAGCGCGCGGCCAACTGCGCGAAGACAGCTATTTCTATACGGGTGTTATCCAGGGTGCGAACGGTTATCGCGAAGAGCAGAATCTGTTGCCTTTTCCGGCGACGCTTGAAGTGCTGAAGCGCGGCCAGGAGCGGTTCAACGTTTATTGCACACCGTGCCACTCGCGCGTGGGCAATGGCCTTGGGGCGATCGTCGATCGCGGATATAAGCCGGCCGCCAACCTGCACGACCAGGTGCGCATGGCGCAGCCTGTCTCGCACTACTTCTACGTAATGACGCACGGCTATGGCGCCATGCCTGACTACTCCGCGCAGTTGACGCCCGAAGACCGCTGGGCCGTTGCCGCGTACATTCGCGCGCTGCAGTTGAGCCAGGCAGCTACCTCCGCGGATGTGCCTGGCGGAACGCAGGTGAGGGAGCTGAAAGATATTGCCGAAGCGAAGCATTTGCCCGCGGGATTCGCAGATCCGTGGAAGCTGCCTCCGACAGCCATTCAGGCTTATCCGCCTGTAACCAAGGAAGGCTATCCGGCGATGGCACCCGCCAATCCGGCAGACCCAGCCATCAAGATTCCCGCAACCAAACCGGCCCCCGCGGCCGCGCAATCGAAACCGGCCACACCGGCCGCACAGTAGAGATTTAGGACGAATAGGAATGGCCAACGAACATCACGTCAACGCGCACGCCAAACAGTTGCCCAGGGATCTGGGCGCGCCGGCCTTTGTGGATGGCTGGAAGACGCGGGCGCTTGTCATCGGGTTGGTGTTTTCAGTCATCGCCGCGGGCCTCGCGCTTCTCGACGGTTCCGTCGAGCACGTGTTGCGCGCCTGGTTGCTGGGAACAGTACTCACCTTCGGCTGGGCTGTGGGCGGCCTGGCGCTCTTGATGGTGCAGTACGTGAGCGGCGGCAAGTGGGGATTGCTTTTGCGCCGTCCACTCGAGGCCATGAGCCGCACCCTGCCGCTGGTTTTTGTCTATTGGCTGGTCATTGCCCTCTTCATCAAGAAGCTCTACCTGTGGGCGCAGGTCGATGGATCGAATCCAAGCGACATCGCATCGGCGTTGAAGTCGGGTTTCATCAATGAAGTTCAGGCGCACTGCCTGGAGTTCAAGCGCCCCATGCTACAGCCCGACATGTTCTGGCTGGTGAGTCTGTTCTGCTTCGCCGTCTGGGCGTTCTATACATGGCGTCTTAACCGTCTTGCCCTCGATCGCGATGCCGATTCGCCCGCCAACACCCCAGCCTGGATCAAGAAATTCGAGAACATCTGCGGGCCCGGCATCGTGGTCTATGCGCTCACCATGACAGCGGCGGTCATCTACTGGGTGATGTCGCTCGACCCCACCTGGTTTTCGTCGGTGTACGGTCTGCTCTTCCTCGTCGGGCAAGGCTACTCGGTACTCGCGCTTTCAATCATTGTTTCGATTGGGCTCTCGAAGGCTGAGCCGTTCAAGACCATCCTGCGGCAGACCGAGCAACACGACCTGGGCAAGTTCACCTTCGCGTTTGTGATGCTCAATATTTATCTGGCCTTCTCGCAGTTCCTCATCATCTGGTCAGGCAACCTGCCGGAAGAAATTCCCTGGTATCTCGATCGCATCCGCGGCCACTGGGGCATCATCATCACGCTTGACTTTCTCTTTCACTGGCTCATTCCGTTCACCATGTTGTTGTCGCGCGACATCAAGCGCAATAAGCGGCGTTTGACCGCCGTGTGCGCCTGGATGCTCTTTGCCAAGGCCTTCGATCTGTTCTGGCTGATCGAGCCGAACTTCAAGGACGCGGCGCGGAACCTGCACTTCAGCTGGGGAATTCTTGAATACGCGGCTGTGCCGGCGGCCATGACTGCTTTCTGGTTTGCGTTTTACTGCACGCGTTTGAAGATGCGGCCGCTGGTGCAGATCAACGATCCGCACCTGGCCGAGATTCTGGAACCGGAGCATGCCCATGCCTAATCACGACGACGAAATGCAACTCGGCTCGCACGGCCCTGAAGAAGTCGATACGTCAGCGGGCTACGAGCAGCAAGACATACGCGTGACCGGCATCGTGGTTTTCTTGACCGCGCTCGGCATTTTTGTCGCGGTTACCGGATTGCTCTGCTACGGCATCGGCAAGATTATTAACGCGCACATGAACAAAGTGGATGGGCCCAACAACAAGTGGACGCAGGCCGTGGAGATTCGCGAACTCGGCAACCTGCCCAACAATCCGGAGATGCAGAACAAGGTCGCGCAACTGGCGCAGCAGTTTCCTGAGCCGCGGCTTCAGCTCGACGATGGGTACCAGGAAATTGCCGACATGCACGCGCGCGAAGATTTGCTGCTGAATAACTACAGTTGGATCGATCGCTCCAAGGGCACGGTGAGAATTCCCATCGACCAGGCCATATTGATCATTGCCCAGCGCGGCTTGCCGGTGGCGCCGGCAACCACGCAGGCTCCCCTGCTGGTGGGAGACTCAAGACCTGCTGTACACGCACCTCTGACCAATGGATTTGCGCGCACCGGCTACGAGCAAGATCAGCGGCGCGACGAAGAGATTGAGGATGCGCGCGGCAAGCAGCAGTAATTGCAGGAAGAAGGAAATTGGATGTACAGGGTTGAACAAATCGGGAAAGGCTGGCGCGGTGCTCTGGGGATTGCGGCCATGGGAGTTTTCGTGTTTGCCGCTGTCGTTCCCTCGCTGCAGGCGCAGGTCGCAAGCTACGCCGACAAAGAGGTGGGGCCTGTCAACGACAAGCCTCCCGCGATCCTGAAAGGTGTGGGCATTGCGCAGAACCTGAATGCGCAGCTTCCGCTCTCGCTCACGTTCACCGACGATCGTGGTCAGCAGGTGGCGCTGGGCAGCTACTTCGGCAAGAAACCGGCGATCCTTGCGCTGGTTTACTACCAGTGCCCGATGCTGTGCTCTGAAGAATTGAACGGGCTCACGGGCGCGTTGCAGATGGTGGATGAGGTTCCCGGCAAAGACTTCGACATCATCGTCATTAGTATCGATCCGAGCGAAGGCACAGATCTGGCTGCTTCCAAGAAGCGCAGTTACGTAAAGCGTTACGGTCATCCGGAGACGGCCGACGGCTGGCACTTCATGACCGGCACGCAGGCCAACATCGACGCGCTGACCAAGACGGTTGGGTTCGGATACGTAAAAATCCCCGGGCCCGATGGCAAGCTGACGCAGTTTGCGCATGCGAGTTCCATCCAGATCGTGACGCCAGAGGGAAAGCTCGCGCAGTACTACATGGGCGTGGAGTATTCGCCCAAGGATCTGCGGCTCGGCCTTGCCGAAGCTTCTTCCAATCGCATCGGCTCGCCAGTCGATAACATTCTGACGTACTGCTACCACTACGACCCGCAGACCAACAAGCACTCGCTGATTGTTGCCCGCGTCGTGCAGTTGGGTGGGTTTGTCACGCTGGCTACGCTGGGGGGATTCATGCTGGTGATGTTCCGTCGCGACAGCCGCGCTGCCAACGCGGCGCCCGAAGAGTGGGGAATCGACGGTCAGAAGAAAACTGGAACGGGTACAACGGGCACAGGAACAAAGGTGAACGGATAACGGAATGGATCATATTAGTCCAGTAATTTGGCAGTTCCTCGTCAAGTGGATGACGACCTTCGCGCTGTTCCCACCGGAAGCGTCGAAGATTGCGCCGCAGATGGATGCGCTGTATTTTTTCATGGTGCTGGTGAGCCTGATCGGCCTCACCATTGTCATCCTGCTGGTGACGACTTTCTCCATTCTCTACCGCAAAGAGCGCCATCCGGTCGCGACGCAGATCGAGGGCTCGACGCTGCTTGAGGCCACATGGACGATCATTCCGCTGGGACTATTTCTGGTGATGTTTGTTTGGGGCGCGCTGATTTATTTCCGTGTGTATACGCCGCCCGCGAACGCAATGAATATTTACGTGGTCGGCAAGCAGTGGATGTGGAAGGCGGAACATCCGGGCGGGCAGCACGAAATCAATTCTCTGCACATCCCCATCGGAAAGCCGATCCAGCTTACGCTGATTTCGCAGGATGTCTTCCACAGCTTTTCGATTCCGGCCTTCCGCGTGAAGCGCGAAGCCATCCCGGGCCGTTACACCTCGGTCTGGTTTGAGGCCACAGAGATTGGAACCTATCATCTGTTCTGCACGCAGTATTGCGGCACCAACCACTCCGCGATGATCGGCGAGGTTGTGGTGCAGAGCCCTGAGGACTACAGAAAGTGGCTGGCTGAGTCGACCAGCGGCATGTCGCTGGCGCAGAATGGCGAGCGGCTTTTTGCAAGCCTGAGCTGCAATGCGTGCCACAACAGCAGGCCCGATGCTCGCGGCCCCAGCCTGGCCAGTGTTTATGGATCGAAGCTGGCGCTTTCAAGCGGCGGCTCAGTCATTGCCGACGATGCCTATCTGCGCGAGTCGATCCTCAATCCGTCGCAGCACATTACGCAAGGCTATGCGCCCATCATGCCCACCTATCAAGGCCAGGTGAGTGAAGAAGGCGTGATTGCGCTGGTGGAATATATCAAGAACCTCAACTCCGATTACCGCATTGATCAAACATTGAACACGACCGACCTGTTGCCGGAGGGCGAAGGCAAAGCCGCTCCGCCAAAAGGTGGTCAGGCGGCGCCGAAGGCCGCGTCGCGTCAAACCGAACCGCAGGGAGTGGTGAAGCCATGAGTGCCACAATCGTCAGTCTTCCCGACCAATCCACGGCCAGAATTCCCAAGGTGAATTTCATCACCAAGGAAAATGGACTGCTGAGCTGGCTGCTCACGGGCGACCATAAACGGATTGCGATCCTTTATCTCATTTCGCTGACATTCTTCTTCTTTATCGGCGGCGCCCTCGCTGGGCTCATCCGCCTGGAACTGCTCACACCGCAGGCAGACCTGATGGCTACCGACACCTATAACAAGGTGTTCACCATGCACGGCGTCATCATGGTCTTTTTCTTCCTCGTGCCATCGGTACCCGCTACGCTGGGCAATTTTCTCATCCCGCTTATGCTTGGGGCCAAAGACCTGGCGCTCCCCAAGATCAACCTGTTGAGCTGGTATCTGTATGTCGCCGGTGGAGCGCTGGCCATCTACACCATGGCTTCGGGCGGCGTGGATACAGGCTGGACGTTCACCACTCCTTTGTCGACGCACTTTGTGAATACCAACGTGCTGACCACAGGCCTGGCGGTATTTATCGCCGGTTTCAGTTCCATCTTCACCGGTCTCAACTTTATCGTCACCATTCACAAGATGCGCTGCCCGGGCATGACCTGGTTCCGCATGCCACTGTTTGTATGGGCGCATTATGCAGCCAGCATCCTCATGGTTCTGGGTACGCCGGTAGTCGCCATCGCGATTGTTCTGGTCGCGCTGGAGCGCACCATCGGCATCGGCGTGTTCGATCCCACCAAAGGCGGCGATCCGCTCCTGTTCCAGCATTTGTTCTGGTTCTACTCGCACCCTGCCGTCTACATTATGATTCTCCCCGGCATGGGCGTGATTTCCGAGACCGTTTCGACGTTCAGCCGCAAGCGGGTCTTCGGCTATACGGCGGTCGCATTTTCATCGGTGGCCATTGCGGTGTTCGGGTTCTTCGTCTGGGCGCACCACATGTTCATCATGGGCATTTCAAACTACGCCGTGCTGGTGTTTTCGCTGCTGACCATGCTGGTTGCGGTGCCTTCGGCCATCAAGATTTTCAATTGGACCTTTACCCTCTACAAGGGCTCAATCACCTTTGAAACGCCCATGCTCTACACCTTCGGTTTCATGGGATTGTTTACCATCGGCGGCTTGACGGGCGTCTTCCTGGGCACCTCGGGAACGGACATTCATCTCACCGAGACGTACTTCATCGTGGCGCACTTCCACTTCGTGATGGTGGGCGGCATGCTGATGGCGTTCCTGGCCGGCATTCACTTCTGGTGGCCGAAGATGACGGGGCGCATGTATCCGGAAAAGATTTCGCAGCTCGCCGCTGTGGTTACGTTCATCGGCTTCAACTTCACCTTCTTCCCGCAATTTATCCTGGGCACGCTCGGCATGCCGCGGCGCTATGCGGCCTATCCGCCTGAGTTCCAGGTACTGAACGTTTTCTCTACCGCGGGCGCATCGATTCTCGGCGTCGGCTACCTGCTGCCCATTCTTTACCTGACATGGTCGCTTAAATACGGTGAAATCGCAGGCAGTAATCCCTGGCAGGCGACAGGCTTGGAATGGCAGACGCAGTCGCCACCGCTGACAGAGAACTTCGCTGTGACACCGATCATGGATCACGAAGCCTACGACTATGATTGGCTCGAAAAACAGACAGAAAAAGAGGTAGCCAGTGTCGGATAGCACAGCCCTTGCGCACGGCCAACACGATGCCCCCGACCACGATCACGAGGAGCATCCGGCCTACCTGCGCCATCACTTCGAGAACATCGAGCAGCAGGCCGACGCAGCCGGTTTTGCCATGTGGCTCTTCCTCCTGACCGAAGTCATGTTCTTCGGCGGAATGTTCACCGCGTATCTCATCTACCGCAACTGGTATTACCCGGCATTCGTCGAGGCCTCGCACCAGTTGAATATTTTCTGGGGCACCCTCAATACGCTGGTCCTCATCACGTCGAGCTTCACCATGGCCATGGGCGTATGGTGCGCGGAAACCCGCAAGCAAAAAGGACTGGTGTTGTGCCTGGTTCTCACGTTCATTCTCGGTCTCGGCTTCCTCGGCATCAAGTCAATCGAGTACGGCGAAAAAATCGAGAAGCACCACGTTCCCGGCTTCCACTACAGTTTGCAGTCGTTCACCAATCCGGCATCCGATCCTGAAATCTTCAAGGAGTACCACGACAAGCCGCTGATGGGCGATATGGCGCGCCACACCGAAATGTACTTCTCGCTGTACTTCGCCATGACCGGTATGCACGCCCTGCACATGATCATTGGCATCGCGATTCTAGGATTCATGATCTTCCGAGCTCGAGCCGGGGCATACACCTCGGGGCATGTGACCTTTGTTGAGAACTTTGGCTTGTACTGGCATTTTGTCGACATCATCTGGATCTTCCTGTTCCCGCTGCTCTACCTGATCAGCCGGCACCAATAAGGAATCAGCGCCTTGAAGGAAATTGAGCCATGACCGATCAAAAAGAAATGGAAGAGTCGCAACACCACGTAGTGAGCCCCATGATCTATCTGGGCGTGTTCATCACGCTCCTGATCTTTACCGGGCTCACGGTCGCCGCGTCGTTCGTTGAAATGGGAGTATTCAATCCCATCGTGGCGCTGGCCATTGGCTGCATCAAAGCCGTGATTGTGGTGCTGTTCTTCATGCACGTGAAGTACAGTTCGAAGTTAACCAAGTTGACGGTCTTTGC